>Ga0066256_1002857_pt1 | contig 17959 bp, 13 predicted proteins | sample ThiBio_1000_biof_FD_87107 | JGI IMG/M metagenome (GOLD analysis project Ga0066256, IMG submission 87107) | Wastewater bioreactor microbial communities from Cape Town, South Africa - Thiocy_expt_1000_biof (version 2) | ecosystem: Engineered > Bioreactor > Thiocyanate-remediating >...
GGGGGGGGGGGGGGGGGGGGGGGGGGGGGGGGGGGAGGGGGGGGGGGGGGGGGCGGGGGGGGGGGGGGGGGGGGCGGCGGCGGCGGCGGCGGCGGCGGTGGCGGCGGCGGAGGAGGAGGTGGGGGGCGGAAGGGGGGTGGCCGTGGTGGCGCACGGGGGGGTGGTGGTGGTGGTGGCGGCGGCGGCGGCGGCGGCGGTGTGTGCCGGGATTTTTTGGTGGGGGAGTGCAAGCACGGCCTCCGGTGCCATTACCAGCACAATGTAAAGCGGCTTGCCAACTACGGCGGGTCGGTGGGAGGCGCAGCGGCGCCGCCCGTGACGGGCGCCGCGGTGCTGGAGGAGTCCAACTTGGTTGTGTTTTCCTCCCGCAACACCGTGTTTGCGCTGGACGATATGCTGGCGCTGCTAGATTCGCGCATAGAGGTGGAGGGCGACATCGAATGCGTGGCGGCGGCGGCGGGGTGGCTGTTTGTGGCGCACTCGCTGGCGGTGGCGGGCGTGACGGCGGTGCCCATCACCAAGATCACCGCCATTGAGATGGCGAGTGGTAGTCGGTACGAGCTGGCGCTGCCGGGGCAGGTGTACGCGCACCGGCTCACCGTGAACGCCATGGAGGCGTTCGTGGTTGCAGAGGGCATGCCGCCTGCCGTCGTGTCCGCCAGCAGCGACGCCGCGGTGCGGATGTGGTGGGCGGACGCTGCGACAGGCACATGGCAAGGGAGCACGCTGGAGGGGCACGTGCGGGAGGTGACGGCACTGTGCTACGACGCTACCACCGGGCGGCTGTACACCGGTGGCGCGGACTGTGCCATCAAGGTGTGGGACATCTCCACACAAGCCTGCACGCTCACCATCTTGCCCACCTCGCTCGGCGCCGTGCCGCCTGGGCGCCGGTTTAGTGATGCGCTCACCGCCGCGCCAGTGGCAGACGTGCCTGCCGCCGGCGGCCCTGACGGCCACGCCTCCACCATCGTTGGCATCGACCTGCTGGAGCACGCCGGCGTGCACATCCTGGTCACCGCGTCGCTGGACAACGCTGTGAAGGTGCGCAGCTATCAGGATGCGCGCCGTGCTGTTACACCCCCTCACCCGCCAACCACCCCCACACCATCCCCCACACCCACAGACGTGGCGCATCGACGGACCCGACGTGCTGACGCCGCTGGACCTGGCGCTGCCAGTAGAGCCTGCCGCCCCCATGCACCTGCGCGCCATCAGCGTGGTGGGTGCCGGCGGCCTGAACGTGCTGGTGTGCGGCTACGACGACGGCACGCTCATCCTGCGCGATGTGGAGAGCTACCTGGCGCCGCAGGCCACGCTGAAGAAAGCCGACCTCACCATCGGCCACGCCGCCGCCGTGCGCTGCATCACCACCATCAGCGAGGATATGTTTGCGTCCACCAGCGACGACGGAACCATCTACATCTGGCAGCTGGTGCTGGCACCCCCGGAGGAGGAGCCGCCGCTGGCGGCGGCGGGGGCATTCGGCGGCGGTGTTGGCGGCAAATAGTGAGCTTGAAGATTAATTAGAATTGAATGAGGAAGCGTCGCCTCAACTGAGGGCGCCGCCGCTGCCACTGCCGGCGCCACCACTGCCGGCGCCACCACTGGCCGGCGCGGCACTGCCAGCGGCGGCGGCACGGCTGCGCGTGGTGTCAATCACCGACTGCAGCGGCACCACCCAAGGCGACGCCAGCAGGAAGTGCATGCGGTCCGTCAGCGACGCAAAGGGCGTGTACAGCGCATGCAGGTGCAGGTGGTCGATGCTGTTGAACGGCGGCCGGTGGAACAGCAGCATCATGTTGGCGTCCTCCACCTTGTGCGCCGCCGCAGCTGGGGCAGGGGCTGGTGCTGTTGCAGGAGCCGGGGCACCAGCACTGGCGTCATCCGGCGCCGGCACGATACCACCACGCGGGAAGGTGTAGTGAGTGGGTGGCAGCGCCATGCGGCCAAGGCGGCGTGCCGTCAGGTCAAAGTGAGGCGCGTGCGCCGCCAGCTGCTCCCTCGCCACCCGCCCCATGTGCTGCAGCAGCGCCACGTCGTCATGCGAGGCGCACTGCGCGATGGTGGGCAGGTGATGGTTGGGCACCACCAGCAGGTGCAGCACCGCCGCCGGCGAGCGCGGCACAAACACCGTCACCACGTCGTCGCGGTACCACACCGGGTTGCGCTCCTGCCCGCCCACGATGCGGCAAAAGATACAGGCGTCCACGCTGCCATCGGCCGTGTACGTCACCCCCTTGTGCCGCTTGCCGGCGTGCCGCCGCCCGTGCTCATGGTACGTTGGGTGTCGATGCACATGATGCGCACCAGGGTGTCGGTACCGTCCCTCGCCGTCACCACCGCCAACACCACCTGCGTCGCTGCCACTGCCACCCGCTGCTGCTGCTGCCGTCCCCGCTGGCATGCCGCCGCCGCCATCAAGCGGCGTGTCTGCCACTGGCGCGGCAGGTGGCAGCGTCGGCGGTGCGGGCGCCGCAGCGGCTGCAGCTGGCGCCGGCGTCGATGGCGTGGACCCCATTCTCCAGTCGTCGTCGCTCAAACGATTCGCCGACGTCGATGTGTGATGTCGCGTGTGTATACCGCGCATGTGACAAACGCTGCCACAGATACCGGGTGCCTGGCACTCCCCATACTCCACTACAGAACTGCCCTCCCGTCCCCCCGCCGCCCCGCGCCGCTTGCATTATTAGCCACGGTGTGTGTTGCGTGCGACCGTTGCCACCACCCACCACTCGATGGTCAGAAGTAGTGGTGAGAAGAGGAGGAGGAGAGGAAAAGAGAGGAAGAGAGGAGAGGAGGTGAGAGAGTAGTGGTCAAGTAGTGGTCATATCCCAACACAAGCAAATGCAACGGGGCGCATCTCATGTGGTAAATATAGGAGGAGGCGGCGGAGTGTTAGGTATATGGTTGCACCAGCGGACAAGCTGTGTGATTAAGCTTACCTGTGATTTATATTTTTGATTGCTGTCACCCCACCCCCCTCCCCACCCCCATTCCCACCACCACTGCCACAACTGCCTACCAGTTCTGTCACTACCAACAGACCACGTCCACAATGAGGGGGCGGGGAGGTGGTGGGCGTGGCGGGCGGGGCGGCGGGCGGGGAGGCGGGCGAGGCGGCGACAAGTCGATTCAGATGCCAGATCTGATGGGCGCGACGCTGACGGAGGTGGGCGGCGGGCCGTCCATGTACCATGCCACACATGTGGAGAAGCCGGTGCCGCTGTTCCCCACCACGTACCTTAAACGGTTTACGTGGTCGGAGCGCGAGGTGGACGCGGCGGCGGAGCTGTTCATGATGCACAAGATGGTGAAGCTGGAGGAGTGGCAGGCGGCGTCGCCGTACTACCTGCACCGGCGCGGGGCGCGCACGGCGGCAACGGTGGCGGCGGTTGTAGCGGGGTGTGCCGCCGCCGCTGCTGGCGTGGCGGGCAGCGCGGTTGGCAGCGCTGGCGGTAGCGACGCCGGTAGTGGCGGCGGTGCGGTGGCACGAGATGCGGCGGCGGCAGCAGCAGCACTGCGTGCGACGCACACCGCCACCGCCAAGCGCCTGTTCCAGTATGTGGCAGACATCAAGTACACCGACATCTTTACGCGCGAGGTAGTGACAGCCGGCACGTCGGGCGGCGGCGCCGGCAGCAAGCGACGACGCACGAGGGTGGGCGAGGTGCCCGCCGCTGCCAAGCGCGCCGTGGCCCTCAAAATGTTTGACAAGGCAGAGGATGGGGCTGCCGGCGGCGCTGGCGGCGAGGGTGGTGAAGGTGGCGAGGGCGGCGAGGGTGGGGAGGGCGGCGAGGGTGAAGGTGGCGCTGCGCCGCCGCGCCGCCATGTGGGTGACGACGACGACGGCCTGGATGACGACGAGCTGGAGGAGGAGGAGGACGAGGATTACAACGATTATGCAGAGTTCCATGCCGACGACGACGACGACGGCGACGGCGACGACTACGGCGGCGGCGGCGACGGTGGGGACTATTAAATGTATCTAACTTCGTTATGTTGGCCCTAGTTGCGACAATTCAACGCCACCCCCACACGCTAATCGTCCTCCTCCATGCCCAGGCCCAGGATCATCTTCATGCCGCCAAAGATGCGCTCCCGCCAGCCCGCCTCCGCCATGCGCGCCTGGTCGCTGTTGCCAAACCGGTCGTGGCTGGGAATGTCGGCGTGCAGGAATGCCAGCTCCGTGCCGCTCGCCCCCTTCTCCACCAGCTTGATCGTCACCGTGCTCCACGCGCCGTCCTCCCACCCGCGCAGCCGCCACTTCAGCGTTATTCCGTCCTGCGCGCGGGATTGGGGGGGGGGGGGGGGGGGGGGGTTGGGGGGGGGTGGGTTGGGAAGGGGGGAGGAAAACCCCCACCCCCCCCCCCCCCCCCCCCCCCCACCCCCCCCCCCCCCCCCCCCCCCCCCCCCCCCCCCCCCCCCCCCCCACCCCCCCCCCCCCCCCCCCCCCCCCCCCCCCCCCCCCACCCCCCCCCCCCCCCCCCCCCTCCGACTCTGCCGCGCCGCGCGTGTACCGCGACACCTCGCGCTTGTTGGTCAGCGCCTCAAACACGGCGCGCCGCGACGCAAACACCATGTACTTGATGGCATAGCTGGCCTTCTCGCCTGCATTGGGCGTGTGGGTGTGTGGCGGGTTGGGACGTTTGCGTGTGTGTGTACCGAGGTGGTTGGTGACGTGGCCAGGCCAAGCGCCTGTCCACTCGCCAGCTGAAATATCGATATTAAATAAAGAGGAAAACGACACGACCGCCAAACGCACCCATCCTGTCTGCCTTGTTGGTCGCTAGTCACACGCAAAATTTCCGTCGCGCGGCCGCCCCGTCATTTATTTCATTCCACCGTCTCTCGTTTGCGGCAGGCTGCAACCTGTTGTATCGTGATAGCCAGAGTGGGAAGATACGAGTGTGAACACACCACAGCGCGGGCATCGTATCCCACCCGGGCCACCCCACATACAAACAAAAATGTCGCTGCCGTCGGCGTAGTTTATGACGACGCATGGAGTGTGTTATCCTTATGTGACGTGGAGTGTGACTGGCGTCTGTTTTACCGCTGTTGTTGCACAAGTGTGTCAATAACACACACTCAATCGCAGCGTCCATTGCTACCCACCTCCCTCCTCTCGTCAACGGCGGCATGGACGGCCTACGGGAGGGCGTCAGCAACCTGCTGGCGGCCCTGCTGGCCAGCGGCCGCCCGTCGGCTGTGGCGGCAGACGCGGCGCCGCTGCTGCACGAGGCGCCGTTGCCACCCGTGCCGCGCGGCGTGCGCAGCGCGGTGGAGGAGGCGCTGCTGCGCAACACGGCGTACGTGGACCCGTCGGTGCGCCTAGTGCGGGACGACGCCGCCAGCGTGGTGACCAAGCTGCGGGTGACGGGGCGGGCGGGGCGCGCACGGCGGGTTGCCCGCGTCGCGGCGCGTGTGCTGGCCGCTAGCGGCGGCGGTGGCGGTGGCGGCGGCGGCCACCGCTACCTGGCGCTGCTGCTGGCGCTGGAGCAGCTGCATGACGTGGAGGCGGCGGGCGCGCTGGAAGATGCTGATTCGGGCAGCAGCGATGTCGAGAGTGAGGGCGACACGGCTGGGGTGGGTGCAGCAGAGGCAGAAGAGGTGGCAGCTGGCGTGGAAGCGAGTGCGGCTGCGGATGCAGATGTGACGCGTTGGCGGGCAGACTGGGTGGCGGACTTCAGTGCCAGCGATGAAGATGGCGACGATGACGCCGCCAGCGGTGTCAGGCACGCTGAAAGCCCTCTGTCAGGCGGCCTCGCGAGTAGCATTAGCGTGGAGGGCGACGAGGCAGACGACGCATCTCGCAGTGCCGCCGCCGCTGGCGCGTGCCAATGGCGCGACTTGCCGCCGCTGTTACCTTGTGGTACACCGGCCGCTGCCGCGTCGTCTGCATCCGCCCCAGTGCCTCCAACACTACCAGCGTCGGCTCCTCTGCTGACGACCTCTGCCGCTGCCGCCTTGCTGGGCACCCTGTTCCTGTCCACCGCCGTCACCTCCACCAACAACACCGACGACCCCGCCGCACCCTGCATTGCCACCGACCCACTGCATGCCGCCGTGGCGGCGGCACTGGTAGTGGATGTGGCCGCACGGGGGCCCGTGTCGGCGGTGGTTGGGGCGCGTGCAGCGCCGCCGCCGCCTGCCTCTGTGCATGGCGTGCTGCAGGGTGCCGGCAGGTGGGTGGCAGCCGCGTCACCGCGGTGTGCTGACCCCGCGGCTGGCGTGGTGGCACAAGCGGCCACCCGCGGCGGGATTGCCAGGTTGCTGTCTGCCGGCGCTGCCACCGTGGCACGCCTGCATGGCGTGGAGTGGGTGTGTCGCCGCGTGACCGCTGACGTGGCGCGCGAGGGCGCCGCCGCCGGCACCTGGCCTGCCGTGCTGCTAGCTGCGCTGCACCTGGATGCCGCTGTGCCCGTGCCGCCCGCACCGCTGTGGTCGCCCACTGCCGCCGCACTGGCGCGTGCCCTCCTGGCGTCCATTGCGCGCCTGCGGCATCATGTGACGGCCGCGATCGGCGCCGCGCCGTCGCTGCTGGCACTGCGCGTCGTGTTGCAGGATGCGGGCGCCGCGGTGGCGGCGTTTGGGGAGCTGTGTGACGCTGTGTTCACCGCGCCCCTGCCGCGTCTCGCCGCCGCCGGTGACGCCGCCTTGGTGAGTGCGGTGGATGCCGCCGTTGGCGCCGTGCTGGCCAGCGGTGGTGGCGATGACGGCGCGGAGGGCGTGCGGTCGATTGCACACGCCGCTGCCGTGCTGGCGCTGGCGCCGCAGGTGTACTCCTGCCGCGCCTGTGACGCCACCCTCCGGGCGCTGGATGCGGCAGCAGCGTTGGGCGGCCGCCGCGCTGCCTCGCCATCCGGCTTCTCCCTTGCCAGCGAGCTGGCAGGCATTGCGGGGGAGGTGTGGGTTGTGCAGCTGGCTGGCTTGGATGCCGCCATGGACCCGCTGTGGCAGTACGCCCACCCGGCCGCCGCGCCATTCATTTCACCTGCCGCCGTGGCAGGGTGGGCAGGCGTAGCAGCGGCGGGGGGGGCGGCTGCCGCCGCGACGGCTGCTGCTGGTGACGCCGCCGCCCGCCACGCTGCGTCAGCCACGCCGGCAGATGCGCTTGCCGCGCTGCTGCATGGTGGCGACGACGGCGACAGCGAAGGCGGCGACGACGACGACGCGTCAGATGCGCCGTGGCGACTTGCGCAAGACCTGGTAGCGTCTGCCGTGGCTGCCAGCCAGCGCCAGCGTGCCACCCTGGCACTGCCGCCGGAGGTGCCGACCTTGCTGCCAGCACTAGTGCCTGCCGCCCTGCGCTGTGACACGGCCGCGACGGGCGGCGGCGCGGCCGGTTACGGGGAGCCCGACGACGCGGAAGACGACGATGGTGGTGGCAGCGGTGTTGGCGGGGCGGCTGCGGCATCTGTGGCGGCGCGAGCGCCACGCACGGCGCTGCATGCAGTGCTGGACATTCGTCGCATGCGCCTGCTGTCGGCAGACGGCGACGGCAGCCGGCTACCATTTGCCCGCCTTCTGCTCCCTGCCCTGCCCGCTGCCGCGCTGCTGGCACGTGCCACCGGCGTTGCCTACGAGCCCGCCGTCGTGCCCCACCCGCCGCTACATGTGAATGCCGACACTGTGCTGTCATCGCGCGAGCCACCGCCACTTGGTGGTGGCGACAGCGCATTTGCAGATGTTGCGTCACCCGAACCACCAGCATCAACGCCGGCAGGAGCAACAGCAGCGGTGACGCCGACTACAGTGGCGGCGCCTGCCGTCACAACCACACCCACCCACATTGCTACTGCACCACATCGCGTCGGCGCCGCGACAATCTCTGTTACAGCCGCGGCAGCATCCACTGACCCGGCGGCACGCCCAACCGCGACCAAACCAGTGTTGGGTCGTGGGTTCCTGCCGCTAGAGGGCGGCCGGCGGTCTGCATGGTGGGACATTGATGCGCAGGTTGACGTGACGAAGAAGCCGAAGGAGGCGGCAGCGACGGAGGCGGAAACCGAGGCCCCACCTCCCGTGCCTGCACCTGCCGCTGCCGCCGTCGTGGATGTTGACAGCTTGCCGGTACCGGTGGCAACCACGCGCGAGCTGCGCCGCCGCCATAGGCGGCTGCGGCAGGATGCCGGTGGTGGCGGTGGCGCAGGCCGGCTGGCGCACATGGCACCCATTGCCGAGGAAGGCGGGCGTGGCGACGATGATGGTGGGGATGACGGCGGCAGTGAGGGCAGTCGGGGGCGGTCCGACAGCAGCGGCAGCAGCGACAGCAGCGACAGCGAGGCTGGCAGTGAAAGTGGAAGGAGCAAAGTGAGGGGTGGCGGTGAAGCGGCTGATCCCCGCCGGCAACTCGTGCTTGACGATGGGGAGCTGCCGCCGCCTCCTCCTCCTCCTGCGGCGCCTGCTGGCAATGTCGTGGTGCCAGCGCCGCCCGCGCGTGGAGGTGCTGAAGTGCCGCCCGCAACGGCAACTGCAGCAGCAGCGCTGCCCGTCGCTGTGCGGCAGCCGGCCGCGCTGCCACCACCGCGCGCATTTGGCGGCGGCGATACAAACCTGCTGGAAGACCTGCTGGCGCGTGCGGCGGCTGCTGCGCTGCCTCGGGTGGTTGCCAGCGACGGGGAGGACGGGCGCCACGATACGTATGCTACCCTGGGCCGCAGCCCCACCAGCGCGCTGACGGAGGGGCTGGCAGGCACCCTGCGCCACATGCACCGCGCCGCCGCCGCGGATGCCACTGCGGTATGCATCCACGAAGCAGGGTTTGTACGCCACCTGTGGGCCCTGCGAGCGGTGGTGCTCATGGAGCGGGCCGACGCGCTGCTGCCATTCTTTGATGCGCTCTTCACGCCGCTGCGCGGCGGCGGTGGCGGCGGTGGTGGCAGCAGTGGTGGCGGTGGTAGCGGCGGGGCGGGGGGGGTGGGGGGCTCCCCCCCCCCGGCGCGGCGGGCGGGCCCCCCCCCTGGGGGCGGCCGGGGGGGGGCCCGGGTGTCCCCCCCCCCCCCCCCCCCCCCCCCGCCTACAACCTGCGCGGTTTTCGGTAGAGTTTGTGGGCTACGACGCCACCGACGCTGGCAGCCTGCTGCAGCGTGGCGTGGCGGTGCACTACACCCTGCCCGCCGTGCTGCAGCCACTGGTAGGGCCGAGCGCCAGCGGTGTGTACAACCGCGTGTTTGGCATGCTGCTGCGGCTGCGCCGGTCGCTGTGGGAGCTGCAACACGGCATGACGGAGGCGCGGCGGGCATCCGAGGTGCTGGCCACTGCGCGCCGCCCGCTGCCTGCCAGTGCCACCCTCGCCGCCGCTGCTGGCCACCTGCACCGCCTGCACTGCGCGCACGCCTGCATGCTGCAGTTTGCGGTGGCGGTGCACTCGCACGTGGCGCGCGCGGTGGTGGCAGAGGAATGGGTGCCACTGCTGCAGGCGTGCGCGGCGGCGCGCCACCCAGACGACCTTGCGGCGGCACATGCACGCTACCTAGCGGCCATCGAGCGCCGCTGCCTGCTGGCGCCCGACCAGCGGCCGGCCGCCGCCGCGCTGACCACGCTGGCCACCCGCATGGACACCTTTGCCTCCGAGTACGCGGCATACTACAGCGGCATGCGCACCGCCTGCGTGGCCGTCACCGCCGCCGCCGACGCGGCACGGGCGGCAGATGCGTACCTTGCTCCGAGCGGTGGTGGCGGAGGTGGCAGCCGCCGTGGCAGCCGCGACAGCGCCGCACCGCCGCCGCCAGCTGACGCAGCAGGTACCGCCAGCGTGCAACGGGTGGCGGACGCGGCATTTGCGGGGCCCACACGCATTGCCAGCGCGGCACACGCCGCTGCGCGTGCCTTCTTCACGCAGCTGGGGCTGCTCCTGCGTGCCACCGCTGCGACACCGGCAGCCAGCCGCCGTCCAGGCGCCGCCACCCTCGCCGACGTGGCCGCGCTGCTGGATTTCAACGGCTACTACAGCCGCATGACAGCGACCGGCAGCAGCAGCAGCGGCGGCGGCGGCCCATAGCTATCGAAAATTGTCACCTTTCAACGGCATCACTCACATGGAACACACACGGTCACAACGAAGGGCCAGACCAGGCCCAGTCAAATAACACGCCAACACAGGCGGCGGACAGTGGGGATATAGGGGCACATACAGGGCGCATCAATCCAATCATGGCGACGCCGGTACGACGGTGAATGCGCTGGCGGCAGACGCTGCACGGTGTTTGGCGCCTACGGCTGGCGGTGGCGGCAGCGGCACGCGTGTTGCTGACGCGCTGTCCACAGGCGCCACCAGCGCGCGCAGCGCCGTGTTCTCCGTGTGCAACGCCGTCGCGTACGCCGCCAGCGCCACCGTGTCCTCGTTCTCTGCCACCTGCGCCGCCGTCAAGCGCAGCAGGAATGCGGCGGAGCCGGTGCGCAGCTGCAGGTTGTCGGCACGCAGCACCTTCGCCTCTGCGCGCGCCGCCGCCAGCGCCGCCTGCAGCTGCTCCACCGCGCCCTCCATCTGCGCATAGTACGCCTCCCGCGCCTGCAGCTCCATGTGCCGCGCCACCAGGAACTCCAGCGCGTCCTTAAAGTCGCGCGACTCGGCCTGCGCGCCGTGTGGGTGCATGTATGTGTGTGTGGGTGGGTGAGGGTGGGAACTATTGAGGGTGGCGCACGCCGGTATTTCACTACGCACCTTCAGCTTGTCATGCTCGCTCGGGTTGCAGCACGTCGTTGCACGTGTCAGGGGCGACGCATCCTCGTCAGCCGGCGCAGCAGCTGCTGCTGTGCTGGGCGGCGTGCCTGTCGCCGGCGGCGCTGCCGAATCAATGACGGTGACAAAGCGCGGATGCGCACCGCGAGCAGCGGCGCGTAGTGTGGGCGCCACCGACGTTGCACCGCTTCCCCCTGCAGGCGCACCATCATCTGGCCTGGACCCGCGTGGCGACGGCGTACGTGGCGGCGACTCAAAGGCAAGCGGGGGCGCGGCGTCAGCAGGCGAGGCGCGTCCAGAGCCAGTTGTTGTGGTTGCAGCGGCGGCTGAAGCGGCCGACGCAGCGGCAGCAGTTTCCAGTGCAGCGGCCGCGGTGGCAGGGCTCGCGGTGGCAGGCGATGCGGTGGCACTGGCCACGGGAGCCGCCGGTGTGGGTGGCGCAGCAACGGCTGCCGCCGCCGGCGGTGCCACAATGGCGCTGTTCCCCAGCCGCAGCAGCTGGTGCAGGCTCTCTGCCAGGCGCAGCAGGTTGCGCGCCTCCTCCGTGTTCTGCCGCAGCACCGTCAGCGAGTCCACCGCCGCCGCCGCCATTGCAATCGAAGCTGAGCTGCTAGGGGTTCTCTCTCGCTCTCTACTACAATGATAGCTAGTGAGCTAATAGGCGCTGATCGTAAGTAGCCACAACACACACAACCACTGGTCACACACCACAGCCGCGGGGGCCACACCAAGCTGCGCCCAGGAACAGAGTTGTGCTATTAATGGGTCGCGCGACGGGCCGCATTTATGTCGTAGTATCATAAGTAATCGCCCCTCTCTACCCCCCTCTTGCTTGGAAAAAATCTAGAATTGGAAAAAATCATGTGAGGGGGAGGGGTGAGAGGGAGTGGCTTTGCAGCACAACAAGTGGCTGTGTGGGTGCCCCCTGCATCTGATGCCGTGCGGGAGCTGCCGCTCTGCCCGCACTGGCGCGCCTGCCGCCATTATTTGTGCGCCACGCGCGTCGTGGCGGCCACTCATTTTCCGACTTTCTGCCCTCTTCTCTCCCTCTCTCTCTACCCCCTACTAGAAGTAGCAGTAGTAGGGAGCGAGTAGGGTGCGAGTAGGGAGCGAGTGGGGCAAAGGCAAAGGAGAGGGGAGAGGAGACGAAGGAGGGGGGTGAAGGGCAGAGGGAGAGGAGAGGGAGGTTAGGGGCGGTTGGGGAGGGGGGAGGCCATAGGAAGCCGACAACGTCAGAGCTCAACACACACCAACCTGAAGCTGAAGCTGAAGTAGGTAGCCGCTGGCTTCATAATCACTAGCAGCATGCACCGCCTGGTAGCTGCCGGCACGGGCGTGTGGCCGCGTGCACGCGGCGCCCACCTGCTGGATGCGTTGCGGCCACCCCTCAACAGCGACGGCGAGGAGGGAGATGCCATAGCAGCAGCAGCACCCGACGGGGCTGTCACCGCCGCCGCCGCCGCCGTGTCATTGCCGCGGGTGCGGCGGGTGTGGGGCACGGATAATGCGGTGGTGGTGGCGCTGAGCCAGCCGCACGACACCAATGCCACGCTGCTGGTGGAGGTGGGCGGCATCACGCCGGGCGTGGCAACGCCACCCCTGGCGGTGCCGCTGCCATGCTCACCGCTGGCAGAGACGGCGCGTGAGGTGCTGGCGCGGTTGGCGGGCGTGGTGCCGGGCCCGCTGCCGCCAGGCACCACGCCTGCCAGCTTGCCGCCCGGTATGTTTGTGGCGCTGCTGCCCTCCTGCCCCGTGTTGCTGCACGCCGGCTGGGCGGCCGCCGCCGCGCCATCATTGCCGGGCGACGCCGCTGCCGCACCCAGCAGCATCGGCGGGGGCATCGGTGGCGGCGTGCGTGGTCGCACCGTCAGTGGCAGTGAGGGGGCGGAGGAGGCACCCACAGTGGTGCGCACCTACACCGCGGTGTCGCGCGATGGCAGCCTTGGTATCTGGCGGTCCAGCCTGCCGCCAGACATGGCGGTACCGCCCGGCGGCAGCAGCCGCACGCCAGCGCCCTCCGTCTCCCTGCCGCACTGGCACCTGGCTGCCGCCGCCAATGTACTAGAGGACATCCTGCCGCCACCGCCGGCGGGAGAGACCGCCGGCCCGGGGCGCTACGGGCCGGGCGCCGCCGGGGGGAGTACTCCCGGCGGGGCGGGGGGGGGGGCCCCGGTTGGGGGTGCAGGGGCACCCCGCACGACGACGGCAGGTGGCAGCGATGGCGATAGCGGCGGCGGCGGCGGCAGTGATGATGACGGCTGGCTGCGGGGGGTGTACCACATCCCGCTGGATGCCAGCGTGGCGGAGGGGGGCACTGAATTTGTAGTGGCAGCTGGCGATGCCACCCCGCTGCTGCCGCTGGCGTCGGTACCTACTCTGCCCGCTGGCGCCCTGTTGCATGCTGGCAGCAGCATGATGTGGATCCGCAGCGATGCGGTGGGTGGCGCCGGCGTGCATGCATGGGCACCGCCGCCGCACGGCAGCGCGAGTACCATTGCGGCGGCTCGTGACGACGGCGGTGCCGCAGCTGCCGACAGCGGCCGTGCCAGCATGGCAGACGGCGATGACAGTGCGGTTGGAAGTGCAGCGGCGGCAGCGGTAGCAGCAGTGGCAGCGACCAATGCAGAAGGTGGCGGCAGCGGAGACGGGGGTGACGGAACGCATGGTGCCAGTGGTGGCGGCGCGGAAGGTGACGCGGCGGCGTTGCAGGCGCTGGCAGCGCTGACGGCTGGCTGGCGGCCACGCCGTGGCGCCACGCTGCTGAGCCTGCCATGGAGCGCGCTGCCGCTTGCGCCAGGCGACGCGGTGGCGACGGTGGCGGTGCACCCAGAGAGCGACGAGCTGCTGGTGGTGAGCCGCGCCGGTGTGTGCATGTCGGTGGTGCCGTCTTTGGCCGGCGGCGGCACGGCGGCGGAGGTTCCGACGCTTGTGCACCGCCCTGTGTCCACACTGCTGCTGCTGGACCACCTGGGACCCAGCCGCGTGGCGGGCTTGACTGCAGTGGCGGTAGCACAGTGCTTGCACCTGCTGGCGCCGCCAGCCAGCTCCGCTGAGGCGGGTGTTCTCCTGACGTACGACATTGCATCTGGCCTGCTGGTACAAGCCACCCCGCTGCCCGCTGCCGCCACGGGCGGGCTACCGGCACTGTGGCAGCAGCGTCTTACGCCGGCGCACACGCTGGCGGCGCTCGCAGATGGTGGCGGGCGCGGCGGTGAGGAACAACACGGCGGCGACGGTGCGCCGTCTGCGGCGTCCGCCGGCCCAGCGCCTGCCCCGCTGGTTGGTGTGTCGTCGTCACGCGGCCTGCTCCTGCTTCTGCGCCCCGCCATCGCTGACTACGCGGCACGCGTGCTGGCCCTGGCAGCCGCAGTGCCGTCCGACCACGCCATGTGGCGCTCCGCCGCTGCGCTGCCGCTCCTGGCAGGCGCCAGCGGCCCCGCCGCCCGCGCCCTCGTGGCACGCGCCGCCGCGTCCCGCCTGGCAGCCACCTACGCGCCCTGCGTCGGTGGCCACACCACGACGTACGCCGCGCTGCACCACGCGCTGACGTGGGCGGCGCAGTTGCAGCGCAGCACCGGCCTGCCCGCCGCGGGCGGCGACGACGAGGACGCGCACGAGGGGCGGCACTCCACCGTTGACGGCGGCCCCCTGCTGCCGTCATGGCTGGCGGCGGCAGCTGCCGCGGGCACGGGCAACAGCGGCGGCGCGGCGGCGGAGGGCCACCTGCCCTCCCTGTGGGCGCCCGCGGTGGCAGCCACCGCTGCAGCGTGGCGCGCGCTGTGTGACGCTGAGCCGCTGCTGGAGGTGGCGGGGTGGGCGGGCGCGGTACTTGGACGCGGCGGCAGCGCGGGTGGGCGGCCGCGTGAGCAGGTGGCTGCCTTGCTGCTGGACGGCGAGGCTTGGGCGTCGCTGCAGGCGCGATGCGCCAGTGTGCTGGCGGCAGCAGGCGTGCCGCAGAGCGTGCTGGATGCCGTGCTGGCTGGCGACATGACAGCGGTGGCGGGTGCCACGATGCCGGGTGCCGCCGCAGCACCCTGCTGTGACGGCAGCCGCACCGGGTGGCCGGCGGCAGCCGGCGCCGCCACTTCACACAACACGTCATACGTGCTCACGCCGACGCTGGGCGGCTCGGTGGACCTGCTTGCCGCCGCGCTCCCCGGCTGCTGCGACGGGTTGGATTTGACGGCATGCGTGCGCACCAGCGAGGAGCAAGCGCCGCGACCGCGGGCGGCGACTGGTGACAGCTCCAGCAGCAGCGCCGCTGGCGGCAGCGTCGCTGTCAGCAGCACACCCGGTGGCGGCGGCGGCGGGCGGGCTCGTGGCGTCAGCACCGACTCTGATGCTGGCAGCCGCACGCTGCCGTCCTCCTCGGCGTCGGCATCGCCGTCAGTGCCAGACGCAGGCAGTGCCTTTGACTCCAACGCGCTCATGGCTGCCATCACTGCCGCTGCGGCGGCCACCGCTGCTGGGCGCGGCCGGAAGGCTGCAAGTGGCGGCGACGGCGCCGCTACCGCCGGTAGTGGTGCTGGCAGTGAGGGGGCGTCGCCGCCACCGCGCAGCGGCGGCCGCACCTCATTTGCACCACCGTCACGCCACGGCGGCCTGCCGCAGGTGGCAGAGGAGCCAGCAACACGCGGCGCCAGCGCTGGCGCCGGTCCAGGCAGTGGCGGGCGTGACCGTGAGCCGCGAGAGCCGCGGGAGCGGTCACGGTCGCGGCCACATGACGGTGACGCGTCCGGTACCAGCAACAAGTTTGCCCCAAGCCTGTCGCCCGGCGACCTGCCCGCCTTCCCAGCCCTAGCTTCACCCGTGCACACCGCGGTTGCACCCCTCCTACTTCGCTTCCTGGCGCACATGGCGGTGCTGCGATCGGTCACGAGCACCGCGCCGCCGTCGTCGCACGCTGGCGCCAGCGGTGGCGGCGGGAGCGGCAGCGGCAGTTTTGGCAAGACGCGTTCCACCAACAAGGGTGCCGCCGCGGCGCCCAGCACCATTAGCAGCGGCAGCATTGCAGTGGTGCGTCCGCCTCCGCACCCCCTTGCGCACGCCGGCTGCAACGATGGCGGCGCTGCCATCGCGCTGCCGCCCCTTGCGTACTCGTTGCCGCTGTGGGTGCAGACGGGCACGCCGGCAGATGACGGCGCGGGTGGCGGCGTGGGTGCCGCCGCCAACCCACACGCTGCCGCCCTCGTTGCTGCCCTGGCGCGTGCCGACGCGTGGGTTGCGCGGGGCGCAGTGATCGGTGCCACGCCGCTGCCGGCGCTGGCTGCACGCATTGCCGCCGCGCCGGGCATGGCAGCCACCCTCCCACCCCTCACCGCGGTGGTGCCGTCGGTGGGTGACGTCATGCACCTGGCGGCGCAGATGGATGCCGCCGTCACTGCCGCCATGCCGCGCGCACGTGCGCAGTCCGCGCCGCTGAGCCTGCCGCTGCTGCAGACTGGCACAGCGTCTGCGGGCACGGATGGCGGCGGGGACGGCGCGCCCGGCGCGCTGGCTGCCGCCGACGGCGCCGCGTTTGAGCTGGTGTGCCGCGTGCTGCTTGCCACTGACCCCAGCGCGCTGCTGGCGTTTGTGGATGCGGTGGAGGCGCACACGCCCATGGCGCTGCGCGGCGTCGTGCCGCGGTCGCTGCGCTCTAACCTGCAGCTGCAAACGCAGCTGCCGGGCATGTCGCGCGCTGCCTTGACGGCGCTTACCGCTGCCGTTGCCAAGCTGGTTGCGCGCAGCAGCGCTGCTGCGTCGCCGGCCGGCGGCGGCGGTCGGAGGGGCGGCGGCAGCGGCGGCAGCAGTGCTACCGCATGGTATATGCGTGCCGTGTGTGCGCTGCCCATGGCGGTGCCACACCCCTTGGCGCCTGCCTCGCCGCCTGATGCCGCCCCCTCCCCCGCCCTTGCCACCCGCGTGGCACTGCTGCGACGCGCCGGGTACGACACCGCCGCCGCGCGCCTGCTGCTGGCGCATGGGTGCTGGCAGGGTGCGCTGCAGGTGTTGCGCGACGTGGAGGCGGCGGATGACTTTGACGTCGACTCGTCGGCGCACGCGTTGGCAAGCACCGTCTTTGACGTGGCGCCGGGCGGTGTGGTGGTGGCACCAGGTGGTGTGCCGGCGGCTCCACACGTTGGCGCCGGGGATGCGGGTGCACGGTGTACCGCAGTGGCGCACGTGCTGGGTGACCTGACGTCATTTGGCGTGTTGCACACCAACGCCATCTTGCAACAGCGCCTGGCGCCCGTCGCTGCCAGCACGGCACCACGGGCATCAGTGTCACACCATGGCAGCGGCAGCAGCAGCGGCGGTGGCGGCGGCGGCAGTGTTGCACGTATTGTCAGCACGTCGCCAGCGCCGCATGGCGCCAGTGCGAGTGCCGCAGTGGCGCGTGCGGCAAAGGGGGTGCGGGCGGCAGAGACGCTGATGACCGCCACCGCATTCTCGGGTGCGGTGCGGTGGAGCGCGGCGTCCACGCGGCGCACCGTCGTATTCCACGTGCTGTTCAAGCACGCGCTGGAGACTGGTGACACGGCGCGCCTCATTGCGCTGTGGCGCCGCATCCCCGCACCCTACACCCTGCCGTCCGTCCTCACCACGCTGCGCCAGGTGCTGGAGTCGGCGCCGCCGGCAGGCGCGCTGCAGCCGGCGGCGCTGCTGCCGGTGGGCGCCGTGGCGCCCGCGTTGGCGGTGCTGCGCAATGAGCATCTGGCGCGCCTGGAGGCGTTGGTGCGGTACTGGCGCAAGGCGGGCGCGCGTGGCGTCACAGAGGGCACGGTGCTGCGCGGGTGGGGCACCGCATCGTAGTTAATAATAACACCTAGATTCAGCCCTATTAGAACTTGCCATCCATTCAACGTTGGCCCCAATCTCACCCTATTATTAACTTGTCATACTCCGTGGCGCCACGACACCAGGCACCGCCGGCAATGTGCGTCGCCCGCCAGCACTAAAAATAACAGTTACGACACACCAACACCACCACTAGGGGTTCCACCCGCAACAGCAGCAGAAGCCCCTCGTCCAGCTGGCGTGGCGGCCCCTGCCGTAAGTGGCGGCGTCGGCGCACCGGCAGGCACGCCGCCCATCGCCCCCGGCGGCACGCACCGTGCGGCGGGGGCCCCCCCCCCCCCCCCGCCGCCCCGGGCCGCCAGGGGCGGCACCCCCCGGGGACCCCCCCCCGCCGCGCCCGCCCGGCCGGCCAAATCCGCCCGGCCCCCCGCCGCGGCCGGCGGGTACGGCCCGGGGTGCGGCGCCGGGCGGCCGCGGGCCCAGGCCCCCCCC
>Ga0066256_1002858_pt1 | contig 17953 bp, 19 predicted proteins | sample ThiBio_1000_biof_FD_87107 | JGI IMG/M metagenome (GOLD analysis project Ga0066256, IMG submission 87107) | Wastewater bioreactor microbial communities from Cape Town, South Africa - Thiocy_expt_1000_biof (version 2) | ecosystem: Engineered > Bioreactor > Thiocyanate-remediating >...
CCGCCAGACGCCTCAACCAGGCCAAAGCACAACTCTTTCAACTCATCAACAAATCTCGACAACGCGCCGCCTGAGTCAACTCCGATTGCCCCGCTCGCTCAGGCTCATGTGTGAATTGGAAAATACTTCGGACACCGTGCGCACCGCTGAGGCCCATGCTGTTCATGATGCGCACAGCCCTGCCGTTCATGTCAAATCGCCGTGTCCCGGAGATGAAGCGGCGGACCCGGAGCGGACAGGCCATGATGTTAAAATACGCCGGATTTCGATGACCGTTTCAAGCCTGCCAAACGAAAATTCAAGCGCCGCCGGAGCCGGTTTCAGGAGAGACGGCCGTATGATTCGGTGGAAACCGCTGTAGCCTTTTCCGTAAAATCGAGACTTCGACAAGAGGCCCAAAGACGTGCCGAGTAATGTAAATAGAGCATGTCCTTGCTCCTGATTCTTCTTCTTCCGTTCGTTGGCAGCCTGTGCGCCGCCTTTCTGCCGTCCAACGCCCGCAATGCCGAAGCGTGGCTGGCCGGCCTGGTCGCGCTTGCGGCCGCCGCCCTGACGGCGAGCCTGTATCCGCAAGTTGCCGCCGAAGGCGTCATCCGCACGAGCATTCCCTGGGCGCCCGGCCTCGGGCTGGATTTCTCCCTGCGCATGGATGGCTACGCCTGGCTGTTCGCCATGCTGGTCACGGTGATGGGCACGCTGGTGGTGGTCTATGCGCGCTACTACATGTCGCCGGACGATCCGGTGCCCCGTTTCTTCTCCTTTTTTCTGGCATTCATGGGGGCGATGCTCGGGGTGGTGCTGTCGGGCAACCTGCTCCAGATTGCCATGTTCTGGGAGCTGACCAGCCTCGCTTCGTTCATGCTCATCGCCTATTGGCATCACCGCGTGGATGCGCGCCGCGGCGCGCGCATGGCGCTTATCGTCACCGGTTCGGGCGGACTGGCGCTGCTGGCCGGCATGCTGCTGCTCGGGCACATGGCCGGCAGCTATGACCTGGATGCGGTGCTGGCGGCGGCGGAGACGATCCAGCGCCATCCCTGGTACCCGCTGACGCTGATCCTGATCGCGCTCGGCGCGCTGACCAAGAGCGCCCAGTTTCCTTTCCACTTCTGGCTGCCCCATGCCATGGCGGCGCCGACGCCGGTTTCGGCCTATCTGCATTCCGCCACCATGGTGAAGGCCGGCGTGTTCTTGCTGGCGCGGCTCTGGCCGGTGCTGGCAGGCACCGATCTGTGGTTCTGGATCATTGGCGGCGCCGGCCTGTGTTCGCTCTTGATCGGTGCCTACCTGGCCTTGTTCCAGCAGGACATGAAGGGCGTGCTCGCCTACTCCACCATCAGCCACCTCGGCCTCATTACGCTGCTGCTGGGAATGAACAGTCCGCTGGCGCTGGTGGCGGCGGTGTTCCACATCGTCAATCACGCCACCTTCAAGGCTTCGCTGTTCATGGCGGCGGGCATCGTCGACCATGAAACCGGCACGCGCAACATGCAGCGGCTTTCGGGCCTGTACCGGGCGATGCCGATCACCGCGACGCTGGCCATGGTGGCGGCCGCGGCGATGGCGGGCGTGCCCCTGCTCAACGGCTTCCTGTCGAAGGAAATGTTCTTTGCCGAGACCATCTTCCTCGACCGCCCCGACTGGCAACGCATCGGCCTGCCGCTGGCGGCGACGCTGGCGAGCATGTTCAGCGTCGCCTATTCGCTGCGCTTCATCCATCAGGTCTTCTTCGGTCCGCCGACCGACGACCTGCCGCGCGCGCCGCATGAGCCGACGCGCTGGATGCTGCTGCCGAGCGCGCTGCTGGTGCTGGCCTGCCTGCTGGTCGGAATGCTCCCCGGCATCACCGTCGGGCCCTATCTGCGAACGGCAACCGACTCGATTCTCGGCAGCGGCGCGCCGTCCTACAGTCTGGCGGTCTGGCATGGCCTCAATCTGCCGCTGCTGATGAGCGCCGCCGCATTCATCGGCGGCATCGCACTCTACCGCGCCTTCCTCTGGCGCGCCGACACGGAGGTGCCACTGCTCGAACGCATCGACGGCAAACGCATCTTCGACTGGCTGCTGACGGCGCTGATGGCGGGCGCCGAACAGGCCATGCGCCGGCTGTTTTCGCCGCGTCTGCAGATGCAGCTTCTGGTGCTCGTTCTCGTTGCCCTGGGCGGCGCACTGCTGCCACTGCTCACTGCAGGCAGTTCCTGGGGCACCCGGGACACGACGCCCCTGCATCCGGCCTTCGCGATACTCTGGATAGTCGGCGCCGCCTGCGCGCTGGCTGCCGCCTGGCAGGCCAAGCATCACCGCTTTGCCGCGCTGATCCTGTCGGGCGGCGCCGGACTGGCGACCAGCCTGACTTTCGTCTGGTTCTCCGCACCCGACCTGGCGCTCACCCAGCTCACCGTCGAAGTGGTGACCGCCGTGCTGATCCTGCTCGGCCTGCGCTGGCTGCCGCGCCGCGAAGCGCGCTTCGCCCAGGGACAGCCCGAGACGGCCCGGGTGCGCCTGCGCCGCCTGCGCGACCTGCTGATCGCCGCCGCGAGCGGCCTCGGTCTTGCCGCGCTGGCCTACGCCATCCTGAGCCGCCCCGACATCGATGGCATTTCGCCCTTCTTCATCGCGCAGGCCTTGCCCCAGGGCGGCGGCCTCAACGTGGTCAACGTGATCCTGGTCGATTTCCGCGGCTTCGACACCCTCGGCGAAATCACCGTGCTCGCCGTGGTCGCGCTGACCGTATTCGCCCTGCTGCGCCGCTTTCGCCCGGCGCCGGAGAGCATTCCCCTGCCGCGCCAGCAACGCGAGCAGAACGCGGCGGACGGCATCGAGGAAAACCGCGTGCCCGACCCCGACGCCAAGCTGCCAAGCGGCTACCTGATGCTGCCGGCGGTGCTCGTGCGCCTGCTGCTGCCGCTGGCGATGCTGGTCTCGCTGTTCTTCCTGCTGCGCGGCCACAACGCGCCGGGCGGCGGCTTCGTCGGCGGACTCGTGCTGGCCACCGCCATCATCCTGCAATACCTCGTCGGTGGCACGGTCTGGGTGGAGTCGCGCCTGCGCATCCATCCCATGGTATGGCTCGCGCTCGGCCTGCTCAGCGCGGTGTCGGCCGGCGCCGGCGCCTGGCTGTACGGCTACCCCTTCCTCACCAGTCTCGCCTGGCACGGCGAACTGCCGCTGCTCGGCGAGTTGCACCTGTCGAGCGTGCTGCTCTTCGATCTGGGCGTTTACATGCTGGTGGTGGGCGCGACGGTGCTGATGCTGGTGGTCATCGCGCACCAGTCGCTGCGCCGCCATCACCGCAAGGCCGGCATCGGAGGAAGAGCCTGATGGAAATCGTTTTCGCCCTCGCGATCGGCGTCATGGCCGGTTCGGGCGTGTGGCTGCTGCTGCGTCCGCGCACCTTCCAGGTCATCATCGGCCTGTCGCTGCTCGCTTACGCGGTCAATCTGTTCATCTTCGGCATGGGACGGCTGCGCGTCGGCGCGGTTCCGGTGATCGATCCGCTCAAGGGCAGCAGCCCCGATCTGTATACCGACCCGGTGCCGCAGGCCCTGGTATTGACCGCGATCGTCATCAGCTTTGCCACCACCGCGCTGTTCCTCGTCGTCCTGCTCGCTTCGCGCGGCTTGAACGGCACCGACCACGTCGACGGCCAGGAAACCGGAAAAGAATGATACCGTCCCGCCTTTCACCCCTGCCGGCCTCCGGAGCGCTACATGGGTAGCTGGCAACAACATCTGCCCATCCTGCCGGTCGTGCTTCCCCTGCTGACGGGGACCGTGCTGCTGCTGATCAGCGAAACCCGGCACCGTCTGCGCGCCACGATTGCGCTGCTCGCCACGTTCGCCCAACTGTTGCTCGCGCTGACGCTGCTGGCCATGACCGACGCGCAGCTGCCCGCTCCGTGGCACGGCGAGATCGCCGTCTATTCGCTCGGCAACTGGGCGGCGCCTTTCGGCATCGTGCTGGTGGCGGATCGTCTGGCGGCCATCATGCTGACGCTGACGGCGACGCTCGGATCGGCCGCCCTGCTCTACTCGCTGGCGCGCTGGGAGCGGGCGGGGGTGCATTACCTGCCCCTGTTCCAGTTCCTGCTGATGGGTTTGAACGGCGCTTTCCTGACCGGCGACCTGTTCAACCTGTTCGTGTTCTTCGAGGTCTTGCTGGCGGCTTCCTACGGCCTGGCGCTGCATGGTTCGGGGGTGGCGCGGGTCAAGGCCGGACTGCACTACATCGTGGTCAATCTGGCCGCTTCCCTGCTGTTCCTGGTGGCGGCGGCCCTCATTTATGGCGTGACGGGCACGCTCAACATGGCCGAGCTGGCTCTGCGCGTGCAGACCCTCAGCCCCGACGACCGCACCCTGTTCGACATCGGTGCCGTACTGCTCGGCGTGGTATTTCTGGTCAAGGCCGGCGCCTGGCCGCTCAACTTCTGGCTGCCCACCACCTATGCGGCGGCCTCGGCCCCGGTGGCCGGGGTGTTCGCGATTCTGACCAAGGTGGGTATCTATGCCTTGTTGCGCTTCGAAACCCTGCTGCATGCGACCGGATCGCCGGCGCCTTTCGGCGGCGAATGGCTCTTCCATTGCGGCCTGGCGACCATCGCTATCGGCAGCCTCGGCATTCTCGCCACCCAGCGGCTGGAGCGGCTGGCGGGATTCCTGGTGATCGTCTCGTCCGGTACCCTGCTCGCCGCCATCGGCTTCCGCGGCACCGCCCTGACCGGCCCGGCCCTGTTCTACCTGGTCAGCTCGGTGCTGGGCGGCGGCGCATTTTTCATGGTGGTCGAGATGGTGCAGCGCAACCGGGCCTACGCGGCCGACCTGCTCGCCATCAGCTTCGAGGCTTTCGGCCTGCAGGATCCTGCCAGCGATACGGAACACCCCGACGAAACGGTCGGTCTGCCGATACCGGGCGCGATGGCGTTTCTCGGGCTGACCTTCGTTTCCTGCGCGCTGCTGCTGACCGGGCTGCCTCCCCTATCGGGCTTCGTCGCCAAGTTCTCGCTGCTCGCCGCGGCCATTGCCGAGGCGCCGGGCGGCAGCTCCCTGCCTTCCTGGCTGTTTGTCGCGGCCCTGCTGCTGTCGGGCCTGGCGGGGATCATCAGCCTGTCGCGCCTGGGCATGCGCGTATTCTGGAGCGGCGAACGCAGCACGCCGCGCCTGCTCTGGGTCGAGGCCGGGCCGGTGGCCGGCCTGATCGCCCTCTGCGCCATCCTGGCGCTGGCTGCCGGGCCCGCCACGGACTACTTCAGGGCCACGGCCGAGTCGCTGCACAATCCCGCCGCCTACATCCATGCGGTATTGCCGGCCTACGCCGGAGGAGCGGGCGAGTGAAGCGCAAGCCCCTGCTGCCGCTGCTGCCGATCGTTCTGGTCGCGGTGTGGCTATTGCTCAACGACAGCCTGTCGGCGGGGCAGATCGTCCTCGGCATCCTGCTCGCCCTGCTCGTCACGTTTGCCGTCGCCCCGCTGCGCCCGCTTCCGGCCTGGCCCCATCGCCTGCATCGGGCCATCGGCCTGATCTTCCACGTGCTGCACGACATCATCCGTTCCAATCTCGCGGTCGGCAGCATCATTCTCGGCGCCTCCCGGCGTCAGCCCCAGGCCGGTTTCATGAAGATTCCGCTCGACATGCGCGACCCCCACGGACTGGCGATGCTGACCATCATCGTCACCGCCACGCCGGGCACGGTCTGGGCCGGGCACGATACCGACAGCAACGTCCTGACGCTGCATGTCCTCGATTTGCAGGATGAGGCCGCCTGGGTGCGCACCATCAAGCAACGTTATGAACGTCCCCTGATGGAGATATTCGAATGAACGCCATACTCTCCGGATCGATTTACTTCGCTCTGACCTGTTTTGCCGTCGCCATGCTGTGCGCCCTGCTGCGCCTGCTGCGGGGACCCTCCGCCCAGGACCGCGTGCTGGCCCTCGATACCCTGTACATCAACGGCATGCTCACGATATTGATGCTGGGAATAGGGATCGGCTCCGCCGTCTATTTCGACATTGCCCTGCTGATCGCCCTGTTCGGCTTCGTCGCTTCGACCGCGATGGCCAAGTTCCTGCTGCGCGGCGAGGTGATCGAGCCATGATGGCTACCGACATTTCGCCGTGGTTTGCCCTGCCGGCGGCACTGCTGCTGATATGCGGCGGCCTGCTGACCCTGGTCGGCTCCCTCGGTCTGCTCCGCCTCGATACCTTCTACGCCCGCATTCACGCCCCGACCATGGGCAACACGCTGGGCGCCGGCTGCGTATTGCTGGCTTCGATCCTGGTGTCTTCCGCACTGGCCCAACGGCCGGTGATCCACGAAATCCTCATCACCGTATTCATCCTCCTGACATCGCCGGTCACCGCCATGCTGCTGATGCGCGCAGCCGTCTTCCGCGGCCGCGACTGAGGCACGGCTGCCGCCGAAGCGGCACGCAACGCTCGAATAAACGGGCGGGACCCCCCTCCGGGCGGCCTGCCAGGTTCAGACTACGGGGACAAACCGGAGAGATTGCGACGGATGCGCCGAAAACGCACCGCGCAGATATGACAAAACGGGCAAAAGCCCGTTTTGTTTGATCTACCGTTGGTAGGCGCGATTGGACTCGAACCAACGACCCCCACCATGTCAAGGTGGTGCTCTAACCAGCTGAGCTACGCGCCTAATGCGGGGCGCATCATAACCGAAAGGCCACGCGCGTGTCGAGCCGCGTGACTTTTTTTATCATGAAAATCGGCTCGGCAGTCGAAGAACCGAGGGCGCAAACTGGATGATCTATTACCGGGCAAGATATTACGATCCGGCGCTGGGGAGGTTCATTTCCAGAGACCCGGCGGGAATGCCCAACGGGGTCAATCGATATGCGTATGTGAACAACAACCCGGTGAATCTGACCGATCCGGCTACGACGCGGCACACCGGGGAATCCGTTTTTTGAGCGGTAGGCATTCAAACCAGATGCACCTCTACCCGTTTGCCCAGCGCCTTGGCGTATTTGCGCAGCGTATCCAGGCTGGGCGAGTACTTGCAGGAAGCCAGTGCGTTCTCCAGCCTCGCCACAGCGGGGGCTTTGGTCCCCATCCGTTCGGCGACCTGCGCCTGCGTGAGCCCAGCGGCTCGCCGCGCGGCAAGCATCTCGTCGAGCAGGGCAAATTCCTCGCGTTCGAGCCGCTCGTGTTCGGTACGTACCGCCGGATTCTTGAGCATCCGGGCTACCAATTGTTCATGCGTCAACATGCTTGATCTCCTTCATACGGGTTTCGGCAATCCGTCGCTCGTGCGGCGGGGTTTTCTGGGTCTTCTTACGATGAAACCCGAGATCCGATCACCCTCCGCACCGAAGATTTGTGGTAAGCCCGCGCAGGGCAATCGCGATTGCGCCGCATGGTTGTTGTTTAAAAAAACAAGCCTGGAACTTCACGCCGCTTTCAAATCACGCAATGCCTCCGGGTGCGCAATCGCCACGCGTAGCAAGGTCTGCGCTGCGCCCGTGGGTTTGCGCCGGCCTTGTTCCCAGTCTTGCAGCGTGCGCGGCGACACCCCCATCAATGCGGCAAGCTCCGATTGCGACATGCCCAGTCGGTTGCGCGCTTCAGCGATGGGAGATAGCGTTACTTTGGTCGTCCGCGCCGCTTTGCCCGCCTTCATCTGGCGAACCGATTCAAGCAGGTCTTTCTGAAACCTTTCCATTTCCTTATCCATGTTCAATCGCCTCTCGTAGTTGACTCAAAAAAGATGCGGGCAAGGTGTCGAACTTGGCCTTGACATAAATCATCAGCAGCCAGATTTCTCCGCATTCCAATTGATTGAAATACACCACCCGCGTGCCGCCGCGTTTGCCCATACCTGCACGTGCCCAACGCACTTTTCGGCATCCGCCCGAACCCGGAATCACATCGCCCGCTTCCGGGTTGATCGCCAACCAGTTGATGAAGCTTACGCGTTCGGCTTCTGTCCAGACTTCCGAAGCGGCACGGACAAAAACGTTCGTTTCGATGACCGTATACATGGCATGAATATACGGCATAGCCGTATATCGAGCAAGTATGTGATAAGGGGGCTATGCGCCATCAACGGCATGCAGCTCTTCTATTACGCCAACGGCAAGACCTTACGCCACCGCGCCATCGGCTCCGGCGGCAGCGACCTCGGCCAGGAGATCGGCTTCACCTACAACGACTTCCGCCGCGAGACCGTGCAGCTCAACGAGCGCGGCCTCAGCCGCAACGTCGCAAGAGTCGGCTTGATTTCGTATCTTGCCTAAGATACAAAATTTTGTATAATCATTTCATGATAGAACCCAAGCCCGTCGAGTTCCGGGGCGCGTCCCTTGATGACCTGCGTACTTTTCCACTGGAAGCCAGGCGCGAGGCAGGACATCAGATAGATCGGGTACAGAATGGCCTGGAGCCGGATGACTGGAAGCCCATGAACACGGTAGGCCAGGGTGTGAAGGAGATTCGGATTCGCGGTGCTGCCGGCGCCTTTCGGGTTATCTATGTGGCGAAGTTTGCTGATGCTGTTTATGTGCTTCACTGTTTTCAGAAGAAAACAGTGAAGACCAGCAAGGTAGACATCGACTTGGCGGCCAAGCGATACCGCGACTTACTGAAGGAGTTAGAGCAATGAGCAAACAAAGATTTTCCAGTGTCTGGGATGCCATCGAGGACACCACCGAAGAAGCGGAGAACATGAAACTGCGCTCCACGCTGATGATCGCATTGAAGAACCGTATCGAGCGCGCCGGCTTGAGCCAGGCGCAAGCTGCCAGACTCTTCGACGTCACTCAGCCCCGCGTATCCGACCTGATGCGGGGCAAGATCAATCTTTTCAGCCTCGACGCGCTCGTGAATATGGCATTGGCCGCCGGCCTGCATATCGAAATGCGCGTGCTCGAAGCCGAGGCGGCTTGAGTATTTGGATAGAACCCAGGCTGGCCCATGAAGCCGAATGACCTCTGCTCCGGATTTTAGGGCAACGCTAAACAAGTAGCGCCATTAGTCTGGCGCACAGACCGGTCAAAGCGATAGCACGAATTTATCGAAACACGCCTGTCTTGCTGCTATTTCATGGCGTTTTCCACCCTGATTTCCCTGGTTTCCCGCTTCATGGGCGCACCTGTGGTAGCAAGCGCCCTCGACATAGGTAAATATTGGCCAGCGCCAAAACCGTGAAGGCATGGGTAGCGTTCTTCTGCAACCCTTGCAGATCGTCGAGGAACGGCGGCATCCGCAAATACGCCAAAAAAATCGCGACGAAGCCGACTCCGTCGGTCCGGGGCCGATGGGGTTACAGGGGTTTCTTGTTGCTCGCGACAGGCGCCGCCCGCCAGGCGACATAGATACCGACGAGGACCGTGGCCATGCCGACGATCTGGATAGAGGTCAGCGATTCGTCAAGGAACAGCCACGCGAACACCGCGGCGGCGACCGGCGCGGTGAGTAGCGCGACCGAAGAAAAACTCGTCGGCAGATGGGCCAGACCCCAGACGATCAGGCCCTGGCCAAGGCCCTGGGAGATGACGCCGAGCGCGATCATCAGCCCCCAGCCGTGCGCCGTCGCGGGGATCAGTGAGTGACCGCTGGCCAGCGTGACCAGCACCAGTATCGGCGCTGCAATCAGACAGGTCCACAGGTTGATCTCGGCACTCGAGAGTCGTCCCCGCAAGCGGCTCGCACCGAGAATATAACCGGCGTAGAGAATACCCGCGAACACACCCAGGCCATCGCCAATCAGGTGTTCGGTACCGATATCGAGGCTTTGCCAGGCTACCAGCACCCCGCCGACCAGGGCAATCGCCACGCCAAACCCGAAATGTCGGGTGACGCGGGTGCCGAACAGCAGCCAGCTGCCGATGACGACATAAATGGGTTGTGCGTTGACAAACAGCATCGAGTTGGCCGCCGCCGTACGCTCGATCGAGGCGTGTAACGACACCAGATCAAACGCGAACAGCAGGCCGCAGAATAACAACAGTAACGTGACGTGTTTCCCGGAGGAGGGTGGCCGCACCGCGGCCTTGGGTCTCGACAACCAGAACCACAACGCGAATACCGGCAGCGCCCAGATCATCCGGTGAGCCGCCGATGCGACCGAGGTCAGCTCACTCAGTCGAACGAAAACCGGATTGGTCGCCACCGCCACGGCGCCCAGCACGACGGCTAGCGGTGCGAATCGGGTAAGGTCCATGAGAAAATGCTCCACAACCGGGTGTAAACAGGCCGTCGTCACAGGCCGTCATCCGATCCGCGTGCTTGAAGGGATCATATCACGCAAGAGCCACGATACCGGCGACACGCCGCGCCCATGAACCCGGAAGCCTGCGCCCGTGCCTGACGCACAAAAAAAAGCCCGGCTCAAGAGCCGGGCGGAGTATCCACCTAAGGAGGAGGATTGGAGGAGACAACACCAAGTACCGTTGCAGTAAACTCAGTGTTATTAGAATAATCTAATATTATTGATTTGCTGTCAAGACCCTTTACACGCTTTTACAAAAGAAATTCCGCCACGCTCGTTCCCTCTTCGTCCATTCCATCTTCGTCCAGTTATCAATTTATCAATACATCACGCTCACGGCCCCAGGCTTGAGCCAGTTGTCCAGGGACTCGAGCAGGCGGTCATCCAGCCGTACCCGCCAGTCATCCCCCAGCCGTACCCGGCAACGCGCGCTGAGGTTGTGGTATTCGATCCACACCGGGCATCCCCCCTCCTCCAGCCTGTAAGGTGTGAGCAGTTCGGCCAGCTTGCGGCCGCCATGGGGCTGGGCATGGCACTGCCCGTCGCACGCCAGTCGCAGGCCCTGGGCAAAACGGGTGCGTGCGCCGGTGAGATCGTCAATGCGTTCCGCCGTCACCCGCACGCCGCCCGAGTAGTCGTCGCGGTTGACCTTGCCTTCGATGATCAGCAGGGCATCGTCCTTCAGCAGATGCCGGCTCTGCTCGTACAGTTCGTTGAAGATCACCACCTCGACCTGCGCGGTAGCGTCGTCCAGCAGCAGGATCAGCATCTTGCCGCGGCGCGTCATCTGGGTGCGCAGCGAGACGGCAATGCCGGCCAGCATCACCGGATCGCGCGAGGGCTCCAGGCTGTCGAGCTGCCTTTTGGCGAAGCTGGACACCTCGGCCAGATACGAGGTGAAGGGATGGCCGCTGAAGAAATAGCCGAGTGCGGATTTCTCCTGCAGCAGTTTTTCCTGCTCCGGCCACACAGGCACGTCGATCAGATCTTCGCCGCCGTCGAGCGCTTCGCCGAACAAGCCCACCTGGCCGCCGCTGCGCGCCGCGCGATCAGCGGTTTCCAATGCGGCACCGACGGAAGCCATCAGGCTGGCGCGGTGGTCGTTGAGGGCATCAAAGGCGCCCGCCTTCACCAGCGCTTCGAGCACACGGCGGTTGAGATAGCGCTTGTCGACCCGCCGGGTCAGGTCGAACAGGCCTTTATACGGGCCGTTGGCCTCGCGCTCGTCGACGATGGCGCCGATCGCCGCCTCGCCGCTGCCCTTGATCGCACCCAGGCCGTAGCGGATGTCGCTCTTGCCGACCGGCTCGAAGCGGTAGCCGGACAGGTTGATGTCGGGCGCCAGCATGGTCAGTCCGTTGGCACGGCAGTCTTCATAGAACACGCGCACCTTGTCGGTGTCGGACATTTCCGACGACATCGTCGCCGCCATGAATTCGGCCGGGTAGTAGGCCTTGAGCCAGGCGGTGTGGTACGCCACCAGCGCGTAGGCCGCCGAGTGCGACTTGTTGAAGCCGTATTCGGCGAATTTTTCCATCAGGTCGAACAGGCGCTCGGCGACCTGGGTGTCGGCGCCGCGTTTGGCCGCGCCTTCGAGGAAGATCGTGCGTTGCTGCGCCATTTCCTCGGGCTTCTTTTTGCCCATGGCGCGCCGCAGCATGTCGGCGGCGCCGAGGCTGTAGCCCGCCAGGATCTGCGCCACCAGCATCACCTGTTCCTGGTAGACGATGATGCCGTAGGTCGATTTCAGCACCGGCTCGAGGTCGGGATGGAAATACTCCGGCTTCTGCCTGCCCTGCTTGCGCGCGATGAAGTCGTCCACCATGCCGGAGCCGAGCGGGCCCGGCCGGTTCAGCGCCATCAGCGCGATGATGTCCTCGAAGCAGTCGCCCTTCAGCTTCTTTTCCAGGTCCTTGGCCGAACGCGATTCGGACTGGAACACCGCGGTGGTGTTGCCGGCGGCAAACAGCTGGTACACCGCCGGATCGTCGAGCGGCAGATCTTCCAGGCGAAAATCCCTGCGGTCGTCGTGGCGCTGCACGAAGCGCACCGCCTCCGCCAGGATCGTCAGCGTGCGCAGGCCGAGGAAGTCGAACTTGACCAGGCCGATCGCCTCGACGTCGTCCTTGTCGAACTGCGACACCGCCGCGTCCGAGCCTTCGGCCTGGTACAGCGGACAGAAATCGGTGAGGCGGCCCGGCGCGATCAGCACCCCGCCGGCGTGCATGCCGACGTTGCGGGTGATGCCTTCGAGCTTTTCCGCCAGCGGCAGCAGTTCGGCGAGTTCCTCCTCGTTCCGTGCCCGCTCGTCGATCTGCGGCTCCTTCTCGCGCGCTTCGGCCAGCGAGATGCCGAGTTCGTTGGGCACCAGCTTGACGAACTTGTCGACGAACAGATACGGCAGGTCGAGCACGCGGCCGACGTCGCGCAGCACCGCCTTGGCCGCCATGGTGCCGAAAGTGGCGATCTGCGACACCGCCGCGTGGCCGTACTTGTCCTTCACGTACTGGATCACGCGATCGCGCCCGTCCTGGCAGAAGTCGATGTCGAAGTCGGGCATCGACACCCGCTCGGGGTTGAGGAAACGCTCGAACAGCAGGTCGTAGGCCAGCGGATCGAGGTCGGTGATGCGCAGGCTGTAGGCGACCAGCGAGCCCGCGCCGGAGCCGCGCCCCGGCCCCACCGGCACGTTGTTGTTCTTGGCCCAGTTGATGAAGTCGGCCACGATGAGGAAGTAGCCGGGGAAGCCCATCTGGATGATGGTGCCGAGTTCGAATTCGAGCCGCTTGGCGTATTCTGGCAGCCTTGCGGCGCGCTGGGCTGCATCGGGATAAAGCTGGGCCATGCGTTCCTGCAGGCCCTCGAAGGCACGCTGCCGCATGTAGTCGTCGAGACTCATGCCGTCTGGGGTCGGAAAATCGGGCAGCCGGCTCTTGCCGAGTTCCAGCGTGAGGTTGCAGCGCCTGGCGATTTCGACGCTGTTTTGCAAGGCTTCGGGCAGGTCGGCGAACAACTCGGCCATCTCATCCGGCGTCTTGAAATACTGCTCGGTGGTGAACGGCCGCGGGCGGCGCGGATCGCCCAGCATCATGCCTTCGGCGATGCACACGCGCGCCTCGTGCGCCTTGAAATCGTCCGCCGCGACGAACTGGATCGGATGGGTGGCGACTGCCGGCAGGTTCAGCGCCGCGCCGAGATCGAGCAGGCCGTCGATCAGGCGTTCGGTGTGCGGCTGGCCGAAGCGCTGCAGCTCCAGGTAATAGCGCCCCGGAAACAGCGCGGCCCAGGCTTCGGCGGCGGCACGCGCTGCATCGAGTTTTTCATCCAGAATCATCTGTGCCACATCGCCGGCATCACCACCCGACAAGGCCAGCAGACCGTCAGTCCCCGCGGCCAGCCAGACCGGATCGATCTCGGCGCGGCCGCGATGGAGGTTTTCCTGGTAGGCGCGGGCAAGCAGTTCGCACAGACGGCGGTAGCCTTCGCGATGCTGCACCAGCAGCAACAGGCGTGAAGGCCGGTTTCGATCCACGGTGTTGCTCACCCACACGTCGCAGCCGAATACCGGCTTGATGCCGGCGCCGCGCGCGGCACGATAGAACTTGACCCAGCCGAAGGTGTTGGAAAGGTCGGACAGGCCGAGCGCCGGCATGCCGATGGCACGTGCGTGCCTGACCGCCTCGCCCACCCGCACCAATCCGTCCGTAACGGAATACTCGGTATGCAGGCGGAGATGGACGAAACGCGGGTCGGTCATGAGGCGGAAACGGAGAAACGACCCGCTATTTTAACGCCGCTGAACGGGCGACCAAAAACAGAAGGCAGCCGAGGCTGCCTTCTGTCCGATCTGCACCGGGCTCAGTTTGCGCGGCGCTTGAATTCGTTGGTGCGGGTGTCGATTTCGATCAGGTCGCCGATATCGACAAAGGCCGCGACCGGCAACTCGAACCCGGTGGGCTTGATGCGCGCAGGCTTCATCACCTTGCCCGAGGTATCGCCGCGCACGGCCGGCTCGGTGTATTCGACTTCGCGGATGACGGTGGTCGGCATTTCGACCGAAATGGCCTTGCCTTCATAGAACACCACTTCCAGCGGCATGCCGTCGTCGAGGTAGTTCAGCGCGTCGCCCAGATTGTCGGCTTCGATCTCGTACTGATTGTATTCCGCGTCCATGAACACATACAGCGGGTCGGCAAAGTAGGAATAGGAGCATTCCTTGCGGTCGAGGGTGACCGTGTCGAACTTGTCGTCGGCGCGGTACACCGATTCAGTACCGGCGCCGGTGAGCAGGTTCTTCAGCTTCATCTTGACGACGGAGGAGTTCCGGCCGGATTTCGAGAATTCGGCTTTCTGCACCACCATCGGGTCCTTGCCTATCATCACGACGTTGCCGGCGCGGAGTTCCTGTGCGATTTTCATGGATGTGTCCTGATACGTGAGCGCCCGGGAGCGCCAATAAAAATTGAAGAAAACTCGTTATTTTAACTTGTTTTCCGCGAATTCCACCAGCTTGTCGGTCAAGCGCCCGGCTGAGGCGAGCCGCTCGGGCCAGGCGCGTGCATGGCGCTCGATCGGGTCCTGACACGCACGCCATGCGGCCCAGCAGACCGGCATGCGGTGCGCGGACGGCATGCCATTCCAGAGTCGCCATAGTCCGCTCACCGCGTCTGCCGTCGCGGTGTCCAGTCCTGCCGTGTAATGCATCAACAGCGCACTCGTTTTGTTCCAGTGGGCATCGTCAGCCTGTGGATAGGCCTGCCACACCAGAGGGCGGGCCGCCCACTGCGCCCGCACACAGGAATCCTCGCCCCGCACGAAATTGAGGCCACAGGCCCACAGCAGGCGGTCATAGCGATCCTGGTTCATGAACGGCAGAACGTGTATCCGCAGGGCGCCGCGCCGGCCGGCATCGCCCGCCCTCAGACCGGGAACCGCCAGCCAGGCGGCCAGTTGGGGAATCACCCGGCCTTCGGGGACGAGGCAGGTGACCGGATGTGGACCGGCCGCCCAGGCATCGAGCAAATCCGGCAGTGCCGGATTCTCGTAGGCGAACAGCGATACCCGCAATTCATCGGCTGACGGCGCATCCAGCCCCAGTTCACGCCAGAACGCCGGCATGCCGCGCTGCACGAATGTGGCACGCCGCCTGGCCAGATCCGGTTCGACCAGCAGGCCCCCGGTATCCGGCGTGTAGCCGGGAAAGAAGAAAAATTTAGTCAGCGGCAAACGCGGATGCGGCGACGGCAGACCATGGTGTCCCGCCACCCAGGACTCGGCGCTCAGGTATTCGAGATTGATCCAGAGCGGCGGCGGCGACTGCTCGCCCATGGCGGCCAGATAGATTTCCGGCAGCGCGCAGCCGAACGCCTCGATCACCACCGCGGCCGGTTCGGCTATCGCGAACGGCGTGCGCCACGCGCAGACCGTCACGCCCTCGCAAATCTGGCGGTCTGCGTCCGCCGCGATAGCCGGCCAGATATGCCGGAACGCGCGCAAATCGTCTACCCACAGGCGTACCGCCAGGCCATGCTCGCTGACCAGCCCGCGTGCCAGCCGCCAGGCGATGCCGATATCGCCGTAATTGTCGACGACGTTGCAGAAGATGTCCCAGGTACGCAGGGCGCGCATGCCATCGCTTCCATAAAACGAAGAAGGCTCCGCGCGGAGCCTTTTTCGTGTGTGCCCGGTCCGGCTCAGTTCGACTTGCCCGACAGGCAGGATTTCATGAACGCCTTGCGCGCATCGCCTTTCATCTGCTTACCGGAGGCTTCGGCATTGCAGTCCTTCATGCGCTGCTGCTGGGCCGTGGCCTTGCTTCCCGGCGTTGCGGCGCCCGACAGGCAGGATTTCATGAATGCCTTGCGTGCATCGCCGGAAAGCTGCTGTTTGCCTGCATCGGCATTACAGGATTTCATCCGCTCCTGCTGGGTAGTGCCCGCCCATGCCCCGGTGGCCAGCCATACGCCTGCCACCAATCCGATCAGCATCATTTTCTTCATCGCGGCCCTTTCTTTGGTTGAATGGAAGCCACAGTCTAGCCCAGCCCCTTGTTTTTTCTCGCGCTCCACTTGTAAAAACTCATGCACGGTAGTAAAAAGCAAAAAGTTTGGTTTCAAGAACCGTACAGGTTTGGCATTACCACAGGCATTACCGGGTAGCGCGCTTGAATTCAGACCGACGGCTAAAACAATCTCGCCGTCCTGTCATCCGCCAGCGTTAACGCCCCACGGGGTGGAGTCATGCTTATCGCGGTTATGTGTGTGGTTGTGTTCATGTTCCACCAAGGAGGGAGTTGTAATGGCAACAGGTACTGTCAAGTGGTTCAGCGACGCCAAGGGTTTCGGATTCATCACCCCCGATGACGGCGGCGAGGATGTGTTCGCACATTTCTCCGCCATCCAGTCCAGCGGTTTCAAGACCCTGAAGGAAGGCCAGAAAGTCAGCTTCGAAGTCAGCCAGGGCCCCAAGGGCAAGCAGGCTTCCAACATCCAGCCGCAGGGTTGAGTGGCTGATTTGATAAAAAACCCCGCTTCGGCGGGGTTTTTTATTGGCTGCGCAGCGCGCTCACATCTTCGCCACCATCGCCTCGGCAAACTGCGAACACTTCACCTCGGTCGCGCCGTCCATCAGGCGCGCGAAGTCGTAGGTGACCGACCTGGCGGCGATGGCCTTTTCCATGCCGGCCACGATCAGGTCGGCCGCTTCGATCCAGCCCAGATGACGCAGCATCATCTCGGCCGACAGGATCAGCGAGCCCGGGTTGACGTAGTCCTTGCCGGCGTATTTGGGCGCGGTGCCGTGGGTGGCCTCGAACATTGCCACCGTATCGGACAGGTTGGCCCCCGGCGCGATGCCGATACCGCCGACTTCCGCGGCGAGCGCGTCGGAGATGTAGTCGCCGTTCAGATTCAGCGTGGCGATGACGTCGTATTCGTCCGGGCGCAGCAGAATCTGCTGCAGGAAGGCATCGGCGATGACGTCCTTGATGACAATCCCGTTTGGCAGTTCCATCCACGGGCCTTCGCCGATGAGTTTGGCGCCGAACTCGCACGCGGCGAGTTCGTAGCCCCACTTCTTGAAGCCGCCTTCGGTGAACTTCATGATGTTGCCCTTGTGCACCAGCGTCACCGAGCGGCGCTTGTTGTCGATCGCGTACTGGATCGCCTTGCGGATCAGGCGCTCCGAGCCTTCGATGGAAACGGGCTTGATGCCGATCGCCGAACTGGCCGGGAAGCGGATCTTGTTCACGCCCATTTCCTGCTGCAGGAAGGCGATGACCTTCTGCACCGCCTCGGAATTGGCTTCCCACTCGACGCCGGCATAAATGTCTTCGGTGTTTTCGCGGAAGATCACCATGTCGACCTTCTCCGGCGCCTTCACCGGGCTGGGCACGCCGGTGAAGTAGCGTACCGGGCGCAGGCATACATAGAGGTCGAGCATCTGCCGCAACGCGACGTTGAGCGAGCGGATGCCGCCCGAGGTCGGCGTGGTCAGCGGGCCCTTGATCGAGATCACGTAGTCCTTCACCGCCGCGACGGTCTCGTCCGGCAGCCACTGGTCGGCACCGTAGACCTTGACCGCCTTCTCGCCGGCAAACACTTCCATCCAGGCGATCTGCTTCTTGCCGCCGTAGGCCTTGGCCACCGCCGCATCGACCACGCGGCGCATCGCCGGGGTGATGTCGACGCCAGTGCCGTCGCCCTCGATGAAGGGAATGATGGGCG
>Ga0066256_1002859_pt1 | contig 17953 bp, 2 predicted proteins | sample ThiBio_1000_biof_FD_87107 | JGI IMG/M metagenome (GOLD analysis project Ga0066256, IMG submission 87107) | Wastewater bioreactor microbial communities from Cape Town, South Africa - Thiocy_expt_1000_biof (version 2) | ecosystem: Engineered > Bioreactor > Thiocyanate-remediating >...
CTCTCCTCGCCCTCTCACTGCCCTCATATCACACGCTTCCCCCTGCCATAAAGGTACCCCCACACCCCGAATCCGGGTCACATCCCTCCCTCCCTGCCTGCACTACGCCTCATCGTCACTCTGTGCTATTGTTCCGGCGCAAGCGGTGCAGCACAGGGTACATCGCTCCTTCCCTTACCCACACCCCGACATCCTTCTGCCAAAGCTTCGTTCTGCCTTCCACCCACCTATCCAGTCCCCCCTCTCTGCCATCTAACGGGTAGCCAGCAGCCCTTATTGGCAAGGCACGCGCAGCGTGAGTGTGGAAGCCAGGGAGCTCGCCTTAGCGGCCACTAAACGGTAAGCTGCAGCAGCCACAGCCACAGCCGCAGGAAGTGTCAGGCACACCCAACAACGCACCCAACAACGCACCCAAAACCGCACCCACCGGCAGAACCAAAGATGATGAGCGTCAAGTACAGCACGGCCGCGGCGGCGGCGGCGGCGGCGGTGGAGGCGGGGTTGCACCTGCCGGATGGCACGGCGGGTGTGGGCATGCGGTCGCTGACGCTGGACGGCGGGCAGCTGGCGGCGGTGGAGCTGGAGGCGGCGCTGGAGGGCGCGGTGGCGTGGGAGGCGGGCGGGCTGCGCAGTAAAGACGACAGCAGTGAGGATGGCGTGCTGCGGACGCTGCACCGGGTGGTGGCGATGCGACAGAAGCTGGCGGCGTTGCCCGCCGCCTGGCCCGCCCGCGACGTCGTGGCTGCCACGCCTCCTGTGCGCAGCCTGGCGGTGCTGCGCCGCGCCGCTGAGGCGCTGACGGCAGCGGTGGCGGCGGGCAGGGCGGGTGTGGAGGGCGACGCAGCAGTGGCGGCAGCGCTGGCAGATGCGGAGGCGGCGCTGACGCCCGGCGCACTGGCGGGCGCGCCGCGCGCCGCAACGCTGGCAGCGGGCCAGGTGGCGGTGCTGGAGGTTGCGCGCGACGCCGTGTCGTGCGAGCCGAGGGATGTCTCTACCACGCCGGGTACCGTGGTGACGGGCTCCGGTGCGTGGCGCGTCAAGGCGCCGCTTGCCTGGCTGGCCATGCGCCTGCCGCCCGACGCCGCGCCGTCGCATGTGCACGTGGCGTGGGAGGCGGGCGGTGCGCCGGCGGTGGTGTACCTGCAGGTAGCGGGCCCGGGGGGCGGCGAGTGGGCGACGGTGGATGCGTTGGACCTCACCACCGGGGGCGGCGGAGACGACACGGCAGCGGCGTTGTACCCGCCGCCGGGTGCGCCTCGCGCAACCACCCTCGCTGACGCGCTGCCCACCGGCACACTCCTGGTGGTGCCGCCGTCCCCCACTGCCGCCGCCGCCCTGCGCCTCGTGTTCCGTGGCTTCCACCCGTCCAATACCAGCGGCACCGTGAGCGTGGCGCAGGTGCGCGCCCTGGCACGCCTGCCGCCACGCGGCGGTGCTGGCGCCGGCGTCGCGGAGGACGCTGCAGCCATTGGCGCGGTAGACGCGTTTAGTGACGCACTGGCGGCGGTGGGGGCCGCAGCCGCCACCGCGCCCGCCACCGTCGCGCGCGTGTTGGCGGCGTGGCGTGCGCTGGTGGGCGCGACCTGCAGCGTTACCACGCTGGCGCGTGCCGCAGCTGCGCACGCCGCCGCCGCGTCTGCCGCCTCGCCTGTCGCCGCCCCCGCCGCCGCCGCGCTGGAGGCGACGGTGGAGGCGCTGGTCACGTGGCGGCAGCGCGTGGCGGCAACACGCGCGTGGCGTGACGCCATGGCACCGACGACGGTGGCCGCTGTGTGGGAGCCGCGCGCTGCCCCGCCTGACGCCCCCATTACGCACGACGGCGCGATGGCAACGAGCAGCGATGCGTGTGGGCTGCAGGCACACGCGACGGTGCTGGGTGAGGCAGCGTTTCCGGTGGAGGGCCGCCATACGTGGAGCATGCGCATTGAGGCGGACCGCGTCGGCGGCGAGCGCATTGCGTTGGGGTTTGGGATCAAGCCGCTGCCGGACGGCGCGCGGTACCACACCTGCGCCAGCCTGTGGACCGTGTGTGCGTACGACGGCCGTGTGTTTGGCCCGCCCGCCACCCGCCTGCTGCATGCGCTGCCACACGGCGCGCTACGGCGCGGCAGTGAGGTGACGTTCACGCTGGATGCGGCCACGCGCATCGTGTCGGTGGCGGTGGATGGCAAGGAGCAGGGTGGCGTGTGGCGCCTGCCGCCGTCGACGGAGCTGGCGCCAGCTGCGCCGGCTGCCCTCCGCATCCACCCCGCTGTGTCATTTTATGGGCCAGGCCGGGCCGTGCGGCTGACTCGCGTCGTCAGCACCGTAGCGCCAGCGCCACGCGCTGCTGACGGCGACACGCCCCTCGCCCAGGTGCCACCGCTGTACGTGCGGCGCGGCGGCACGGCGGCGGCCGACGCCCCCCTGCAGGCGCAAGTGTTTGGCGTGCTAGAGAGCAGCAGCGCCAAGGAGCTGCGCCCCGACGCCCCTGCGCCCAGCGCCAGCGCGGGTGCCGGCGCCAGTGCGGGTGCCGGCGCCCGGTCAGCGGCGGATGAGGAGCTGACGGCGGCGCTTCAGCGCGCCGCGCGCGGGGAGCTGCCGCCGGACGACCTGTACAGCATGCTGCAGGCCAGCCTGGACCGGCGCGAGGCGGAGGGGCATGCGGTGGACCTGGAGGGCCTGGACGAGCTGTCGGGCGACGCCGTCGTTCAGGCGCTGATGGAGCGTCTGGCTACCCCTGCTGTACCGCGTGAGGCCGCGCGCGAGCCGGCGCGTGAGGCAGCGGGCAGTTCTGGTGGTGGCGGCGGGCAGCAGCAAAACATGGCGCTGGGCCCTCACCCGCCTGCACTGGCGGCCGCACTGCTCACTGCCGCGGCGCAAGTAGGGCGTGACAGCCCGGTGGCGGTGGTGACCGCCGCCGCCCGCTTCCACCTGGGCCACGCCTTTCACGCCATCACTTTTGGGTTAGGGGGCGCTGCCGCTGGCGCTGGCGCAGGTGCTGGGCCGCTCGCCGCGGATGACGGCGTGCAGTCAGACCTGCTGCTGGGCGCCATCCAGCTGCGCATTTACGGCGAGACCGCTGGCGGCGCAGACGGCAGCAGCCCGCAGCGCCGCCTCCTGTGGGCGTCTTCCAGCAGCCCCGACATGCCTGCCGATGCGCCCGTCCCGCCCTCCCTGGCGCCCACGACGATGGGCGCGCCCGCCGCATTCCGGGTGAGCACGCGCGACGTTGACACGCTGGTGCTTGCGTTGGTGCACAACGTGTCCGCCGCGCCGCTCGCGGGCGCCGGCGTTGCTGCCGCGTCTGTGCGAGAGGGCATTGGCGCTGCGGTGGCAGCGCTGGCGCGCCAGCGTGTTGTGCTGGTGAGCCCCGTGCTTATCCCACACACCGCTGTCCCCACACTGGATACGGCAGCGCCGGGTGCGCACGACGGCACGGCGGCAGCGACCGTGTTGGACCGGTTGGCCGGCTGCATGCAGCGCCTGGCGTCCGCGGACGTGCCGCTGGGCACGACGCGCCACATGCCGGTAGTGGCAGCGCGCACAGGCGGGCGCAGCAGCACGCGGGCGTTCATTGCGCCCAACAACGCCGACCTGGCGGCTGTGGCATTTGACACCTGCCCCTTACCGGCCTGGTCGCCGGCGGTGGAGGCTGCGTGCCTGCCGACAGGCGGCGGTGCCGCAAACCTCCTGGCGGCGGGCGGCTCGTACGCAAGCTGGGGTGGCGCCACGCCGCCGCCTGCCCTCCTTGCACCCTTGCGGTGCGCGCTGGGCGCGGCGGTTGGGTTGGTGCCTGCTGCTGCCGGCGGCGGCTCGCCGGCAAACGCGTGGGAGGGCCCGTGGGTGGTGCCACCGCCACCGCCGTCGCCTGCGGGCGCCACACCCGCGCCTGCCACCCCGCCCCGCACGATGGAGGATGATGATGCCGCATTGGCTGCCACCCTCGCGGCGGAGGAGGAGGCGGCGAGCGGCAGGCGGCGCGGCGGCGGCGGCGACGGCGGCGGCGGCGACGGCGGTAACGTGGAGGGTGCCATGACGGTGGAGGCGCGTGACGAGTACATTGCGATGCTGGCGGCCACGGGCGACTTTGATCAAGACACGCTGACTGCCATGATGCTGTCCATCCCCATTGCGCGACCGCCCGCGCCACCCGCGCCTGCCGTTGCAGCGCCGCCGCCTGCGGCTGCGCCTGCTGCTGTTGCTGCCGCCGCACCCGCGGTCGCGCTGCCGTTTGTGGAAGAGGGCGCCGCATTGCCGCTCAGCCTCAAGGTCGGCAGCCTGACGGTAGCGGTGGCGGGTGCCAATGGGGATGTGCCGTTCCTTGCTGCGCTTGTGGCGGCGCAGCCGCCGCCGCGCCCTGGTGCTGCTGCCGCTGCTGTGCCTGCACCTGCTGCTGCCGCCGCCGCACCTGCACCTGCTGCACCCACGCAGCTGCTGTCGCCGTCGGCGGCTGTGGGCAACATGACTGCCGCGGTAGCGTCGGCGGTGGGCGTGTGGCGCACGTCGCTGGCGTCCGCCGCCGAGATGCCAGCCGGCATCCTGGACGCGCTGGCACACGAGGTGTCGGAGGCGGTGGCAGCTGCTCCCGCTGCCCCGGGTGCTGATGCCGCGGCTGCGCTGCCCATTGGGGACTACCGTGTGCACGGGGCTGCGCTGCCGCCACCGCCTAACCTCGTGCCTGTCGGTGACTACCGTGGTGTGGCCGAGGCGCCCCGCGCGCTGCCCGCGCTGGAGCCGCTGGGGCGCGAGGCATCGCTGGCAGCGCTGCCGGCGGTGGCACACATGGTGCAGCAGCTGGCGGCGGCGAGAGACGCAACCGTGCTGGAGGGCAGCGGCGGCGTTAGCGCTGTGGCGGTGACGGGCGTGATGCGCAACGTGTACGCCGCCACCACCCTGCTGGCCTCCGCTGCCGCCGCAATTGACGCCGTGGCAGCTACGCGCGCCCCGCTCCCGCCCGCCGCCGCCGCCGCTTGCGACGCCTTTGTGGCAGCGCTGGAGCCGATGCTGGTGGCGGGCTTGAGCGGCGTGCCGGCTGGCGGCAGCAGCACCAACGCCGTGGTGGCGGGCGTGGCACGTCACATTGTGGGCGCGTCCCTGGCTTGCACTTTTGCGGCAGGCGGGTTTGCTCTGTTCCACACGCCCGCACGGCGCCTCGCCGCCCTGCACCGCCTTGCATTCACAGCGCCGCCAACAGCCGGCACGTGGGGCGCCGCAGTAACGGGCAGCCGCGTTGGCGCGGCACTCGTGGCGGCGCTGTGCGGAGCCGTGGCGAACGACGTGCGCCGCGGCGGGCTGCCACACGCCGACAGTGTACATTTGGCGGGAGCCCTGACACGCGTGGTGATTACGCCGCAACCCGCCCGTTTCGACGCCATTGCGGTACTGCGGGCCGCCGCCGTGGCGCTGGTGTTTGACGTGGCTGTCAGCGCGGCTGCCGGCCTCCTGACGTCGCTCACGGCGCCGTTGACTGCCGCCGCCACGGGGCTGGTGGATGCCGGCACGCCCACCGCCGTCACTGCCGCCGTGCCGCCCGTGGTTGAGCTGCTGGAAGCCACCCTGGTGGCGACGCGCAGCGGCGGCCAGGGGCACGGGTGGCTGCGTGGGGTGGCAAACATACTGCTTGCGGCTGCCGCTGCTGCCGCGCCCGCCTTCCCGGTTGCCCTCGCGCTGGCGTCGCCGGTTCGCGGCTGGCTGACCGCCACGGCGGCGCTGCAGGGCGACGGCGCGCGAGAGGTCGCCGCCATTGCTGCTGCCGCCACCACCGCTGCCGCCACGCTGGTGCCAGCCTCCACCGCGGGTGTGCTGCCGCGGCGCGACGACTTTAGCGGGCAGGTGGGGTGGAGCTTCACGGTAAATGGCAGCGCGCCGGTGGTGGTAGCGGGGTTGGCGCGCCTGGTGGCGCCCGTCGCCGCCGTGCGCATGCTGCAGGCGCCACACAGCCTCACGCTGTGGGACGCGGCAACGCGCCGCCTGCTGGCGTGCGCCACCGTCACGGCGCGCAGCCCCGTCACCAGCGACGGCCTGGCGGTGGCCATGCTGCCCGTGCCCCTCCTCCTGCCGCCCGGCGGGCGGTACGTGGTGGCGTCATCGGAGGTGGCAGGCAGCGGCGATGCGTGGTGCGACACGTACGCCACGCCGGCGGCAGGCCGGCAGGCGGGCAGCGCGGCGGTGGGGGAGACGCGGGTGGCCTCCCTCATCCTGACGGGCGACGCGTGGGTGGAGGAGGTGGGGTGTGACAGCCGCGCCGACGGCGGCGGCGTGAGTGGTAGCGACAACGTGGACAGCGGCGGCGCCGGCGCCGGTGTGTCGGCAGACGGCGGCTACTGGGCGGCTGGCGGGGAGCACTTGCCCTTCCCACGCCGGTGCAGCAACAAGCGCGCGGGGTACAGCTCCGTGACGCTGCTGCTGGCGGGCGACGGCAGTGACGGCAGCAGCGGCGGTGACGGTGTCACGGCGACAGACCTGTGCACAACCGCCGCCGCACTGGCGGCGCGTGTGTCGGCGGCGCTGGTTGCGGGGCCGCCGCTGGCGGGCGTGGAGGAGGCGGCGGCAGGGTGGGCGGCCTCTGGCCTTTTTACTGCCGGCGTGACGCGGTACGGCGGCGGCAATCCGTTCTTGGCAGAGGCGGTGTCCTCCGTGCCGGCTGGGGTGCTCGGCGTGCCACAGTCGCCGCCGGGTGTCTCCACCGTGCCGGCGTACCTTGCTGACTTTAGTGATTGCGGCGGCGTCAGGGTTGACGGCGCCACGGCGGTGGCGGTGCGCAGTGCACAGAGCGCGGCGGCTGACATACTAGCTGCCAGTGCCACTGCACCGGCTGCAACCGGTGCGGAGGCGGAGGCGGACGCCGCCGCTGCCGGCTTCCTGTCCGCCCTCATCGGCGGCGTGACGGACGCCGCTGACGCGCAGGTAGCGGCGGCGGCACGCGCGTGGCGCGACGCACGCCTGCGTTCACCCGCACTGGCGGAGGCGCTGCGCCTGCCGACGCACCTGCACGCCGACTGCAGCTACCTGGCGGGCGTGGTGGAGGCGGTGTGCACGGCGGCGTCGGCGCCGCTGTCGGCAATGAAGAAAGCCAAGCTGCGCCGCGTGCCGCGCGCTGACGCCGCTTTCTTTGCTGCCATGCTGCATGTCACGGGTGGTGTGCGCGCTGCCATGGACCTGCTGCGGCCGCTGTTTACCTTTCCGGGCGACGGCGGCGGCAGCGACGGCGGTGACGTGCGCGTGCCCACCACCCTGCCGGCAGCCGTGTCTGCTGCGTGGTTGCGAGTGCGCGCCCTGCGCCGCCAGTTTGCGCTCGTGGCTAAGAAGGAGGAGGCGGCGGCACGCACAGGTGGCAGGAGCGGGGGTGGGGGCGGGGGCGCAGCAGGTGGCGCCAGCGATTCAAAGGAATCACTGCGCGACAGCGGCATTGATGACGACAGCAAGGATGATGGCAGCGAGTCGGCAGGCGGCGGCGGGGGCCGCGGCGGCGGCGGCAGCGGCGGCGGCGGTGCGGATCTAGCGCGCCGTCCACTCGCGGAGCTTGCCGCTGATGCGTACTGGGTTGCCAGCCGCGGCGCAGCTGCCGGCGCGTCCGGCGCGCGCGTGGCGGTGGACGGTGATGCGTCGGGGCGGGTGTGTGGGGGCCGGTGGCTGGGCGCGCTGCGCCGCGCACGGGCGGGTGGCCGTGCCGCGTGGGCGGAGGCGCCGGCGGCGTGCAGCGGCGGCGGGGCGGAGGCGGGCTGCGTGGCGGCGCTGGAGGCGGGCGTGCGGGCACGCAGCCTGCTGCTGCTGGCAACGGCACCGCACCCAGCATGCGTGTCTGCCGAGCCGCTGGCGCCTGGCGCCGCTGCCGCGCTGGGGTGCGACGGCGACCGAAGTGACCGGCTGGGCACGCTGCAAGACGCCGCCGGCGCCGCCGCCGCCGCCTTTGCGACCTCTGCACCCATGCCGCTGGCGGTGATGTGGGCGGCGGTGGCGGTGGCGGCATCGCGTGCCACCTTCCGGGCGGCGGGGTACACCCTTGCCGACGCCGCGCTGGCGGATACCACGCTGCCTGCCACCCTCCTGCACGCCGTGCGCGGCGCCACCGTGGTGCGCCAGTCGGGGGATGGCGACCGCGCGGTGGCTGGGCTGGCGGCGGCGTTGCTGCCGCCGCCGGCACCGGGGCCAGTCCCACCCCCCACCGGCTCCGTACTTCAAGCGGAGGTGACCGCGGGGAGCGTAGCGGGCGCGGAGTATGCCGTGTTGGCCCCCACTGCCGCCCGCGGTGCCACCGCCGCCGCGTACCTGTCTGCGGTGGCGGCGGCGGCAGCGCACAGCACCGCCACCGCCCCAGGCGCGCCAACCTGGCTGCTGCGTCTCACGGCGGCGCTGCACCCCACCATTGTGCGTGACGCCGCCACCGTGGAGGCGGCACGGCGGTGGTGGGTGGGCGTGCCAGCGACAACGGCTTTCCGTCCCACCGGCGGCCTACCCTCACCCGCTGCCCCCGCCGTCCGCCGCGCCGCCATTGCCCTCGTCCGCACCGCCATGGCGACTGCCTCACCGTTCCCCTCGCGGCTGCGGCACAGCTGCGCGGTTGCGGCATGCGCGCTGCTGGGCGCGGACTGGGAGCCGGAGGATGCGGCGGCGCTGGCGGGTGCAGCGGCTGTGCGCACCTTCCTGGCGGGCCTCGCCCGCAACAACCCACCCACGGTGACCGCCTCTTGGCCTGTCCGCGCCACCGCGGCGGCGTGGGACCCGCAGCGGGTGGCAGCTGCCATGGAGGAGGGTGTAGTGACGGCGGGTGACCTGCAGCCAGCCCTAGCGTCCCTGGTTGCCGCGCTGCCGGCGGGCGGCAGCAGTGACAGCAGCGTGCACGCCCTGACGGCAGCTGCAGGGGCAGCGCTGGCGGCAGCGGCAGCAGCGCACCACCCGGCCGCCGTCAATGCCGCACTCCTGGATGCCTACTCTGCGGCGTACGCTGCCGCGTACGGCATCGCGGTTGGCAGCGCCGCCGCATCCGTCGACGACAGCCGCGCGCGGGTGTTGGAAGCATGGTGGCAGGTGGGTGAGGTGCTGGATGCGGCGGCAGGCCGCGCAGCCGCCCGTGCCGCCGCGTCCGCCGCCGCCGCGTCGCTGGTAGGCGCGTGCGCGTCGCACGCCGCGTCGTCTGCCGTGGAGGCGCTCAGTCGCACGGTGGCGGCTTGGACGACGTACGGCGAGGTGTTGACCGCTAGTGAAGGTGGTGGCGACGGCGGCGGCGGCGGCGGCGAAGATGAGGAGGGTCGCGACGCGGCGTCACGCCGGCTGTGGCGGCTGGCTGCCGTGACAACGGCCACTGCGGCACACCGGCACACGCCGCATCGCGGCGCAGCCGGCACGCTGGCGTGGGGGGTTGATATGGGCCTGGCGCCCTGGGTGGGCGACGGGGGCGTTGGGCCAGTTGCGCCCGCCGATGAGGCGCGCGCGTACCGCACGTTGCTGCTGCTGCTGCAGGTGGCGGCGGCGCCGCACAGTGCCGGCGGCAGCGATGCGATGCTGGAGGCGGGCATCAGCCCCGCGGCGTGGCGCGCCCTTACTGCCGTGTGCCTCACCGCCGCCTCCCCGCGACTGACGCGTGCCACCTGCCGCTTCCTGGCCCTGACGCTGCCGCGGCTGGGTTCCGGCGCGGCGTTGGACGCGCTGGCGGGCGGCGCGTCAGCGGCGGCAGCGGTCGTGGCTGCAGGGCTGCTGCCGTCTGCCGGCCTGCCGCCGGACGCGCCGCCCGCGTCGCGGCTGGTGGAGGCGCTGCTGAACATTGCGACAGGGTGGCTGGGTGGCGGTGTGGTGGGTGGAGGTGGGCCCCTGGCGCGCGCCGCAAGCGAGGCTGGCGCGCCGAATGGCGCGCGGGCGGGCGCGGCAGAGGTGGTGGCCGTACTGCGCACCCTCCTGCTGTTTAACGCGCCGCCGCCGGCGGGCGGCACCAGCTGGGCTGCGACGGTGCTGGCGGCTGTGCACGCCCGCTTGCGTGGCGCAGCCACCGCGGTGGGCGTGCTGGCGCATGCGGGCGACGGCGCGGCCGCGCCGGTGGTGCGGGCAACGCTGCTAGGTACCATGGCTGCACCAGCCCGTTCCGCACCACCGCCGGCCGTGCCGGCGGAGGATGCTACCCGCACCATGCTGCGCGCCGTGGCGGCGCTGGCGGTGCTGGCACCCGGGTTGGCGTGCCGCAGCGGCGGCGCGGCGCCTGGCGATGCAGCGGCGGTGGTGGAGTCGCCACTGCTGGGGTCGGGCACGCCGGTGGAGGACATCGGCCTGGTGCGCAGTGGCGCTGGCGCCGGGGAGACGGTGACCGTGCTGCGTGGGACGCCAGGCGCCACTACAGTGGCGGTCGCGCCGCGCGAGGCATCCGCCGCGGTGCATGCATGGGCGGCGGCGGCGGCGGCATCGGGGGGTGGGAGCGCGGCGGCGGCGTGGGATGTGCTGGCGCGCGCCGCCACCGTGTCCGCCGCGCTGCCGGCGGGGTGGAACTGCACCTCCTCCACCTTTGGCGCCTTCATGGCAGCGTACCTGGATGACCCGTGGCGCAGCAGCCTGCGGGCAGACCTCAGCAACGTGTCCGTCGTGGCCTCCAGCCGCGTCCGGCCGCAGGAGCGCACCACCGACTGCCTGCCCGCGACGCTGGCAGCGCTGGGCGTGGCGTCATCACCGCACCGCAGCGTGCGCGCTGAGGTGCTGGCGGTGGCGGTGGCACTCGCCACCTCGCCGCTGGCGCCGGCGCTGGCTACCCCGCCGCCGACCGACGGCGGTCGCGCATCGGCTGCCGGTGCTGCACGAAGCCATGCCGTGGCCATGTGGATGCGGCGTGGCGCGGCCACGGCGGTGGCAACACTGCTGTCGCATGCCGCCACCGTGGCAGACGCGGTGCGCACCGGCGCCGCGGTGTCGCTGCTGACGCTCGCCAACACGGTGCTGCCAAGTGCGTCATTTGTGGCGCCGTTGCGCCTGGCGACCAAGGCGGCGCGCCTGATGGACGCGATTGCCACCGGCGCGGGGCGGCACGACGGCGCTGGTGGCGCGCTGTCTGCGCTCTCCGCTGGCACGCCCCCCAAGCCTGGCATGACCATCGCGCCCCAGCTGGCCAAGCTGGCAAAAGACAGTGGTGCGGCAGAGGGTGGTGGTGGCGGTGGCGGCGCCGCCGGTGGCGCTGCGGCTGCTGCTGCGGCTGTTGACCCGCGTGACGTGCGGCGGCGGGAGGCGGCACGGACGTTGGCGAGCATGGGGTTTGGGTATGACCTGACTGCCTGCGAGTCGGCGCTGCGGCGCAGCGGCGACGACCTGAACCGCGCGGTTGAATGGCTGCTGTCGCCGGAGGCGCGGGGCGTGCTGGCGGCTGAGGCACGCGCCCGCGCGGCGCAGGCGGCGCCGGACGACGCGGTGGTGAGCGTCATCCCCGCCTTTGGCGGTGTGAGCGGCATGGGGGAGGGTGCCGGTGGCGGCGGCGCTGGTGCGGGTGCCGGCGGCGGCGGCGCGGCTGCCGCCGCTGGCGGCGGTGGTGGCGTGGATGAGGGCTCACGGCGCGCGGCGGCTGCGCAGCTGGAAAGCATTTCGGAGGTGCCGCATGCGATCTGCTACCAGGCGTTGCTTGTGAACGGCGACGACATCAATGCCGCCATGGGGTGGGTGATGGACAGCGGCGCAGACTACGTGGCACGTTACGTCGAAGATGTGTCGACGGGCGTGGCCGCGGCCGCAGAGGCCGAAGCCGAGGAGTCTGCCGCCAGAGGCGACGCGCCAAGCGACGAGGCGGCGTTGGAGGTGCTGAACCGCGGCGGTGGCGGCGGCGGCGGCGGCGGCCGGCGTGGCGAGGACGACGGCGGCGGCGGCGGCGGCGGCGGCGGCGGCGGTGGCGGTGGTGAGGATCCGCTGCTGGCGGTGTGGGATGCCAACTGGGCACGCGGGCTGTCCAAGGACGCGCTGCATGCGTACCGCGCCGCGCTGGGCGGCGTGGAGACGTCGCTGGTGGCGGCGGCGACGCACACGGGCGCGCTGGTTGGTCGTCTGGCATTCCGTACCATGCACACGGGGGCCGTGGATGACATCACCACCAGTGCCGGCGGCCTGATGGCCCGGGCAGGCGGCGTCGTGGCGGTGGTTCCTGCCACCCTGTCGCGGACGGGCGACGGTGTGGTGGCGCTGCTGAGCGCTGACCCGGAGCGCGGCGGCACCCGCCTGGCGTATGCGCGCGTGTTTGGCGTGCGGCTGCCAGAGGTTGCATTTGGCGTCCCGCTGGACGGCGGCGAGGCGGAGCTGTCGACCGCGCTGGCCGGCGCGCACCGCGCACTGGCAGTGCATGCGGCGCGGCGAGCCATCCTGGCGCTCCTGCACTCTTGGCCGGCGCACACGCCCATCGTGTCACTGTCGCTGGCAGCCAGCAGCCGCCACAGCCTGCCCGTCACCGGCCTGCTGCAGTTTGTGAAGCTGGCTGCCGCCAGCTCTGGCGTGCTGCTGGGAAGCACCAACGCCAGCGGCGGCGGTAGTGGTGGCGGCAGGGCAACGGCGGCGTCGAGCAGTGGTGGTGACAGCGGAAGCGGCGGCAGCGGGTCGTCGGGTGCAGCTGCCGCCGCTGCCGCCACCGCCGCGCTGGTCCCCATCTCCATCCCGCTCAGCGACGCGGTGCCACCAAGCAGCACTGTGACGCCTGTCACCGTGCGCGTGCCGCTGGAGCCGCTGGGCGTGGATTGGGCTGCTGAGGCGAGTGTGACGTCGGCTGGCGCGGCGGCGGCTGCGAGCAGCACGCCGGTGGTGGCGCGTGCCGTCGCCCACACCGCGCACTCCCCGGCCGCCGCCGTTGTGCCGCCGCCGCGTAGCACCGCCAGCCCTGTGGCCCCTGTCTTTGCTCCTACGCATGGCGGCAGCGGTGGCGGCGGCGGCGGCGGCAGCAGCGGCAGCGGTGGTGCAAGTGGCGACGTGCCGCTGGTCCCGCCAGCCAACGCGCTGTCGGTGGATGCCGTGCTGCGCGGCACGCTCCTGCGCTGCCTGCTGACGGAGCTGACGGGCGAGGCGAGTGCGGAGGAGGTGCTGGCACCCAGCGGCGAGGCGGCGGTACCGCCGGGCCCGCCCGCGCTTCGGCTGCAGCGCAGCATTACGCGCACGTCGTCTGGCCGGCCGGCGGTGGCAGAGCGGGTTGGGACGCCAGTGCTTGCCGCCATGGCGGCGCCAGAGGCGAGTCGGGAGGGTAGTGCCGGCCGGGAGGCGTCGATTGGCAGCCGCGGCAGTAGCGCGGGCGTCATGCGCACCCTCAGCCTGACGCACGGCACGAGCGGCGACGGCGACGGCGCGGCAAGCGCAGAGGCGGCGGAGGGCAGCGCGCAGGTGCGGCTGGCGCAGTCACTGGTGAATGACTGCGTCACCAACCTCATGCGCACGGCGGGCGGTGGCGGTGGTGGCGGGCGCGCAAGTGGCGGCGGCGGGCACGGTGGCGGTGGCGACAGCAGCGGCTGGGGTGAGGGCAGCGACGCCAAGGTGGTTGTAGAGTGCCTCCACCCACACGTGCCGCGGTGCAACTACCGCGGTGAGGTGGTGCTGGAGGGCGCCAAGGCGATGCGCATTGTGTTTGACCCGCGGTGCGCGCTGGCACGCCGCGACGTGGCGCTCACCTTCTTCTCCGATCGCGCCTGCTCCACCGTGCTGGCGCGGTACCCGGTGCGCGAGCGCGATGAGGACGGGGTGGCCACCGGTGCCGCCGCCTTCCCGCCGCTGGTGGTGCAGGCGGACCGCGTGTACTACCGCTTCCAGGCGGCGCGGCCCGCGGGTGAGGAGCCGCCGTGGGGCTTCCGCGCCTTTGTCGCCCCCATGCGCGGCCTGCAGTGGCTACGCGAGGCGCAGGTGGACGGCGAGGCGTCGCTGGAGTGGGCATGCTGGCTGCTCCACTTCTTGCTGTCGGACGCCGGCGCCATGTCGCCCGACGTGTACGCCGCGGTGCACCACCACGGCGTGCTGAACGCCATGGCGCGCTACCTGCGCACGCGCAGCAGCCCGTTCAAGGACGTGGTGGTGCGCCTCCTCACCCGCCTGCTGGCGGCGCCGGCGTGCTTCCCGTTGGGCCAGGAGCCAGACCTGGCGCCGCTGGCGGCTGTGTCGCGCCTTGCGTTTGACCGCGCCACTGCCGCGCTCGCCGCCGGCGCCACAGCTGTCCTGCCGCCCGCCCTGCAGCAGATGGTGGCGCTGGGCGTCGCGACACAGCTGTGCCAGCGGTTTTTCACAGCGCGGCGCGCCGCGGCGGACCGGGCGCGCGCCACTGCCACGGCTGCCGGCACGCCTGCCGCGGCGGCAGCAGCGGCCGCCGCTGCGGCACCCTTGCCCACGGGCGCCACCTTCCCGCCGACACGCGTTGCGCTTGCACGTGGCGGGCGCGGCGGGAGCGGGGGCGGCGGCGAGGAGCTGCGCGCTGCTGCCTTCATGCCACCCATTAACACCACCGCACTGCCGCCCGCCGGCGACCTGCCCCTGTCCGCCGCCGTGGTGCAGGCGGCAGACTACTGCGTGGCGCTGGCCGCCGCGCCGCAGCGCTCCGCCGCGCCGCCTGCCGTGCGCTCGGTCATGGACGGCGGTGGGCCAGCGAGCGCGGCGCTGGTGGCGGCAGCTGGGAAGCATGGCGCGCCGCGCATGGCAGACGACCTGCTGGCCGCCGCGTGGGCAGCCGCGTTTGTGACGACGCGCGTCGTGGAGACGACGCACCCACTGGCGGAGGGGTCGGGCAGCCGCTGGGCGGGCACGCTGACCATCCCCGCAGCGGGTGCGCTGCGGTTGTGGCTGGACTCGCGCACCTCCCTGCCGCCCGGCGCCACCCTGGCCCTGCGTGACACCCGCGGCGACGCGGTGCCGGGGTGCACGGGCGCGGGGGGCACGCGGGCCGGGCCGCCTTGGCCTGGCGCGACTTCCACCGCCACCGTGCGTGGCAACCGCCTGTCGTACGTCCTAACCCTGCCCGCCGGCGGCAGCGGCAGCGGGTCGCGAACGTGGTGGGGCCTGGGGTTGTGCGTGGACGGTGTGGATCTGACGGCCAGCGTGGGCTACGAGGCCAAGGTGGCGCTGCTGCGGGAAGGCGCAGACGGCGGCGTGGCGGGGGTGCCGCCGCTGGGGGAGGTGGTGGCACGCACGGCGCTGTGGCCGGCGGAGGCGGACGCCTGCCTGGTTTCGTGGCTGGACACGCACTCCACGGCGGCCGCGGAGCTGGAGGCAGATCTGGCGGCGGCGGCAGGGCCGCGGCGCGACATGTTTGCGTCTGCCAGGACGGTGCAGCCGGCGGACGTGCGGCTGGCGGCGGAGGACTACGAGTACGGCGCCGCGCCGCTGCGCGCCGTGCCGCTGGCCATGCAGCTGGTGCGCGTGATGCTGCTGCGCGGGTTCAATGAGCGGCTGGCGCCGCTCCTGCGCCTGCTGGCGGGCAGCGGGGGCGACGAGGGGGGCGCGGGTGCCTCGAGCGGCGGCGCGGGTGGCATCTCAGCGGGCGACGAGGGCGAGGTGGACGCCGCCGCGTTTGACCTCACCGCCATCCTGCCCTCCCTCTCCCACCTGCTGTTTGCGGAGCTCAAGTACGGCATGCTGCGGACGAGCCTGGCGGAGGGCCGCGGCGGCGGCGGCGGCGGCAGCGTGACGCTGGACAACCTGAAGGCGATGGTGAGCGCGGAGACGGCGGCCACCACGCACGCCGCCGCGTCGCAGTGCATCTTTGCGCAGTTCTACCGCCAGCTGACGCTGCTGGGCGCCGCCCGCCTGCAGGCGCTCTTCCGCACCAACGTGGATGACCGCGGCCGCATCATCAGCGTGCGGTACGAGGGCGAGAGCGGCATTGACGCGGGCGGCGTGAGCCGCGACGCCTTCATGTCGGTGGTGGACGACTGCTTCTCGCCGCGCTTCAACCTGCTGGTGCCGGTGCCGCTGCCGTTGGCGCTGGGTGGCGGCGGCGGTGGGGTGGGCGGCGGCGGCGGCGGTGACGACGTGCGCAAGTACATGCCGAACCCGGTGTACGCGGGCGACGGCCGCGCGGCGGGCATGTACGACTTCCTGGGCAAGATGATGGGCGTCAGCATGCGCTCGCGCATGATGCTGCCGTTTGAGCTGCCGCAGGGCGTGTGGAAGATGATCACGGGCCTGCCGCTGGTGTGGGAGGACGTGGTGAGCGTGGACCCCGACCTGGGGGCGCTGCTGGTGGAGGTGGCCACCGCGGCGGCGCTGGCGGGTGCGGCGGGTGGCGCGAAGGGCGCGGCGGCGGGCGGCAGCGGCGCCACTCGGTTTTCTACCGACTGGGTGTTTACGGCAGACGGCACGGCAAAGGGAGCGGCGCTGGTGCCGGGCGGGGAGCGGGTGGCGGTGACGGCAGCGAACGCGGACGCCTTCCTGGCGGCGGCGGTGCAGTACTGCCTGGGGCGCCTGGCGCCGCAGGCGGCCGCCATCCGCGGCGGCCTGTTCTCCATCGTGCCCGCCGGCGTGGTGCGGCTGCTGAGCTGGCAGCAGGTGGAGGTGGCGGTGGCGGGCCGCGGCGTGCTGGATGTGGGCGTCATGCGCGACAACACGGAGTACGAGGGCTACCGCGCCACCGACGCCACCATCAAGCACTTCTGGGAGGCGCTGGCGGGCTTCTCACAGCCGCAGCGCGCCGCCTTCATGCGGTTTGCGTGGGGCTCCCCGCGCATGCCCGGCCGCTGGACGCGCCGCCTCAAGATCACGCGCCTGTCGCGCCCCGAGAACTACCGCCCCGTGTCGCACACCTGCTTCATGTCCATCGAGCTGCCGCCGTACTCCTCCCTGGCCACCCTGCGCGACCGCCTGCTGGACGCCATCTACAACTCGCTTGGCATCGCCAACGCGTGAGGCTGCTGAGCTGATTCTGGAGTGTCGACTCGGTTTGGGAATATCTAGAGTGATCACTTGAATGCGCCTTGCATGTGTGTATGTGCAACCACAAGTTTAGGCAGGGCCACCACCGCCAACCATCACGCCGCCACTGCCGCCGGCCGCCGCACGCGCGCCGCCGGCCGCCTTGTCCTTGTGCATGCCCTGCCGGCGCATGGAGGTGGACAGCAGCAGCGCGCGTGCCTCCTCGCCAAACCGCGCCGCCACCGCCCGCGCGGCAGCCACCGCCGCGCCGCGCACGTCCGCCTTGTGCGACTCCAGCACCTTGCGGTCGGCATCCAGCCGCGCCGCCAGCTCGCGCGTGTTAATGAGACCCACAATGTCGGCCTCCAGCTCCGCCAAGCTGCAGTGGGGTGTGTGCGGGTATGTGAGTGTTACAATGGGCGTCGTGAATGCGCGCGCGTCCGGGCCTGCACACACGGCACGTACGGCAGGCGGAAGGCGGTGGCCATCATGCGCAGGTCCACGGTGCTGTACGGCTGCAGGTACTGCTGCATGGCGCGCTTGCGGATGCGCTGCAGCAGGTCGTCGGCGTGCGACGCCAGGAAGAGGTCCAGGTCCAGGTCGTCCCGCAGGGCGGCCAGCGACGCCAGCACCTTGGCATACCGCGACGCCACAAAGTCAGCCACCAGCTCCTTGGCGGGCACGCACTCCTCCAGCAGCGCGCGCACGTTGGGCGTGGCCGCCAGCTTGCGCACGCCGGCGCGGTCGGTCGTGGCCAGGGCGCACAGCGTGCCGTACAGCGCCACGTCCTGCACGTGCGCCAGCACCGCGGCGTCCTCCCCCAGCGACGGGTGCACCGCCAGGAATTCGGCGGCGGCGCGCTCGTACGCGCGGTCGCCCAGCGCCGCCAGGCCGGAGCACAGGCGCAGGCGCGCGGCAGTGGGGTCAATGCCCCCCACAGCGCCCCCCGCCGCGCCAGCTGCTGCTGCCGCACCACCGCTGCCGCCGCCACCGCCACTGCCGTCGCTGCCGCCGTGCAGCAGCGTGATCGCCAGCGGCGCGGCGCCCGTCACAAACGCCCCCTCCGACACCGCCATTGCCGCCTCTGCCTGCTGCCGCGCGTCGCTGCAATACTCCCGCGCCGTCACCAGCGAGTGCAGCGCATCTG
>Ga0066256_1002860_pt1 | contig 17943 bp, 13 predicted proteins | sample ThiBio_1000_biof_FD_87107 | JGI IMG/M metagenome (GOLD analysis project Ga0066256, IMG submission 87107) | Wastewater bioreactor microbial communities from Cape Town, South Africa - Thiocy_expt_1000_biof (version 2) | ecosystem: Engineered > Bioreactor > Thiocyanate-remediating >...
GGGGGGGCCCGGCAGACCGGCAAGCTGCCCAACCGGCGCGGGCCGCGGGGGGCGCCCGGCAAGGTTTTGGTCTTTCCGGAATTCTCCAGCACAACCCCATACAACGATACCAGTAACCCCGCCATAGACGCAACGTAATTTTAGCAGCTACCGACGACAAATAATATATAATCGCGGGATTCCCGCGGCCGTTGTCAGAATAATTTTTTTCATTGAGAATTTTCATTCCGCGTGGGTCACCGCTGGCCCTCCTCTGGACGGCTACTGTACTTGCCCGCCATCTGTAGAAAGAGGAGGAGGAGCAGCAGCAGCAGCAGCGGCGCCGGTGCCACCAGTACCTTCCCTACCTACCGGCCGTAGCAGAAGCAGCAGTAGCACCAGTGGAATTGGTTGTGGGGGGCGCCTTCGGACTGCAGCAGGTGTGGCTCCCCAACGTCTGCAACGGGCCAACGGCCGCCGTCCTCCTTCCACTCTGCTGAGCAGCTGGGGTCAGCAGCAGCCGCAGTGTAGTAGCGGTGTAGGTTCTGTCGTGTAGCAGCAGCAGCAGCAGCAGCAGCAGCAGCAGCAGCAGCAGCAGCAGCAGCAGCAGCAGCAGCAGCAGCAGCAGCAGCAGCAGCAGCAGCAGCAGCCACAAACGCACCTCGAAGTCCCCTCGCTGCTCCCGTCTTGTTGCTCCCTCCTCTCACGCTCGACACAGTATGGCGTTGACAGACAGCACCGATACGGAGGCATTGGAGGCCGCGTTCGCGGCGGCGGCGTACGCCGATGCAGACACGCTGCACACCACGCTCAGCTCGCCACCGCTGTGCTTCCGTCCCCTGCCACACCTGCGCGACAGCCTGGGCACGCCGCTGCTGGTGGAATGCGTGCGCGGCATTGCAGCGGCGCCGCCCCGACACGACAGCGGCGCACACCCGCTGTTGGGCATGCTTACCCGCCTGCCACAATGGCGGCCAGACGTGGTGCCACTTGTTGTTAACGCGACTGACGCAGCAGGCCGCACGGCGCTGCACTGGGCAGCTGGCGAGGGCGACGCAGCTACCGTGACATGGCTGCTGGCCCACGGCGCTGACGTGGCAGCCGCCGATGCTGCCGGCCCGCCACCTGCCACTGCTGCTGCCAGCGGCCACCCGCACCTGTCATTTGTGGTGCCGCTTTGTGCAGCTGCTGCGTCTGAGGTTGTTGGCGCCCCAGCACACTCTAGTGCAACCTCCGCCTCTGCAGCAGCCGCCGCAACAACCGCCGCCGCCGCCGCTGCCGCCACTCTTGCTGCAACAGTCGAGTCGGAGGGCGCTCCTGCTGATAGCGATGATGCAGGGGCGCCAAACACGGCGCTGCTGTGGTACCACGACGCCACCTTCATGGAAGCCCACGCCAGCGCAGCCACTGGAGGAAGCGGCGGCGGCGCCGCGGCGGTGGTGGTAGCGGAAGGAGGCGGCGCCGCAGCGCGTGACAGCAGCAGCAGCAGCAGCAGCAACTAGGTTGAAGTAACTCAATAGCAGGTGGTACCTAAGTAGGCGTCTTCAATTGGGGTGGCGGCGGGACTTGGCGCGCGGCGTCAGCAGAGTATTCGTGAGCAAGTTGGGAGTTAGGGGGGCACACCGGGCACCAAACAGTTGCGCGTGACTGCATACACGCGCACCATGGCACAACAGCAACGCAACAACATGGGGAAACTCTGGCTGGCGGCAGCACAAGGGCACCCGCGCGACGGCGACGCGGTGCCGACAGGCCGCAGCGAGGGCGGGGCAGCAAAGCAAGTGCCAGACAGCCGCGCGCGCCGGTGTGACGTACGGAATCAACTCATCAACACAACATCATCACACGCCGCAGGGGGTGTCGCGTGCGCCCGCGCAGTTCAGCACCGGCCGCGAATAAAGTGGACCGCGAGGCGCCACACGCTACCCACCCGCAGCAGCAACACACTCGCATGCACATTGGCACCCACTCACCCACACACGCACACAACACAAGTGGGTTGGCCACCCAGCAGCAAGCCGCGACGGCGGCGTCTCGAGATAAAATGCTGGGTGGCAACGCCATATGGGAGGACGACCGGACGGCGACGGGGAACAATGATAGGAAAACAAGTAAGCGACGGAAGGACACACAGTGTGGCGGGCTGCCGCGCTGAACCAGAAGGACGTCGGAAAAGATGGAGAGAGAAACACAAGAATGGGGGGCGCAGCCTCAGCTGCGGGTGACGTCGATACAGGCACTCTATATCCGCCACAAGGGGGGCACCGCGGGTAGCCCGCCGTGCCACGCGCCGCCGGCGCGCACACGGCGCCTACTTGCCGTCGTCGTCGTCGTCGTCATCGCTACTGTCGCCGTGGCCACCCGGCGTCACGTCATACTCGCCATCACTGCCGTCGCCGTCGTCGTCGCCGCCGTCGTCGTCATCGTCGCTCTCTGCTAGGACGGCGGGGGCGGCAGGGGCACGCCGCTTGGACCCGCTGATCGACAACTGCGGCGGTAGTTGCACGGCGGGGGTGAGGGTGGCTGGCGAGCGCAGCGCTGCCATGGCGGCAAAGGCAGCGTGTCCGCCGCCGGGTGAGTAGCCAGCGGCGGGCACATTGACGTGCAGCGGCGGCAGGTACATGACGGCGGAAACCGGAGGTGGCGGCGGCGCCATCATGGCGGCGGCGGCGGCGCCTTGCCGTCCAACTGCCCAGCCGCCGCCACCCGGCGACATGCGCGCCGTCACGGGCACGCCCGCGGCGGCGTGTGACACATGGAGCGGCGGCAGGGCTGGCAGCGGCATCTGCGAGGCGAGCAGGTCGCGCGCTGCTGCGCGCCGCTGGATGCCCGCCAGCTTGTTCTGCAGGCACTGCACGTTCACGTCGGTGCCGTGCTCCGCGTTGAAGGTGGCGGCGATGCGGGCCCAGTCGCGGCGGCCGCGCGTCAGGCCACCCTTGTGCACGTGGGAGCTGGTGAGGCGCAGCAGCGACGCCACCTGCGCGTCGGTGAAGCGGTGCCACTCGTCGGGGCGGTAGCGGCCGTGCACGCGGCCAGACGCCGTCAGCCGCGTCGCCGCCGTACGGTCGCCCGTCAGCGTCACGCCCGGCAGGCCGGCCGACGGCGCGCCCGACAGGATGGCCATCACGCCCGTGTGCATGCGCCACACGCGCACCATCTCATTGCGGTACTTGTTGGCCAGCTGCTTCACCGTCAGCACGCCGTTGCACACGGCAATCATGCGCCGCTGGATGGCGCGCCAGTCGCGGTACACGTCGCCGTTGCGCGTCACGTGCACGTGCGCCGTCGCCAGGTTCACCAGCGTGCCCACCTGCGCCGGCGTCAGCTGCATTGACGACGCCAGTCGCAGCGGCATGCCGCCACTTGTAGCTGCAAGCGCAGCGCCATCACCACCACCACTGCCGCCGCCGCCACCGCCGCCCTCCTCGTCGTCGTCTTCGTCAAATCCCGCGGCGTCCTCATCCGCGCCGCCGTCCCACCCAACGCCGTCGCCGTCACCGCCATCGCCACCGTCGCCGCCATCGCCCTCCTCGCCGCTGTCGTTGGCGTTCAGTGACGGCGTACTGGCAGCGCTGCCGCCGCCGCCCCCTCTTGATGCCACGTCTGACATGGTGACATACCGGCCGCCCAGCTTCAGCAGCACCACGCGGCATGGTTGACCGCTATATGGGCTGGACGCCATGGCAACTGCCAGCTGCTGGCCGTACTGTGACGAGCTGCCGCCACCGCTGGCACCACTGCCAGCGGCGCTAGCTGCCACGCTGGCGCTGCCACTGCCGGCACTGCTGCCAAAGCTGCGGCCCGTTGTCAGGTCGCCACGCACGCCGCCGCCGCCGCCGCCGCCGCCATACTCCCACTCTCGTGCCGTACTTGCCATCGCAGCTGACGCCGCCCCTGCCGCCGCTGATGCGGCAGCCGCAGCCTGGGCAGCGGCAGCCTGGGCGGCTTGAGCAGCAAGTGCGGCACCCGCTGCTGGGCTGCCGGCCGCCTCCGCGTAGTCCATAAGCAGCGGCACGTTGGCATGGCGCATGCTGTACAAGGCTTGGGGTGGCAGCATGGGTATGGACATGGCGGCGCTCCCTGAGCGGGGCGGAAATGGCAGGTAAGGCCGGGATACAACTGCGGCGGCGGGTCGCATGCCACTGCCACTACTACCGCCGCTGCCGCCGCCGCCGCCTCCGCCCGCCGCTCCATCGCCCCTACTACTACCGCCAGCAGCCGCACTAGAGCCCATCAACCAGGGCGCACGCATCAATGCACCGCCTGCGGCGGCTGTGTAGTGCGGTGGCAGGCGGTACCCACCGGCAGACGGCGGCACCTGCAGCGAGATGGCCGGCGACATGGGTGTGGCGTCAGGCGTCGGTCGTGCGGACAGCGTGGCGCCGGGCGGCATCATGTAATGGTACGGCAGCGCAGACGCCGGCACGGTGGGCGTGGAGCTGGCAGACCAGCTGCCGTCCATGATCGCCAGGTACGGGCTGTGCAGGTGCTGCAACGCGGCGGCATTGGGCGGCAGCACGGGGTGGTATGACGACCAGCCACCACCGGTCGGCGTCGGCGCCGCGTCACCCGCCGCCGCTCCCGTGGGCATGCCGTACGGCGAGTAGGCGTAGGTGCCATGGTGCCCTGCCGCTGCCGCCGCGGCAGCTGCGGCGGCAGCAGCACGCGCGTGGGCGTGCGCGTGCGCTTGTGCATGGGCAGCGTGGGCTTGTGCCGTGGCTTGCTGCTGAGCTTGTGCGGCAGCGAGGTGCTGCTGCACCTGCAGGCGGTACAAGTAGGAGGCATGCAGGTCAGGCGGCAGCGGCGCGCTGGTGGCGGGTGGCAGCCCGCCTCCTGCCGCCCACATGAGCGCCGACGACGTGCCAGAAGGTGGCAGCGGCGTGGGGGCACCCGACATCATCAGCGGTGCTCCGGGAGCTGGCGCAGCGGCGGGCAACGGCGTCACACCCAGCGACGCGCCAGTATGGTGAAGGACCAGGTGTGGCGGCACGTGACATGCCTCCGGCCCGGTCGTCGACACCTCGCTGCTACTTGCCGCCGCCACCCGCGTGCTGCCGCTCACGCCGCCGCCGCCACCTTCCATCGCTGCGGTGGCAGCGCGGCCGCTACACGGCGCCCGGCGCGCGGCGCGGGGGTGGGCCGCGCCGGCGTGCTGGGTCGCGCAACCAAGTGAAGTGGCAGTGGTCTTGGCAGTGGTGGGAGTTGTCCGCGGGCGCGCAAACCGTACGGTGTGCCTGCTGCCTTAACTACCGCGTACTACGCCTACTGTACCGGACCTGCACGGTGGGCATGCGGGTGTGTGGGGAGGGGGTGTGGTATGTACAAGCGCGGCGGGCGCCACCGTGTCGGTAAGACCACACAACCAAAATAATATACACACCCGGTGGCACGCGCGCTGTGCGCGTGCCACGCTGCCGACCACCCCTCGGCAACAACCACAGCGGCAGCACAGTAACCACTGGTCAGCGAGCTTCGGCGGCGCGTCGCGTCGGCAAGTGAAGTGCACTCGTGGCAGGGCTGAGCGCACAGAGCATCAACCGCGCACTCGGCCGGCCGCGCCGCCACCACCGCGCGCGCCACGCCGCACGGCACCCACAGAGCGAGTACACGGTTGTAGTACCCGTGCCGTGGCGGCGGCGCGTTAAAAGGGGAGATGCGGGCGTGGCGTACGGCGTCAGAGCAGCTGCCGACTCGAGCCTCCGTCATCCCCGCTGCCGCCGACCGTGCAGCCGCCAGGTGTTTCTACGAGCGCCGAGCGCAGCACCCCAACACGAGCTGGCAGCACTGCCACTGCCACACTGTGGCATGTGCTACGGGTGGCAGCGCGCGTGTAACCCCCTGGCATGCCGGCCAGGCGGACCAGCGCGCGCGTGTCCCGGCGGCGACGCGCGTCGCCCGCTTCCCCCACCGCCGCATCTGCGACCGCCGCAGCTGCCACCGCGCCCCGCAGCTGCCACCGTCGTCGCCGCCGACGCCGACGCGCTTCCGTGCTGCCGCCGCGGAATGAGTAGCGAGGTGGTGTATCGCCTGCTGCTGCGTGCGTCCCCGCGGCGGCGCGGCGCGGCTGCCTCACAGACACCCACACCCACACGCACACACATACAAGCATACCAACGCATAGGCAGGGAGGGCGCCAGACCGCCCTCGCGCGAGGCTGCGCGACGCCCCACCGCATCTCCCCGCCCCTACTGCTGCTAAGTGATACCCCTGCCCTCTGTGTGTGTCCCAGCTATGCCGCCGCCCTGCCCGCTGCCTCTGCTGTGTTTCCTCCTCCCTACTGCTACTGCTGCTGCTGTTCCCTACTACTACCGGTACTACTACTGCTGCTACGGCGCCGGCGGCGGCGCATCGACACGGCACCCACGCAACACACAACGCGCCCAGCGCCCAGCCGTCACTCACCTGCACGCTGGCGCTGCCCTCACGCTCTGCTGCCCCCACCCCCGCCGCCTGCCGCCGCCCGCGCGCTGACCCTGCTGCCCTCTGCTACACCGATGAGGCAAGCGCGGGTCGGAGGCGGGCGCGGGCGGGGAGGGTAACACCAGGTGATGGCGGGCGACGGCCCGGAGACCCGGCAGCGCGCGGCGGTGCGTGAGCGCGTGAGAGTCAAGGAGGTCGGGTGTCGGGAGCGTCGTGGAAATTGGCGACGGCGGCGCGCGCCTGCCTCCGTGCGTAGCCCCGGCGACGACGGCAGGCGTCGCGAGAGGGCGCGTAGAGGTGTGGTGTGGGGCGCCACGACCGGCAGCTGCCACTGGGGCCTGGGCACAAAACCACGTCGTGACGTACCGGTACGTGTTGTCCGGCGGCGCGGGAATATGGTTTATGCCGGCGCGCGGTGGCGCAGACGCGCCGAGGTGATGGTAGAGAAGTGTGGCGAGTATCTCCGTCGGTCGGTCACACTCGGCGCCGGTGTGACGCCACGCACCTGCGCGCCGCCGCGCCGACACACACTCGTCGCCGACCGACCCGCCCGCGTGATGATGTGCGAGTGTGTCAGAGGCGGTGCTCGCGTGTTGCCGCCGGCCACCACGGACGCTGCCAGCAAGCCGCCGCGCTGCAGGGGCGTGTGTGTGTGTGTGGGGTGTGCGTGTGTGTGGGTTGCGGTGGACGCGGATTAATGGTAGCGGCGGCAGGGCGTCGGTGGCGTGTAAAACCGTCTGCGACCGGGTGCGTCCGCGCGCGTCGCGCCGGCAGGGCGCTAATCCCGGGCACGGCAGCGCGCTGCCGACGGCCGCCGACAGCGCGCGGAAGTGCGATCCCTGCGTCGAGGGTCGTGGACGCATGCTGCTGCGTTGCCGCTGCTGCTGCTGGATGATGCTGGGTGTGGGCGTGGCGCGGGTGTTGCGGGTGGGTGCTGCGGCCGCGCGCAGCGCGCTGCCGTGCACCGTGGTGGTGGCCACTGTGGTGGCCAACGCGCCGCCGCCGCCGTCTCGCAGCAGCAGCAGCTGTGGCAATGCCTGCAGCAGCAGGTGGAGCAGCGTGATGATGCCGCAGCAGCAGCTCTGGCACGGCGGCACGCGCGCGGGCAAGGCGCTGCCTGCCACGCGCACAGCAGGTGGCTGTGGCATGCGCGCGGCCAGCTCTGCGACAGCCCCTGTATCAGCGGCAGTGTCAGCAGCAGCAACAGCAGCAGTAGCAGCAGCAGCAGCAGTAGCAGCAGCTGCAGGTACGCAACAGGTGGAGGTTGTAGGCGGCAGCAGGTATTGAGCCAGCAGCAGCTAACAGCAAGCGCAGCAGCAGGACTGCGCAACAGCAGGACTGCGCAGCAGGTTGTCAGCGCAGCAAGTTGTCAGCACAGCAGATTGTCAGCGTAGCCGGTCGTCAGCACCAGCAGCAGCGGTCTAAGAGCGCAGTAGAGAGGGCTGAGCCAGCAGAGGGTCCGAGTCGAAAACGGGCAGTGGGAGGGACCAATGGAGGGTGCGGTAATACAAATTAAAAATCGGTGGGAGGGTGGAGCAAGAAATGGAGGGTGTAGTGCATCAAGTAGGGGTGGATGTGACGCACCGCTGCTAAAATTGTGGCCCAGCGGTGTGGGGAAGGCGGAGCACTATGTGATAGCTTGGGTGCACTGTATTTTGTGAACCGGCGAAAAAAAAATCCGAAAAACGCGCTGCCACGATTCGCAGTACGGTTGCTGCCAATGCCACACCGTACGGTGGGGCCCGGTGCCCGCCGGGCGTCGTGGGAAGACAAATTGAAATTGATGGTGTGCCATTGGTGTGGGAATCCAGTGGGATGCCGTCACCGGTGGTTGTCAATGATGTCAATCTTGAGAGACTCAATGAGAGAGTTGGTACATCAGAGCTGCTTGTGCCGCTGCCAGCTGGCAGCGGCTGAGCTGCGGCAGCCAAGAGGCAATGCCGGCAGCGCACGTTTCCTGTTGTTGGCTGTATGTGCAACATTGATGCTGCTGTTGCCGCGCGGTGTGGCCGCCGAGCGGCACGTGGCCGCGGCGGCGGGGCACATCTGCGTGGTGCAAGATGGCGGTGGTGTAGTGTGCCGTGGCAATACAACTAGCAATAGCAAGCTGTACCCGCCAATTGCTGCAACATTTCATGCTGTGACAGTCGGTGACGATTTTAGCTGCGGTCTCACTGCTGCAAACAGCAGTTTAGTGTGCTGGGGCGCCCTGCCAGGCGGCGCATCGCAGCTTCCACCGACGTCCACCTTCTTTGTGGACGCACATGCCGGGCCGCGCCATGTGTGCGGACTGACGTCCAATGGGACAGTCTTGTGCTATGGCGACGCGTCGTCGCGCGGTGCCATCAACGTGCCGTCCGGTGTTGTTTTTCAGGGTGTGACCGCTGGCACCAACTACACATGCGGCGTGGCGCGCAACCACAGTGTGGTGTGCTGGGGCGACGGAACCAACCCTGTAGTGGCTTCGGTATCAACATGGCGGGCCATCACTGACGCGGAACATATCGCGGCGGGTGCCGACCACGCTTGCTATGTGCGCGTGAACGGCAGCGTGGGATGCTGGGGTAATAATACTCGCGGTGCTGCAGCGCCGCCGGCAGCGCTGGCGTCCAGCGGTAGCGTTTGGTGGCTTGCTGCAGGCGCCAGCATGACGTGCGCCGCGTCGGGACCCAGCGTGCCTGGACCGGTGACCTGCTGGGGCGCTGTGACTGGCACCATTGCAACAGATGGCTATGAAGTAGTGTGTGCGGGTTGGGGTTGTGTGGCATCCACCTACAGTGCAACAGGGGACGGCGGGAGTGGTGGTATCGTTGTGGTGGCAGCAGAAGCAGCAGGAGGGTCGTTTTCGGTGCCGCAGATCGGTGAACGCGTCGTTACCACGCTGGCAGGCAATGGCGTAAGTGGAACTGCAGATGGGGTGGGCACTGCGGCGCGGTTTCGCAACCCACAGGGCGTATCACTTGACGGTGTTGGAGGGCTATATGTCGCTGACTACTACAACTGTGTTATTCGTCGGGTTATTATAGCGACGCGCTCGGTGACAACGGTGGCGGGGATTGCAGGTACAACCGGCAAGGCAGTGGGTGCCACGCCGCTGCAATCCACTTTCTCCAACCCGTACGGCGTAGAGGCAGACGGCACCGGCAACGTATATGTGGCAGACTACGGCAACCATGCCATTCGCATGCTTTCGGGTGTGTGGGTTGCAGGCAGCACGACTGGCGCGTCTGGGTCTGCCAATGCTGCTGTCGGCACCAGCGCTACGTTTTGTTTTCCGTATGCGGTGCGTGCGGACGTGGTCGGCGGGCTCTTGTATGTGGCTGATGGTTATAACTATCAGGTGCGCACCATTGTGATCAATGGCAGCCATGCCGTTGCCACTCTCGCCACGTTTACTACATTTGTTCGCGACATTGCACTTAACACCGCGGCACGCGTTATGTACGTGGCAGTGGGCTCCGCTGTGTACGTTGTATCATACGCTGGTGCGTCCACGCTACTGGTAGGCAGCAGTACCAATAGTAGCTACGCAGACGGTGCTGGCAGCGCCGCGCGGTTTGCCGCTGTTTGTGGGTTGGCGTTGGATGTCGGCGTAGGGGTGCTGTATGTGACAGACGCGGGCACCAGCAACCGCATTCGACGTGTCACCATTGCTGGGGGTGTTGTATCTACATTCGCCGGCTCTGGTACTATCGGGTTAGTGGATGGGGTGGGCACAACAGCGGCGTTTTATACTCCGTGGGGTATTGCACTCAATGCCACCCGTGGCACCCTGTACATCAGCGACCTCAACAACCACGTCATCCGGCAGGTGCAAATTCAATTTCCCGCTCCGGCTATTCTTGCTGCTGCGCCGCTGCCTCCGTCGCCGTTGGCGCCCACCCAGCAGCTGACGGCATGGCGTGCTCTGGGTACCTCTAACAATGCTGCAGCCCTGCCGGTGTTGGACGCACGCAATGCCACCTTTTCATCGCCCCTTGGCTGCTGCGAACACAGCCGGTCTCAATACCGCCATTCGTACGCTGCTGCTGGGAACTGTAACTCTCGCGCCGCGAGACGTAGGGCTCGCTGCTGGCAACACCAACACCACTTTCTCCACGTCGGCGCAGCGTGGCCTGCGATCACTTGTATTGGCCACATCCATTGTGCCATCGGCCGCCCTTGCGCTGCCTGCTCTCACCAACCTCACCCTGATCACACCAGCGCCAGCACTGAAGCTGCGACTAACCGCCGGAAGCTTTCCGGGACTGGCAGCACTTACGTGCGTCAATTGCGGTGGCGTCGATGGACTTGCCAACCTCTCTGGCCTCCTCGTCGGCACGCTGCTGGCGCAGCCACCCGCTCTCCCGCTGATCACATCACTTGATGCCAGTTCCACCGACGTTGCCGCGGTGCACGAGCACGACTTTGATGGCATGCCGGCGTTGCGCCGGCTATCACTGGCAGACGCCAACCTGACCTACCTGAGTGCTGCTGCCATCTCGCCGGCCAAGCAGCCGGCGCTGGCTGTATTGGATCAGTCTCGCGTCCCTATGCTGTCTGGCACCACCTGCCCACCGGGGACGAACTATGGCGTGTTTCGCCTGGCAGTGAGCGGCGCACAGTACTTTGCATGTGCTGACTGCTCACCTGGAGCGCGCTGTGACGGCGGCACTGGACAACCAACTACTTGCGGCGCCAATACGTATGCAGCTGGCAGTGCCGTTGCTTGCGCGTTTTGCCCGCTTGGCACGTACGCCACAGGTGCCGCAAAGGAGTGCATAACCTGCCCACCGGGTCTGGCAGCTCCTGCTTGCAACGCCACCGCGTCGTGGCGCGACACCATTACGCTTGTGGCCGATGGCGCCGGCGCCTGGGTCAACGCCAGCATCTACCTTGCGCCGGCAGCTGCCCTTTCCACCAAAGTCAACGTGTCCTGCGCCCCGTTGGTTGTAGTGTCCACCACCACCGTGACTTGCGCGCTGCCGTTCCTGCTGACCGCTGCCACCGCCGCGCCTGTACTCACAACCGTCTGGGTGGCGCATGCCGGCACGGGCGGCATCCCACAGCGGCTCAACGCGACCGTTGTGCTGCTGCCGTCACAACAGGTTTCCCTCGCGCCTGGTGGGAATGCTGGGCTGGCGCCGCTAACGCTTGGCGGTGGCCGCATTGTGCTGCGCCTTCCCGCACCACGGCTATCAGCTGCCGACTGGACCGCTGCTGGGCTGCGGCCGCCAATGCAGACAGCCATCGATGGACTGGCTGTGTGGCTGGCCGGCGCGCCGTGCTCCAGTCCGGCATGGGAGTCGTCAACCACACTATCGTGCGTCATCCCACCTGCCGATGGCGTCGACATTCCTGTGATTGTGCAGCTGGCAGGGCTGTTCAACGTCAGCGGCGTACTGCCGTACGTGTTTGCGCCACCCGCGCTCGCCGCACTTGCAACTGACCCGGCGCTGCTGCCGCCCGCCGGCGCCGCTGCCAACAGCACCATCAACATCACGCTGTCCGGCGTCGCACTGTGTGTTGGCCAACGTCCACGGTTGGCGGCTGCGTCCGTTGGCGGCCTGCCATGCGGCGCGCTACAATGCATTGCAGGCCGCACTGACGCCGCGGTATGTGTTGGTTGGAACGCCACCGCGGCAGCCGCCGCGGGCCTGCTGCAATATGCCGGCCCCACAACGGCGCTCAATGCGACTGCCGTGTGGGCAAACCGCGCAACGCCGCTGGTGATTTGTGATGCGTGTGTCTCGCTGGCCACCCGGCCGGTGCTGACCTCCATCACACCAACCTCCGTCGCGGCGCCAGGGGTACCGGTGGTGGTGACTGGCATGGCCATGATGGACGCCACCCGCGCGCTACCCACTGTGCTTGTTGGTGGTGAGGTGTGCAACGGCGTGCAAGTTCTTCACACCCAGTTTGTGCAATGCAACGCACCCGCCGTGCAGCCTTCCGCACCCGGATACCCGGTTGTGTCCGTCCGTGTCGTCAACGCTGCTGGCGCCACCTCCACCGAGCCCGTTACCCTCACCTACCCCACCACCTTTACTGTGTCGTGGGTATCAACACCAACGCTGACCGCGCTGCCGGGTGGGCTATTGTCACCTGCGCCGACGTTGCGAGTGCTGTCGCGCGAGGCGGCAACCTGTGGTCTTGCCATCAACGTGAGCTCGTGTGAGGCGACCAACCCAGCGCTTGCATCACGCCCAGTCGGCATGACTGTGGCATCCCCGGCCACGTCGCTGGCAGTGAGAGCCAGCGGCAACTCCAGCGCCATGTCGTCCAACCTGCAGCTTGATGCGTTGACTGCGGGCGGCGCGTCAGGCTGCACCGGGGTGCTGACGGCGTCGTGCATTGACGCCGTGGGCCAGTCAACAACTACCGGTACAGCAGGGCAGTCCAACCCGACTGTGGTGCTGGTGGACTGGCGCGCGGACTGGAATGCAAGCAGCATACCTGTAGCCCCATTTGTTGTAGTACCGGAGACGCTGCCCGATGTGACTGCAATCTTCACTGTGGACGGCGGCAACGTCAGCACAGCATCGTTGTCCTGCCTTGCGCTGCTAGCCCCAGCGTCCGCGGCGCCGCCGCCACTGAGCCAGTCGCTGGACCGCGTGTCGTCGCGCGACGTGCTGTCGTCGGTCACCGGTACGGCTACACTAATCAATGGCTCTGCTGCAGGTGTTCTGTTTACCGGTTTGACCGCATCAGCAGCGCACCTGGGCCAGGCACTGGTAGTATATGCGGAGTGCACTTGGGTGCCCACCGGCGAGCGAGTGCGGCTGCCCATGCTGCTCCTCGCGGTTGCCAATGCCAGCTTGGCGCTGACGCCATCAACGGCGCTGCTGATGGAGGCGTACGAGAGTGCCGGCATTGCAGCGACGGCGACACTATCACCGCCCGGTGTGGCAACCTTTGCCGGTGCTGCCGCCGCCTGCACCTGGCGCGCCGGCGCCGCCACCTCGTCGTCCCTTGTGCTTGCTGCGTCTACCGTCGCGTCGTCGTGGACGCTGGATGCGGTCGGCATTATTGGGGGTGCACAGCCGCTGTCGCTAACTGTAGAAGGCCCGCCCAGTGCGACGCTGACACTGCAGCTGGCGTGCAGCCTGTGGGGTGGCAACACCGTGGCGTCGCCGCCGCTCAACGTTACCACACGTGCATACACTGTGACCCTGCGTGATGGGACGTCGCGCGCGGTGTGGCCGTCAGGCACACAGGCAGTGCTGCCACTAGCACCGGCGTTGGAGGTGGCAGCGCCAGCACGTGGCGTGCTGACGTGCAGCGCGGAGGTAACGCGTGTGGTGCTGCCGCCACTGGCTGCCTCGCCCGGCATCGGACTGGGGCTGGCCGATACGGCCGTCCAGCTGATTGGCGAGCCGTCCGTGTCAGTATCGCTTACAACGTCAGCTACGCGCGCCAACGTGTCGCTTCCGCGCATAGGGTTGCGCGCACCCGGTGGCACGAATGCCTCGCTGGTGCTAACGTGCCGTGATGGCGTGGGCCGCAGCGCCGCGCTGGGTTTGACAATCAACGTCAGTGTGGCGGCGTTAAGCGCGTCGTGGAGCGCTGGGACTGTGGCGAGCATGCCGTCCGTTGTGGTGCCGTCGCAGGCGCTGCCGTCACTGACACTGACGCTGGCCAGCACGCCTGCAGTGCCACTGCCGCCCAACGCTGACGTGGGTTCGTTGGTGACGTGTGTGGCGGCGCTGGTGCGTGCCTCCATGGCGCTGCCGCTGGGCATGCCGCTGGCCACGCTGCTGGCGGCGGCACCACCATACGCGTCGGTGAGCACCAGCAGCGTGGCGTTAGGTGCTAACAACGCCAGCATTGTCATCACACTGCCGCCGCTGTCGACAGTCGCTTGCCCGCTGTCCATGTCGGTGACTGTCGTGGCCGAGTGCACCTGGACGCCAACCGGTGAGCGGGTGCGGCTGCCGTCCTTGGCCACCGCCACGCTGCCACTTAGCGCTTCATGGGTGGCGCCGCCGACCAGCGTGCTGGGGTACAGCGCAGTGCCGCTGTCTATGCTAGCCACGCTGGCGACGCCAGCGAATGCAGGCGCAAATGCAAGTGCGCAGTGTGAGGTGGTGCTGCTTAACGCCACCACGCGCGGCGTAAGTGTGGCGGCGGACGCGTGGGTGATGGCGGTGGACTCGGGCGCGCCCGCAGGTTCCACAATACCCGCCAGCGTTGACGTTACGCTCCAAGCGCCGCCGGGTGCCACGGCCTACGTGCAGGCGAGCTGCGAAGTGTGGGGGCAAGTGTTTGCCACGCAGCCGCTGCGCCTCACCGCCGCCACACTAACGCTTCAGTTGCTGTCGGGGGTGCCGGAATCTTTCATTGCATCCGACGCGTCGTCACCGTGGCCGCTGACTCCGCCGCTGTCCCTGCGGGTTGCCACAAACGACGGCGCCGCCGTCACCGACGTGTCGTGTGCGGTGGCGACATCCACGCCGGGCGCCGAGTTCAAGGTTGTTGGTGGTAGCTCCGTCTCGCTGCAGTCGGTCGCTGCGCATGGCACAACCGGCGTCGTATCCGTGCCACCGTTTGTGGTGCAGACGTCACCGACGATGGAGGCGGTCAACGTGACGGTGGAGTGCCGGCGCAGCTCCGGTGACGCGTCGCCGCCGCTGACATTCACCGTGCCTGCGGTCAAACTGCACGCCGAGCTGTGCAACACGCCGCAGACGGCGTCGGAGGTGGGTACACCGCTGGCGCCGTTTCGTGTGGGCATTGTGGCGGTGGCGGTCGCTGGCAGCTCGCACAATCCATGTGGTACGGCGCCGCCGACAATGTCGCTGCCACCCATCGTGTGCACCATATCGCTGAACACGTCCGCTACTACCACCAACGACACATCCAGCATCTTTCTGCAGCACACACTGGTCACCGTGGCGGCGGCGTCACACCGCGCGACGTTTGACGTTTTTACGCTGGTGGCACCGCAGGGGCAGACGTACGGGTTATCGCTCACTTGTGCGGTTGGCAGTCTGACTATCCCGCCCTCACTCCCATTTACCGTGGCGCTGGCAGGCTGCCGGCCGGGCCAAGAGTCGGTGTCGGTGGCATGCGTGACGTGCGGTGGCGGCGCATTCAGTCTGGGTGGCATGGGCGCGCATTGCGTTGGCTGCCCGCCCGCTGGCGCAACTTGCAACGAAGGCATCCTGGCGCTGCTGCCGCACTACTTCCGGCCGGCGGCGCAAGAGGGGCAGCCACTGGGGCCCAACACGGAGCTGCACCCCTGCTACAACAGCGAGGCATGCACGCTGGTATTTAGCGGTAACTCCAGCGGTGCAACATATGGCTGCTCGGTGGGTTATGCAGGCCCACTGTGCGGCGTGTGTGACGCGGCAGCCAACTACGCGCGGTTTGGGGGAGCGTGCTCCGTGTGTTGGGATGCTGGTGCAACGTGGCTATTACTCATCGCCATTGCGACGCTTGTACTGGCGGTGTTGACGCGCGTGGCGCTCCGCAAGGACAGCGGTAACTCTGACGCAACCATTGCCCTGCGTATTATGCTGGGATACCTGCAAGCGGTGGGCAGTCTGCGCGTGTTCCGCGCCAGTAGTACCAAGGCGTACGACAGCGTGATGGGGTGGACAGAGGTGGTAAGTGCCAGCCCACTGAGCGCGGGCGCGCTGCAGTGCATGCTGCGGATGCCGTACCTATTCCAGTACGTGGCCACCATTTTGCTGCCGGTGGCGGCATCGGTGACAGTGGTGGTAATCTTCCATGCCGTCACTACCAGTCAGTCGGTGTATTTCAGGCCGCGCTGCAGGCTGGACACGGCAGCGTTCAAGACGGCTGTCTCTGCGTGGTGGGCGACCAAGCGCCACTTGTCCACGCTGCTCTTTGTGTTGGTCCTGGCGTATATGCCCATTGTGTCGGCGTCGCTGCGCGCGCTAGACTGCATTGCCCCCGTGGCGGGGATACGATACCGGTACCTGCGGTCCGACCTGCGCGTGGAGTGTGGTGTGGGGGAACATGCTGCTGCGCGCGCACTAGCGTACACGGTGCTGGTTGTGCTTGGCATTGGGTTCCCAGCCGGCCTAGCGTGGCTGCTGGGCACAGCGCGGCACGACCAACTGGCCGACGCCGGCTTTCACGCCACCTGGGGATTTTTGTTTGACGGCTACCGTGCGCCGTCGCGAACGCTTGTCCCACCGCCGCCGGTTGCTGGTGGTGATGGACTGGGTGTCAACCATGTATTTGGCAGCCTGCGCAAGGTCCTCAGTGCGCGCAAATCGCTGGTGGCAACGGCGGGGGCGGGCTGCCGCCGGGCTCGACCAGCGGTGGCGGCAGCGCGGGCTCCAGCAAAGACAGCGGCCGGCGGCGGTCGTCGATCCTTCCAGAGCGGCTGGCGCAGACGTGGGTGGTGTCCGGTAACAGTCGCGTGTGGTGGGAGGCCATCGTGTTGTGTAGAAAAGCAGGCGTGGTGATGTTGGCGGTGACAGTAACCAACCCATACCTGCAGTGCGTCGGCGCTGCGCTGTGGTTCCTGGGCGCCCTCGCCTTGCAGCTGCGCTACCTGGTATACACCCTACACGAAGCCGCTCTTCAATGCACTGGAGGCCACCAGCCTGGTGACGACACTGCTGACCGCCACCATTTCTACCGCGCTGCTGCAATTCAACGTAGACGTGACAACCGCCGATTTGCACCCGCCGGACACCATGACCGGCATTGAGTGGGCGGTGACGGTGCTGCTGGCGGTACTGAACATTGGTACCTTTGCACTGCTAGCAGGCATTTGGCTGCGCACGCAATGCGCGCGTGCACAGCGCATTGTGCGTCGCACGTCGTTTGTGGTCGCGCTGACTGGGCGGATGGCGGGGCTGCGCGCGTCGTTGGCACGTCGCCGAAGTACCAATCCCAGTACAACAACTACCGGTACTCCGGCGAGTTTGGCACCGGTACACGCTAATGTCACTGGTAAGGACATGGGCAATGTCGCACCCACACCAACCGAAAATCCGCTGCGAGCCCGGACGGGTGCAGCAACAGCTGCCACAACACCCGCTGCCAATCCCACTCGTGTGACCACAATGGGAGACGCTGCAACAAAAACTGCGCCACTTGTCCCCTCCAGTATCGGTAGCCGGCGCGTGGCACGCATCGTAATGACGCCAACTGGCGCGGCAGTCATGGGCGACGAAGTCGTCGTCGCCAACCTCGACGCGACAACACCAAACAGCAGTAGGGCACCATTGTTTGTCGAGGCCGGATCGTATGCGGGCGGCGTCGCCTTTGCCGCCACGCCAGTTGGCCGCAGCTGCCGCGTCACGACGTGACGCCGCAACTTGCTGCCGCGTGGCCCTGGGCGAATGATAGGGCCCTAGACAATGTACAACAACGCAACTTCAAACGGCACACCCGCCGCCGCGATATGCAAGTGAATCAAACCCCCAGCGCGCCTCCACTACGCCGCCGGCTTGGCCGTGGCCGCCGCCACCGTCACCACCCACTCGTTGGCCGGCTCCTTGTCGTGCAGCCAGGCGCGGTGCCACACCGACACCGACAGCACCATCGTGCGGCTGGCATCAAACTGCACACAGGGACCGGTGG
>Ga0066256_1002862_pt1 | contig 17918 bp, 9 predicted proteins | sample ThiBio_1000_biof_FD_87107 | JGI IMG/M metagenome (GOLD analysis project Ga0066256, IMG submission 87107) | Wastewater bioreactor microbial communities from Cape Town, South Africa - Thiocy_expt_1000_biof (version 2) | ecosystem: Engineered > Bioreactor > Thiocyanate-remediating >...
GGGGCGGGGGCGGCGGGGGCGCTGGCGGGGGGGCGGGTGTGGGGGGTGTGGGGGGGGGTGCCCAGCGCCCCGCGGGGGCGGGGCGGGGGCGCATCGGGGCGGCGGGGCGGGGGGGCCGGGCGCGCGTGCCGCGGGCGTCGTAACGTTTGCCCCTTTGCCATTTTGTACACATCGGTGCCCCCGCCAGTGCTGCCACCCCGCTTGCGGTTATGTGAGCCGCCCTATGCACTGAGGGGTGGCGCGCCTCGTTTTGCACGCCGTGTTGCGTGCCACTGTGACCGCTGCATGTTGTTGCACCACCACCTACCGGTACCGGCACTCCTTTCAATGGTTGTGTTGCTCCACCGCATTCAACGCTCAGGCACCCGGCGTCGACGGCGGCGGCGGCGGGCGCGGGCGCATGACCGCCACAGTGCGCTCCTTCAGGTTGGTCACAAACGACTGCAGCGTGGCAAAGGTGGATGTGTCAGCGCGCCGTGGCGGCGGCGGTGGCGGTGCAGCCTTGCCGCCCCGCGCTGGCGGCGCAGGGGGCGGTGCCGCCGTGTCCGCGCTCAACGCTGGCGGCGCCAGCGCCTCCGCCTCCACTGCCGCCGCAATGTCAGCGTACCGGCCGCCGGCAGCAGCGGAAGCTGCCGCGCCAACGCGTTCGGCAGTAGTAGTAGTCACGGACGGCAGGGTGTCTGGCACGTGTGGCGTAGGCGCCGCCGCGATCGGTGCAACAACAACAGCATCCACAGCTGGCGCTGGCGCTGGTTCTGCAGGCGCAGCTGGTACCACGGGTGGCGCTGCTGGCTCCTCCACGGCCGCTGCAATTGCGACCAGCTCCACCTCACGGTTGATAGCAGCAGTGGGCTCGGATGTCTCAGCTTCAGGCAGCGGCAGCGGCGCCTCCTCCACTACTGGCGCAGCGGCTGCAGCAGCCGGTGGCTCAGCAGCCACTGCCGGCGGCTCGCTTACGTCTACCACAACGACCGCCGGTGGTGGTGGCACTGCATCGTTGTTTGCAGCAGGCGCCTCCGTCACTGGCTCCACCGCAGCGGCACCCGGCTCCACGGCAGGGATGGGTTCGTCGGACTCCACCTCAGCCAACACCTCGAGTGGCGGCGGCACATCAGCAGGTGGTTCAACGTCGCCACCCACTGCCACCTGTTCTGGGGAGGATGGCGCCGGTTCCACCGACGCGGGCACCACCTGCGGCGTCGCCGACTCCGTCGTGGCAGCAGGCGCAGGCACAGGTGCAGGTGCAGGCACAGGTTGCGTCGTTGTCGGCGGCGGCAGGGCGGGCATCTTGGCGACGGCGGACGGCGGCGGCGGTGGTGGCGGGGGCGGCGGCGCGCCACCCCGCATGAAAGAGGGCGTGATGGAGTACTTGTAGGCGGAGTAGAGGTAGTCGCCGCCCTGCTGCCGCAGCTTGCTGCTGCCCAGCACGTCGTACAGCCAGGTGATGGCGTGCTCCTTCAGCGCGGGGTCGTCCAGCAGGCGGTGGCTGAGCGACACGACGGCACGTGACGCGGCGGCCTGCAGCGCAGGGTCAGCCAGCGCGCCAGACGCCAGGTCAACGACGGCGGTGCGCGTGGCGGGCTGCGCCAACAGCCACAGCGTGAGGGCGACAAGGCGGTCACGCGTGGCGGGATCAGATAGCAGCCACGCCACCAGCGCGTTGGTGAGGCGCGTCACCTCCGCGGTGGTGGCGCTGTCACGCAGCACAGTGGACACCGTGCTGCGCAGCACCGCCTCCGTGGCGGGCGACGACAGCAGCGCGGTGATGAAGGCGTGCGCCTCCTTGAAGATGGCGGCGTCGTGCAGCGTCTCGTTCAGCACCGCCTTGGCAAACAGCGCGCTCTTCTCCTGCACGTCGCGCGCCGTCAGCAGCTGCGTCGCCACGTCGCTGGTCTCCGTCACAAACAGGCGCTTCAGCGACGGCCACGAGAAGTACAGCACCACCGCTGCCGCCGCCGCCACCGCGGCAGCCAGCCGGCGGAAGCGCGCCGTGTCCTTAATGTAGGTGGCGTGCATCAGCGCCAGCTCCGCCGTGCTCATGTAGTCCCCCACCGCCCGCGCCGCGCGCTGGATCGCCTGCCGCGTTGCTGTTGTAGGGGGCGGCGGCACTGCAGCACTGCCGGGCGGCGGCACGGCACCAGTTGTGGCACCGGCGGCGGGCGCCTTGGCAGCGGCAGCGGCGGCGGCAGCAGAGGCGGCGGTAAACAGATGCGGATGCGGCAGGTCGGACAGGTGCAGCCTGCCGCCCTCGACCGGTGCGCTGCTGCTGAGGTGCGTCACGGCATCCATCTCACGGTACACCTCATCCATCTCCTCGCCATCCTCCGGCAGCTCCTCCACGTCAGGCATTAGCTCCGGCTGCTTGGCGCGGCGGACTATTGGCTGCGGCTGCGGTGGCAGCGGCGGCGGCAGCGGTGGTGGGGTCGCGGATGCTGCGTGGCGTCGTGGAACCGCCGCCACCGCGCCGCCGAACAGCGTCGGTCGCCATGCCACCACACTAGCAAGTGCGCTGCGCCGAGCGGTCGCCGCCGTGACAGCCGCCGCCGTCGCGGCTGCGGCACGCGCCCGCACCTGCATCACACAGCTGCTTGCCATCCGGGGGCGGGGAGTTGATGGCGAGAGTGTATGCGCGGGCAAACTAGGGCCGTCCGTGGGTGGTGTGGTGGTGTGAGCGGGCGCTCTGCTGCAGCCACCACGTTCACTCCTATTGCCCCCGCTGCTGGCTAGCAACGAGGAGTAATACGAAAGTGTTCTACTGTGTTGGAGCGGCACAGTAATTACGATGCTTTGCCACCCACTATTGATATTATCAGCATATAGAAGTCCAAGTAGATAGCAGTAGTACCAGTAAGTGAGTTGGGAGCGAGAGAGAGGCAAGATACAGGGGATATTTCACCGGCCACCCGTGGTATTCGCGTCTAAAAACAAGCTGGAGCACGTATTTATATGATGAAGACTTGGTGGGATAAATGTGGTTGTGTGCGGTGTGTGGGGTGGCGTGGGGTGGGATGGTGTTCTGACGCCGGTTGGATGGGTTGGCAGTTTAATGCGGAAGTGGGTTAATACTAATCGAGGCGGGCGTTTTACCGGTAGTTAACGCAGGAGGGCAGCCATGCACCGGCGGCAGCTGTCCTGCACCTTGTCATCGTCAGGATGGGTGACCGACATCGTCTGCAGGAAGGCTCGAATGTTCTCGCCGTCGCGCTTTAGGGCCTCCCAACTGTCACCCCTGGCGGCATCCATCAGGGCCGCCAGCGCGCTACAAGCACCTTGTGCCACGTCCACGTCTCTAGCGTGGGCACGCGCCGCCGCCATCACCGCGGCATGCGCGCCATCGCGCACCAGGGTTGTCACGTTGGCGGTAGCAAGCGCCAGGTTTTGTAGCGCCCAACATGCACCCTCCGCCACACTAGCATCGCCACTGTGGTCCCGTGCCGCCACCATGATGGCAACGTGCGCGCCGTCGCGTACCAGCGGCACACGCCAGCTTACTCAACACCCAACATGCAGCCTGCGCCACGTCCACGCTGCAGCTGTGGTTTTGCAGGGCTACCATCACGGCGCGGTGCGCGCCGTCGTGTAGCAGCTGTACTTGGCTCTCGTTGTTCCAGGCCAAGTTCTGCAGCACTTTGCATGCCGGCAACACGACCTCCAAGTCCTTGGCGTGGTCGCGCAACGCCTCAATTGCCGCGGTGTGCGCACCTTCGCGCATCAACGGCGCAGCATTATTCTGCTTATTAGCAAGGTTTTGCAATGTCCAACACGCAAGCCGTGCCACCTCCCGGTCGCCGCGGTGGTTCTGCGCCGCCGCTATCACCGCAGAATGCACGCCGTCACGAACCATCAGGTCAAGATTGTCATGCACACATGCCAGATTTTGCAGCGCGGCAATTACTTCCCGTACCACATCCTCGTCATCGCTCTGTCCCCGCATCGCTGCCGTCAGTATGGTGTGGGCGCCGTCACGCACCAGCGGCACTCGTACCTCATCGGCGTACGAAAGGTTGCGCAACGCGCGACACCCAGCGCACACCACATCCACGTCACTGGCGAACGTGGCCAGCGCATCCATCACAGCCACACCAGCCCCACCCTGCACGCAACGCACGCGCTGCACGTCTTCCGTCAGTCCTGCCAGCGTCTGCAGCACGGCAACAGCCCCGGCCTCATCGCGGGTGGCTAGTGCGGCCGTCAGCTGCGCTGCAAGTTCCCGATGCAGCACCCCCGCCATGGTTGTCCAATGCCGCCAGGTTGCAGATGATTGTGAAACAACGTAGCAAACGCGCCCTTTCCAATCGTGCGCGCGCGCGCGCGGCGTTGCCGCTCTATCTGCGGGTGAGAGAAACATCAACAGCCGACACTACAAACACCAGCGGCAGCGCGGGCGTAACCAAGTCAAGTGCAACACGCAGGCTCCTGTCTGGGACTGTGACAGCGTCAATGTGTGCAACAATTGCGGTGCATGTAAGTTTCTGCGTGGTGGCTGGCATACGACTTGAAGTGCCACGTGGCGGGCGGCCCGCGGCCCGAGTCGCAACTCGGACACGGACACGTGTCCTAAGGTTTGGCCTTGCGTGAAGCAGCGGGCTTACTGCGTGGCTTTTTTGACGCGCTCGCTGCTGCCGCCTTGCTGCGGCTGCCCGCCTTCTTGCCCTTCTTCTTGCCCACCTGCGATATGGCAGATAGTGTGGTTGTGATCTATGGCGTGGAACCACCCTGCCAAACACCCCGCGCCGTACCTTCACAGTGCGGCCATACACCTTGTCGCCGCCGCCGCCGCCGGCAGCGCCCCGTGGCGCCTTCTTGGCCGCGCCGCCGTCACTGCCGTCGCTGTCCTCATCGTCGCTGCCGTGCCGCTTGCTGCCGCGCTTGGGCGCAGCCGCGTCTGCAGCCTCATCGCCGCTGTCGTCGTGGCGCGCACGCAGGATGGCGGCGGCTTCGCCTGCACGGTGGTGATGTGTGGGGGGCGGGGTCAGAGGCGGGAACACACGGACTGACACACGCCACGGCGGGGTAGAGACAACGTACCATCGCCGTCCACGTCCTCAAACCGCAGCATGGCGCCGTCCACCGTGCCGGACGTGACGGTGCCGGTCAGCGCGTCCACCATGTTGGCCAGGTGCTCCACCTGCACAAAGTCGTTCACGATGGTCTCGATGCGCGCGTCGGTGGGCGTGAAGCCCACCACCGCAAAGCTGGCGCACGGGATGATGGTGCCGGCGTACTGGTGGCCCTTCAGGTCCAGCACCAGGCCGTCGTTGGGCAGCACGGTCAGCCGCCCAATGGCGCCAATGTCGCCTGCAATATATGGGGGTGGGGGTGCCATCTGGCGGGGTGGGCACATACAACGCCGCACCACCAACAACAACGCCGGCCCACTTACCTGACAGGTCAAACTGCGGGTCATCCACCTGCACCAGCGCCGTGGTGCGTCCTGCGCGCACCTGCTTTGGCATCAACAGCGGCAGTGCGGCCGCTAGCTGCGCACGGGGAGAGGAGGGCGGTCGGGGTGGAGTGGTCGGGGTGGTATTGCTGACGCGTCGTCACGGCCCTGCAATTATTGCAACCTGCCAACACGACGTACCCGCGTTGAGCCCTTCACACCTGGCTTGCTCACACCAGCGCCGCCAGCGGCCGGCGCGCCACTACTTGCAGCGGTGGCGGCAGCCGCAGCAGCAGCAGGGGGTGCAGCAGCTGGATGCGTCGGAACCACCTCCTCCACGTCTGCCGCAGCCGCTGCAGCAGGCTTGCGCCGCTTGCCTGTTGGCGCACGCGCACTACCAGAACCGTCATCATCACTGCCGGCATCGTCGCCCACAGCCACCGTTACCACTGCTGCCGCTGCCGCTACCGGTGGGCGAGGGCGCTTGGACCCCGTGCTGCTCGGTGCCGCGCCGCGTGGACGCGCTGCCGGCGTCTTGCGCGCGCTGGCGGCTGGCTTCTTCGCCACCTTCTTGCGCGGCCGCACGCTCTCATCGTCGTCGTTATCATAATCATCGTCATCATCATCATCGTCGTCCACCTCCACCACGTCGTCATCGCTCTCATCGCTCTCATCGTCGTCATCGTCGCTGTCGGCGCGCCGCTTCTTCTTGGTGGACGACTTGGCGGCGGCTCGCGCTGGCTTGCTGGCACCGCTGGCGGGCGCCTTCTTGGGCGTCTTGCCGCTCGAGCTCGGCGTTTTGGCCGCCTTCACCTTGCTGGCCTTACTTGCTGCCGCCGCCTTCTTTGGTGTGCCACCACCACCACGTGCCCGCCCCGCCGCTGCAGCTGCCGCCTTGCTCCCACCTCGCTGCTTGCTGCGTGGCGCGGCGTCGCTGTCGCTGCTCACGCTGAAGGCGTCGTCGCTGTCGCTAGCCCCACCCCTGCTGCCGCTGTCATCATCGCTGCCGGCCGCCTCCTTGAAGCGGTTGGCTGCGGCCGCCGCCGCCGCACGTGGCGTGCGACCTGACATCTGATCACTTGACACTGTCAATCAATGAAGGAGGGAGAGAGAGGGAGAGGCGGGAGGCGAGATAAGAGTGTGGAAAATCCAAGTTGTCAATCAATAATAACCGATGAATTTGAGGATACCAACCACCTGGCCCACCAGCAACGTTACGTATATGCACATTGGCACCTTGTTTTGCGTCATTCACCCGTAGGTTGCCTCACTCGATGTGCACATATTGCGCTGGGGATGAAGTGCCCGCGCAATGCGTATCTTTGTCGTCCCGCACCGTACTATATCTTCGCAGATTTCACTGCCACACCACATATATCGCGAACCCGCGTGGCCGGTCCAGCACTCTATGGTGATGTCCCATCGGTTGGCGTGTTAAATCGCTGCTGAGGTGTGGGTTTAATTGGGGGTTTGGACTGCTGAAGTGTGGCTAGGCGACGAGAGAACAAGTGAGGGTGGCCGCGGTGCAACGTGGCAACGCACCGCCAGCAAGCGATAATGGCGGTGGTGGCATCGACGACGCACAAAAGTTAGGGAGATTGACCACCGTGTGACTAGTGGTTGGCTCCACCCATTATTCCGTGGCACCATGGCCGCCCCATTTGTGCTAGTCCCGCGCTCTACCCGTAGCAGCATCGGCACTACGGCCGCTGCTGCTGCTGGTGCTGCTGCTGGTAGTGGTGGTGGGTTGATTGGGGCTGCTGGAAGTGGTGGTGCTGGTGGACACGCTGCTGGTGGTAGTGGTGCTGGTGGTGCTGCTGGTGCGGGTGGACACGCTGCTGCTGCTGCTGGTGGACACGCTGCTGCTGGTGGTGCTGCTGCGACTGCTGCTGGTGCTGGTGGTGGTGGACACGCTGGGGCTGGAGCTGCTGCTCCTGGTGCTGGGTTGGTAGGGGCTACGGCTGGGGTTGGGCATGCTGGTGGTGGTGCTGGGTCTGTTGGTGCTGTAGCTGTCAGTGCTGTTAGTGCTGTGGCTGGACATGGCGAACCCGCTGACACCCTTGCCCCACCTCCTGCTGGCACTGCAGTGCCCCCCGTCGCCGCTGCTCCCGCTGCCGTTGCCACCGTCCCAGCAGATGCCCCAACAGCCGCCGCTGCAGCCCCAGCCGGCACCGCCTCCGCCACCACCAGTGCGCGAGGAGGAGGAGGAGGGCGAGGGCCCGGGATGCCGCCACCTGGTGCTGCCAGCGGAGCGGCGCTGTCACACGCGGCGGCGCTGATGGGGGCAGCTATGCCGCCGGCACTGCCAGTTGCGGCGGCATACACGCCCGCGGTGCGCCATGCGCTGACCCTGCCGCCTGTCGCTGCCCTGCTAGATGCAGCATGTGCCGCTGCTGCTGCCGGGCGCCTGCCGCTGGCGCCGACGCCCGCAGGCGGCGAGCCGGAGCGTATTATCAACTTGCGCCCGCCGCCGCCGCCAGTGCAGCAGCAGCCGCTGTCGCGCGCATCCGCCGCCTCATCAGCATCATCACCTGCCGCCCCCGCTGCGCCAACCGGCGACGGCGTACCACCACCACCCGTGGCCGTGGTCACGCAGCGGTCGCGGTTTGAGAGCATCATCAACAAGTACATGATGCACAGCGTGGCACACCCCAGCGTGCAGCATGCGGCGGGGCGGCACGCGCCCAGCCCAACGGCGGCGGCACACAGCGACAGCGATGGTGGCGGCGGCGACGGTGGTGGTAGTGCAGAGGAGGACGGCGCAGCGCCACCTGTGGTGCGCCGACGGCGTGGCCGGCCACCACGGCAGCCGCAGCCAAGCGCACCGGCGGCGGCGGCGGCGGCAGCAGCGGTCCCGGCGTCAGTACCACCGCCGCCCGCCTCAACGGCAGCGGGGGTGTTGTCGCCCGGGCGGGCGGCCGCGGTGGCAGAGGTTGATGTCATTAGTGTGGACGACAGCGACGCAGAGGACATTGACATTGGGGAGGAGGGTGATAGTGATGATGACGACGGGGAGGACGGCGAGGGCGGCGGGAACGATGACGACGACGACGAGGACGACGATGACGACGAGGAGGAAGAGGAGGAGGGCGGCGACGGTGAGGGGGAACCCGGCAGTGGCGATGAAGAGAAGGGCAACAATCTCGCTGCACCCAATGCAGTGGCTGGCGCACCTGCTGATGCCGCGCCACCGCCACCCGCAGCCCCGCAAGTACCCGCCCCACCGCCGCCCCGCCGGCGACGGGCGCGGCGGCGGCGGACCGCGCGCGAGGACCAGTACGACCTGATGGATGACTTCATTGACGACTCGGAGCTGATTGCAGAGATTGAGTTGGCGGCAGGCGCAGCACCACCGCCGTTGCCAGCCCGCCTCTTTGCGCGCGGTGGTGGTGGAGCCGGCTCGGCAACAGCGGCAGCTAACGCTGCAGCTGCAGCTGCCATGCCGCTGTACAAGGACGAGGAGGTTGGCGGCGGGGAGGTGCCGCCGCCACCCGCACCGCCCGTGCTACCATTACCGCCCGCGGCAGCGACTGCGCCATCCGCGGCACTGCTGGCGCGAGCCGACTGGCAACGGTGCCGCGCGCTGTCCAGCAGCCAGCAGGCAGCGCTACGCAGCGGCACAACGGCATGGACCTCCCTGCCCTCTCCCGCCGCCCCGCTGTGGTTGCCGGCACCAGTAGGTGTCGCGCCGCCATCGCCGCCAGCACCGGCGGCACTGCGCGCCGCATGGGCGTGTGTGAGCCCCGTCCCCGGCGGCGACGCGATCAGCGTCTCCAGTGAGAGCAGCCGGGATGACAGCGGGAAGCGGCGCCGCCGGCACCGGCGCGGCAGCGGCAGTGGCAGTGAAAGTGACTGGGAACGGTACAGCAGCGACGGCTGGAGGGGCGGTGAGCGTGACCGCAGCGGCAAGCACGCAGGGGGGTACCAACACAGACACAAGCACATGCGGGTTGGCGATGAGAGTGGTGTGACGCGAGGCGGCAGCGGGGTGGCAGGTGGTGGCGGCAGCAGTGCCAGTGGTGCTGGTGCCCGTGCCGGCGGCGCTGCGGCAGCCGGCATTCCTGGTGGCGGCGGCGGAAGCGGGGGTGCCGGCGGTGGGGGCATGCTGGAGGCGGACGCGCGGCGGCGCGAGTACCTGGTGGACAACCTGGGCAAGGCGTGGATGGTGTCGGCGGAGGTGGAGAAGGCGATGGCGGCGTACGAGGCGGCGGTGCGGATTCGTAATGAGGCGCTGAAGCCTGCCTCGGCGCCAAGCGCCGACGACGCGATGGCGCTGACGCAGGGCGCCGCAAGCGGCACGCAGGTGCCGGCGCACACCGCCCTGGTAGCGGCACACCCGCTCATCGCCTCCAACATGGTACTGCGCAACGACCCGTTCAGGCACGTGGCGCCCATGCTGCCCACCGGCGTGCGTGGCCTCACCACCCTCTTCGCCGCGCCCGGCACGGTGCCCGCGTACCAGGGCTTTCCCTACGAGCTGGACGACGTGCTGGCTACCGCAGACGCCGCCGTACTTGCTGCCAACAAGAATTGCCACCCGTCCGGCTACATTGCGCGCCTCATGCGCGTGCGCGGCTTCCCCTCCACGCGGGAGACCGTGCGCCAGCAGCTGCACCGCGCACACGCCCTCTATCTTGCTGCTGCCGCCGCCAACGCCTTCAAAGGCGCCATGGCCGCGCTGGGCACCAGTGTGGACTCCCGCACCGCCGCCCTGCCGCACATGCGCGACGACGCCACCTCCGCCGCCGCGTCGCTGGCGGACGGCGCGCTGCACAGCGACAAGGGGTACGGCAGCAGCAGCGACGAGGACGCGGCTGCAGCTGCAGCGGCTGCGGGGGCGGGGGTGGGTTTGCGACTGGTGGACAGCAACGCACCCGCCGACGGCGGCGCGTCGGATGAGCCGTCTCACCCTGCACTGGTGTGGGCAGCCGCCAGGGATGCTGGGCTTTCACGCCGGCGCCTAGCGGAATGGTGGCAGGTGTGTGACACCTGCGTGCAGGAGCAGGACCTGATGCTGCAGTTGGCGGTGGGCGCCGGGTTTGAGGCCGCGGTCAGCGGCGCCAAGCGTGGCGGTGGCGGCGGCGGCGGCGGCGGTGGCGGTGGCGGTGGCGGCGGCGGTGGTGACGATGATGGCGAAGGTGGCGGTGGCGGGGGCGGGGGCGAGAGTGCAGGGGAAGAAGAGGGCACCACCGGCGGCGGCGGCGGAAGCGGCGGCGGCGGCAAGAGTGTGTTTGCCAATACCATCGTTGTGCCGGTACCTGGCGTGCGTCCTACTAGCTCGCGCTTTGACGCCGCCGGCACCGCGCTGCATCTGGCCCTGATGCGCGCTGCTAGCAGCGGTGGCGTGGCGGCCACCGCAGGCGACGAGCTGCCGCCGCGTGCCATTTCACCATCGTATGGCCTGGGTGCCGCCACCGCGCTGGCTGACGACGACGACAAGCTCACCTCCCTCGGCTGGTACTACTTTGACGCGCCGCTGTTGGCGGCGCTGTATATCGCCGTCTCTTCCGCGCTGCGCTGGTTTTCTCGGGGTACGGCGACCACGCGGGGTGACGGCGGTGCTACCACGCCACCACAGCAACATCACCGCACCACACCCACCACCACCAACCCCCCCCCCCCCCCCCCCCGAGAATGACTACCGCGGGAAGGGGCGGGCCAAGCAGGGGGAAGGGGAGGGGGGGGGCGCCCCGCCCCCGCGGCCGCCCCCGCCGCCCCCCCGGCCCCCCCCCCGCCCGCCCCCCCCCCCGGGGCCCCTCCCGCCCGGCTCGCTGACGGCGGCGGGCGTGTGGGCAGCGTACTGCGTGGGTGCCACCCTTGCACGCGGCGGCGCTGATGATGACGCCACCGCCGCCCGTGACGCGCTGGTCACGGCGCTGGCTGACTACGCGGCAGCGCGGCGGCAGCGGGGGGAGACGTCGTTGGGTGGTGGGTCTGACGGCCGCCCCGATGGCGCATTTGGTGCGGGCGGCGCCAACAACGTCGGCGGTGGCGGCGGTGCTGCTGCTGCCGCTGCCGCCGCTGCCACCGTCGCTGGCATCCGGCGCAAGCGTGGCGGCGGAGCAGCAGGGGCAGTCGTGGTACCCCACGCCGCTGTCAAGCCGCCTCGCACCCTGGGGTTCATGTTGCCGTTGCGGCCGGCAGCCATCCCGGTGGAGGACGACTCGCCGCCGCAGGTGATCCAGCTGCTGGATAACAGCAATGAGGACATTGACGGGCTGGATGACGACAACGTTACTGGTACGCAGCTGTCGGCGGCGCGGCCGACCCGGCGTGCCTCCAACGACGGCGGCAGTGACAGCGAACGGGAGGCGGTGCCGGCGCGGCCGCTCAGCGCGGCAGACTACTTTGACCCACCCCGCGCCTTCAACATTGCCTTGTTTGCACCCGGCACCGTCCTCAACCGCCTCCGTGTCCCTGACCACCCCGCGTAATTAGTATGGGTTGAACTCAATTGAAACGCTGTAAATGAATCCGTCTCTACACAAACACCCACACACAATGCCTTTCTGTGCACGCGCCGCCAATCAAACGTAATGAAGGAAGGAAGAGTTAACGAGCGCCGGCGTCAGCCACCAGTACGCTGCTTGCGCGCTGCGCCGTGCGCGCCTCGGCAAGCGCCGTCTCTAGCGCGTCGCCTCGCTCGCGTGCTGCATCCACGGCACCCTGCAGCACGCCGACGGCGGCGCGCAGCTGGTCGATGGTGGCATGCGCGGCTGACAGCGCCGCGCTGTGGCTGCCGGCTTGCCCCTCCGCCGCGACGTTGCGGCCGGTGGACACCAGCAGCTCGTGCGTCAGCCGCGCCGCCAGCGCCTCCGCCTTGCCCACCTTGGCTGCCAGCGCCGCGTTGGCGGTGAGCGCCTCGGAAAGGCGCCGTGCACCAGCCGCTTCCACCTCCGCGGTGCGTGCAGAAGCTGCGGCCACGGCATCCAGCGCCTCTGCCACACACGCGTCCACCTCTGCATGCGTGGCAACGGCAGCGGAGGCAGCTGCCGCCACGCGTGCATCCGCGTCTGCTGCTGCCGCCACCGCAGCCGCGGCACGCCGCTCCGCTGCGGCACACTGCGTGTCGGCGGCAGCCGCGCGGGCGTCCGCCGCCGCTGCCGCCTCTGACAGGCGTGCCACCTCGCGGCCCGCGGCCGCCACGCGCGCATCCGCGTCCGTCGCCGCTGCCACAGCCTGCGCGGCGGCAACGGCGGCACGGGCGTCGCCTGCCTTGGCGACCTCTTGCAGCCGGGCCACCTCGGCGGTCACCACTGCCACGCGCCCATCTGCCGCCACCGTCGCTGCAGTTGCACGCCTCTCCGATGCCGCAGCCCTGCCGTCGGCGGCAGACGCGCGGGCATCCGCAGCCATGACGGCTTCCGACAGGCGCGTGACCTCGTTACCCACCGCCACCAGGCGCGATGACAGGTCAGCCTCCACCGCACTGCGCGCCGCCAGGTCGCGTTGCAACGCCACCACGACGTCCGCAGCGGCGGCCGCGCGTACCTCCGCCGCTGCCGCCGCTGCTGCCGCCCGCTCAGCCTCCTCCCCGCGTGCCGCCACCGCCGCCCGCAGTGCGGCAGCGGCATCTGCCTCCACCACCGCGGCGCCGCGCAGCCGCGCCACCTCCGTGCTTGCCTCGCTTGCTGCACTGCGTGCCGTATCATGCGCCGCCGTGGCGGCGCGTACGTCGCTGCGGAGCGCGTCCTCGCGCGCCAGCGCGTCAGCCAGCCGGCGGTGCAGGTCTGTTACACGCGCCAGCGCGTCCTCCGTTGAAGCCGCCGCCGCTGCAGCGGCGTGCTCCGCGGCGGCACGTGCCTCGCTCGCTGCCGCAGCTGCCGCTGCCGCTGTGCGGCTCTCTTCCACCGCTGCCGTCCGCGACTCCTCCGCCGCAGCCGCGGCGACCAGCGCGGCAGCCGCACGCCCCGCATCTGCCTCACCCGCGGCCACTGCGGCGGCGGCGGTGGCAGCGGCAGCCGCAGCCTCTTGCCGAGCGGCCGCCGCCTCCTGCCGCGCTGCTGCGGCATCTGCAGTGGCAGCCGCCGCCGACGCGTCAGCTGCCGCTGCGGCAGCCGTCAGGGGCGGAAGTGCTGCCTCAGCCGCTTCCGCGCGCCGGGTGGCAGCGTCTGCCGCCGCCGTCGCGTCAGCCAGCTGCGCTGCCAGTGCCGCGTTTGCTTCTGCTAGCGCGTCTGCCGCAGCTGCTGCCGACGCGGCTGCCTCGCGAGACGCTTCCTCTGATGCCAGCGCCGCCACCAAGCGGGCCGCTGCGTCCTCCGCTGCCGCTGCCGCCGCGTGCTCGCGCTCGCCGGCAGCCGCGGCGGCAGCGGCGGCAGCGGTTGCGCGCCCATCTGCCGCCACCACTGCCGCCGCCGCAACCTCGCACTGTGCAAACGCCGACGCGGCAGCGGCGAGTGCGTCCTCGGCTGCCTGCCGATCAGCAGCGGCTGCCGCCTCTGCCGCGTTGGCACGGGCGTTGGCGCTGTCCGCTTGCTGCGACGCCGCATGCGCCGCCGCCACCGCTGCCGCAGCGTCAGCACTGGCAGCGGCCGCCCGGCTGCGTGCGTCCGTAGCCGCGTGCTGCGCCTCCTCGGCGCCCGCCGTGGCGGCACTTGCACGCGCCGCCGCCGCCGCCGTCGCCTCGCGCTCTGCCTGCAGTGCGCGCGCCGCGTCGGCGGCCGCCTCTGCCATCGCCGCTGCGTGCGCCGCGGCGGTGGCGGTGCGCTCGTGCTCCAGCTCTGCTACCCGTGCCTCTGTGGCGCGCAGGCTATCTCGCGTCTCTGCCGCCTCGCTGGCAGCCGCGGCGCCAGCGGCACGTGCACGCGCCAGTGTCTCTGCTGCTGCAGCTGCCGCGGCGGCGGCGGCGGCATGCGCCGACGCAAGCGCCGCTTCCGCGTCTGCACGCGCCGCCTCTGACCCGGCGGCGCTGGTGGCGGTGGTGTGCGACAGCGCAGCGTTCGCGGTAGCCGCTGCAGCCTCCGCCAGCGACGCGCGCCCACGTGCATCTTCCAACGCAGCACGCAACAGCACCACTTCACTCGCCGCTGCCGCAGCTTCCTGACGCGCTGCCGCCGCTGCAGCAGTCGCAGCCGCGGCTCCAGCAACCTCCCGTGCCGCAACGGCGGACGCCTCACCAGCGGACGACCGTGCTGCAGCCGCGTCTGCGTCTGCCGCCGCCGCGCGTGCATGCGCTGCGCTCGCAGCCTCCCGTGCGTCACGTGCCGCCGCCGTCGCGGCCTTCACATCTGCCGCCGCGGCAGCCACCGCGGTTGCCGCCGCGCGCTCCGCCGCCGCCACCCGCGCCGTCAACGCCGCGACCTCACCGCGTGCCTCCGCCGCAGCTGCCACCGCACTCGCCGCTGTGCCGCGCGCCTCACCCGCTGCAGCACCCTGCGCAGCGGCTTCCGCCGCCGCGGTGGCCGCCGCACTGCGGGCTGCGCGCGCATCTGCTGTGGCGGCCTGTGCGGCAGACATGGCAGCTGCAGCCGCCGCCTCTGCCTCAGACGCGCGGTTGCGCTCCCGCACCACCTCGCTGGCCGCAGCGTCGCGCTCGGAGGTCAGTTTGGCCACCTCTGCCTCGTGCATGAGTGCGGTGCGGCTGGCGGGCGCGACCGCCGCGCGCGCCCCGCCCGCCGCCCGCGCCCCCGCGGCCGCGGCGGCCGCCCGGCGGCCCCCCCGGGGCGCGCCGGGCGCCGCCCCGGCCGCGGCCCGACCGCGCGCGCAGCGCCGCGGGGCCCTTGGCGCCGCCGCGCCCGCCGCCGCGCCTGCCGCCGCGCGCTCCGCGCCCTCCGCGCGCTCCCGCATGGCGGCAAGTGCGCGCTCGGTCTCACCCGCCGATGCACGCACCGCCGCCAGTGCGCGCTCGGCAACCGTGCACCGCCGCCGCACCTCGTCGGTGGTGGCGGCGGCGCTGGCGGCGGCAGCTGCCGCGTCGCGGCCCGCAACGTCAGCGTCGCGCCGCAGCGACGCAATGGTGGCGGTGGCGCGAGCCGCCGCCGCATCGCGCTCGCGGATCGCAGCCGCCAGCTGCTCACGCAAGTCGGCGGCGGCAGCCTCTGCGCGAGTGCACGTGGCACGGCTGGCCGCCGCCGCAGCCTCTGCCGCACCGGCGCGAGTGGCAGCGGCGGCCGCGTCGGCAGCCGCTACTGTGGCTGCATCATTGGCAGCCGCCTCCCGCGCCGCCGCTGCTGTCGCCGCCGCCACCGCACCGTCCCGCTCCGCCGTCGCAGCCTCCGCAGCTGCCAGCGCACCAGCGGCGGCAGTGCGTGCGGCGGCGGCATCGGCGCGTGCAGCAGCGGCCGCACGCTCTGCGCCACTCCGTGCTGCTGCGTCACTCGCTGCAGTGTCAGCTGCTGCCGTCGCTGCCGCTGCGGCCGACGACTTGACGCCTGCCAGCTCGTCGCGTAACGATGCGATGGCGGCGGCAGCTGCGTCAGCTGCAGCGGACGCTTCTGACCTCACCTGCGCCAGCGCCGTGGATGCGGCGGCAGCGCGTGTGCGCTGCTCGCGTGCCTCGCTCGTGGCGGCAGCCGCCGTCGCTTCCGCCGCCGTGGCGCGCGCGGTGGCAGCTGCTCCAGTCGTCGTGGCAGCCGCCGCTGCCGCCGTTGCGGTGGCAGCCCGCGTGTCAGCCTCCTCTGCGTGCTGCGTCGCTGCTGTTGCGGCGGCGACCGCCTCTGCCTCGCGTGCCGCCGCGCGGGATGCCCGAGCCTCCGCTGCTGCCGTTGCTGCGGTTGCGCTGGCCGCGGCCGCTCGTACCGCACCCAGTTCACGCTCCAGTGCAAGTGCCGTGGCACGCAACGCCGCCGCCTCGTCGGTCGCAGCGGCGGCAGCGGCAGCGGCTGCTGATGCTGCAGCATCCGTGCCAGCCAGCTGCTGCTGCAACGCCGCCTCACGCGCCACCGCGGCAGACGCGGTCTCGGTCGCCGCATCTGCGCGAGCGTTGGCGGTCGCGGCATCACGCACCGCCGCCGCCGCCGTGGCGCCCGCCGCTGCTGCATCATGCTCAGCAGTCGCTGCCACGCGCTGCGCCGCGGCACGCAGCCCCCGCTCCTCCTCCAGCGCCGCAACAGCGTCGGTCAGGCGTGCCTGCAGCGCTGCGGCGTCGGCTTCCGCCGCCTCTTGCACCTGCCGCAATTCCACCCCTGCGCGCGCTTGCACCTCTGCCACCGTCGCCTCCAGCGTCGCCACACGGGCGGCTGCGGCATCTGCGCGGGCAACGGCAGCGGCCTCACGCTGCGCCGCCACCTCCGCGCTACCACGCGACCCCGCTGCGTCTGCCGCGGCGGCGTCGCGCGCCGCACGAGCCGCGTCAGCATCCGCCACCGCGGCGGCAGCGGCGGCAGCGGACGCAGCGGCACGCCGCTCCGCATCGTCGCGCGCGTCCACAGCCGCTGCCGCTGCTGCAGTCGCAGCTGCCATTGCGTCTTGCGCTGCAGACGCTGCTGCGCCCGCCGCCTCTGCTGTCGCCTCGCTCGCAGCCGTGCGCGCACGCTCTACTGCCAGCGCCGACTCCAGCACCGCCACCTGCGCCGCGCCCTCCTCCGCCGCGCGCTGCGCGTCCCCCGCCTCCACCTCCAGCTCCCGCAGCCGCTCGCCGGCGGCAGCCAGTATCGCGGCATTGTCAGCCAGCTGCGACGACAGCGTGGCGCCCGCGGCAGTGGCTGCCTCCGCTTCCGACCGCGCTGCCTCACTCTCCGCCCGCACGCGCGCCAGCTCCGCCGCCGCCGCCGCAGCTGCGGCCTCCGCGCCTCGCGCTGTCGTGGTGACAGCGGTGTCACACGTTGCCGCGCGTGCCAGCGCGGCAGCCAGCGCCGCCTGCGCCTGGCCGGCGGCGACGGCATGCGCGGTGGCTGCCGCTGCCGCCTGGCCCCGCTCGGCAGTCAGTGCAGCTTCCATTGCCGCAGCGGCCTCCTCCGCCGCCGCTGCCGCAGCAGCCGCATCAGCAGCGGCGGCAGTTGCGTCATCGCGCGCCGCGCGCGCCGCCGCAGCGTCGCTTTCCGCCGCGTGCACGCGGCGCGCCAGCGTGGCCGCCTCGCCCTCTGCCTTGGCGGCGTTGCGTATGGCCTCGTCCAGCTCGGTGCGCAGCTCCATCACCGCCAGTCGCAGGGAGGCTGCCTCCTCCGGCGTGACGGGCAGGCTGTTTGGCGCCGCCGACGTGGCACGGCGGGCGTAGCCCTCCCGCCGCCGCGGGGACATCGCCGCTGACACGGCATGTTGTGGTGGCGGCGGTGGTGGCGAAGAAGTTGTCGCCGCCGCCGCCGCTGCCGCAGCCGTCGTGCGGCTAGAACTCGCCGTCACCGGCGCCACCTTCACTGGTGGCGGCAACTTCACGGGGGGCACCGCGCTAATGTCGGTTGCACGCAGGCGCAGTAACATGCGCGCCGCATCTGACACCGCCAGCGAGGTGCACATGGCGTCAAACGCGTCGGCGTCCAGGTTCGCCACGGCGCGCGCCACGTCGTCAAGTGACACGCCGCCGCCGCCGCCGCCGCCGCCACCGCTTGGCCGTGCGTGGCACCTGGCGGCCAGCGCAAACAGCGGCTCCACGTCTGTG
>Ga0066256_1002863_pt1 | contig 17917 bp, 15 predicted proteins | sample ThiBio_1000_biof_FD_87107 | JGI IMG/M metagenome (GOLD analysis project Ga0066256, IMG submission 87107) | Wastewater bioreactor microbial communities from Cape Town, South Africa - Thiocy_expt_1000_biof (version 2) | ecosystem: Engineered > Bioreactor > Thiocyanate-remediating >...
ATGCCCCAGAGCGCCAGCCGCTTGACCCTGTCAGAATTTTCCATGCCACTCTCCATGCGCATGCAACCGAGTTGCAAAAAGCCTGGTCCATCAACGCAAAACCGCGCGCACGGGATCGTGCACGCGGTTTTCTCTTGGGGTCGATATCGGCCAGTTCGGCCGTTTTGTCAAAGCCTCAGGCGGCTTTTACCTTCGCTTTTTTCGAAAGGTGCGCCACCACGTTCTCGATCATGCGCATACCGGCATCCTGGCCGAGCGTCATGATCGATTCCGGGTGGAACTGCACCGCCGCCACCGGCTCGCTGGCATGCTCGATACCCATGATCGTGCCGTCCTCGCTTTCCGCCGTGATGATGAAATCACGCGGCAGCGTGGCCGGATCGGCGAAGATCGAATGGTAGCGGCCGACCGTCACCTCGTGGCCGAGACCGGAGAAGACAACGCCCGGCTCCAGCACGCGGATGCGCGACGGCTTGCCGTGCATGGGGATGGCGAGCTGGCGCAGTTCACCGCCATAGGCCTCGGCAAGCGCCTGCAGGCCGAGGCAGACCCCGAAGATCGGCAGGTTGCGCGCCCGCGCCTTCTTGATCGTCGCCTTGCAGTCGAAATCCTTCGGCGTGCCCGGTCCAGGCGAAAGCACGACGAGATCGGGCTTGATGCGATCGAACACCTCCTCGGGAACCGGCGTGCGCACGGTCGTCACCGTCGCACCCGTCTGGCGGAAGTAGTTGGCGAGCGTGTGGACGAAACTGTCCTCGTGGTCGACGAGCAGAATATTGACCCCAGCGCCGACGGCCGCGACATCGCGCTGGACTTTTGCGGAATTGCCGGACCTGGCGTCGCGGATGGCGGAGATCATGGCGGAGGCCTTCAGTTCGGTTTCGGCTTCTTCTTCCTCGGGGTTGGAATCGTAGAGCAGCGTGGCACCGGCACGCACCTCCGCGATGCCATCCTTGATGCGGATGGTGCGCAGCGTCAGGCCCGTGTTCATGTCGCCATTGAAGCCGACCATGCCGATCGCCCCACCATACCACGCCCGCGGGCTCTTCTCATGTGCCTCGATGAAGCGCATCGCCCAGAGTTTCGGCGCGCCCGTCACCGTGACGGCCCAGGCATGCGAGAGGAAGCCGTCGAAGGCGTCCATGTCGTCGCGAAGGCGCCCCTCGATATGGTCGACGGTGTGGATGAGGCGCGAATACATCTCGATCTGCCGGCGGCCGATGACCTTGACGGAGCCCGGCTCGCACACGCGGCTCTTGTCGTTGCGGTCGACGTCCGAGCACATGGTGAGCTCGGACTCGTCCTTCTTCGAGTTGAGCAGCTTCAGGATCTGCTCCGAATCGGCGATCGGGTCGTCGCCGCGCTTGATCGTGCCGGAAATCGGGCAGGTCTCGATGCGCCGGCCCGACACGCGCACGAACATTTCCGGCGAGGCGCCGACGAGATATTCCTGGTTGCCGAGATTGATGAAGAAGGAATAGGGCGACGGGTTGATCGCCTTGAGGCGGCGGGAGATTTCCGAGGGCCTGCTCTCGCAGCGCTCGAAGAACTTCTGCCCCGGCACCACCTCGAAGAGGTCGCCACGCCGGAAACTCTCCTTCGCCTTGACGACGAGCTCGGCATATTCGCCGGGGCGATGATCGCCGTGCGGCGGGATCACGTCGACGGTCCGGAACGGTTCGGCCGCGATCGCCTCGCCCTTGCCTTCCGTCGAAAGGCCTCCCTTGGCGAAATCGTAGCGGTCGATCCAGGCCTTTGCGGCATAGTGGTCGACGACGAGGATCTCGTCGGGCAGGAAGAGCACCATGTCGCGCTGGTCGTCCGGCCGCTTGAGCTTCAGGTCGATGGCGTCGAACTGGAAGGCGAGGTCGTAGCCGAAGGCCCCGTAGAGGCCGAGGCTGGCATCCTCGGCTGAATGGAAGAGGTCGGTGACGGCGCGCAGCACCGTGAACACCGTCGGCATCTTGGAACGCTCCTCCCCGGTGAACACCCGGTCGGGCATCTTCACCGCAAGGTCGAGGCGGCTCGCGGTGCGCGCGCCGAGCGCCAGTTCCGGCACTTCGGCGAGACGATCTGCGATGAGCGAGAGCAGCACCTCGCCACGCGCATTATAGGCCTCGATCCAGACGGCGCGGCCGAAGGAGGAGATGCCGAGCGGCGGATCGACGACGGCCGTGTCCCAGCGCGTATAGCGGCCCGGATATTCATAGTTCGAGGAGAAGACCGCGCCGCGCCGCTCGTCGAGCTTGTCGACATAGGCGGAGATCGCATGCGCATAGTCCGCCGCCCGGCGACGGCGCGTGACGGCCACCCCGCCGCGCGTCTCATAGGCTTCGCCGCCGTCTTCCAGAATTCTCGTGGCCATTCCCAACTCCGTTTCGGGCCCGGTCCCTGCAAGGCGGCCGAACACAAAAAAGCCGCCTCGAATTTTCCGGGCGGCTTGTCGTCTCAATCACGCATGACTGGTCAAGGCCGCCTCAGCGAGCCCACCACCAACCAGCGATGATACGTGCGTTTGTCATGGGCGGAATTGTTAGCGCGGCGGAAGGGCTCGTGCAAGCGGCAATTCCGCTTGCTGTAAAAACGCAAGGAGGCGACCCGCAGGCCGCCTCCGAACAGTGAAGACACCGAAGCTCAGAACTTCTTGGTCAGCGAGATTTTGAACGAACGTCCCGGCTCGGAATAGAAGTCCGGCGGCTGGTTGCCACCCGACTGCGAGGCGGGGTTGACGTCGCGGACGCCCACCGCGTTCCAGTACTTCCTGTCGAAGATGTTGTAGACGCCGGCCTGGACGCGCAGGCCGTTCATCTGCTCCGGCTCCCACCAGCCGGTCAGGTTGAAGATACCGTATCCGGGTGCATCGAACGTGTTTGCCTGGTGGTCGTCACGCATGCCGGCCGAGAAAATCCCGGTCAGCTCGGTCCCCCAGACGTCCTGTTCGTAACCGATGCCGAGGATGCCCTTGAACGGCGCGACGGAGCGCAGGTAGGTCTTGTCCGTCTCGTTCTTGCCATAGGCATAGGCAAGGGAGCCGTTCAGGAAGAACCCGTTGTCGAATTCCTTGCGCGCCTTCAGCTCGATACCGGAAATCGCCACCTTGTCGATGTTTCGCCAGGACATGACCAACGGAGCGCTGGTGACCGTGTAGTCCTCGATGAAATTCTTGTACTGATTGTGGAACACCGTCAGCTTCCCGGAGAGATCGCCGCTCTCGTAGCTGGCGCCGACTTCGAAGCCCTGGCCGGTTTCATCCTTGAGGGCGGTGTTGCCGCGCACCAGATAGCCCGTATTCGGGAAATAGATGTAGAGTTCATCGACGGTCGGAGCGCGATAGGACATCGACCACTGCGCGAACAACTCCGTTTCGGGCGTCAACTGATATGTGGCCAGCAGCTTCGGCGACACACGCGAACCGTCGCGTGAGTCGAGGCTGCCCGTATAGCCGGGCGCACTCTTCGGGCTGTAATCGTACCAGTCGAAGCGCACCCCGGGCGTCAGCGCGAACCCGCTGTCGCCCCAGCTGATGCGGTCATCGAGATAAAGCCCCAGCTTCGTCCCGTCGACATGCGGCATGTCGGACTTGTTGACCGCACCACCGACCGGGAAGCCGGCGAGATATTGATCCGTATCCAGGAACTGAAGCGAGCCGCCAAAGCGAACCTCATGGGAGAGGTTGCCCGTGGTGAATTCGGAGAGCAGGTTGCCGGTGACGCCGTAGGATCGCTCCTCGACACTGTTGTCGCGGTAGTAGCGAGCATTCGTGCTTGTTCGCGTGCCATCCGAGCCCGCTTCTTTCTCCAGCTTCTGCCAGTAGAGCGTCAGCGAGGCTGCATCGATGAGCGCATCCGCGGAAGGAGCTTCAAAGCTGTAGTCCAGGGAGACACGATCGCGATGGGTGTTTTCAAAACCCCGGCCCTGCCCAGGCAGGTAGGTCATCGGCGGGAAGGGGCCGGGAAGGACGGTCGCGCTCTGCATCGTTTTCAATTCGAAATCGTTGTCGAGATCGTAACGCTCGGCCGTCATGCCGATGCGATGCCCGCCCTCCAGGTCATGCCTTACCTTGAAGAGCAGATTGCTCTGGTCGAAGTCGGTCGGATTGGGCTCGGTGCGCGTGAAGCCGAGACTATCGACACTTCCCTTGTTGTCCCGCTCATGTCCCTTCTTGTAGGCGCCCTGGAACAGGACGGACGTGTCCTGGAACTTCTTGGCCACCGCGACAGAGCCGCCGACGCTCCTGTCGGAGCTGTCGAAGCCCAGCTTTGCCAAACCGCCCCAGTCCCGGCCTTCCTCGATCAGGTCTTCCGGTTCAAGCGTGCGCATGACCAGCGCGCCGCCGAGCGCACCGGAGCCAAGACGGCTGGAGTCCGCGCCGCGCAAGACGTCCACGGTCGAAAGCGAGGAAAAGTCGAAAGAATTGGCACCATCGCTGAGACCGGTCGTGGGCGAAGTTCCGCCGGCGCGAACCAGGTTTCCGAAGGACGAGATCGGAACGCCGTCGACGAGGGTAAGGATACGCGGCGCGCCAAGGCCGCGGATATAAAGGCCGCCCACCTTGCCCGGACGGGACTCCGAATAATCGACGCCCGGCTCGGTCGTGTTGCCGAGGTCGCGCGCATTGGCGATTTCCTTCTTGCGGATCTGGTCCGCCGTCGTCTCGCTCGCCAGCGGCGTAGCGGAGATCGCGCCGACTTTCACCCGCTTGCCCTTCACGACAATGGGCTTCAGCGTTGTCGCATCGCCATTGGCAGCGCCCGCATTTGCGGCATCCTGCGCGAGAGCGTGGGTTGAAAGCGAAAGCACGGCGAGCGCCGTGCAGGCCAGGAGGGCGGAACGGGAACGGCGAGCCTGCATGTCTATCCTCTTACTGGTCAGCGCGCGCGGCATCGCTCCGGCGCAAGATATGCGCCGGCTCAAGCCATGCGGAAATATGGCAAAACGGGGTCGGGTCTGTGGCCCGCCACATCGCTATGAAACATGATTAAATTTGTCAACATAAAAAAGGTGAGTTTATCAATCAACTATAAGGGATAGGCGCCCCTGTCACATAAATGCCAATTTTCAAGTTTCGGCGAAGGCGCGCCATTCCACCCTTTGCGGATATTGCGCCGACCAGGGCCGAAGCATTCGCTCCAGGCCGAAACGCGCCGATGCCGCGAAACAAACTGTCAAGATCGCGAATTTTCGCCATGCCCGGACATTTGCCGCCTTTTTGAGCATGTGCTAAAGGCACCCGCGAAAAGAACATCGACAGCAAGGCACAGCCCCATGGTTTCCGTCCTGGTGGAAGCGTTCCGCGACCTGCAGGTCAGGCTCGCGGAGACGATCGAACGACACGAAACGCCCGAGTTCAAGGCGCTGGACGGCGACATCGCCCGCGTTTTCCGGGACATATGCCGCCACGCGCCGCGTGATGCGCAGGAAGCGCGCACCATGGCGGGCTTCTTCCTCGATCTCATCGAGGACAATGACGCGGGCGATAACACGCACCTCATCCAGCACGTCCGCACGATCGTCGAGACGTGCGGCGGGCTTCGCGCCCAGGTGATGGAAATCGCCCACGGCGCCGGCATCTAGCCGCCCGCCGGCAACCAAATCCGTTCCCGGACGTTTCCCCGCTGTTCTTGCCAGCCGGGAGATCGACCATCGCCACGCTCCGCCCCATAGCCCTCATGGCCTCCATCCTCGTGCTCGCCGGCGCCGCCGACCTGCCGAAGGAGGGCCCCTTGCCGCTCTCCCGGCCTGCGCCGCAGGCCGCGGACGAGACGAAGACGGCGCCCGCCGGGGACGCAAAGGAAAAGGAACCCGCCGAAGACGTGAAGGAGAAGGAGGAGGCGGAAAAGGCGAAGGAACGGCCACACGAGGACGACAAGGCGGAGGCCGCCTGCCGGGCGGCGCTCACGCAGGCCGGAGCGATCTTCGAGGAGGCGAAGGTCGTCGACGACGGCAAGGCCTGCGGCATCGACAAGCCCGTGTTGCTCAAGGGGCTGGCCGGCGGCGTTACGGTCGAGCCGGAAGCGACCATACGCTGCGAAACCGCGCTGCAGCTTGCTCGCTGGATGGACGGTTCCGTGAAGCCCGCGCTCGAAGCCGCCATGCCCGGCGAAACGATCGCGCGCCTTTCCCAGGCGTCCGCCTATGTCTGCCGCAACCGCAACGGCGCGACTGAGGGAAAAATATCCGAGCACGCCTTCGGCAATGCCATCGACCTTGCCGGCTTCACGCTGAAAAGCGGCAAGGCCGTCACCATCCGCCCGGCGGACAAGGACTCGACGCTGGAGGGCGCCTTCCAGCGCGCCATCACGGAAGCCGCCTGCCTCTATTTCACCACCGTGCTCGATCCCGGCAGCGACGCGGCGCACCAGAACCACCTGCATCTCGACGTCAAGGAGCGGCGCGGCGGCTATCGCTATTGCTGGTGAGATATTTTTCCCCGCGCCTCAAAAGACGGCCCGCCGCCACCTATCTCTAGCATGGCCCGCCGCGGCCTTCCGTCATTCCCATCCAGAGGCTTTCCATGTCGATCTCTCCCTACGACCTCTCCGTTCCGGCGTTTCAACGCGGCTTCGCCGTCCTGTCCAGGCTGCTCGACAAGGCCGAAGCCTTCGCACAGGAAAGGAAGATCGATCCGCAGGTCCTGGTCAATGCACGCCTTGCGCCCGACATGCTCCCGCTCGCCGGCCAGGTACAGCGCATGAGCGATACCGCCAAGGGCGCCGCCGCACGCCTTACCGGCACCGAGGCGCCGAGCTTTGCCGACGACGAGACGACGCTGGCGGACCTGCGCGCCCGCATCGAAAAGACGACGGCCTACCTCGCCTCCGTGCCGGAAGCCGCCTTCGAGGGCGCGGCGGAACGCACCGTCGTCCTGAAGACGCGCGGCGGCGAGACGAGCTCCTCCGGCAAGGAATATCTCCTCACCTTCGTGCTGCCGAACTTCTATTTCCACCTGACGACCGCCTACGCGATCCTGCGCCACAACGGCGTTGCCGTCGGCAAGCTGGATTTCCTCGGCCGGACGTGACCGCCATCACATGGGGCGCCCGAGGCGCCCCTTCTCTCAGAAGAGGCCCTCTATATGGCCTTCCTCGTTGAGGAAGATCTTTTCCGACGAGGGCACCCTCGGCAGGCCCGGCATGGTCATGATCTCGCCGGTGATGACGACGACGAAGCCGGCGCCCGCCGACAGGCGCACCTCGCGCACCGGCACCGTATGGCCGGTGGGCGCGCCGCGCAGGTTCGGGTCGGTCGAGAAGGAATATTGCGTCTTGGCCATGCAGACCGGCAGCCTGCCATAGCCCTGCTCCTCCCAGACGCGTAGCTGGTCGCGCACCGCCTTGTCGGCGATCACCTCGCCGGCATGGTAGATGTCCCTGGCGATCGTCTCGATCTTCTCGAACAGCGGCATCTCGTCCGGATAGAGCGGCGAGAACTGCGCAAGGCCGGATTCGGCAAGGTCGACGACCTTCTGCGCCAGTTCCTCGATGCCGGCCGAACCCAGCGCCCAGTGCCTGCACAGGATCGCCTCCGCCCCGAGCGTTGCGACATACTCCTTCACCGCCCGGATTTCCGCCTCGGTGTCCGATGTGAAGTGATTGATGGCCACCACGACAGGCACGCCGAACTTCTTGACGTTCTGCACATGCCGGCCGAGATTGGCACAGCCCTTCATCACCGCCTCGACATTCTCCCGGCCGAGATCGTCCTTCTTCACGCCGCCGTTCATCTTCATGGCGCGGACGGTGGCGACGATGACGGCGGCGTCCGGCTTGAGGCCCGCCTTGCGGCATTTGATGTCGAAGAACTTCTCCGCCCCGAGGTCGGCGCCGAAGCCGGCTTCCGTCACCACGTAATCGGCAAGCTTCAGCGCCGTCGTGGTGGCGATGACCGAATTGCAGCCATGCGCGATATTGGCGAAGGGGCCGCCATGCACGAAGGCCGGGTTGTTCTCCAGCGTCTGCACGAGGTTCGGCTGCATGGCGTCCTTCAGGAGCACCGTCATCGCCCCGTCGGCCTTGATGTCGCGGGCGAAGACCGGCGACTTGTCGCGGCGATAGCCGACGATGATGTTGCCGAGCCGCCGTTCGAGGTCCCGCAGGTCCGTCGCAAGACAGAGGATCGCCATGACCTCCGAGGCGACGGTGATGTCGAAGCCGGTCTCGCGCGGATATCCGTTGGCCACGCCGCCCAGCGAGGCGACGATGTGGCGCAGCGCCCGGTCGTTCATGTCCATCACGCGCCGCCAGGCGATGCGGCGGATGTCGATGTTCTGCTCGTTGCCCCAGTAGACGTGGTTGTCGATGAGCGCGGACAGGAGATTGTGCGCCGAGGTGATGGCGTGGAAGTCGCCGGTGAAGTGGAGGTTCATGTCCTCCATGGGCACCACCTGCGCATAGCCGCCGCCGGCCGCCCCGCCCTTCACCCCGAAGCAGGGACCGAGCGAAGCCTCGCGGATGCAGGTGATCGCCTTGCGGCCTATGCGGTTGAGCCCGTCCCCCAGGCCCACCGTCGTCGTCGTCTTGCCCTCGCCGGCCGGCGTCGGATTGATCGCCGTCACGAGGATCAGCTTGCCGTTCGGCCTGCCCTTCTGCGCGGCGATGAATTCGGCGCTGATCTTCGCCTTGTCATGCCCGTAGGGCAGGAGATGCTCGGGCGGAATGCCGAGCCTTTCGCCGATCTCCAGGATCGGCCTCTTCTTCGCTGCGCGGGCAATTTCGATGTCGGACTTCACGTCTGCCATGCGGTGTTTCCTCCCCAAAACAGCGAATAGCGAAAATCCCTCTCCTCGCCGCTATCCGCAACTTCCCATTTGCCCGCTCATCGGGCCAGCACGTCGCGCATTTCCACGAGGTTGGAGCGCACGCGCAGGATATAGAAGCCCATGGTGGCAAGATGCGTCGGCATGATCCAGCCATCCTCGCGACCGTTGGAAATGATCGCCGGCTGGATGTTCAGCGCAGAGCGGAGCTGCTTGATGCTCTCGATCCAAAGCGGTTCGATGCCGCGCGCCTTGATCACCGCGTCGAAATCCGCGCCGGCGGCCGAAAGGATGCCGTAATAGCCGTAGAGCTGGCCATAGGCGAACCAGAAGCGGTCGTCCGCCCGCGTATCGAACCAGCCGCCGTTATAGAACTCCGAGCGCTCGCGGATCATCGCGGTCGTCGCGCCGATGTCGTTGGTGATGCGGTCGAGGAACTCGATCAGGTTGTCCGAACGCCCGTCGAAGATCGCGTCGCACGCCTCCAGGGAGGTGTTGAACTTGCGCAGGTCCGTCATCGCCGTGCGGTAATAGGTGGGGGTCGGCGTCTTCGGCAGCAGCGAATTGGAGCCGAAATACCACGTCTCCTCGTCGAACTGCAGGTTGCCGCGGGCACGCTGGAGATCGTTGTTGATGCCGGACGTGCCGCGCACGCGGCCGAGCGCATCCACCAGCTCGACGGCCGTGCGGCGGACCGCCTGGTTGATGCCGCGCTGGAAGGAGGCCTTGTTGTCGAACCAGGGCGTCCTGTCCCAGTCGAGCCCGAACAGCCCGAGCTTGTAGAGCAGCATCGAGGAGATCCAGGCATTCTGGTTGACGTTGAAGTCGATGAGATCGGCGGTCACGTCGACGATGGCAGAGCGCGTGCAGGTCTTCGGGGCCGGCTCGCTCACCTCTCCCGCCGCCGGTGTCGCCGGTGCCGCGCCCGCAGCCGCGGTGCCGGCGTCCTGCTTGCGCTGGCCGAGATTGTAGGCGTTCACGTAATCGGGGTTGAAGCCGCTCCACACCTGCGTCTGCCAGATGAAATAGGCATAGAAGCCGGCGAGGACGAGGAGCGCGATGCCGATCGGCCCCTTGATGATCCAGCCGCGCGCGCGATACCAGTTGCCCACCGTGATGAACGGCCAGAGGATCCAGGCGATGACGAGGCCGATGCCCCGGCCGATGGCCGCGAAGATGCGCTGGAAGAACGCGACGATCGGGTCAAGCATTGGGGTCGTCCTCTCTGATGCCGAAGAGTTTCCTGCGGAACGCAGCCTTGTCCTGCAGATAGGTTCGCGTCAATGTCGCAACAACGTATTCGCGGAACTTTTCGCTGTAGTGCTCGTAGGCCGCGTAGAAGCCCTGCTTGTCGAAGACGAAACGCGACACGAAGTCATGCGGAACCATCTGCGAAATCAGACGGTTGACCAGCCACTGGTCGGGATGGTCGGGCGCCGCGCGCACCAGAAGGAAGCGCCGTTCCGGCGCCACCTCGGCGATCTTGATCTCGCCGGTCGCCGCAATGGTGCGGATCGCCTCCTGCAGGAACGGATAGGTGCCTTCCTCGAAAACGAGAGCGGCATTGCGGTGCATCCAGGTCTGCAGCCAGATGCGGTCCGTCTTCTGCAGGTCCGCCGTCGGGTCGCTCCTGTTGACGAGGCCGGCGATCGTCATGTCCGCCCGGTGCTGGAAGAGGCCGGAAGGCTCGACCCAGGAGGCGCGCGGCAGCTCAAGGCGCTTCGTCGAGGCCAGGAAGTCGAAGATGCGCTTGTGGTCGTCGAGCGCGATGTAGCTCACCTGCCAGGGCCGCGAGCGGCGGAAGCCGGGCACGGTGGGATCGCAGATCACCGTCGTCGTCCTGTCGTCGAGGAAGACGTAGACGCCGCCGAAATGGTTCGCCCAGTAGGCCTCGTGGCGGAAGACGAGCTGGTCCGGCACCAGCGCGTTCTGCCTTATGTCGCCGGTCTGCCTGGCGAGCTCCACCATGCGCTCCAGCATCGCATCGTCCGCCCAGGCGTTCGGCACCGTCTTCAGCCGGTCGACCAGCCCGCGCAGCTCCCCCGCCTTGCCGAGCATGTCCTCGGCCGAAAGCACCCGGAAGCGCACCTCGTTGATCGAGAGCAGGTCGTCGATGTCGTTGACGATCGAGACGGAATCCTCGATCTCGCCATAGAGCGCGTCGCGGATGGTGATCGCGTTGATCGCCCTTGCATTGGCCGAGAAGAACTCGTGCATCAGCGCGGCGGTGTTGGAGAAGCTCGTATGCACCACCGGCAGGTTCACCTGGTCCGGCGTCATGATGATGAAGCGCCGATTGACCCGGTTCGGATCGAGATAATCCCGGTCCCCCAGCTCGTCGGCGATCTCCGGCGAAAAGCCGGTCATGTCGATGCGGAAGCTCGAAAGCCCGGTGCGCCGCATCCCGAACCCGTCCAGCGCCTTGTTGTAGCGCTCGACCAGATGCGGCTCGTCGACCGGCAGGAGCCGCCCATAGATCAATTCGGCTTCGAGGAGGCGGTTCATTCGGGCATCCTCACCACCGCCCCTCCGCCTTCATCGCCTCGATCTCGCGGACCGCTTTCTCGCGCTGGCGCTCGCGGCGGATGATGTCGGAGACGGCGGCGTCGTCGGACTTGTCGGTGTAGCGGAATTCGCTGTCGGCGTAGCGGTTGATCTCCTGGAGGACCATCTCCATGGTGATCGGGCCGCGCAGTTCCTCGATCATCGCCTTCTTCTCGTCGTAGCCCTTGTGCATGAAGGCGTCTGCCGTCGTGAACCAGTCGTCCGGCAGGTCCACGTCCATGGCGCGCATCTTGATCGCATCGGTGATGTTCTTGATGGCGCGGCCGGTGAAGCGCGGCTCGGCGACCTTGATCGCATGCAGGTAGCTGCCGATGTCCTCCAGCGTGCGGATCGCGCCGTGCTCCTTCTCGTGCCGCTCCCAGACGGCGAGAAGCCCCTCCTCCTGCGGACGCGCATGCTGGCCGTAGGAACTGGAGACGGCGCGCCGGATCTCCTGCCCCTCGAACAGCGCGTGCCCGCCGAGCGGGATCGAGTGGTTCCTGCCGACCAGCATGGCGAAGATGTCGATATAGTCGTCTTCCGTCTGCGGCCCGTCGACCAGCCAGCGGGCGCCGGCGCGCTGGCGCAGCGCATCGTCGACGTTTTCCGGATAATTGGAGAACATGCCGAAGGTGCAGTTGCCGCGCACCACCGTCGAGGCGCCCGCGAAGCTCTCCATCAGCACCGCCGTCACCTCGTGCTGGCCGGCCGAGGCGCGGTCGTCGGACCGTTTGGCGGCCACCTGGTCGACGTCGTCGATCGTGCCGAAGCCGATGGCCTTCGGGTTCATGACGTTGGTGACGAATTCCTTGCAGTTCTGGCCGGACTTGCCCTGGTAGGACGAGATCTGGTCGACGCCGAAATTCTCGTAGTGGAAGGCATAGCCGGCGACCTGGCAGTAGTCGTTGACGAGGCCGGCCAGCATCTGGATGAGGATCGTCTTGCCGGTGCCCGGCATCCCGTCGCCGATGAAGGTGAAGAGGAAGCCACCGAGCTCGACGAACGGGTTCATCTGCCGCTCGAAATCATAGGCGACGAGCATCTTGGCGAGCTTCATCGCCTGGTACTTGGCGATGTGGTTGCCGATGATCTCGTTCGGCTTCTTGAAGGTCATGACGAGCGGCTTGCGCTTCTGGCCGGGCGCAACGTCGAAGCCGGACAGCGTGAAATCGTCCTGCTCGATGCGGATATGGGCGTTCTCGAAGCCGGCAAGGCCGGTGAACCGCGCCCGGCGGCCGATCAGCCCCTCGATGGCGACGCGCGAGAAGGCGCGCGCCCGGCTGACGAGCGCCGTATCGTCGGGCGCCCCGGCGAGAGTGCGGTCGAGCCCGGCGACCATACTCTTCAGCGCATCCTGCGGCGTATCGAAGAGATAGTCCGGTTCCCCGCCGTCCTCCACCGGTTCCCCCTCGCCCGGCAGCGTGGCGCCGAGATAGGCGGCGAAGGTGAAGGCGGCGATATAGGCGGACGCGGCCAGCAGCGCCTTGAACCGGTTCGCCTCGTCGCCGGTCAGCGGCGCGGAAAGATTGCGCGCCTGAAGGCCTTCGAGGTTCGTCTGCCGGGAAAAGGCATCCGTCACCGCCAGCGCCACCTGGAGCCCGCGGCGGGCGCGGAAGAGCACCGCATGCTGCGGCGGCGAGAAGAGCGGATCGGACGCGCGCACGGACTGGATGGTCTTCACCAGCTCCACCTCGTGCGTGCGGCGCGCACCGGCGGTCGAAACGGTGGAGACGAAACGGCGGCCGGTTCCGGCCAGCGCCGTGCCGTTCCTGCCATCATCGCTTTCGAGGATGACGAGCCGGGTGACGAGGCTCTGCGCCGCCGCCTGGTGCTTGGCGATGTCGTCCTCGTGGATGGTCGTCAGTCCGGCATTGAGGCTCATCGGCTATCCCTCGCTGATCACCTGGTTTCCCGAGATCACATGAACCTTGTAGCCGCCGAAGATGCCGGCGGTCTCGCCCGCGGCATACAGCGCCTGATAGGCATCGTGCGGCACGAGCGCATGCTTTTCATACGCGCTGACGCCCATGCGGGCGGCTTCCAGGTCGTCGGTCTCGATGTGGAATTCCTCCTGCGCGGGCGTCGAGTTCCAGAAGCCCTTCTGCGCCGGGCGCTCGGCCTTGGAAAACACCTCCTGCACCGTCCAGGTGAGCAGCCAGGCGTTTTCGGGCTTGCGCACCTTGGAGAGGATCTCGTTGACGCGCGCATTGTTCTCGGTGATGCCGGCCGAATAGAAGGGGCCGAGCACGATGCGGCGGAGCTGCTTGGGATGCAGCGTGGGAAAATCCTTGTCGAGATTGGTGGCGATCGTCACCGGCGTCAGCGAATAGGCGCTGTTCTTCAGCGCGAAATCGTCGAAGCGGCTGGCAAGCTCGGGATTGAGCAGCCCGCCGACCGGCAGCGGTATGTCCACGTCCGGATTGAGCCTGCCGTCGGCCGTCACCAGCATCTTGACGACGTTCTCGCTCGAATCCTCGATGGTCGCCATATAGACCGTCGGCAGCGTCGCGGTGCCGTCGAAGGCGCCCCAGCAGACGACGTAGTAGGGCCGCAGGGTCTTGGGGTTGACGGCGACCCGGATCGTTTCCGGCAGCACGAAAGGCGAGAAGATGTCGCCCTTGCCGATCTGTTCGAGATAGAGCCGCTCGGCCATGCGCGCCTGGAGATCGGCCGGAAACGCCTTCTGCCGCAGGATGAAATCCGCCATCTCCGCGCGGAGCTGGTCGGCATCCGGCATGGCGGCGAGGCGCTTTTCCGCGCTTTGCCGGTCGTTCTCCAGCTCCATCACGTTCTGGAAGACGGGAAAGCCGCTCTCGGCGCGCGAGATGCGGAACTGCCGCACGAAGCCGATGCGGTTCTCCCAGCAGGCGAAGGACGCCCTCAGCCGCGCGAGATACGGCATGACCACCTCGCCCACCACGGAGTTGCGGTAGAGCGGGGAATTGCGGTCGCCGAGGAATATCTCCAGCCCGCCGAGGGCGGCGCGGATGGCGGAGAAATACTGCGCGACGGGGCTGTCGGCGGGGATGTTCATGGCGCAGCCGTCCCGCGCAGGGCACAGCGCCGCCCCTCGTCCGGCCTGCCGGCCCCCTTCTCCCTGGCTGCGGGGAGAAGGGGATATGCCGCGCTCTTTTCCCCAGCCCATAACCGTTCGTGGAGCAAGCCCCCTCTCCCCGCTTGCGGGGTGAGGGTTGGGGTGAGGGGCAAACCGGCAGGAAAATGCACGGCGCCCGTCATCACGACTTCACGTAGTTCGCGGCGTTGTGCTTGTCCATGACGGCCTGGAAACGCCGGGCGAAGGCGTCGTCGGCGAGCTTCTTGCGGCGCTGGATGTCCTGCGTGGCCAGCATGTTCTTCTCGTGCATCTCCAGAAGGTCGCCGATATGGCGCTGGGCGGCCGAGCCGATGCCGGCCATGGTCTCCTCCGCGGCGGTATCGACCTGCGAGCCGAGCGTGTTGATCTTGTGCGCGACGTCCTGCTGCGCGGCCGTCTTCAACGAATCCTCCAGCGCCTTGTAGAGCACGATGCGCTGCTCGGTATCGATGGTCAGCTTGTTGATCAGCGTGTTCTGCGCCGCGATCTGGTTGTTGAGCGAATCGACGAAGGTCTGGAACATCGAGGTGTAGCGCTCCAGCGTCTGGCTTTCGGCCAGAAGCTCCTGCTCCTTCGCCTGCATCTGGTTGTACTCGGTCGCAAGCCCCGAGCGCTCGCCTTCGAGGTCCGTGCGGGTCTTCTGGTCCGTCGAGGCGGCGATGCGGTTCTCGATGTCCATGAGAAGCGGGTTGAGCTCCTCGATGCGCTTCTGCGTCGCCTCCAGGTTCGCCATCGTGGCCTTGCGGCGCTCGATCACCTGCACGAGGCTCGCCTCGGAGGTCTTGTAGCGCTGGTCGAGGATCGATTTCTGCTCCTTCAGGATGCCGACGATCGTGTCGGACTTGGAGAGCAGCTCCTGGAGATTGCCGGCAAGCGACATGTTGCGCACGCGGTCGGTGCGCATGCGCTGCATCTTCTGCTTGGAGAAGATGCCGATGAACTTCTCGTAGCCCGTATAGCTCTTCATGCTCTCGAATTCGGTGCCGAAGATGTTGGTGGCGTCCTCGAGCCCGATGATGAGGTCGGCGATATTGCCTTCCATCACCTTCTGCTGGGCGATGACGTCCTGGATGCGGGCATTCTCGATGTCGAAATTGACGTCGCCGAGCTTGGTGTCCGCCTTGGCGAACTGCTCCAGCACGACGCCGGACTGCTCCAGCTTGCCGCGCATCTGGTTGACGACGCCGCGGGTCTTTTCAATCTCGGCATCGAAGTTCTGAAGTGTGGCCATATGCCTTTTCCCTTGCGCTCTCCACGGCAGACGTCTGCGCCGCCCGATTTATTCCGATGCGGCAACACTATACGATTTCAGACAGATAGGAACCTGCCCCGCACAAGATGTGGGACGCCGGCGACGGCGTGCAAGGCCGGCGGCGAAATATCCCGCTCGCCGCTACCGGGGCGCCGGCGCCTTCAGGGAGGCGATGAGGTCGGCGATGTCCTGCTGCTTCCTCAACCCCGCGAAGGTCATGCGGGTGCCGGGCACCATGGCCCTCGGCGACAGCAGGTATTCGGCGATCAGGGCCTCGCTCCATACCTTGCCGCCCGCGGAAAAGGCCGTCATCGCGGCCGTATAGCCGTAGTCGCCGACGGAGGCGACGGGCCGGCCGACGACGCCGGCGAGCATCGGGCCGACGCGGTTGACCGGCTCCACCGAATGGCACGGCGCGCATTTGCGGAACACCGCCTTGCCCGCGACGGCATCGCCGTCCGCCAGGGCGGGGCCGACGGCAAGACAGAGGATGCCGGCAGCGAGTGCGGGAAGCTTTTTCATGGTCCGTCCTTTCGCCGCCCTCGCCTCATTCGGCGCTCATGATGTCGTCCCAGTGGCGGCGGCAATAGGAAACGTACCTGTCGTTGCCGCCGATTTCCACCTGCGCGCCCTCCCGCACCGCCTTGCCGTCGGCGCCGAGCCGGACGACCATCGTCGCCTTGCGGCCGCAATGGCAGATGGTGCGCACCTCGCGCAGCTCGTCGGCAATGGCGAGCAGCGCCTGCGAGCCGGGAAACAGCTTGCCCTGGAAATCCGTGCGCAGCCCATAGGCCATGACGGGGACATGCAGCCGGTCGGCGACGCGGGCGAGCTGCCAGACCTGCTCGGGCGACAGGAACTGCGCCTCGTCGACGAAGACGCAGGCGATCTCCCCCGCCCCGTCGCCGTTCAGCGCTTCGATATGCCGGTAAAGATCGTCGGAATGATGCCGCGTTCGCGGTAGTTGTAGGAGGCCTGCAGGAGCGGCGTCGACTTGCCGGCATTCATCGTCGCATAACTGAAATAGAGCTTGGCCATTATTTTCTCCGTTCCAGCCTCATCGCCCGGCGACCGCCGATTTTCCAGTCGCAAAGCCCTGCAAACCACAGAAAACAGCACGGCCCATCCTTTGCGACATCCATGTGCGCAATTGCGAACAGGTCTGAAATTTATTGGACCTTTCAGAGGCTTCGGGCTACGCCAAGGCGCTTGAAAGCCTGCCGTTTTGGTGATTGGCTAAAACACCGGTCATAAGGGGAGCAAATAAAATGAAGACTGCATCGACATTAAAGACATTTCTTGCCGCAGCCGTGTCCGTCCTCGCGTTCGGCATCGCCGATGTTTCGGCCGCCGAAGCGGAAAGCTGTGGCAAGGTCCGCTTTTCGGATGTGGGCTGGACGGACATCACGGCCACCACCGCAACCGCGACGACGATCCTGAAGAGCCTCGGCTACGAGACGGAAGTCACCGTTCTCTCGGTACCCGTCACCTACACCTCGCTCAGCAACAAGGACATCGACGTCTTCCTCGGCAACTGGATGCCGACCATGGAAGCCGACATCAAGCCGTTCCGCGACAACGGCAGCGTCGAGGTCGTGCGCGAAACCCTCGAAGGCGCGAAGTACACGCTGGCGACCAACGCCAAGGGCGCCGAGCTCGGCATCAAGGACTTCGCCGACATCGCCAGGCAGAAGGACGCGCTCGGCGCCAAGATCTACGGCATCGAGCCGGGCAATGACGGCAACCGCCTGATCATCGACATGGTCTCGTCCGACAAGTTCGGCCTTTCCGGCTTCGAGGTCGTCGAATCCTCCGAGCAGGGCATGCTGGCCGAGGTCGCCCGCGCCGAGCAGGAAGGCACGCCCGTTGTCTTCCTCGGCTGGGAACCGCATCCGATGAACGCCAACTTCAAGCTGACCTACCTGACCGGCGGCGACGACGTCTTCGGACCCGACTTCGGCGGCGCGACCATCTATACCAACGTTCGCCAGGGCTACACCACCGAATGCCCGAACGTCGGCAAGTTCCTGCAGAACCTCAAGTTCTCGCTGGAGATGGAAAACCAGATCATGGGCAAGATCCTGAACGACGGCCAGGATCCGGAAACGGCCGCCGCCGAATGGCTGAAGGCCAATCCTTCCGCCGTCGAGCCGTGGCTTGCAGGCGTGACGACGAAGGACGGCAGCGGCGAGGCCCTGCCGGCCGTCAAGACGGCACTCGGCCTCTGACAGGCAGGAACAGGGCGGGAAGGAAACTTTCCCGCCCTTCTTCC
>Ga0066256_1000660_pt3 | contig 17910 bp, 17 predicted proteins | sample ThiBio_1000_biof_FD_87107 | JGI IMG/M metagenome (GOLD analysis project Ga0066256, IMG submission 87107) | Wastewater bioreactor microbial communities from Cape Town, South Africa - Thiocy_expt_1000_biof (version 2) | ecosystem: Engineered > Bioreactor > Thiocyanate-remediating >...
AAGCCGAACCACGCGCGCCAGATGAGCAGGCCCGACACCGCGATCAGCGACATGCAGCCGATCAGGGCCCAGAACAGGACTTTCTGGCCGCCGTTGTACTTGCCCTGCTCCGGCATGTTGTGGTCGTCGCCGCTGACCATTTCGCCGACCCGCCCCAGCCACGCCTTGTCCGCCGGTGTCATCTTGTTCAGATGCCAGAAGCGGAACGAGAGCGCGGCGAAGGAGAGCGCCATCAGGACCCCGAGATAGGGATGCAGGATGCGCGTCCACACCGGGCCGCCGAACAACTGCGTCAGCGGATAGAAGGCCGGATGGAAGAAAGCCAGCCCGGAGAGGGCGAGCAGGATGAAGCTGATGCCCACCACCCAGTGATTGGCCCGTTCGGCCGGTTCGTAGCGCTTCAGGTCTTTCGGATCGCGGATCATCGTGCGTCCTCCTTCTCGCGGTCTTCCCGCTCGCTTTCGTCCTCGGTCTCCTTCGAGACTTCGTTCGGCCCCTTGGTCACGTAATGGACCAGGCTACCCAGCGCGACGCCGGCCCACGCAAGCGTGGCGAGCGGCTTGGCGAAGCCCTTCCAGAGCGCGACCAGCGGGCTGATCGACGGATTGGCCGGCAGGCCCGCGTAGAGGTCGGGCTTGTCGGCGTGATGCAGCACGTACATGACGTGCGTGCCGCCCACCCCCTGCGGATCGTACAGGCCGGCCTGTGCGTAGCCGCGCTCCTGCAGGTCGGCGACGCGCTTGGCGGCGTAGTCCTTCATGTCGCCCTTGCTGCCGAACTGGATCGCTCCCGTCGGGCAGGCCTTGACGCAGGCCGGCGCCTGGTTGACCGCCACCCGGTCGGAGCACAGCGAGCACTTGTAGGCCTTGCTGTCCTCCTTCGAGATGCGCGGAACGTTGAAGGGACAGCCGGTCACGCAGTAGCCGCAGCCGATGCAGTTTTCCTGGTGGAAATCGACGATGCCGTTGCTGTACTGGACGATCGCCCCCGGGGCCGGGCAGGCCTTCAGGCAGCCGGGGTCGGCGCAGTGCATGCAGCCGTCCTTGCGGATCAGCCACTCGAGCTTGTCGTTCTGCTCGACCTCGGTGAAGCGCATCACCGTCCACGACTTGGCCGTCAGGTCCATCGGGTTGTCGTAGACGCCGTGGCAGTTGCCGACTTCGTCGCGGATGTCGTTCCACTCCGAGCACGCCACTTGGCACGCCTTGCAGCCGATGCAGGCGGACACGTCGATGAGCTTGGCGATCTCGATCGTCTGCCGCACCTGCGTCGAGGGCGTCGTCGTCGCGGAGCGCTGCTTGATGTCTAGCGATTGCAGTGCCATGTCAGCCCTCCCTTAAAGTTTCTCGACGTTGACCAGGAACGCCTTGTATTCCGGCGTCTGCGTGTTGGCATCGCCGACGAAGGGCGTCAGGGTGTTGGTGATGAAGCCGGGCTTCGTCGCCCCCTTGAACCCGTAGTGGATCGGGATGCCTATCGTGTGCACCTTCCTGCCGTCGACATCGAGCGCCTTGATGCGCTTGGTGACCACCGCCACGGCCTTGATGAAGCCGCGGTTGGAGCGCACCTTGACGCGGTCGCCGGCGACGATGCCCTTCTCCTTCGCCAGTTCCTCGCCGATCTCCACGAACTGTTCCGGCTGCATGATCGCGTTGATCTGCGACTGCTTGGTCCAGTAGTGGAAATGCTCGGTCAGGCGGTAGGTGGTGCCGACGTAGGGAAAGTCCTTGGCCGTGCCGAAGGCCTCCATGTCGCCCTTGTACACGCGGGCCGCGGGGTTGGCGCGGGCCTTCGGGTTCTGCGGGTGCATCGGATTGGCTGCGAGCGGGCTTTCGAACGGCTCGTAGTGCTCGGGGAACGGCCCCTCGTTCATCAGGCCGAGGCTGAACAGGCGGCCGACGCCCTCCCCGGTCATGATGAAGGGCATGACGTTCTCCTCCGGAGCGGCATCCGGGCGCATGTCGGGGACGTCGTTGCCGACCCAGGCCTTGCCGCCCCACTTCATCACCGTCCGCTTCGGATCCCACGGTTTGCCGGCGGGGTCGGCCGACGCGCGGTTGTACAGGATGCGCCGGTTGACCGGCCAGGCGAAGCCCCAGTTCAGCGTCTGGCCGAGGCCGGACGGATCGCTGTTGTCGCGCCGCGCCGAGTTGTTGCCGGCCGGCGACCAGACGCCGCAGTAGATCCAGTTGCCGCAGGTGGTCGAACCGTCGTCGCGCAGCATGGCGAAGCTCGGCAGTTGATCGCCGGCCTTGACCAGCACCTTGGTCGGATCCTTCGGATCGGTCACGTCGGCCAGCGCCTTGCCGTTGAACTCCATCATCAGTTCTTCCGGCGACGGCTTGTTGGCGATGCGATAGGCCCAGGTCAGCTTCTCGATCGGCTCGGCGTAGGCGCCGCCGTCCTTGGCGTACATTTCCTTGAGCTTCAGGAACAGGCTGGCCATGATCTCGGTGTCGTCCTTGGCGTCGCCCGGACCGTCGGCGGACTTCCAGCGCCACTGGATGACGCGGCCGGAGTTGGTGAAGCTGCCGGAAGTCTCGGCGAACAGCGTCGTCGGCAGGCGGAAGACTTCCGTCTGGATCGCCGCCGGATCGACGTCGTTGAACTCGCCGTGCGGCTTCCAGAATTCCGAGGTATCGGTCGCCAGCGGGTCCATCACCACCATGTACTTCAGCCTGGACAAGCCATCCGACACCTTCTTCTTGTTGGCGACGGAGGCCAGCGGATTGAAGCCCTGGCAAAGGAAGCCGTGGATCTTGCCCTGGTACATCTGGTCGAAGATCGACAGCACATCGGAGGCGCCGGCCAGCTTCGGCATGAAGTCGTAGGCGTAGCCGTTGTCCTTGGTCGCGGCGTCGCCCCACCAGGCCTTATGCAGGCTGACGTACCACTTCGAGAGGTGCTGGCCGTAGTTCATCTGGCCCGGACGCAGCATCTTCGGCGTCTTCTTCTCGAGGAAGGTCTTCAGGTCGGGTTCGGCATCGCTCGGCACCGCCAGGTAGCCCGGCAGGTTCTGGGCGTACAGCGCGAAGTCGGTGATGCCCTGGACGTTGGCGTGGCCGCGCAGCGCGTTGATGCCGCCGCCGGCCATGCCCATGTTGCCGAGCAGCAGCTGAATGATGGCCATGCAGCGGATGTTCTGGGAGCCGACGGAGTGCTCGGTCCAGCCCAGCGCGTACAGGTTGGTCATCGTCTTGTTCGGCGCAGCCGTTTCGGCGATGTACTCGCAGACCTTCAGGAAAGCTTCCTTCGGCGTGCCGCAGACCTTGGCGACCATCTCCGGCGTATAGCGGGAATAGTGGGTCTTCAGCAACTGGAAGGCGCAACGCGGGTCCTGCAGGGTCTCGTCTACCTTGACGAAACCGTCGGCGCCCATCTGGTAGCTCCAGGTGGCCTTGTCGTAACTGCGCTTCTCGTCGTTGTACCCGGTAAAGATGCCATCGTCGAAGTTGAAGCCATCGTTGATCAGGAAGGACGCGTTGGTATACGCCTTCACGTAGTCGTGATGGATCTTGTCGTTGGCCAGCAGGTAATTGATGACGCCGCCAAGGAAGGCGATGTCGGAGCCTGGACGGATCGGCGCATAGAAATCGGAAACCGAGGCCGTGCGGTTGAAGCGCGGGTCGACGACCACGAGCTTGGCCTTGCGGTTCTTCTTCGCTTCGATCACCCACTTGAAGCCGCAGGGGTGCGCTTCCGCGGGATTGCCGCCCATAACGAAAACCAGATCGGCGTTCTTGATGTCAACCCAGTGGTTGGTCATCGAACCACGCCCAAAACTCGGAGCCAGACTGGCCACCGTGGGAGCGTGTCAAATGCGCGCCTGGGTATCGATCGAGGTCATCCCCAACGCGCGAATCGTCTTCACGGTCAGGTAGCCGGCCTCGTTGGGTGCTGCCGAAGATGCGAGAAATGCGGTGCTGGTCCAGCGATTGACGGTCACGCCGTCCTTGTTCCGGGCGACGAAGTTGGCGTCGCGGTCGGCCTTCATATGCTTGGCGATGCGCTCGACGGCTTCGTTCCAGGAAATCCTCTTCCATTCGCTGGAGCCTGCTTCGCGCACTTCCGGCCATTTCAGGCGGTTGGCGCTCTGCACCATGTCGCGCAGGCCGGCGCCCTTCGGGCACAGCGTCCCGCGGTTGACCGGATTGTCCGGATCGCCTTCGATGTGAATGATTTCCGCCTGCGAATTCTTCGATTTATCGCCGGTGGAGTAGATGAGCACGCCGCAGGACACCGAGCAGTACGGACAGATATTCCGCGTTTCGGTGGCACGGGCGAGCTTGAAGGTCCTCACCTCCGCCAGGGCTGCAGTCGGCGAGAAGCCCATCAGCGCGATGGACGACCCTCCCAGCCCGGCGGAGCAGACCTTGAAGAACTGACGCCGTGTAACGTTCATTATTGTCTTCCCCCTCACAAGGTCGCGACCCTATGTCGCACACCGCCTGATGCAAGATTCGCGCCAAAGGCATTCGCCATTGAATGCACGAGTTTTTTTCGGAGGAAAGCACACCCCGCTACGCGACATTTTGTCCTCGCCGCCGGGCAGCGGTAGAAAATGTCCCAGCTTCCGCAGAGACCCGGCGCCCAGGGATGCGGGCGCCCGACCAGGAACGGCGGCGAGCCCGGATCACCGGCGGAAGCCGATGGGCGATGCTCGGGCAAGAGCGGCAGTTCGCTCCGGGCACCTCCGGCGGCGACGCGCGATGCGGAAAGCCGTCGCCAAGGACAGGACGCCCAGGGACCGGAGAGCGCCCGCCCGAAAAAACAAAGGCCGGATCAGCGGTGACTGATCCGGCCTGCAAGCAAACTCAAATTCGTGGTGGAGAGGAGGAGGATCGAACTCCCGACCTCCGCATTGCGAACGCGGCGCTCTCCCAGCTGAGCTACCCCCCCGACGAGGAGCGGATTATATGCCGCTTTCCGCAGCTTTTCAATCAGGCGCCGGCACCGTGCACCGCGCGGCGCAGGCGGTCGGCGACGGCCGCCCAGTCGGCGGCGTCGGGGATCGCTTCGACGACGATCAGGTCGACGCCGGCGTGGTCGAGTTCGCGCAGGACGGCGTACAGCTCGTGCGCGTAGCCGTCCGGCGCGGCGGGGAGCATTTTCCAGACGTAGGGCTGCTGCGTGCCGCTCACGGCCTGCGGCGGCTGGCTGTGGCTCAGCACGCCGCAGCGCCGGCCGCTGTGGCGCTGCGCGTTGAGGAAGTCGAGCAGGCGTTCGCTACCGACCATGCGCATCGGCGTCTGCGGCGCGTAGTGCGCCTCCAGGGTGCCCGAGGCGCGCGGCACGCCGCCGTCCGGCGCTTGCGGCAGCAGGCCGCACGCCGCCTCGATGCGCTGCGGCGAGATGTGGCCGGGGCGCAGCAGCTTCGGCGAACCCGACGAGAGGTCGACGATGGTCGATTCGATGCCGACCGCGCAGGGGCCGCCGTCGAGGACCAGCGCGACGGCGTCGCCCAGCTCTTCGCGCACGTGCGCGGCGGTGGTCGGGCTGATGCGCCCGAAGCGGTTGGCCGACGGTGCGGCGATGCCGCCGCTGCCGCCGGCCGCCGCGAAGGCGCGCAGCAGTTCGAGGGCGAGCGGATGGCCGGGAACGCGCAGGCCGATGGTATCCTGGCCGCCGGTGACGGCGTCTGGGACGCCGGGCGCGCGCTTGAGGATCAGGGTCAGCGGGCCGGGCCAGAAGTCCTCGGCGAGTTCCCAGGCGAGCGCCGGGATGTCGCGCGCCCAGCGCTCGAGATGGCCGGCGCCGGGAATATGCACGATCAGCGGATGATCGGCCGGGCGCCCCTTGGCGGCGAAGATTTTGGCGACGGCGGCCGGGTTGGCGGCGTCGGCGCCGAGGCCGTAGACGGTCTCGGTGGGGATGCCGACCAGCTCGCCGGCCTTGAGCAGCGCGACGGCGCGTTCGATCTCGGTCATTCCGGCGCCCGGCGGTGCGTCATTCGTCGCGGATGCCGATGGCGGCGCGCGCGGCGAGCGCCGTCGCATGCACCTCGGCGGCATCGTCGCCGATCACCGTGAAGTGTCCCATCTTGCGGCCGGGCCGCGCGTGGTGCTTGGCGTAGAGGTGCAGCTTCAGGCTGGGGAAGGCGTAGAGCTTCGCCCAGTCCGGTTCGCGGTAGTGCTCGCCGTCGTACCAGAGATCGCCGAGCAGGTTGACCATGGCCGCCGCCGAATGCGCGCACGCGGCGCCGAGCGGCAGACCGCACAGCGCGCGCACCTGCTGCTCGTACTGGCTGGCGACGCAGGCATCGACCGTGTAGTGGCCGCTGTTGTGCGGACGCGGCGCCATTTCGTTGACCACCAGCTGGCCGCGCACGACGAAGAATTCGACGGCCAGCGTGCCGATGTAGCCGAGCCGGCCGGCAATCTTCTCGGCCAGTTCGGCCGCGTTGTCGCGCAGACAGGACGAGGCGCGGGCCGGCGCCAGCGACACGTCGAGGATGCCCTGGCGGTGGCTGTTCTCGGCGACCGGGAAGGTCTGCACGGCGCCGTTCTCGTCGCGCGCCAGGACGACCGACACTTCGTAGTCGAGCGTCAGCTTCTGTTCGAGCACGCAGGTTTCGCCGCCGAACTTCTGGAAGGCGGCGATCGCCGCGTCGCGGTCGGCGACCACCGCCTGACCCTTGCCGTCGTAGCCGAAGCGCGCGACTTTCAGGATGCCCGGAAAGAGGCCGGCGTTCGCCGCGCGCAGATCCTGCTCGCTGTGAATCGCGGCGAAGGCGCCGTGCGGCAGGCCGTTGTCGCGCAGGAAGGTCTTTTCGGCGATGCGGTTCTGGCAGACGCTGACCGCGGCCGCCGACGGGCGCACAGGGACGAACTTGGCGAGGTAGTCGAGCGTGCCGGCCGGCACGTTCTCGAACTCGGTGGTGATCGCCGCGCAGCCCTGCGCCAGTTCGTCGAGCGCGGCAAAGTCTTCGTAGGCCGCTGCCAAATGGCGGTCGGCGATGAGGCCGGCCGGGCTGTGCGGATCGGGGTCGAGCACCCAGACCTTGTAGCCCATCTCGTGGGCGGCGGCGACGAAGAAGCGGCCGAGCTGGCCGCCGCCGAGCATGCCAAGCGTGGCGGGAGGCAGGATCGCGCTCATCGGGCCGCTCCGGGGATGGCCCGCGCTCCGGCGGAGGGCCGAGCAGCGAAGAGAACGTGGGAATTCATCATTTTTCGCCCACCCTCATACTTCGGGCAGCTTCATGGCCAGCACCTTGTCGGCCTGAGCCTGGCGGAAGGCGGCGAGCTTGCCGGCGAGTTCCTGGTCCTCGTTGGCCAGCATGGCGACGGCGAACAGGGCGGCGTTGGCGGCGCCGGCTTCGCCGATGGCGAAGGTGGCGACCGGGATGCCCTTCGGCATCTGCACGATGGAGAGCAGCGAATCCTGGCCGGACAGCGCCTTCGACTGCACCGGCACGCCGAGCACAGGGACGATGGTCTTGGCCGCAAGCATGCCCGGCAGGTGGGCGGCGCCGCCGGCGCCGGCGACGATCGCCTTGAGGCCGCGCCCGGCGGCGCTCTCGGCGTAGTCGAAGAGCAGGTCGGGCGTGCGGTGCGCCGAGACGACGCGCGCCTCGAAGGGAACGCCGAATTCCTTGAGGATCACAGCGGCGGCCTGCATGGTCGGCCAGTCGGAGTCGGAGCCCATGACGACGCCGACGACGGGTTGCTTGGGAGAGGTCATTGCGCGGCCCTTTCGGCGGCTTCGAGCGTGTTGGCGAGGAGCATGGTGATGGTCATCGGGCCGACGCCGCCGGGCACCGGCGTGATCGCCGCGGCGACTTCCTTGACGCCGTCGAAATCGACGTCGCCACACAGCTTCCCGTCGGGCAGGCGGTTGATGCCGACGTCGATGACGACGGCGCCGGGTTTGACCATTGCGGCAGTGACGAACTTCGGCTTGCCGATCGCGGCGACCAGCACGTCGGCGCGCCGGGTATGGAAGAGCAGATCCTGCGTCTGCGAGTGGCAGACCGTGACCGTCGCGCCGGCGTGCAGCAGGAGCATGGCCATCGGCTTGCCGACGATGTTCGAGCGACCGATGACGACGGCTTCCTTGCCCTTCAGGTCGACGCCGGCCTCCTCGAAGAACTTCATGACGCCGTAGGGCGTGCACGGGATGAAGCGCGGCTGCCCCTGCATCAGGGCGCCGACGTTCTCGGCGTGGAATCCGTCGACGTCCTTCTCGACGGCGATCGCTTCGAGCACCGCGTCGCTGTCGAAATGCTTCGGCAGCGGCAGCTGCACGAGGATGCCGTGGATTTTCGGGTCGGCGTTGAGTTCGGCGATCCGGTCGAGCACGACCTGCGGCGCGACGTCCGGCGCGTAGACGATCTTCTCGGAATGGAAGCCGGCCTTCTCGCAGGCGGCGACCTTGTTGCGCACGTAGACCTGCGAAGCCGGGTCCTCGCCGACCAGGATCACCGCGAGGCCGGGGCGCGTCCCCCGCGCGGCGAGCGCTTCGGCGCGGGTTTTGAAGTCGGCGCGCAGTTTTTGGGCGAGCGCGTTGCCGTCGAGAATTTTTGCCGTCATGGTGTCGGAACCGGAGAAGAACGAAAGAAAGCCAAAAGAAAAACGGGAAAGGCGAGGAGCGTCGGCTCCCGCCTTTCCCTTTGATCGAGCGCGGATTTTACCGCAAAACGGGCGGCAGATCAGGCTAGCGCGCAGGCCTCGTCAGCGGCGGCCGACGCGACCTGCGCCTGCGCGGCCGCGCTGCGCCCGGCGGCGAAGGCGCGCCGGTTGAGTTCGACGAGCTCCGCCTTCTTGCTCGCGAAACGCTTGAGCACACATTGTTCGAGCACGTCGGCGGGGAACGGCAGGTGGCCCGAAATGGCGCCGAGCATCACCGTGTTGCCGAGGCGGATGTCGCCGAGATCCCTGGCGATCGCCGAGGCGTCGAAGGCGAAGGCGCGCGTGCCGGCGGCGCGCACGGCGGCGACCGGGTCTTCCGGATAGTCGTAGAGGCCGAGGTCGACGACCGGCGGCACGAGGCGGCCGGTGTTCATCAGCGCAAGGCCGTCGGGACGCAGCATGTGCCGCCAGCGCATGCCTTCGGCCGCCTCGAAGCCGAGCAGGACGTCGGCGGTGCCGGGCGTGATCTGCGGCGACAGCACTTTCGGGCCGAAGCGCAGATGCGAGGAGACGACGCCGCCGCGCTGCGCCATGCCGGCGACTTCGGTCTTCTTCACGTCGTGGCCAAGCGCGATCGCCGCTTCGGCGAGGATTTCGGTGGCGGTCATGACGCCCTGGCCGCCGATGCCGACGACGAGAATGTTCGTGGTGGTGTGGGTGGTATTCGACATGGGAACCTCAGCTCTTCTTCAGCATGTTGATCACCGACACCTTCTCGGCATGCACGATGGCGTCCGGCGCGCAGGGCTGGACGCAGAGGCCGCAGCCGGTGCACGCCGCCGTCTCGATGCGCACGAAGGAGAGATCGACCTCGCGGCCGCTCGCCTTCTTCACGCGGTCGCGGCGCGTCACGTGGATCGCCGGGCAGCCGATGTCGACGCAGTTGCCGCAGCCCGTGCACTTGTCGTCGATGACCGTGTAGGGCTTCAGCTTGTGGTAGTCCTTGATCAGCACGCAGGGCTGGTTGGTGATGATCACCGAGGGCTCGGCGACCTTGGTCTCCTCGCGCAGCGTCTTGAACAGCGTCGGCAGCTCGTAGGGGTCGACGACATGCACGCGCTCCTCGCGCACGCCGAGCGCCTTGACCAGCCGGGCGAAGTCGACGCGCGGCGCTTCCTCGCCGTGGATGTTGCGACCGTTGCCTGGATTGTCCTGGCCGCCGGTCATGCCGACCGCGCGGTTGTCGAGCAGCAGGACGGTGACGTTGCCGCGGTTGTAGACGATGTCGAGCAGGCCCTGCATGCCCATGTGCAGGAAGGTCGAATCGCCTATCACGGCGACGATCTTCTTGTCGGCCTCGCTCTCGGCGCGCCCCTTGTCGAGGCCGAGCGCCATGCCCATCGAGGCACCCATCGAGATGCAGGCGTCGAGCGCGTTCCACGGATGGCCGAAGCCCAGCGTGTAGCAGCCGATGTCGCCCGAGATGGTGACGTTGCGCAGCTGCGACAGCGTGTAATAGACGCCGAGGTGCGGGCACGCCACGCACATCGTCGGCGGCCGCGGGAAGACCTGCATCGGCGCGGCCTTCGCCACCTCCGGCACGGGCTCGCCGAGCAGGCGGGCGACGGCCGGCTTGAGCACGTTCGGCGACAGCTCGCCCATCTGCGGCAGGATGTCCTTGCCGGCGACGGCAATGCCCTGCGCCTTGAGTTCGGTTTCGATCAGCGGCTCGACTTCCTCGACGACGACCAGCCGGTCGCACTGCGCGGCGAACTCGCGCACCTTCGCGAAGGGCACCGGGCACGAGAGGCCGAGCTTGAGCACCGGCGCGTCGGGGAAGCTCTCGCGCACATGCATATAGGCCGGGCCCGAGGTGACGAAGCCGACGCGGCGATCGCTGCCGGCCTCGACCACGTTGAGCGGCGAGACCTCGGCCTCGGCACGCAGCGCGCGCTCGCGCTCGAACATCTTCGGAAGGCGGCGTCCGGCGGCGCCCGGCACCATCACCCAGCGTGCGGCGTCCTTCTCGAAGCCGGCGGCAGCGTGCGCGACGCGCTCGCTGACCGTGACCAGCGCCTTGACGTGGCAGATGCGCGTCGTCAGGCGCAGGATCACCGGCACCTGGAATTTTTCCGAGAGCGCGAAGGCGGCCAGCGTGTAGTCGTAGGCCTCCTGCGAATCGGCCGGCTCGAGCACCGGGACGTGCGCAAAGCGCCCCCAGTAGCGCGAATCCTGCTCGTTCTGCGACGACGACAGACCGACGTCGTCGGCGATCGCGATCACCAGCCCGCCGGCGACGCCGGTCAGCGTCATCGTCATCAGCGCGTCGGAGGCGACGTTCATGCCGACGTGCTTCATCGCGCAGAACGCGCGCGAGCCGGCCATCGCCGCACCGAAGGCGACCTCCAGCGACACCTTCTCATTGACCGACCACTCGGCGTAGAGGTCGGGGTAGGTCGAAATGACTTCGAGCATCTCGGTGGCCGGCGTGCCCGGATAGGCCGCCGCGACTTTCACCCCGGCTTCCCAGACGGCGCGCGAAACCGCCTCGTTGCCGGACATCAGAAGCCGGCTTTGTGCCGGTGCGGGTCGGTGTGCCCCGATTGCTGCTGCCGCCATCGTCTCCCCCTTGGATTGCTGAAGCATTTCAAAAAGAAGAGCGAACTTAGCGGTTCTGTAACGCTTTCACGTTGACCCAGATCAATTCCCTGTGGCCGCAAGGGTTACTGCGACAGCGCCACGCCGACGTCAGCCTTTCTGCATATTGCACATTGCAAAAACGTCTCTTACAATGTGAAATTGATGCGCTGCGGTACTTCGCATTCAGGCAACGTATTAACCTTGGCGCTGACGCCTTCCCCGGTGACAGCAAACCTCGCTTCTGCAGACTAGGAGACAAGTCATGGCAGCTCTACCCGAAAACGCCCAGACGGCCGGCAGCAAAGACACCGACCCGACTGAGACCCAGGAATGGCAAGACGCGCTTGGCGGCGTCATCGAAAAAGAAGGGGCCGAACGCGCCCATTACCTGATCGAACGCATGATCGAACAGGCGCGCGAGGAAGGGATCGACATTCCTTACAGCGCCACCACCGAATACATCAACACCATTCCGGCCGACCGCCAGCCGAAGTACCCCGGCAATCCCGATCTCGAACTGAAGATCCACAGCTACATCCGCTGGAACGCCATGGCCATGGTCGTGCGCGCCAACAAGAACACCAACGTCGGCGGCCACATCGCCTCCTTCGCCTCGGCCGCCGCGCTCTACGACGTCGGCTTCTCGTGGTTCTGGCGCGCGCCCTCCGAGCAGCACGGCGGCGACCTGATCTTCTTCCAGGGCCACGCCGTTCCCGGCATCTACGCGCGCGCGCACATGCTCGGCCGCCTGACCGACGAACAGATGGACAACTTCCGCCAGGAAGTCGACGGCAAGGGCATTCCGTCCTATCCGCACCCCTGGCTGATGCCCGACTTCTGGCAGTTCCCGACCGTTTCGATGGGCCTCGGCCCGCTGCAGGCGATCTACGCCGCGCGCTTCATGAAATACATGGACAGCCGCGATTTCATTCAGGCGAGCGACCGCAAGGTGTGGGCCTTCCTCGGCGACGGCGAGACCGACGAGGTCGAATCGCTCGGCGCCATCGGCATGGCCGCGCGCGAGAAGCTCGACAACCTGATCTTCGTCATCAACTGCAACCTGCAGCGACTGGACGGCCCAGTGCGCGGCAACGGCAAGATCATCCAGGACCTCGAATCCGAATTCCGCGGCGCCGGCTGGAACGTCATCAAGCTGGTCTGGGGAACGCACTGGGACGCGCTGTTGGCGCGCGACAAGAAGGGCATCCTGAAGAAACGCATGATGGAATGCGTCGACGGCGAGTACCAGACCTTCAAGGCGAAGAACGGCGCCTACGTGCGCGAATACTTCTTCAACACGCCGGAACTCAAGGAACTCGTTGCCGACTGGACCGACGACGACGTGTGGAACCTCAACCGCGGCGGCCACGACATCTTCAAGATCTTCGCCGCCTACAAGGCGGCCGTCGAGCACAAGGGCCAGCCGACGCTGATCCTGGCCAAGACGATCAAGGGCTTCGGCATGGGCCAGGCCGGCGAGGCGATGAACATCTCGCACCAGCAGAAGAAGCTCGATCACGACGCCGTACGCCGCTTCCGCGACCGCTTCGCGCTGCCGGTGCCGGACGACCAGCTCGACGAGCTGCCCTACCTCAAGTTCGCCGAAGGTTCGCCGGAACTCGCCTACATGCGCGAGCGCCGCCTCGCGCTCGGCGGCTACCTGCCGCAGCGCCGGCGCAGCGCGGCGCCGCTCGAGGTGCCCGCCCTCGCCGCCTTCGACTCCCTGCTCAAGGCGTCCGGCGAAGGCCGCGAAATCTCGACGACGATGGCCATCGTGCGCATCCTCAACATCCTGCTCAAGGACAAGAAGATCGGTAAGCACGTCGTGCCGATCGTCCCCGACGAGTCGCGCACCTTCGGCATGGAAGGCCTTTTCCGCCAGATCGGCATCTGGAACCAGGCCGGCCAGAACTATGTGCCGGAAGACCACGACCAGCTGATGTTCTACAAGGAGTCGAAGACCGGCCAGGTGCTGCAGGAAGGCATCAACGAGGCTGGCGCGATGGCCGACTGGATCGCCGCCGCGACCGCCTACGCCAACCACGGCGTGGCGATGATCCCGTTCTACATCTACTACTCGATGTTCGGTTTCCAGCGCATCGGCGATCTGGCCTGGGCGGCAGGCGACATGCTGGCGCGCGGCTTCCTCGTCGGCGGCACCGCCGGGCGCACCACGCTGAACGGCGAAGGCTTGCAGCATCAGGACGGCCACAGCCATCTGCTGGCGGCGACCATTCCCAACTGCGTGTCCTATGATCCGACCTTCGCCTACGAACTCGCGGTCATCATCCAGCACGGCATGGAGCGCATGTATCACCAGCAGGAGGATGTGTGCTATTACCTCACCGTGATGAACGAGAACTACGCCCACCCGGCCATGCCCAAGGGCGCGGAAGAAGGCATCATCAAAGGCATGTACAAGTTCGGCGCGAGCAAAGCAAAAGCGAAGAACAAGGTTCAGTTGCTCGGCAGCGGCACCATCCTGCGCGAAGTGATCGCCGCCGCCGAATTGCTGGAGAAGGATTTCAATGTCGCCGCCGATGTGTGGAGCGTGACCAGCTTCAACGAGTTGCGCCGCGACGGCATCGACTGCGAGCGCTGGAACACCCTGCATCCGGAAGCCAAACCGCGCGTGAATTACGTCGAGCAATGTCTGGATGCGGACACCCCCGTCATCGCGGCGACCGACTACATCCGTTCATATGCCGACCAGATCCGCCCCTACGTCAAAGCCTCCTACAAAACGCTGGGCACCGACGGCTTTGGCCGTTCCGATACACGCAAGAAATTGCGCCACTTCTTCGAGGTGGACCGTTTCTATGTCGCGGTCGCGGCATTGAAGGCGCTGGCCGATGCCGGCAAGGTTGACGCAAAAGAGGTGAGCCGCGCGATCAAGCTGTACCAGATCGATGCCAACAAACCGAACCCGACAACGGTGTAAAGAGTGATGTTTTTTGTAGGTCGGGTTTCAACCCGACAACTCGGACTGAAGTCCGGCCTGCAATCAGTTAGAGCTAGGAGAACGACGTGGCAGAAATCAATCAAGTCAAAGTTCCGGACATCGGCGGATTCAAGGATGTGACCGTCATCGAGGTGGCCGTGAAAAAAGGCGACACCCTCGCTGTCGAGCAGACGCTCATCACCGTCGAGACGGACAAGGCGACCATGGATGTGCCTGCGCCCTTCGCGGGGGTGGTCAAGGAAGTCAAGCTCAAAGTGGGTGACAAAGTCTCGGAAGGCGATCTGATCGCTTTGGTCGAAGGTAGCGCTGCCGTGAAAGCCGCCCCTGCGGCGCAAACCGCTGCGCCGGCTGCACCAGCGCCGGTCGCCGCAAAACCGGCCACGACTCCCGCACCCGTTGCAACAATGCCTGCCCCCGCGCCGGCTCCGTCCGGCGGTAGCGCGCACGCCAGCCCGTCCATCCGCCGCTTCGCGCGCGGACTCGGCGTAAACCTGACGCAAGTTGGCGGCAGCGGCGAGAAAGGCCGCGTCACCAGGGAAGACGTGCAGAACTTCGTCAAGCGCACGCTGGCGCAACCGCAAGGCGCAACGGGCGGCGGCGCATTGCCGGGCCTGCTGCCCTGGCCTGATGTGGACTTCGCCAAATTCGGCGAGATCGAGACGCGCGCCCTGTCGCGCATCAAGAAGATTTCCGGCGCCAACCTGCACCGCAACTGGGTGATGATCCCGCACGTGACGCAGTTCGAGGAAGCCGACATCAGCGAGATGGAAGCTTTCCGCAAGGAGCTCGGCGCGGAGTACGCCAAACAGAACATCAAGATCACGCCGCTCGCTTTCATGCTCAAGGCCTGCGCGCACACGCTCAAGCACTTCCCCGATTTCAACGCCTCGCTCGATGCGGGCGGCGAAAATCTGGTGCTGAAGAAATACATCCATATCGGCGTTGCCGTCGATACGCCGAATGGCCTGATGGTGCCGGTGATCCGGGACGTGAATCAAAAAGGCATCGTACAACTGGCGAAGGAACTGGGCGAAGTGAGCGCCAAGGCGCCCGCCCCGTAGATCAGCGCGCCCGACATGCAGGGCGGCTGTTTCTCCACCTCCAGCCTGGGCGGTATCGGCGGCACCGCCTTCGCGCCCATCATGAACGCGCCCGAAGGCGCCATCCTCGGCGTGTCGCGCGCCGGCATGAAACCGGTTTGGAAGGACGGCGAGTTCGTGCCGCGCCTGATGCTGCCGCTGTCGCTCTCGTACGACCACCGCGTGATCGATGGCGCGGCCGCCGCGCGTTTCACCACTTACCTCGCGCATGTGCTGTCCGACATGCGGCGTCTTGCGCTGTAAGCAGTGAGCACCGCACCCCTCGGCATCCTCGGCGGCACGTTCGATCCGGTTCATCACGGGCATCTGCGCATCGCGCAGGAGGCGCTGGAACAGTGCGGGCTGGCGCAGGTCTGTTTCCTCCCGGCGGGCACGCCGCCGCACCGCGCCGCACCCTTCGCCCCGGCGCAGGCGCGCTGGGAGATGGTGCGTCTGGCCATCGGCGGCCATCCCGATTTCCAGGTCGATGTGCGCGAGGTGTTCCGTAGCGACCCCTGTTACACCGTGGACACGCTCACCTCGTTGCGCGCCGAGTTGGGTGCGAAGCAACCGTTGTGTCTGATCCTCGGCGGCGACGCTTTTCTGCAACTGCACACCTGGCACGACTGGCTGCGTCTGTTCGGGTTGGCGCATATCGTGGTGCTGCAGCGCGCGGGCGGGCAGCCGCTGGGCAACGCCATGGTGCAAGCGGATGCGGCACTGCAAGCCGAATATCGGGCGCGCCTCGCCCCCGGCGCGCGCGCCCTGCACGAGGCTCCCGCCGGCAGCGTCTTCGTCGCCGACATGCCCGCGCTCGATATCTCCGCCACCGATATCCGCCGCCGCTGTGCGGAAAAGAAAAACATCCGCTATCTGGTGCCGGATGCCGTTGCCCATTACATTAATACTCACTCACTCTATAAAAAACCATGCTGAACGTAAAAGAAAAGACCCAGGCCATCGTGGCCGCGCTGGAGGACATCAAGGCGCTCGACATCGAAGTCATCGACACGCGCAAATTCAACTCGCTGTTTGAAGCGATGGTGATCGCCAGCGCACAATCCACGCGCCAGACCAAGGCGCTGGCCGACCACGTGGAAGAAAAACTGAAGGAGCTCGGCGAAAATGCGCTCGGCATCGAGGGCGGCGACAGCGGCGAATGGGTGCTGGCCGATCTGGGCGATGTCAGCGTCCACATCATGCAGCCGGCGGTACGCGCCTATTACAATCTCGAAGAACTGTGGGGCGTGCAGCCCAAGCTGCGCGCGGCAAAATGAAACTGCTGATCCTCGCGGTGGGCAACAAGATGCCGGCGTGGATCACTACAGGCTTCAACGAATACGCCAAGCGCATGCCGCGCGAGGCAAAAATCGAGTTGGTCGAGATCAGGCCGGAGCCGCGCAGCACGGGCAAAACCACGGCGCAGATCATGGATGCGGAAGCGCAGCGCATCGGCACCGCCCTGCCCGCTGCGGCGCGCTGCATCGCGCTGGACGAACACGGCGCCACCCCCACCACCAAACAGCTCGCGCAGCAGATGCGGGAATGGATGCAGGCCGGCAGTGATATCGCCTTCGTCATCGGCGGTGCCGACGGGCTGCACGATTCGGTCAAGCAGCGCGCGCAGCAACTCATGGCGCTGTCGGCTTTCACCCTGCCGCACGGCATGGTGCGCGTGTTGCTGGCGGAACAGTTGTACCGCGCCCAGCGCCTGTCGCCCAACCACCCGTACCATCGGGAGTAGAAAAATGAACCGCATTTACCAGGCCTGGCAAAGCCCGCGCCGGCGCGAACTGCTGAAACAGAACGGCATCGGCTCCGCCCAGTCGCTGTTGCGAAACGCCCCCCGCCGCCAAAGTCATGTGGTCCTGTCCCCCTTGGTGCAGGAGTCGCCTGACGTCTATGTCGAGCGCGTCTGCCGCGAAAAGGCGCTGGCCGCGCAGGAAGCGCTGCGCCTGCGCGCCCTGCGCGCTGCGCCCATTCTGACCGCGGACACGGTGGTGACAATCAACGGGGAGATCATCGGCAAGCCGGATGACAACGCGCATGCGACCGAGATTTTGCGCAAGTTGTCCGGGGGGACGCATGAGGTCATCACTGCCGTTGCCGTCGCGCTCGCCGAGCGGACGGTATGCCGGGTCGTCACCACCCGTATCCGCTTTGCCGTGCTGGATGAAGCGCGCATCCGCCGCTATCTCGCCAGCGGCGAGGCACACGGCAAGGCGGGCGCCTACGGCATCCCAGGCCAGGCCGCCGCCCTCGGGCGCTCAGATTCCGCGGGGTTGCGCCCGGTGTTGTTCCCCTGCTTTCTCCCACACAAAAACAGAAGCGGGCGCCGGGTGCGATGTATAAAAAAGATGCAAGCGCAGAAAACCCCCTTTTGGATAATTAAGAAATTTACAAAAAAATTATTGTTTTCTAGATATATATATATGAGGGTTGGAATGACCGACCGGTCAGGTTGACCCGACCAAAATTTAGAATGCAAATTATGACCACACACGCCTTCAAATATGAGGTGGAGTGTGTTTTGCAAAAGTTTAATTCGTGTCCCACACAATAACTATTGTTACATGCCTGCATGCGTGATACATTTCAAACAATTCGAAATTCAAAAATTTAACGAAATTGAATGAAAATTTTTTAGTGCAAGACAATAATT
>Ga0066256_1001484_pt2 | contig 17890 bp, 17 predicted proteins | sample ThiBio_1000_biof_FD_87107 | JGI IMG/M metagenome (GOLD analysis project Ga0066256, IMG submission 87107) | Wastewater bioreactor microbial communities from Cape Town, South Africa - Thiocy_expt_1000_biof (version 2) | ecosystem: Engineered > Bioreactor > Thiocyanate-remediating >...
GACCAGTATTGGTTTTACCACGGCTTACTATGTGCCTATTTTGCCCTATATGATTTTCACCTTTGGCGCTTTATCGTGGCTCATCGCAGTGATAGAGGCGATGGTGGCCGCGCCAATTGTTGCTCTGGGGGTAACTCACCCTGAGGGACATGATGCGTTCGGTAAAGGGGAGGCGGCGATAATGATTTTAATGAACGTCTTCCTACGACCCTCGATGATGATCATCGGCTATATTTCCGCGATTGCATTATCCTATGTAGGGGTATGGATTTTAAATTCAGGCTACGATACCGCAATCGCCTTTATTCAGCAGCAAAACACAAGCTCTGCTACTTGGGGTGCTGATAGCATGCCGTCAGGAACTGGAGGCTATTCGGATTGGGCTGGTATTTATGCCTTCTTCTTCTCAATTCTAACGTATACTACGATGTACCTTACTCTGGTAACTAAAGCATTTACCCTAATTGTGGTGTTACCCGACAAAGTATTGCGATGGATTGGTGGAACTCCTGAAAGTGCGGGTCAAGAAGCCATGCAATGGGCTGGGGAAGTGAAAGACCAACAAAGCCAAGGTATAGATAAAACTCAGGCAGCTCAGGGTCAGATCGAAAAAACACTGGGTGGTTATGGTATGAAAGGTGTGAATAAAATACGTGGCGTAACCGGTGGTATGGGCGGTGGTGGTGATGTCAGCGCTAGTGGTGGCGATGGCGGTGCTGAGGCTACGCCTGGAGGCGGCGACGGCGGCGGAGGTGGCAGCGGCGGTGGTGGCGGCGATGATGATGACGATAAGCAGAAAAAAGCGAATATGGTCATGAAAATTGCTGAGGCAGGCTAACTCTAGTTATCTAAAAAAAAGGCGTGAAAACGCCTTTTTTTATTTCACTTGCTGATTAATAGGGTGCACTATGCAAACTGCAGAACTTGACTATTGGGATAATGATCTATGTTGCCGAGGATTTATTGCCTATCCAAAAAAGATCATGGATCCCCGCCCAGCGGTACTCATTGCTCATGATTGGGGTGGTCGGGGAGACGATGCATGCGCGAGAGCTATCTACTGGGCACAACAAGGTTACATCGGTTTTGCATTGGATATGTATGGTGATGCTCAAGTGGTGGAGGACAAAACGAAAAAACGCAGTCTAATGACTCCGCTTCTTGAACATCGCACCATTTTAACGCAGAGAATTAAGGCGGCATTGACTACGCTCAGTCAGGTATCCGGTGTTGATAATACACGTATTGCCGCCATTGGGTATTGTTTCGGTGGGCTTTGTGTGCTTGATCTGGCAAGAAGTGGTGCACCGATTAAAGGCGTTGTGAGTGTTCATGGATTATTACACGCTCCTCGTGAAGAAAGTAGCGTTGCTATTAGAGCCAAAATATTAGTGCTGCATGGTTATGACGATCCATTGGTAAAACCTGAGGCTGTTCGCGATTTTGGTAATGAAATGACTCGAAAGAAAGTAGATTGGCAAATCCATATTTACGGGAATACGGCTCATTCATTTACTAATCCCCACGCCAATGATACGGAAATGGGGTTGCATTTTAATCCAGTTGCAAATAAGCGTGCTGAGAGAACACTGCAAAATTTTTTAAACGAGCTTTTTATTGGCTAATCGTCCTCTTGGTTATTGAGGGTGCCAATCCAAGGTTGGTCATAACGATAATCTGCGCGCGCCTTTTTAAGCGAGACCCCTTGGTCCAATGCTTGAGCGATGGAATTTTCCGTGCGTTTTATGTTTTTAGCTTTAGCAATGAGCTCATCGAGTAAACGTGCGGGTAAGACTAAAACACCATCATCATCACCAAAAATGATATCTCCGGGATTTATGGTGATCGTGTTGATACACACGGGTTGTTGGATGGCCCCAAGACGAATACGATTTTTTCCTGACCGCATGTAAATAGCTTTACTAAATACGGGGTAATTTGCTTCCCTAATGAACGCACTATCGCGCGTTGCGCCGTTTAACAGTGTGCCTGCAAGTCCATGTTGTAAGGCTGCTCGGGTAAGTATTGCCCCCCAGGCAGTACACTCAATATTCCCTTTATTATCAATCACCAATATCGAGTCTTTGGGTACCTCATCAATATAGTTGGCTGCATTTCTAAATTCTTTGCCAATGCATTCATCATGGATAAATTCGACGGTAAATGCGGGACCAAACATTTTTATACCGTGCTGAACAGGCTTAACATCAAGTAAAGCGCCTTCGATGCCGCAAGCATCTAAAGCATCTGATAGTTCACTAGTACAAAGCAGGGCTAATTCACTTTTTTGCATTGCTGTTAGGCCGTATTTGTGAGGGGCAGTTGAGGTGCGGGTAAGGCGTGTATAGGTGTCTATGATTTGATGTGCCATTTCCTCGGTAGAGGCTTTGCCGCCCAGATCATAAGTTACATTTTCTTTTCTTTGGACCACGTGCGTGACTGCATCACGAATTGTTGCTGCTTGGTGCGTAAAATTAAAATGCTCCAGGAGCAGGCTAATACTCAGAAACATAGCGGAAGGATTCGCGCGGTTTGGAGCCAGCAAAGGTGCACTTCCATGCACGGGTTCAAAATAGCAATAATGCGCACCAATATTTGCGCTGGGTGCAAAGCCTAATCCACCCATAACGCCTGCGCCGACGTCGGAAAGAATATCACCAAACATATTTTCCGCCACAATCACGCCAAATTGTTGCGGACGACGAATCAACCAGAGCGCGAGCGCATCCACATTGACTATATCCGCCTGAATGTGCGGATAGGATGCTGCAGTTTTTTCAAAAATTTCACGCGCAAAATGGCTACTTACCCGTAATACGTTTGGTTTGTCAGCTAGGGTGACGCGCTGGATATTTTTTTGTTCTGCGTATTTAAAAGCAAATTCATAAATGCGTCGCAAGTTCGGAGCAGTTTGCAAACGCAGGGTGCCACTCAACTCCTGTGCATCAAGGTTCGCCCAGCGAGGATCGTGTTGAATCACTTTTCGCCAAGCCGCAGGGAGAGGGTGGAAATCAAAACCGGCGTATAACCCTTCACTATTTTCACGAACAATGCAGAAATCGAATGGCGCTCCGGATAATGCGAAACAAGGCCGTACATTGGCATATAAATTTAATTGCTGTCTCAATTGAATCAGAGGGGATACATAAGCAGGTGGCTCTTTTTGCAGAGAGGGAGATAATTCTTTAATTGCTTCTCGTAATGGTTTACTGGTAATGGCGCCTAAAAGAGCCGCATCGGTCTCTTGAATGAGCTTCCATGTTGCCGGAGGAATCGGATTGCCCTCACGTTTCCAGCATTGCCAGCCAATTGCTCCATATTGAAGGGTAATTGGAAGATTGAGTATATCAAAAATTGGTACCGCAGCGTTAAGCACTTCAGGTCCGATACCGTCTCCTGGAAGGAGTGCAATTTTTAAGTGGTTACGCGATTTCATGTCCCAATGCCTCCCAGATAATGGGTTGACAATATTCTGGATTATCTTGCAAAACTCTCATTCCTGCATGAGGAATTTCCAGCAAACTCATGGTCGGCGCTTTAATGACATTCTCTTTGTTGACCAGGTCTGACTGCGCACCGATTAAATGAGTATAGTTTAGTCGCGTGTGCAAAAGAAGGTCACGACTGTCGGTCATAAGTACCTGGGTCAATCCCCAGATTAAACGTCTGCACGCTTCTTTTTCATTCATAACCTGAGTATTTAAAAGTTCTTTGGGGATGGGGTTTGGGCTAAAGACTGGTTTATATAGCGCCTGTAGGGCTTGAAGTAAGTGTTGATGCTTACAACAATCAATAACCGCAAGTAACTTCTCGCTTAGTGCTTTGTTCACATATGAGGGGGTGGAAAAAAGGAGTATGGGTTTATTTATTGCTGCAAGTGTAGGTAAATTTTGCTGCAGAATAATGCCGCCAAAAGAGAAACCGATAAACGCTGCAAAATTCTTCGCTTCCCGTGTCAGGTATTGTTGCCAGCATGGATAATATTGATGATGTGCTGTCTCAGTTATTTCAGTTAAGGGATCAATAGCATGGATTTGATAATGGTGTTCAAGAAATTGTAGGGGTCTGCAAATATGGTTTATATCTTGGGCTTGAGGAGCGATAGGGCCTATGACTAATAGTCGTTCTTTATTCATCATATCCTGCCTATTTTTGATTGATTTGTTTAGCCTTGTAGCGCTTTAAGTCCGCAGTGGATAAGTCTGCAATACCGCGAGTAAATTCATCCATTGTTAACGGTTCTTGACCTATTTGAAGTTCTTTACGCACATAGTTGGCTGCGTGCAACAATTGGGAAAGATGATATTGCCCTACCTTTATCGCCTCCAGGTAGGATGCAAAAAATTCGATACGTAAATTTCCGGTTCCTTTACCCATTCCGGCAAGGGATGCATCAACATAGTGCGCTCCCGCATTCATTGCGGCTATTGAATTTGTTTGCGCCAGTCCAAGATTATCATGGGCATGAAAGCCAAATGCAGCTGCATATTTTTGACAAAAATTAGAAAATAAATCATAAACTCGTGGAGGAAGCATACTGCCATTCGAATCAGCAAAATAAATAATATCCGGACGGTAATTTAGGGAATTACTAACGACCGCCTCCAATTCTTCAATAGCATAATAGGATATATGAATAAAGTTTAATGAGGTTTTTAATCCAATTTTATGCGCCATTTCAAGCAAGGGGAAAGTAAGTTCATGTTTCCCTTTACTGATGCATAATCGCAGTAAATCAACACCTAAATCTTTTAATTGCTGTAAATCGCCGATTATAAGGTTTTCTGGATGAGCCATGATCGCGATTTGAGTTTGGGATACATGCTCTCGACAGAATTGGATGTACTGGTTATCACATAAACCGGCTCGTCCAATATCTGGGGTAGGATTTAGGGCGCCATTACCATAACCAATTTCGATGTAATCGACTGCGGCGCAGTCGAGAAACTCAAGTATGGTCTTCAGTTGATTATCTGAAAAATGAAAATTACTCCGATGCCCTCCGTCGCGAAGAGAGACATCCAGCAGTTTTATCTCATGATTCATTTTATTCCCTTGATTATGAGCAGCCCCAGAAGGGTAGCTAATAACAATAATGTACTGCGTATATAAAAAGCAGTGCGTTTATTAAAGTATAGTGAATATAGATAGGCTAAGGGGTGTCGGTAAATGAACCAACGCATTATTTTACGGGTGACCAGGACGGGTTTGCCATACATGGGTAATTCATGAATACGAATACTGGGCACCTCATTTGCTTCGATGATGACGCCATGAGGATGAATGAGCGGGGTATTTAAATCAACGCATTGAATGTCGATACCAACCAACTTTAAATCTAAAACATTGGCTACCTGTCTCATTAATTGGCGATTGTAACGGCATACTTTCCCGTGATAGGTTTCATAAGTTCCGCCGCGTGTGGCATTACTGGTGTACCCTAAAGCGACCTTCTCACCAACCGCCGGTATATAGTCAGAATTTAAACCTTGTTCGTTTAAACAAATCTTTGCTTCAGCATCAAGAACAATGGGTCCTAAAAACTCATTGATTAATCGCCGCTCTTGATTGGTTTTATGGATAAGTTGCGCAATATTATCCTGACCATTGCCCAGAACATGTGCTGGATAGCGCGAAACAATGCCAATTATTTTTTGGTTAAAAACCAGCACGCGATACGAATTTAAATGCGCATGAAATTCTTCGATAATAATAAATTCATAACGGGTAAAAGCCTCATTTAAGTAGTCTTGTAACTCCGAAGAGGTGTTTATATTACATAAAACACCATTACCGCGTTGATCTTGTAAAGGTTTAGCAACCAAGGGTAATCGTAAGTGATTAATTTCTTTTAGATAAGAGCCATTAATAAATTCTGCGTGCGTGATAATTACAGCTTTAGGTACCGGAATGCCCGCTTGTTCCAGGAAACGATTCGCCAGGTATTTATGTTGAACGATTTTTGTGCTTGTGGTTGGATTTAACGGGGGCTCGGCGCCGCAAAAATAAAACGTGCGTTTTCCTAATTCCAGAGCAAAACCTTTTATATCTTCTATAGGTTTTACCTTTAAGAAAAGCGCTTGAGCGCTCTTAAAATAACGTAAGGCATTACCGTTGATAATATATCCCCTGCCTATTGTTGATAGTCTTTAGCACCTGCAATAATCAACTTGTACACACGTTCGCTGATGATTCCTTCTTCGAATTTCTTTTTTGCATCCCAAGTCATTAACTGACCGCGTTCACGTACCAGACGACGCGTTGCCGAAGTCACTTCATTAGGGTCACCTTCCAAGAGGATATCACGAACTTCCTCATCAAATACGAGATATTCGCGCAAAGCTACCCGCTTCTCGTCTACAGTAGGTACAAGCTTTTGCCAGATACATAAGCGAATGGTTTCTAAAATATCAATGGTACGTCCCAAGCGTTCCTCACCAGAAAATGAGGTAACCAGACGACGCATCGTTTCTGCGACCCCTGAAGTATGCAAGGTGGTATAAACTGGGTGTCCGGTGAGTGCCGCCTCAAGTGCTGCACTGATAGTTTCTGCATCGCGACACTCTCCGACCATGATTAATCGAGGTTTTCTACGTAAGGCGTTACGGACACCATCGGCGAAACTGGGCAAATGCCGGGGAATTTCTGATTGGCTTACCACGGATGAAATGGTATCAATTTCATCGTATACAAATTCGATAGGTGACTCATAGGTGAGTACTTTGCGGTTTGAATCTTCTTTTTCAATTAAATCACGAATAAGGGATGCGAGTAAGGTCGATTTACCTGATCCTGTGGCTCCGGTAATAAAAACAATTCCTTCTTGTGGCGCGATTGCATCAATAACATCATCGGGGAGATGCATGGTTTCTAAACGCGGGGGCGTGGTCGGAATTGTTCTTAAAGTAATTTGAATCGCGTCATGTCCCTCGACAAGGCATGCGGTTCCGTTGACCCGGTAACGATAACGAACGCCACGATTGGGCCGAAATTCATAGTGCGTATCGATATCTCTTCCTGATAAAAGCTGGGTAGTGGCGTTAGGACCATAAATTGCGTTGATTAAATCACCCAGTTCAGTATTCGAGAGCTTACGGTTAGTGATTCGTAAAAGTTTGCCATAGACTTCGGCATAGATGGGTTCACCAGTTTGAATAGTTATATCGGAAGCGTTTAAGCGCTCCGTATGTTCGAGCATTTTATCCATAAACAATGGTGTAAAACGCGTCGGTTCATCTGGCATCAAATACGGATTGTTCATGGTCTCTCAAATCAATTGGTCGGTGTTACCGTGGGTTGCCACGACTTATCAGTAATTACTATTTTAGATTGATTCGCTAATTTTTCCATGTTCTTGAACTGTTCTAAAGCATTCTCATCTTTAGCAACAGCGGCCCGCCATTCGTTACTGTTTGTATTTAATGCCGGTAAGACAGTGATTCGTAACACGCGGTCATCAATACGTAATTCATTACCATCACCTGTGATGCCCAAGTCTGTATGGGAAACATAAGGAGGAGATACCATATTCATCGCTAATAGCTTACGATAAAGAATCATTCCAGTAAAATCTTCTTTAATTCGGGCAATGTTTTCTTCAAGGATCACATTAGCTTGATCCACTCCTTTTTTCCATCCTTTTTCTGTATAGACACACCAAACGTCGCGTTCTACTTTAGTTTTAGGAAGTAGGGTGTGATTGGGGTATTCAGGTTTTACATAATCTAACCACAAGTACTGACGCCAAGTGGGCGGTGTGGTCACAAATCGTGCTTGTTTTGCAACTTTATAGGTGCGATCAGCAACACGAATATTTTGGGCATCCGCCAGGTTTAGGGTATTTCGCCCCTCCAGTAAGACTGGCGGAAGAATATTATGTTCCAGAACAAGTGAATTAAAATCGTAAATTGTATCCAGGGTACGGCTTTGTTTGGTGAGCTGTTCATCGATAATTTTCGCGCGCCATGCTAATCCCGCCTGAGCACCAAGGCTTAGAGCGGTCTCTTTCAGAGCCATTTGTCGAAACTTCCCTGATTGTTTTTTTGTTCTTTCTTTTGTTGTCGTGTTGGCCATAGCCTGTATGCCAGCCAGGGAATCAGTATCGCCCATGTAAGCAGTTCTGGTGCAGGCTAGAAGTAAAGTAAAAACCAGTAGAGTAAGACTAAGAATACATTTTGGCATAGCGTAGTTCAACGACCTGACTGTTAGTGTATACATGAATATTTGCACGAATACCTGCTTGATAATCGATGTTGCGCAGGATCTCTGCTAGGCTCTGATCTTTCACCGTCATGCTAACCAGGACGGGAACTGCGGGGGACTTTCCTAGGACACGTACTTTATAATGAGCTGCCTTGGCAATCCGTGCTGTAAGTTCTTCAATAGGACCTGACCAATCAACACTGGCACGAGCCTGTAAATTATATGCATTGGGAATGGTGAGGGTATTATCTTTGTGAGGAGGAACGACTACTTTTTCAATACGAGCCATTTCTTGCATAGAATCACTAACCGAGACAGCAGCTTCAGCCAGTTTAATGGTGGCATCATCGCTGGGGTTATTTACTGGAGGCTTTTAAAAACAGCCATAGACTTGCATCCTGTCAACAGGAGTGAAGCAATAAATAGCAAGGCCAGCTTGTTTTTCATTCAAGTATCTTTGTGTCTGATAACATGGGTTCGATTGAATCAGGAGCAAGCCTCAATGTCAAGATGAATGAGGAAAAGTTACTGATAATTTTCAATTGCACGCTTGAGTTTAAACCAGAGTGCTCTTCACTTTTTTTACAAGGATATCGAATTATTCATAGACCTATTCTATTAATCTGAATGGTTCAATTGCCAGAGCGCGTAATGTACCTGTCCTGCCTTTTTCGCACGGTGAGGATGCCAAAACTCGGGTGCTAACATCAGGGGCTGCGCTGATTCCGTATATAAAAAGCCGCCTATATTCAATAAATTTCGCTGAGCAATTACCTGAATGCAATCTTCTAAATAATTTTGTGCGAAAGGGGGGTCCAGAAAGATTAAGTCAAATTTTTTATTGGCTTTTAACAAGTATTCTCGCGAATCTATCTGCAGGGCATCTAAACCCACGGCTGGGAATAGCGCGATGCTTTTTTTCAATTGAGCAAGCACCGGTGTCGCATATTCAAGGAAAAGCACAGATGCCGCTCCCCGTGAATAAGCCTCAAAGCCTAATGCGCCACTCCCGGCGAAGGCATCTAAGCAATGTGCACCTCGAATATAGGGCATAAGCCAGTTAAACAATGTTTCTCGTACCCGGTCAGGCGTTGGACGGAGACCTTCCTGCACGGGAAACTGCAGTTTTTTACCCCGATACAAACCACCAATAATGCGAATTTCCTGTTTCAAGATTGGCCCACCGTAACTAAAAGAAGTTTATCTGGATTGATCTGTTGATGAAATGCATGTTGTATTTCTTCTTTAGTAACTGCATTGATTTGTTTAATATAATTGTCTAGATAATCATCGGGAAGATGATAAAAATTCATGCGCAAAAGTAATGTCGCAATACTGCGATTACTGGCTAAAGATAAGGGAAAAGAGCCTGTCAAATAACTTTTAGCTGCTGCTAATTCTTGATCATTGGGGCCTGTTGCGACGTAGTCATGAAGAATACTCTTGATGATGTTTAATGCCTTATCCGTTTGATCGGTACGTGTGGATAAGCTAATTAAAAATGGGCCCTCACCATGCATAGGCGTGAATTGACTGTCCACCCCATAAGTAAGCCCTCTCTTTTCCCGAATTTCAACTGCGAGTCTCGATACGAGTGAGCCTCCTCCTAGTATATAGTTACCCACCATGAGTGGAAAATAATCAGGGTTATGATGATCGATACCTACCTGTCCCAAACGAATCATGGTTTGCGATGAGGGAAAATCAGTACTTTTCATCGCCGATTGTGCCAATGGTGTGGCAGGCATGATTTGTGCCGCTGCGGTTCCTGAAGGTAGATGCTTTGTGAGTGTATTAGAAATTTGATGCGCTTTATCTGATGATATTGCACCGACTAATACTAAAGTGGCATTTTTTCCTACGTAATGGGTGTGATAAAAGTTTCGAATCTGGCTCCTGGTAATGGTTTTAAGCGTTGATGATGTCCCGGAGACTGGATGGGCGTAAGGATGATTTTTATACAAGGTGGCGAAAAAATCCAAATCAGCGATTTCTTCTGGGGATTCTTTACTTTGTTCGATGGCAATGAGTAATTGATTGCGTTCACGCGTTAAAGCCTCCTGAGTGAAGTCGGGATAATTTATGATCTCAGCAAAAGTATTAATCGACTGTTTTAACGCATCGGTCGTTACTAAAGTGCGCAAGTTGAGGATGGCCATATCGCGATTCACCTCGGCACTAAACTGTGCACCATGCTCTGCAAGTGCTTCAGCAATTACTCCTGCGTCTTTTCCATGACTACCTTGATTCAACAAGTGGTTTGTTAAGGCGCTTAAACCGTATAAATTGCCATCATAAGCTGAACCTGCTGCAAAAGCGAGGCTGATATCCAGCATAGGTACTTCAGGGGCTGCGTAAAAAATGACCTGAACGCCATTTGCTGTTTGCCACTTTTCCGTTTTAAACGTTGCAGTATATGCCTGATGGTTGATGAAGCTGAGGATTCCCACGAGCATTATGTGTTTGAATATATTCATGTCTTATTCCTTCGAGCGGGGAACTAATGTTGCTATGGTTCTATTTTGTTCCTGAAAATAATGGCGTGCCGTGTCTTGAATTTGTTGAGGGGTTATTTCATTGATTGCTTGTGTATATTGCTCTGCTTTCTTCCAACCAAGCCCGACTGTTTCCAATAATCCAATTTCATTTGCTTGACCGAAAATAGAGTCTTTTTCATACACCTTTTGCGCAATAATTTGGTTTTTGATGCGTTGTAACTCTTTTTCGGAAACACGATTCTTTTTTAGGTCTTCTAATTCTTCAAATAAACCGGATTGCAGTTTCGCTAAAGTTCCTTGCTGTGAAGGTGCTCCGTAAACGATAAATTGAGTCTGATACCGTGCGTATAGGTTATAGTAAGTGCTTGCACCCGAGGCAATATGGGAGCCTCGAATAAGCTTTTTAGCAAAACGTGCACTTTCACCTGCATCAAGAATTCCGGCTATGAGCTCCAATGCATAAGGTTCGTAAGGTTTGTCTGCGGTTGTGATCCCAGGCACAAGATAGCCTGCCATGAAAATAGGAAGCTTCACATTATTTTCAATGCGTACCTCTTTGGGGCCAAGTGATGGAGGTTCTTGATACGATTTACGTTTAGGAATTTTTCTCGCGGGGATTGCTCCGAAATACTTTTGTGCCAGTTGATGGACTTTATCTGCCTGGACATCGCCAACGATAACTAAGGTGGCATTATTCGGTGCGTAGTAAGTTTGGTACCATTTTTTTACATCATTAACGGTCATTTGCTGCAAATCATGCATCCACCCAATTACCGGATGATGATAAGGAGCGCTTAAATGAGCTGTGGCAAGAAATCGCTCAAAAGCCAAAGCTTGTGGATTATCATCCGTTCGCAAGCGTCGTTCCTCTTGAATTACTTTGATTTCGCGAGAAAACTCCTGTGGGTCGAGCAATAAATTTTGCATACGATCCGCTTCCAGCTCCAGGAGCGTACCTAATTGTGACGCTGCAGTTTTTTCATAAAAAGCGGTATAATCGTTATTGGTGAATGCATTCGATTGACCACCAATTGCAGCGATGGTTTTAGAAAATACTCCTAACGGATAACGGGGGGTGCCTTTAAACATCAAATGTTCAATTGCATGGGACACTCCGGTAATCCCCCCAGGTTCATCAGCGGAGCCGACGTTGTACCAAATCATGGAAACAACAATTGGAGCCCGATGATCCTCTTGTATCAGTATTTTTAATCCATTTTGCAAGTTATACTCTTGCACTTGGCTGAAGGTCTGGCAAGATAGTAACAGCAGCACGGTAATGAATAATTTGCGCACAAATTAACCTCATAGCAAAAAAGATGATTTGATTTTACATTTTTTAGGATATTTATACAACGATGATTAAATGGTTTAGACGAAGCCAAGAAGAAACTCAGGAAAAAAATGCTCCTTCAGAAGCGAGTATAACCCCTGTAGTTGGGGTTACAGAAGAGCAAGAATCCATTCTGGAAGAGCGCAATATTAAGGAAAATTTTTTCACTCGCTTACGTAAAAGCTTGACTAAAACCCGTACTCAGCTCGGAGAGGGTGTTGCACGATTGCTTTTGGGGAAGAAGGAAATCAACCAAGATCTGCTTGACGAACTGGAATCTTTGTTAGTTAGTGCAGACCTTGGTATAGACACCACGCAACTGCTCCTGAAACAGTTAACCCAAAGCATGGAGCGAAAGCATCTTAATAATGGAGATGCATTATTTGAGAATCTTAAAGAGCAACTAGAAGAAATCCTGGAGCGTAAAAATAAGCCTTTATCGCCAACAACTGCGGATGGTTCACCCTTTGTCATTTTGATGATCGGTGTGAATGGAGCGGGTAAAACAACCACCATTGGAAAACTTGCTAAGCAATTTCAACAGCAAGGGAAAAAAGTCATGCTTGCGGCTGGAGATACCTTCCGTGCTGCAGCAGTGGAACAATTGCAGGCTTGGGGGGCGCGCAATGAAATCCCCGTGATTGCGCAACATACAGGTGCTGATAGCGCTTCCGTTATTTTTGACGCATTACAGGCCGCAAAGGCACGTAAAATCGATATTCTCATCGCAGATACTGCAGGAAGATTACACACCCAGGACAATCTGATGGAGGAGTTAAAGAAAGTTAAGCGTGTTTTACAGAAACTCAATCCAGAAGCGCCTCATGAAACAATGCTGGTTCTCGATGCGGGTATTGGTCAGAATGCTTTAGTTCAGGCACGACAGTTTCATGACGCAATACAGGTTTCAGGAATTACGATGACCAAGCTTGATGGAACCGCGAAAGGCGGGATTTTATTTGCAGTTGCCAACGAACTGGAGATACCTTTTCGCTTTATTGGGGTGGGCGAAGGTATTGAGGATTTACGACCCTTTGATGCCAAACAATTTGTGGAAGCACTCTTCTCATGATTCACTTCGAGCAAGTTAGTAAACGCTATCCTGGAGGTTATGAGGCACTAAATAATGTAAACTTTTCCTTAGGAAAAGGGGAAATGGCATTTTTAACCGGTCATTCCGGTGCTGGGAAGAGCACATTATTAAAGCTCATCGCGCTGCTTGAGTGGCCAACTTCTGGACAATTGACCGTCAATGGTTTACGTCTGCATCAATTAAAAAGAAAGGATGTCGCCGCTCATAGGAGTCAATTGGGCATCACCTTTCAAGCTCCTCATCTTTTAAACGAGCGTACCGTGTTTGAGAATGTGGCTTTACCCTTGCAAATTCAGGGAATCTCGCACGTGCTTATTGCCAAAAGAGTGCACGCAGCGCTGGATATGGTGGGTCTGCTGCATAAGCAAAAAATGCTCCCTTCCCACCTGTCCAGCGGCGAACAGCAGCGTATTGGAATTGCTCGAGCAGTGGTGCATAAGCCCGCCGTATTGCTTGCGGATGAGCCCACAGGAAATCTTGACCCAGGTTTAGCGACAGAAATTATGTCTTTATTTGAACAGTTTAATCAGGTTGGCGTTACTGTCCTCATTGCCACTCATGATTTGCCCTTAATTGCACGAATGAAACATCGAATCGTGATGCTTAAAGGGGGACGTTTGTCATGTTAGGCAGATTACGACCTATCTTTGAACATCATCTGCAGGCAGCATTTCAAAGTTTAAATTACTTATGTAATCAACCTTTATCTACTTTAACAACCGCGTTGGTTATTGCAATTACCTTAGCCTTACCGGCTCTGTTTTGGGCACTTGGAAATAACTTACAAAACCTGGCGAATAATTGGCAAAGACAGGGGCAAATTTCTCTTTATCTGCAACTAAATCTTAGTGAAGCTGAACAAAACGCCATCGTTCATCGGGTACAAGCCATTAAAGGAATCGATAAAGTAACTCTCATTAGCCCACAAGAGGGTTTAGACGAACTACGCCAACAAGAGGAAATGCATGATATCATGGCCTACTTGCCGCAAAATCCCCTCCCAGCCGTAATCAGTGTGCAGCCCAACAGTAATCTCCGTAATGCCTTGACGCTGAAGTCCCTTCTTGAGCAATTGCACAGTATATCTGGGGTGGAACAGGTAAAAGTGGATATGGACTGGATCAAAAAACTCGACGCTTTATTAAGTTTTGTGATGCATTTTGCCCATGCTTTATTCGCTTTACTTGCTTTTGCTGTGCTTTTTGTTATAGGGACTACGCTCACTTTAGCCTTGCAAGTGCGGCATGAGGAAATCCAGGTCATGAAACTGATTGGCGCAAAAAATTCATTTATTATGCGTCCTTTTCTTTATGCCGGAATATGGTATGGAGTGATAGGTGCAGTACTAGCGGTGTTTTTAGTTAATATTTTTATTTTTAGCTTAAGTTTCGCAGTAAGTCAGCTTGCATATGTATATAATATGAGCTATTCGATTGATTTATTATCAATAAGACAGATCTTGCTACTTATATTATTTGCGATTATACTAGGATGGTTAGGTGCCTGTTTCTCAGTTAGAAGGCAACTGGCGTCTATCGAACCACAAATATAATTTCTTAATTAATGAACTTGTCACTAGAGGAAGTAGTATGAGTCAGCAGTTGCAATTAGCAGCAATGAATTTACCTATTGGTAGCCTTGATGCCTATATCCATCGAGTAAACCAAATACCTATGCTTACGCAGGAGGAAGAATTTTCCTGTGCTGAGCGTTTTCATGCTGAGAATGACTTGGAGGCTGCACGACGTTTAGTATTAGCTCATTTACGGTATGTTGTGCGTGTCGCAAGAGGTTATCTAGGTTATGGCCTGCCTTTGAATGATTTGATTCAAGAGGGAAATGTTGGCCTTATGAAAGCCGTTAAACGCTTTGACCCTAAAATGGGAGTACGGTTAGTCTCCTTCGCAGTGCATTGGATTAAAGCAGAAATCCATGAGTTTGTTTTGCGCAATTGGCGTATTGTAAAAGTCGCAACAACGAAAGCGCAGCGCAAATTGTTTTTTAATTTACGCCAAATGAAAAATCGTTTGGGCTGGTATACCAAAGAGGAAGTAGAGGCGGTAGCAAATGATCTCGGAGTTTCTGCTGCGGATGTTCGCGTTATGGAGCAACGGTTAAATGCGATGGATACTGCTTTTGATATGTCAGATAGTGAAGAGCAGGAAAACTACACAGCTCCAGAGCGCTATTTATTCGACCCTAATGACGACCCTGCTGTAGTTTTAGAGAAAGAAAATACGGGTGACTTAGGAAAAGAGAAGTTATTTACCGCATTAGAAAAATTGGATGAACGCAGCCAGGATATATTACAACATCGCTGGTTAGCCGATGATAAATTGACACTAAATGACCTAGCTGAAAAATACGGAATCTCAGCTGAACGTGTTCGGCAGTTGGAAAAAAATGCCATGAAAAAAATGCGTCAGTATATCGAAGCCTAGTCTCAGATAGGGTCTTCTCAGGTAGAATACCAATAGGGAACTACCTGAGGACTCAATGCTCCCCTCATTTTGTAACCCGCGATAGGGTTTCAGTAAAAATCTCAATCTATTTAATTCATATTGACATACATTAATGATGTCTTTTGTACTTCATAATTCATTTAAGTCCATTATAAAGATACTGTAATTACAAACATATGATGAATAGAGTTTACCACCGATAATACCTGAGTAAATTACCCCCCAATCACTTGATTATAATAAGTAACTACAGCAAGATAAACTCTTTGGTCATTGATTATAATGAGTAAATTTACTCATTAGTAAGGTTGCGAATGCCCTATTATATCCTTATCCTGATCGCCTGTATGGTGTGTACTGGGTCTGCTGACGCAGCAAAATCCTTTACATTCAAAGAGGCATTAACTTTAGCATATCGATATAATCCTGAGTTACAGGCAGAGATAGAACGCGCCAAGGCCATGCATGGGATCTTTATTCAAAGCGGATTATATCCCAATCCACAAATAACGCTCACGGCTGAGGACTTCGGCGGTTCAGGCTTATACAAAGCTTATGAAGCGGCGGAAACGACGTTCTCGGTTACTCAGCCCATCCCATTGGGTAATCGATTATCTTATTTGAAAAAAGCAACTTATGGTGATTATTTAACCTCATTAGCCCAAATCAATGTTCAAAAAGCGAATCTCTACAGTAAGGTGGGGGTGGCTTATGTCGATGCATTATATGCCGGACAATGGCACGAGGTAACTGAGAAGCTCATAAAATTAAATCAGACAATTGTCGAGGAAATTACCAAACGAGTTCAGGCGGGTATTGGTACGCAACTCGATTTGCGTTTGGCACAGGTACGATTAGGGGAAGCAAGGATTCAGGAGAAAAAAGCGGTACAGGAGATGTTAAGTTTGCGCGCGCAGCTAGCACGGTTATTAGGAAATGGCACACAAGTTAACGGTCAACTCATTGATGAAGGTCTCCCTGATGTTCCTTTAAAGTGGCCTTTTTTATTGAAAAATATGGCGCATAGTCCACAACTGATACAGATGAAATTCCAATTAAAGGCTAAGCGTGCAACCATTACTGCGGTTAAACGCGCAGTTTGGCCTGATCTTAATATTCAAGCGGGTGCGCGTCATTTTTCGGATGATGGCAGTAATGCTGCGGTTTTGTCGGCTTTCGCACAAGCCCCGGTTTTTGATCGTAATCAGGGTAAAATTCTAACCGCTGAAGCCCAATACACTCAAACAACCCATGAGCTACAAGGTGTACGCCTGGAGCTGCGTCAAAATTTATACATGCTGCTTTTACAGGCGCGACAGAGCCTATATGAGGTGGATTTAGTCAGCCAATCATTGCTACCGCTTGCTCGGCAATCAATCAAACAAGCACAAGAAGGTTATCGTATGGGGCGATATACCTACCTTGAGCTTACGTTGGCTTTAACAACTCTATATGATGAAGAACGTCATTACCAACAGGCCCATGCAGATTATCATAAAGCGCTCATCCAGCTTACGGCGCTCTTGGGACTGAAACCGCAACAGGGAAATCGATGAATAAATTATCTGCTAAAAAACATGGCTCATTCGTTGTTATCTTAATTGTAGGTCTTATCTTGCTTAGCGCTTATGCTTTTTGGCATAGGTCTAAAACAGTGGCCACCGATGAACATGGTCCTCATGGTGGAAATTGGTTAGAGGAAAAGGAAGTTGCCCTGGAATGGCAACTGGATGAACGAAACATGCCCGCTCATTTTATAGTCTATGTCTATCGTCAGGGACAGCTTGTCAAACCGGAGCGTGTGTCATTGGATATTACCCTTAAGCGTTTTGATGGACGTCAGGAAAAAATCTCATTTCTTCCCCAAAAAAAATTTCTTATAAGTAATCAAGTTATTGAAGAGCCACATTCTTTTGATATGCAGGTTAATCTAAGTTTGGATAATCAGCATTATCAATGGAATCATGAGTATTTTTCCGGCAGAGTAGAAATTTCTCCCGTTATGCAGCAGGCCACGGGCATTGAAGTCCTGAAGGTGCAAAGTCAGACCATTCAAACCCATTTAAATGCGGTGGGTAAGATTACGCCAAATCGGGACACCATGGCGCCTATTTATGCACGATACCCTGGTATTATTAAGTCGATGACTAAAAAATTAGGTGAAGAGGTGGAGCAAGGTGAACGTCTGGCAACCATCGAGAGTAATGAAAGTTTACAAAATTATGTTATCAATTCTCCTGTCAAAGGCACAATTGTTCAAAAAAATGCCACTAATGGCGAATTAACACAAAATACCAAAGCA
>Ga0066256_1002867_pt1 | contig 17886 bp, 13 predicted proteins | sample ThiBio_1000_biof_FD_87107 | JGI IMG/M metagenome (GOLD analysis project Ga0066256, IMG submission 87107) | Wastewater bioreactor microbial communities from Cape Town, South Africa - Thiocy_expt_1000_biof (version 2) | ecosystem: Engineered > Bioreactor > Thiocyanate-remediating >...
CCTTCGTGCGGCCGGCCTGATAGGCGCTGTCGAGCCGCTTGAGCATCACCCCTTCGATGACCGGATCGGGCGGATCGCGGCGGATTTTCTCCAGTTCCTCCCACGAGGTGAACGGGACCAGCGGCGAGAGGTCGAACCGGTCGTGCGGCGCCCTTTCGATGATCGCGCCGAGGCGGGCGCGGCGAGCGGAAAAGCCTTCGGGACGCACATCCCCGTCGCCGTCGAAGAGCACGTCATAGGCCCGCACGAAGGCGGGATAGTCTTCCAGCATGCGCGCGGTGACGGTTTTCCGGTTGAGGCGCTGCTGGAGGTCGGAAAAGGTGCGCGTCGGGCTGTTCGTGCGGGCCGTGCCGCCGACCAGCAGCTCGCCATCCACCACGCCCTCGAAGTTGATCGCGTCGAGCACATCGGGAAAGGCGGCGGAGATATCATCGCCGGAGCGGGAATAGAGGCGGCGCGTGCTGCCGGCCGCGGAGAGTTGCACGCGAATGCCGTCCCATTTCCACTCGGCAGCAAAATCCGCGGGATCGAGCGTGTCGAGGTCCCCCTCGCCCACGGGATTGGCGAGCATGACGGAATGGAAGATCGCGGGCGTCGCCAGAACCGGGCGTCCGGCCCTGCCCTCCAGCCAGGCGAAGAGCGGTTCGTAGGGCGGCTGGAGGCCGTGCCAGAGGGTCTCGATCTCGGTGACATCGAGGCCGGAGAAATCGGCGAGCGCCTGCTTGGCGAGCCGCGCCGAGACGCCGATGCGAAGGCCGCCGGTCGCCAGCTTCAGGAAGGCGAAGCGGGCGGAGGGATCGAGCCGGTCAAGAAGATCGCGCACGGCGCCGCGTACCTCCGTGCGGCCGAGCCCGTTCATGCGCGCGACGACCGTACCGAGCCGGGGCTGTGTTTCGTCCGGCACCTGCTCCTTGCGCTCCTGGTCCCAGACGAGCGCGATGGTCTCGGCGAGGTCGCCGACATAATCGTAGGAGTAGCGGAACAGCACCTCGTCCATACGTTCGAGCACCAGCTCGCGCAGCATGGCCGGCTTGACGCCGCGCACCTCCAGCGTGCCGGCGATGGCGGCGAGGCCGTAGCCGCGATCCGGATCGGGGGTATCGCGAAAATAGTCGGTCAGCAGTTTCAGCTTGCCGTTGCGGGAGGGCGTCAGGACGAGACGGTCGAGCAGGGTGGCGAAGGCTTTCATGCGCGGGCTCCCGGGATGTCCGTTCGGCCGGCAAGGGTACGGCATATCCCCTTCCCCCCGGCGGGGGGAAGGTCCCGGCAGGGGGATGAGGGGGCAGCGGCAAGCGCCGTCGCGTGACGGGAAAAGTGCATCGCTTCGCAATGCCGATACGGGCGGAGCGTGGAATACCCCCTCACCCTCACCCTCTCGCCGGCGGGGGGAGGGGACGAGCCGCACGCATGGCTGGAGAAAGCGTCTGCTCCCATCCTCAATCTCCCTCGTCCTCGTAACCGACGAGATGCAGCGGCCGGGCGGCGATACCCTGGAGTTCGCACCAGCGCACCAGGGCCTCCTCGCGGCCATGGGTGACCCAGACCTGCTGAGGCGCGATCTCGCGGATGGTCTGCGTCAGTTCCGGCCAGTCGCAATGGTCGGAGATCACCAGCGGCAGTTCGACGCCGCGCTGCTTGGCGCGCTGGCGCACCATCATCCAGCCGGAGGCGAAACTCGCCACCGGATCGGAAAAGCGCCGCGCCCAGCGGTCGGCGAAGGCCGAGGGCGGACCGACGATGACGGCGCCGCGGAAAGCGTCCTGGTTGCCGCGCTCCACTGTCGCCGGCCGCAATTCGCCGAGATCGATGCCCTGTGCCTGGTAATAATCGCACAGCTTGGCGAGTGCCCCGTGGATGTAGATCGGCTCGCCATATCCCGCCTGCCGCAGAAGCGCGATCACCCGTTGCGCCTTGCCCAGCGCATAGGCGCCGACGAGGTGGCTGCGCTCGGGAAACTGTTTCAGCGAGGTGATCAGCTTGCCGATTTCGACGCGTGGATCGGGGTGGTGGAACACCGGCAGGCCGAAGGTCGCCTCGGTGATGAAGACGTCGCAGGCGACCGGCTCGTAGGGGGTGCAGGTGGGATCGGCGCTGCGCTTGTAGTCGCCGGAGACGACGATGCGCGTGCCGTCCTTCTCGATGGCGATCTGCGCCGAACCCAGCACATGGCCGGCCGGATGGAAGCTGACGGTGACGCCGCCCACGTCGAGCTTGCTGCCAAGATCGACGGCCTGTTCGCTTTCGCAAAAATCCTCGCCATAGCGCAGCTTCATGATGTCGAGGGTCTGGCGGGTGGCCAGGACCGCCCGGTGGCCGGAGCGGGCATGGTCGGAATGGCCGTGGGTGATCAATGCGCGGTCGACCGGCCGGACCGGATCGACATGGAAGGCGCCGGCCGGGCAATACAGGCCTTCCGGCGTCGGAAAGAGCAGTTTTTCAGGTCGCATGCCGATAGAGATAAAGCATGCCGCGCAAAAGTGTACGGCGGTTTTGCGAAAACGATATGCATCGAGCAAAAAGCCAGCGAGCGGATCTCAAGGACTGCGGCGCGCTGCGGCGACAAGGTCGGCTTATGCCGGAGGCGCGGCCAGCAGCCGTTCGATGCCTTCGGGCGCCACCGGCCGCGAGAAATGGAAACCCTGCACCTCGTCGCAGCCGTTGTGGCGCAGATAGGCCATCTGTTCGGCATTCTCGACGCCTTCGGCCACGACGCTGAGGTTGAGCCCGCGGGCGAGGCTGATGACGGCGGAGGCGATGGCGGCCATGGTCGGGTCGTGCGGCAGGGCTTCCACGAAGGAACGGTCCATCTTCAGCCGCCGCACGGGAAACGTCTTCAGTGCCGCCAGGTTGGCATATCCGGTGCCGAAATCGTCGATCGACAGGCGTATGCCGAGCTTTTCGAGCTCGGCCATGGTGGCGAGCGCCCGCGGCACATCCTGGCTGATGGCATTCTCCGTCAGTTCCAGTTCGAGGAATTGCGGCTCCAGCCCGCTTTCCTTCAGCGCCAGGCTGACCTGGCCGATCAGCATCGGGTCGCAGAACTGCCGGGGGGAGACGTTGACGGCCATGACGACCGGCGGCAGGCCGAGATCGCGCCAGCGCTTGTTCTGCCGGCAGGCGGTCTTGAGCACCCACAGGCCGAGCGGCAGGATCAGGCCGCATTCTTCCGCGAGCGCGATGAAGCTTCCCGGCGCCAGGACGCCGAGGCGGGGATGGTTCCAGCGCACCAGTGCCTCGACGCCGCGCACATGGCCGGAGGCGACATCGATCTGCGGTTGGTAATCGAGGAACAGCTGGCCGCCGGCGATGGCGGTGCGCAGTTCCTCCTGCAGGTTGAAGCGCTCGGCCACCCGGTTTCCGCCGTCGTTGCGGTGCACCTGCAGCGAATCCCGGCCCAGCTCCTTGGCCCGGTACATCGCCGCATCGGCGCTGGCGATCAACTCCTCGGCCGTTTCGCCGTCTTCGGGAAAGCTGGCGACGCCCATGCTGCAGGTGGTGGCGATGGTGACGCCGTCGACGGCGATCGGCCGCGAGATCGAGCGGCGCAGCTCGGCGAGCCGCGGCAGGATATCGCCCTCGCCACGCGACTGGTTGGCGAAGACGAGAACGAATTCGTCGCCGCCGAGGCGCACGACGAGATCGGAGGCGCGGGTGAATTCCAGCATGCGCGCCGCCACGTGGCGCAGCAGCTCGTCGCCGGCATTGTGGCCGTAATTATCGTTGATCTGCTTGAAATTATCGAGATCGACATAAGCGACGATGACCCGCTGGCCGCTGATCTTGGCCTGGTGCAGCACGTCGGCGATCTTGTCCTTGAAGTAGGTGCGGTTGGGCAGCCCCGTCAGCGCGTCGTGATGCGCCATGAAGTGGATGCGGTCCTCGGCGCGCTGGCGCTCGATGGCGATGCCGGCGATATGCGTCGCCATCGCCACCAGCTGCATCTCGTTTTCGGTCGGGTGGCGCACGCTGCCGGAATACAGCGCAAGCGTTCCAAGCACATTGCCCTGGTGCGTCAGGATCGGTGTCGACCAGCAGGAGTACAGGCCGTACTGGGCTGCGAGATCGCGGAAGTTGGCCCAGCGGTAGTCGGTCTGCACGTCGCTGACGATGACCGGTTTTCCCAGCCAAGCGGCCGTGCCGCAGGAACCGATGTTCGGCCCGATGGCAACGCCGTCGATCAGCTTGTTGTAGCCGGCTGGCAGGCTCGGCGCCGCCCCCTGGTGCAATGTCTTGCCTTCCGGATCGAGCAGCAGCACGGAGGCCTGGATGTTGTCCAGCTGCTCTTCGACCAGCCGCACGAGCGCTTCCAGGATGGCGGGCAGCGGCTCGCTGCGGGCGATCATTTCCAGGAGGTTCGCCTGGCCGCTGCGCAGCGCTTCCTCGCGCTTGCGGGTGGTGATGTCACGGGCAATGCCGATCAACCCGACAACACGGCCGTCGCGGTCGCGCAGCGGCGTCTTCGAGGTCAGCCACCAGAACTGGCGGCCGTCCGGCGCGATCAGCGTTTCCTCGATGTCCAGTTCGGGGATACCGCGCGCCAGCAATGCCTGCTCGCTCTCGTAGAACCCTCCGGCGATATCGGTCGGGAACAGGTCGAAATCGGTTTTGCCGATGAGCTGGCCTGCCGATTCCAGGCGGTTGGTGCGCACCGTCGCCAAGTTGGCGAACAGGAAGCGGCTGTCGAGGTCCTTCACATAGATCTGGTCGGAAACCTGGTCGAGGGCGGCGGCGAGGACAGGCCATGACAGACCGTCGCCGAAAGCCTCGTTGTTGTCGAGGAGCGCCTCGGTTGCCGCCACAAGTCGTCTGGTCTGTGCTTGAAAGGTTTCTTCGTCACCATCCGGCAGACAAGTACGCCGCATTCCGGTCTCGCCCATTCCGTGTCCCAACCTTGCGCCGTAACTTCGAATGTCGTCCGCCCCGGCGATGGATACTGCCATCGAATATAGGGGCCATTTCCTTACTCTTGTTTAAGAGCGATACACGGTAAGCGACTCAGCGGCGCGCATCATAGCTGAAATGCCAAAAGACGAGAGCTTTTTTCGCCCAAAGTTTATCGTTTGAAATGATCTGTTCCAGAACGGTACGTTTGTCATTGGCATGAATTCTGCTTGTCGATCGGGACAATTCTGGAGCCGATCATGCCGTCACGCCGTCAACTTCTCCGAATACTGTCGGGCGCCGCCTTCCTGCCGCTGGCGGCAAGCCGCGCCGGCGCGCTCGAACTGACGCCGGTCGACTTGCGCGGGCCGATCGACGCGGCGGAATACGGGGTGCTGCCGGGAACGGCCGACAATCAGAGCAAGCGTTTCGAAAGGATGCTGCGCAAGGCGGCGGCCAGCGACGTGCCGGTCTTCCTGCCGCCCGGCACCTACCGCCTCTCCAACATCGACCTGCCCGACAACACCCGCATCACCGGCGTTCCGGGCGCGTCGCGCATCGTCTATACCGGCGAGGGCCACTTGTTCATGGCCGAGGGCCTGCGGCGCGTGCAGCTGTCCAACATCGTCATCGACGGCGACAACCGCTGGCTCGGCGATTATGCCGGGGCGCTGGTGCAGCTGCGCGGTGTCTCCGAGGTCGTCATCGACAATTGCGAGATCGCCGGCAGCCGCAAGCATGCCGTCCAGATGGAACGCTGCGGCGGCCGCATCGAGCGCTCGCATCTGTCCGGCGCGGCGCTGGCGGCGATCTATGCGGTCGAAAGTACCGGCCTGTCGGTGACCGGCAATACCGTTTCCGATTGCGGCAACGGCGGCATCCTCGTGCATCGCTGGACCAAGGGCGAGGACGGCACGATGATTTCCGGTAACCGCGTGACGCGCATCGCCGCCACCGCCGGCGGCACCGGCCAGAACGGCAACGGCATCAACATCTTCCGCGCCGACGGCGTGATGATCGCCAACAACCATGTGTCCGACTGCGCCTTTTCGGCGATCCGCGCCAATGCCGGTTCGAACGTGCAGATCGCCGGCAACCAGTGCCTGCGCTCCGGCGAGACGGCGATCTATTCGGAATTCGGTTTCGAGGGCGCCGTCGTTACCGGCAACCTGGTGGACGGCGCCGCTAACGGCGTGCTGATCGTCAATTTCGACGTGGGCGGCCGGCTTGCCACCGTTGCCAACAACGTCATCCGCAACCTGTCGCCGACAGGGCCTTACGCGCATGACGGCGCCGGCTTCGGCTTCGGCATCGCCGTGGAAGCCGATACGACCGTCAGCGGCAACGTCATCGAGAATGCCGGCAAGTGGGGCATGATGCTCGGCTGGGGGCCTTACCTGCGCAACATCGTCGCCACCGGCAACATCGTGCGCAAGGCCCCGGTCGGCTGCGCCGTCTCGGTGGTCGAAGGGTCCGGCACGGCGCTGCTTGCCGACAACCTGTTTCAGGAAACGCCCGAAGGCGGCATCGTCGGCTTCCGCTGGAACGACAAGACCACCGGAGACCTGGCGCTGGCGGGCAATGGCGGATTTGCCCACCTGACCATCGAGGGCAACCGGGTGTAGGCAGCCATCAGTTTTGCATGCCCCGCTTTCCATCGGCAGAGAATCGGTCTCGTCGCAACCTCGATCGATGATCATTGATGATCATTTCATGCAAAGATTTCATCCTTTCCGCCGGTTCCGTTTTTCCCCGCCGCCGATTATCGTCCGGCAAAAAGGGAGAGGACCATGCTGACGATCTACGGCGTTTACCGTTCGCGGGCTGCGCGCAATTACTGGATGGCGGCCGAGCTTGGCCTGGATGTCAAATCCGTGCCGGTGATCCAGGCGCGCCGGCTTGCCGATCCGCTCGATCCGGGCGCGCCGCTCAACACCCGCTCGCCGTCCTTCCTGGCGGTCAATCCGCTGGGGTTCATTCCCGCCATCGACGACAACGGGCTGGTGCTGACGGAATCGCTGGCGATCAACCTCTATCTCGCGCGCAAGCACGGCGGGCCTCTGGCGCCGCAATCGGTGCAGGAGGAGGGGCAGGCGACGATGTGGACCCTGTGGGCCGCCACCGAGGTGGAGCCGCATGCGGTCAAGGTTGTGCTGGCCTACGACAACGGCATCGAGCAGAGCGAGGAAGGCCAGCTGACGCTCAGGCTTGCCCGCCGCGCCCTCAAGCCGGCCTTCGCATTGCTGGAGGCGCATTTTCAGCGGCACGCCTGGCTTGTCGGCGACCGTTTCACCGTGGCCGATCTCAATGTGGCGGAGGTTTTCCGCTATGCGATGACCGAAAAGGAACTGTTCGACGCCGCGCCGAAGGTGGCCGCCTGGCTGGACCGTTGCCAGTCCCGACCGGCCTTCAAGGCGGTGATGGCGATCCGCGCCGCGGAGGCTTCGTAACGCCGGCTCGCGCTCGCCCGCCGCGATGATGAAAGAATGGCCGGTGCCGGTTTTGGCGCGCAGTCCCAGGGGTGCAACGGCCAGCCGTTTCCAGCAAGTAGCCGATCCGCGACGGGCAATCGGCAACGAGGAATTCGGCCGGCGGCTCTTCGAGGCCTTGCTGTGACGATGCGGCGGCCGATGCCGGAACAAGCCTTCGCCACGACAGCCTCGCGCCAGCCGCGTCTGGGATCATGGGACCAGATGTCATCTGTTGCAAAAGCGGTAAGTCCATGATTTTCGATCACGCCCCCGTTCGCCGGTCCCTGTCCGTTGCGGCGCTGTTGACGGCAGCGCTTGCCGTTGCCGGCTGCACGGACACCTCGCGCATGAATGCCGATGTCTTTCGCTACGAGACGGCGCCGGTGTTTTTCCAGTCGGCCGATACGGCGCAGCCGCCGGCGCGGCGGACGACGCTCTACACCACCTCCTTCCACCAGACCTACGGCTTACCGGTCTCCAATCCGGTGCACCTGGCGAGTTATGCCGCGACCGAGGATGACGGGCGCATGCTGCCGGCCATCCCCTACCGGTCGATCGATCCGCGCTACCTGCGCCAGGAGGTCGAATACCAGACGGTCGAGAAGCCGGGCACCATCGTCGTCGATACCAAGCAGCGCTTTCTCTATCTGGTGCAGCCAGGCGGCAAGGCGATGCGTTACGGCGTCGGCATCGGCCGCGACGGTTACGCCTGGTCCGGCCGCGGCGTGATCCAGTGGAAGCAGAAATGGCCGCGCTGGACGCCGCCCGACGACATGGTCGAGCGCCAGCCGGACCTGAAAATGTTCGCCGCCGCCAATGGCGGTATGAATCCCGGCCTGAACAACCCGCTCGGCGCTCGCGCTCTCTACATCTTCAAGGACGGCAAAGATACGCTCTACCGTATCCACGGCACGCCGGACTGGAAATCGGTCGGCAAGGCGACCTCTTCCGGCTGCGTACGCATGCTCAACCAGGACGTCATCGACCTGTTTGAACGGGTTTCGGGCAAAAGCCAGATCGTCGTTCTCTGAGGTTTTTCGATAAGACCTGCCGTCTCCCCGTGAACGGGGAGACGGTGCTCCAAGGCCGGTAGTCCTCACCCGAACGACGCGAAAAACGTCTCCGGCCCCTCCACCTCCACCAGCCGCCGCCGCTCGACCAACCAGAAACGGTTGCCCACCGCGCGGACAAAACTGCGGTCGTGCGAGACGAGCAGGCAGCTTGCCTGGTGCTGCATCAACTCGCTCTCCAGCGCTTCCTGTCCCTCGATGTCGAGATGGTTGGTCGGCTCGTCCAGCAGGTAGAAATTCGGCTCGGTGAGCCGCAGCACCAGCATGCCGAGGCGCGCCCGCTGGCCGCCGGACAGATGGCCGGCCGGCTTTTCCTGCATGTCGATGGCGATGCCGGCGCCGGCGAGCAGCGTTCGCGCCCGCGGCTCGCCGAGGGCAAAACGCCGGCTCAAGAGGTGAAGCGGCGTCTCGTCGCCCGGCAGGTCGGCGAGGTTCTGGTCGGCATAACCGGGAACCAGGGACGGCGTCGGCTTGATGCCGTCGGTCACCTCAGGGGCATGGCCGATCGCCGCCCGCAGCATCGTCACCAGCCGCGACTTGCCGACGCCGTTTTCGCCGAGCAGCACGATCCTGTCGCCCTGGCAGATGAACTGCCTGCCGGTCCTGAACAGCAGCGTGCCGTCCGGCGTCGTCACCGCTGCATCTTCCAGTGTCACCAGCACCTTGGCATGCGTGCCGCGGTTGGAAAGTCGGATGGCGCCGGCCGAGCGTTCCTGGTGCGCCGGTTTTGCTGTCGTCTCCAGCTTTTCCGCCCGCTGTTTCAATTGCTTGGTCTTGACCACCAGCAGGTCGCTGCCGGAATTGATGCCGATGTTGTTGAGTTTCGCCGCCTGCTGGCGCAATTGCTGCGCCGTCTTCATGTCGCGCTGGAAACGCCGCTCCTCGGCGGCATCCGCCTCGTCGAGCGCCGCACGCGCCCGGCTGTAGGGCAGGGCGAAAAGCTGCGAACGCTCCGGCCGCAGGAACAGCGTCCGGTTGGTGACGGCATCGAGAAAGGCGCGGTCGTGGCTGGCGACGATGACCGGCATGTCGCGGGGCAGGGCGTTCAGCCATGCCTCGAGCGCTGCGATCTTCGACAGGTCGAGATGGTTGGTCGGTTCGTCCAGCAGCAGCACATCCGGCTCGGTGATGGCGACGCGGGCGAGCAAAGCGATGCGTTGCCAGCCGCCGCTCAGCTGCCCGAGCGGGCGCTCGCGCAGTTCCGCCGGCACGGCGAGATCGTCGAGCACGATATCGACGCGCCAGGATTCGTTGTCCGCCTGCTCGGCCGGCAGGGCGGCGGCAACCGCCCGATGAAACGGCATCGCCATGAGGTTTGGCGGCACCGTCTGTTCCATATGGCCGATGGTCAGGCCGCGGCCGCGGATGATTTCGCCGGTGGTGGCATCCGCTGTGCCGGCGATGCAGCGTAGCAGCGTGGACTTGCCGCGGCCATTCGCGGCGACGATGCCGAGGCGCTCGCCCCGGCCGACCGTCAGCGACAGGTCGGAAAACAGCGTCGCGCCAAGCGTCACACCGAGATTGCGCAGGGAAATGAGGGTCATGATCGTTTCCTGGTCTAACCAGCGATCAACGCATCCGCGGCTTCCGGCCATCGGTCGATGCAGCTGTCGCGCGGCGAATGAAGAGGTGCAGGACGTCACAAGCGAAAAGCTTGGCGCTGCACGGGCCACGAGGGGCAGACCAGGAAGAGGGGGTGAAGTCTCTGGTCAGCCCTGCAAACGCATTTGCAGGGCCGCTTTCGGGCCAAACTGGCGATGCTGCCGGAAATATGTCATCACACAGCCCTCCATTCGGCTCGAGTTCGATGGATGGTTTCTAGCATTGGACGCATACGAGTGCAACCGGCGGCGTAGGGTCGAAGAAGCCCTCGACATTCTGCACCGGGGGCGGCTTTCCCATAGGCGCTAACTTATGGGATGGAGAGCGCTCTGGCGGCGTTAGCCTGGCTTTTCCGCTGTCTGGGCGGGTCGCAAAGAAGCCGCATGATTTTCGTGAGGGATTTTCGCGCTTTTTTCTTCGGCGAAAGCACTTTAAAAATTGCGGTCAGGAATGCGCGTTTCAACAGGTCATGCAACCTCCACATGGAAATCGCGATGGTATTACGGGTTGTCCTCGCCACAGGGGGGAGAGTCGAGGACGTCGTTCACGGCCTCGTCAATCATCAGCGCCAGAATGAGATGCGCCAGCAGCCAGGTTCTGGCCAATCGCGGATCCTTTGCCGGAAGCTTGTGGATGCCGAGACCGCTCTTGAGACGTTTGAAGGCGAGTTCGATCTGCCAGCGCAGCCGATAGACGTCCAGAACGGCTTCAGCCGTCATGTCGGTCGCCGGGATCGACGTCAGCACCATGACGAACCCCGCCGCCGTGACGGTCGGCGGCAGCATGACCTGACTGGGACGGCGGCGCTGATGTCCGCTTATTGCCGACTTCAGGGAGCGTGCCGCCGCCTCGGTGTCTTTCCGCTTGATGATGAGCCTTGCCTGAAACAGCGGTTTGCCGCGTCCCCTTTGCTTGTGGCCGGAATGTTCGATGAAGACATCGATCTCGCGAACCTCGCCGACCTGCATGGGACCAAAAACGGCATTCCAGTCGATCGGCCGGCCATCCGTCGTGACGATGCGTATTGTGCGCCAACCTGAGCGGACGATGAAATCTGCACCGGCAGCAACCACCTTTTCCAACGACGGCGCACGCGCATACGCCCGGTCGCCGACAACGATATCACCTGCCTGTTGCGGCACTCGTGTAAATGCTTCCCCGCCGTGGGCGTCGGTGATCTCCAGATGGGTGAAGCGGGAAAGCGCCGGCTCATAGGTCGCATGCAACCGAAAATCCGTGCCGGCGCTGCCTGGCTGGGAAATCGAACTGCCATCCGCGATGCGAAGACGCCGACTGCCGGTAGAGGGCACTGCCTTCGAAGCATCGGCCAGAAGCGCGCCTGCGATGTCGCCAAGCCAGTCTGCCGAGCCGCGCAAGCGCTTCAGCAAGGCGACATCGGAAAGGTTGGCAACATCGTTCAAACCTGCCCACGCCGCCGCCGAGCGCAGGCTCATGCCGCCAGGCCCGTAAGCGAGAGCCAGACGCAACAAGGTCGCGCCATCCTGCACGATACGGCGGCGTAAAAGCGCCCCGCTACCCCGCGCTGTCGTGTCCAGATCAATGATCCTCGAAAGCTTCGAGATCAGGTTTTGCCAATCGGGATCAATGGAATCAATCGTTCGCATCTGCACGAGGAATCACATCACGATTCCTTGTGTCCATCCCTTAAGTTAGCGCCTATGGGCGGCTTTCCCCCTTCTCCCCGGCGGGGAGAAGGGGCCGGCAGGCGGATGAGGGGCGGCTGGCTCCGAGTCTGCGGCAAGAACCCCCTTATCTGCCCCGCGGGCATCTTCTCCCCGCTGGGGTGGAAGAGGAGATCGCCTCGACCGTCATCGACCCTCGTTAACCCGTGCCGGCCCGCGCCATGCTAGGTTGGCGGCAATGATTCTCAGCCGCCGGCCGCCATGGAAACGTCCCTTTACCTCCCTGTCAAAACCTTCCTCGAAACCGCCGGTTACACCGTCAAGGGCGAGGTGGGCAGTTGTGATCTCGTCGGCCTGAGCGAGGGCGAGCCGCCGGTCGTGGTGGTCTGCGAGCTGAAGCTGAGCTTTAACCTGGAGTTGATCCTGCAGGCCGTCGATCGTGCTGCCGCCGCCGACGAAATCTGGATCGCCGCCCGCGTTTCGGGCAAGGGCAGGGGCCGCGAGGCCGACCGAAGGTTCCGCGATCTCTGCCGCCGGCTCGGCATCGGCATGCTCGGTGTCTCGGATGGCGGCGAGGTCAGCATCATCGTCAGCTCGATTTCACCGATGCCGCGCACCAACACCAAACGCCGCTCCCGCCTCGTTGCCGAGCACCGCAAGCGCCGTGGCGACCCGATGCTCGGCGGCGGCAGCAAGGCGCCGGTGATGACCGCCTACCGCCAGCAGGCGCTCGCCTGCGCCGCGGCCCTTGCCGCCGGGCCGCTACGCCCGCGCGACATCCGCCCGCGGGCGCCGGATGCGGCCAAGATCCTGCTCGGCAACGTCTACGGCTGGTTCGAACGCATCGACCGCGGCGTCTACGGCCTGACGGATGCCGGCCAGGCGGCGCTGGTGCGCTGGCCGCAGGCGGCGGAGTAGTCGTTGGGAGCAGATCCTCTATCCGGCTTGCCAGCAATCGACAGGGTGATCACATGTGGAATGAGAGTGTGCCTTAACCTCCTTCTCCCCGCCGGGGAGAAGGTGCCGGCAGGCGGATGAGGGGGCGATATACGGCAAGACTTTCCCTTGTGGCACCCCTCATCCGACCCTTCGGGCCACCTTCTCCCCACGGGGAAGAAGGGGAGGTGCCGTCGTCCCAGTCTTCCAAGTCACCGCCGCAGGCTGCCCAGAATCCCGCGCACCAGCGCCCGGCCGACCTGGCTCGCAACGGTGCGCGCAACACTCTTCATCGCCGCTTCGACCACCGTCTCGCGCTGGTAACCGGAGGTGCGCTTGCGGGGCGCCGGGCCGGCATCGTCGTTGCGGTCGTTTCCGAAGCCGGGCAGGGTCCAGCGGCCGGCGGCGCTGTCGTCTTCGCCTTGCTGCTGCTTTTCTTCCGGCTGGCGTTTTGCAGCCTCCTGGTCCGCAGCCTGTTTTGCACGGGCGGCCAGAATTTCATAGGCCGATTCGCGGTCGAAATCCTCGTCGTACATCTCGGCGACCGGGCTGACGGCGATCACCTTCTTGCGCTCCTCGTCCGTCACCGGTCCGAGGCGCGAGGCCGGCGGGCGGATCAGCGTGCGTTCCACCATCGATGGGGCGCCCTTGCCCTCCAGCGTCGAGACCAGCGCCTCGCCGGTGCCGAGCGTGGTGATGACGGTGGCGCAATCGAAGGCCGGGTTGGGGCGGAAGGTGTCGGCGGCGGTCTTCACCGCCTTCTGCTCGCGCGGCGTATAAGCGCGCAGCGCATGCTGCACCCGGTTGCCGAGCTGGGCGAGCACGGTTTCCGGCACGTCGAGCGGGTTTTGCGTGACGAAATAGACACCGACGCCCTTGGAGCGGATCAACCGCACCACCTGCTCGACGCGCTCGATCAGCACTTTCGGCGCATCGGCGAAGAGGAGGTGGGCCTCGTCGAAGAAGAACACCAGTTTCGGCTTGTCGGGATCGCCGACCTCGGGCAGTTCCTCGAACAGTTCCGACAGGAGCCAGAGCAGGAAGGTGGCGTAGAGCCGCGGGTTCATCATCAGCTTGTCGGCGGCAAGCACCGAGATGGCGCCGCGACCGTCATTGGTGACGCGCATGATGTCGCTGATCTTCAGCGCCGGCTCGCCGAAGAAATGTTCCGCCCCCTGCTGCTCCAGCACCAGCAGCCCGCGCTGCAGCGAACCGACCGAGGATTTCGACACGAAACCGAACTGGTTGGAAATCTCGCTCGCATGCTCGCCCATGTAGTTGAGCATCGCCTGCAGGTCTTTCAGGTCGAGCAGCGGCAAGCCGCCCTCGTCGGCGATCTTGAAGGCGATGTTGAGCACGCCTTCCTGCGCCTCGGTGGCGTTCATCAGCCGGGCGAGCAAAAGCGGCCCCATCTCGGCTATGGTGGCGCGCACCCGATGGCCCTTTTCGCCGTAGAGATCCCAGAAAATCACCGGGAACTCCTGGAAATCGTAAGGCGAAAGGCCGATCTGTTCGGCGCGCTTCAAGAGGAAGTCCTTGGGCTCCCCCATGGCGGCGATGCCGGAGAGGTCGCCCTTGATGTCGGAGCAGAACACCGGCACGCCGGCATCGGAAAAGGCCTCCGCCAGGATCTGCAGCGTCACCGTCTTGCCGGTGCCGGTGGCGCCGGTGATCAGGCCGTGACGATTGCCGAATTTCAGGTCGAGATATTCCGGCCTGTTGATGCTGTCATCCGGATTGCGGCTGGCACCGATGAAAAGCTTTCCGTCCTGCAACATCAAACATTCACTCCCTTGGGCGGGCGGCGATGGCGCGGCCGCAGCTTTTCATTGAATCATCTTCATCCTGTTATAAGGATAGCATCGGACGCGGACAACCATCCGCCGACCCTGATTCTGGCGGTTCCGCAGGGTAGCCGCAGCAGGGCGGATGGTAATGCCCCGCCCGTCCCATCGATACCGCGCTGGCCGCGATCACAAAGGAGAGAAGCCCATGAATGAACTCGTCACCCAGATCGCCGACAAGATCGGCATCGAGCCTGCGCTGGCGGAAAAGGCCCTCGGCATGATGCTCGGCTTCCTGCAGCGCGAGGCCGACGACGGCGCCGTGGCGCGGATGATCGAGGCCATCCCCGGCGGCCCCGATCTCGTCGCCCGCTTCAACGGCGAATCTGCGGGCGGCGGCGGCCTGCTCGGCTCGGTCATGAGCGCTCTCGGCGGCGGCGGCGGCGTCATGGGCCTCGGCCAGCAGTTGATGAGCGAAGGTCTCGGCATGGGCGAGATCACGGCGCTCGCCCGCGAGACGATCGCCGCCGCCAAGCAATATGCCGGCGACGATGTGGTCGATCAGGTTGTGTCCTCGGTTCCGGGGCTGAGCCAGTTCGTCTGATTGGGAGAGACAGAGGTGGGCTGGTGCGAAGGCACCGGCCTATCTCTTTGCCGTAGCTTGCGAATTGGCTTGTGAACGCGTTCGGGAACCGTAAGCTCTATAAGCTTCAATGATTTTCCGACGTATATATCAAATTGGAACGATTGTCTTAAAACGGTATAAGCATCTGGTCGCCTAATCCTTCCATCATTGCAAGCAGTGAGGAAAAAATGGCGACTTTTGAAGTACATAGCGGCACCAACACCGGCACCTCGGATATTGACGTCTATATTTTGAACAAGCCCGTCGGCTATTTTGCAATTTCCGGTGGAACGGAAGCGCACGGCGACAAGTTCATCGGCAACGTCGCCTACATGCCGGAGCAGTTCGACATGTACTCCGTCACCGACATCACCCTGCATGGCGTCATTGGCGCGCGCCCTTTCGAAATGTCGACGAATGCCAGCAAGGTCGACCTGTCGCAGACCGTCGGCGTCTCGTTTCTGCGGCTCACGGGCACGCAGATGAGCATCATCGGCGGCACCGAGACGATCCTCGATATTGAGGCCGAGAGCGGCTGGTTGAAGTTCGACATGGAAAGCGGTGTCGCGACATCCAGCTTCGTCGCGCCAAGAATGAATCCGTACGGCGCGCTGCCGCAGAACTATGATCCCGCCGCTCCGAAGGATATCGCCGGGCTCTTCCAGAACATCAAGGGTGTCGGCACCGGCAGCACGGATGACACGGTCTTTGGTTCGTCCCGCAACGATATTGCGGATCTCGGCGCAGGCAAGAACTACTTCGATGGACGTGATGGCACGGATACCCTGTACCTGACGGGAACACGAGACCAGTATACGATCACGAAGACCGCCAATGGTTTTGTCGTATCCAACGAGGCGCAGGGCATCCACACCGAGACGGTCAATGTGGAGCGCATCGGCTTCCTGTCGGACAATGAGGAAGGCCTGGATCCCGCGAATGGCACCCTTGCCTTCGACACGGACGGCATCGCCGGCCAGGCCTATCGTATCTATCAGGCAGCTTTCGACCGCACGCCGGACACTGCCGGCCTATCCTATTGGATCAAGTCGATGGACAAGGGCACATCGTTGATCGAGGTGGCGTCCGGTTTCGTCGGTTCATCCGAATTTGCCGCCGTCTACGGCGCCAACGCTTCGGATCAGAGCTTTGTCTCCAAACTTTACGAAAACGTCCTCGGTCGTGCAGGCGAGGCAGCCGGTATCGACTACTGGACGGGGCAGCTTGCGGCCGGCCAGACGCGCGCCGACGTGTTGGCAGGGTTCTCGGAGAGTGCCGAAAACATCGTCGGCGTTTCCGGCGCCATCGCGGACGGCATTTTCTACGTCTGAACTATATCCAATAAATCCATCGTGACTGCACTTAGCCCCGGCTCATAGCTGGGGCTTTTGTGTTCCCGATCCCCTACTTCTTCACCGCCACCAGGAAGAACCGTGGAAACAGCAACAGGCATTTCCCGTCTTCCTGCGGTGGATAGGCGTCGGCGATGCGGGCCTGGTAGGCGGCGAGGAATTTTTCGCGATATGTGTCTCCCACCGCGTCGAGATAGGGGCGCAGGCCCGTCGCCTTCACCCATTCGACGATCGCCGCCGCATCGTCCATCGGATGGCGGTAGACGGTGTGCCAGAGATTCAGCCCGGCCAGCTTCGGCGACAGGCGTTCGTAATAGGCGATCGGCTGCGGCAGGCTCGGCCGGCGCAGGCTGCGGCCCTCGAATTCGGCCGCCCAGGGGCCGTCGTGCAGCGTCGCCTCCATCGCCTTGTGCGACGGTTCGGCGAGGTTGTCCGGCATCTGCACCGCCAGCACGCCGCCCGGCGTCAGGTGGTCGATGAGCCGGTCCATGACGTCGAGATGATCCGGCAGCCATTGCAGCACGGCATTGGCGAACAGCACATCGACGGGTTGGGCCGGGCTCCACGCGGCGATGTCGGCCTGCTCGAAACTCAGGGCCGGCAGGCGCTTGCGGGCGGCCTCCAGCATGTCGGCGTCGCTGTCGACGCCGCGGATCGCGGCACCGGGAAAACGCTCGGCCAGCAGTTCGGTGGAATTGCCGGGGCCGCAGCCGAGATCGACGGCGGTGGTGACCGCGTCGTGCCGGATTTCCGCCAGCAGGTCGCGTGCCGGCTGGGTGCGTTCTTCCTCGAATTTCAGATATTGCGATGCCGACCAGGCCATGCCGTCCTCTTCGCTTCCCGTTACAAGGCTTCGAGCGACGGCAATATCAGGGACGGTCCGTAATCGCCATATTCATCCGGCAGATTGTTGCGGTTGATCCAGACGGTGCGGAAACCAAATCTGGTTGCACCGGCCACGTCCCAGCGGTTCGACGACTGAAAGGACACCGCCTGCGGATAGAGCCGATAGGCGGTCGTCACCAGTTCGTAGACGGCCGGCGCCGTCTTGAAGATTTTCACGGCATCGACGGAAAAGATGTCGTCGATGACGGTCTCCAAGGCCGAATTGGCGACGGCGGCGGAAAGCATTCCCGGCGAGCCGTTGGAGAGGATGGCGACGCGGGCGCCGCGCGCCTTCAATGCCTTCAGCACCGCGGGAACCTCCGGATAACAATCCAGCGTCCGGTAGGCATCGAGCAGGTCGGTCCGCAACGACGGCTCGACGCTTTTCACCCGCGCAAAACTGTAGTCCAGCGCCTGTTCCGTCAGCGCCCAGAAGTCGGCATAAGCGCCCATCAGCGAGCGCACCCAGGAATATTCCAGCTGCTTGGCCCGCCAGATCTCGGAAAACAGCTGGTAATCCGGTCCGGCCCGCTCGGCATGGCGGCGCACCGCCGCATGCACGTCGAACAGCGTACCGTAGGCATCGAAGACATAGGCGGCCTGGCTCATGGTTCTTGCCTCAGAAGCGGGTGATGAC
>Ga0066256_1002868_pt1 | contig 17852 bp, 22 predicted proteins | sample ThiBio_1000_biof_FD_87107 | JGI IMG/M metagenome (GOLD analysis project Ga0066256, IMG submission 87107) | Wastewater bioreactor microbial communities from Cape Town, South Africa - Thiocy_expt_1000_biof (version 2) | ecosystem: Engineered > Bioreactor > Thiocyanate-remediating >...
CCGCCGGGGTCGCCGTGACGTTGCGCAAGGACATGTGGCAGGTGGTGGAGCGGCTGCGCGAAAGCGGCGGGACCATCATCCTGCCGACGCATTACATCGAGGAAGCGGAAGAAACCGCCGACCGCGTCGGCGTGATCAATGGCGGCCGTCTGCTGCTCGTCGAGGAGAAGGCGGCGCTGATGAAGAAGCTCGGCCGCAAGCAGCTGATCCTCGATCTCGCCGAGCCGCTGGCTGCCCTGCCGGCGGGGCTCGCCATTCGCGGCCTGTCCATCGGTGCCGAAGGCAATACGCTGGTCTACGATTTCGATGCCGAACATGAGCAGGAGCAGGCGACGATCGCGACACTGCTGCAGCAACTTGCGGCGGAAAACATCCATTTCAAGGATCTCTCGACGCGGCAGAGTTCGCTCGAGGACATCTTCGTCCAGCTCGTGGGAGAGGACAAATGAATTTCGAGGCGATCAAGGCCATCTATTTGTTCGAAATGGCGCGCACGCGGCGGACGCTGCTGCAGAGCGTCGTTTCTCCCGTCATCTCCACGTCGCTCTATTTCATCGTCTTCGGCGCGGCGATCGGCTCGCGCATCCAGGAAGTCGATGGCGTCTCCTATGGTGCCTTCATCACCCCCGGCCTGATCATGCTGACCTTGCTCGGCCAGTGCATCGGCAACGGTTCCTTCGGCATCTATTTCCCGAAATTCGTCGGCACCATCTACGAAATCCTGTCGGCGCCGGTGGCGATGAGCGAGATCATCATCGGTTTCGTCGGCGCAGCGGCGACCAAGGGCATGATCATTGGCGCCATCATCCTGGCAACCGCCACTTTCTTCGTCGATATCCGTATCGAGTATCCGTTGATGATGGTGCTGTTCTTCGTGCTCACCGCCGTCAGTTTCAGCCTGTTCGGCTTCATGATCGGCATCTGGGCGAAGAATTTCGAGCAGCTCAACCTCGTGCCGATGCTCGTCGTGCCACCGCTGACTTTCCTCGGCGGCAGCTTCTATTCGATCAACATGCTCTCGCCCTTCTGGCAGGCGGTCAGCCACCTCAACCCGGTGCTCTACCTCGTCAGCGGTTTCCGCTGGAGCTTTTACGGCATCGCCGACGTCAATCCGCTGATCAGCCTCGGCATGGTGACGCTGTTTTTGGTGATCTGCCTCGTCATCCTGCATTGGATCTTCAAGACCGGTTACCGACTGAAAAGCTGATCATGCCGTCCGGATAATTTTATCCGGGTGTTATTGACAAGGGTATTTTACCCGGATAAATCTCCTGCATCCATTGTGCAGGAGATTTATCATGACTGTTTCAAACACTGTGACGGCGTTTGCCGGGGATGGGCTGCTGGCCTCGGGGGCGCCGCTTGACGTGGCGTTGGCGATCAAGGCGGCGCTTGCCGGCGATCCCGCGTTATCGATTCTTGCTTTCGACGACCGCAGCGGCCGCCAGGTGGATTTCGACCTGCGCGGCACCGACACAGAAATTGCCGCGCGGCTGCGGCCGGCCACGGAGCCGGCGGCGGAGGCGGCCAGGCGCGGGGCGGGACGGCCGAAACTCGGCGTCGTCGCCCGTGAGGTGACGCTTCTGCCGCGGCATTGGGAATGGCTGTCCGGCCAGCCCGGCGGCGCCTCGGTGGCGCTGCGCAAGCTGGTGGATGCGGCCCGCAACGAGGGGTCTACCGGCGTGCCCGGCGTCCGCGATGCCCAGCAGGCGGCGGATCGTTTCCTGCTGGCGATGCTCGGCAACCAGCCCGGCTACGAAGAGGCGACCCGGGCGCTGTATGCAAAGGACGGGGCGGCGTTTGACAGGCTGAGCGAAATCTGGCCGCGGGATCTGAGAGACCATGCGCGGCGGCTGGCAGCGCCGGCCTTCGCGACAGCTTGATTGCTTTCGGAACTGAGGTCGCTCAGTTCCGCAGCCGCAACTCGTCCGTCTGCATCTGCAGCGAACTCAGGGTCGAGAGGAAACTCATGCCGAGCAGGCTCTGGTCGAGCTTGCCCTGTTCGGCGACGGTGGCGGGCAGGTTGCGGCGGATGATCGGGCCGATGGCGATTTCCGAAAGCGTGACGGGTGCCGCCCGGGCGATGCCGTTCGCCGTCATCACCGTGACGGAATAGGTGAGGTTTTCCGGATTGATGCCGATGCGTTCGGCATCCTCGTGGGACAGGGCGATCATGCTGGCGCCGGTATCGACCAGCATGCCGATCGACTGGCCGTTGACGGTGGCGTCGGCCTGGAAATGGCCGTTCATCGCCTTGTAGAGGATGACTTCCTGTTCGCCGTCCTGGCTGGACACCACCATCGCACGGCCGGGCAGGAGGCCGGAAAGCAGCCGGTCGCCGACGGCCTGCATGTCGTTGCGGTAAAGATAGGCGGTGACGAGCGCGAGAAGGATCAGCAGCCAGATCATCATCTGCCGCATGCTTTCGCCGAGCGAGCGGCGGCTGGCGAGAATGCCGACGCTCAGCATCGCTGCAAACGGCAGGAGCATCACGAAGCGGCCGAACTCGTCCTTCTGCAGGCCGAGGATGCGGCTGTTACCATCGGTGAAGACAAGCACGGCAAGGCCGAAACCGAGGATGGCGAGGACGATCGTCAGGCGATTCATGAAAGGCCGCGCTCCCGCGCCATCCGGGTGCGGCGGGTTTCGCGGCGCGGCTTGCGCTCCACGGTTTCGAGCCGCGCCGGAAGGCTTGCCATGATCTGCCGGCGTTCGTCGTCGCTGTAGAGCGTCCACGCGCCGATTTCTTCGCGCGTGCGGCCGCAGCCGAAACAATAGCCGGTGGTCATGTCGATGGAACAGACGAGGATGCAGGGCGATTCCATGGGGCTCTGATCTTGTTGAAGTCCGGGTTGCCGTCCTGGCCTATATCGGATGTTCAGCCGGCCAAGGCAAGGGCGGAGAAAATGCCGATTTCGGCAATCTGCTGCGTGGCGCCGATGGTGTCGCCGGTGTGGCCGCCGATCCGCGACCGCGCGTGGCGGGTGAAAACAAGCACGAGCAGGGCGACCGCAAGCAGGCTGAACAGAACCGTGCTCGCGGAATGCAGGCCGAGGGTGAGAAGCACGAAGACGGCGATGCCGGTGACAAGGGCAATCGTTCGTGCGCCGCCGTCCGGCGCCCCTGCGGAGGCGGCGACCCCGGCGGCGCGCGCCGAGGGCAGGCGATGCCAATGCCAGACCATTGCGGCGCGGCTGAGCCCGGCAGCGCCGATCCAGGCGAGCGCCACCGACAGCGGCGCTTCCTGCCGGGCGAGGGCCGCGATGGCCGATGCGCGCAGCCCGAAGGAAAGCACGAGGGCGATGACGCCGTAGGCGCCGATGCGGCTGTCCTTCATGATGTCGAGCGCATGATCGCGGCCGCGTCCGCCGCCGAGGCCGTCGGCGCTGTCGGCCAGGCCGTCCTCGTGCAGCGCGCCGGTGACGAGCGTCTGCAAGGCCAGGGCAAGGAAAGCAACGAGCAGCGGATCGGCACTGAAGGACAGGGCGACGAAGACGAGCAAGGCCGCGGGCGCCGCGATGACCAGCCCGGCGGCGGGAAAGGCGCCGGCCATGCGCCGCATGCTGCCGTCCCGGCCCTCGAAGAAGCGCGTCGAAACCGGGATGCGGCTGAGGAAGGCCATCGAACGAACGATATCGCCGCCGAATTCCCGGATATCCATTCCTGCTTCCTCCTCTGCTTCCTTCGCACGACTTCTTTTACGCGACAGGGGCCGGCGCTTTTTGCAGTTGTTCGCCGCCTCGTCCGTCTTTAATAGACGTCACGAAATCGACGCCAGCGAAATCGCAACGGCCGGCGCATCACAATCGCATGACGAACACGAGGACACCCCGCCCATGAGCGTATCCGGCCTGCCATTCGACGATTTTCGCGCCCTGCTGAAAGACCTGCCGGGACCGGACGCCCATGCGCTCGTCGCCGCCCGCGAACGCGATGCGCAACTGACCAAGCCGCCGGGCGCGCTCGGCCGCCTGGAAGAAATCGCCATGTGGCTCGCCGCCTGGAGCGGCCGTCCGCCGGCGGTGAACCGGCCGCTGGTGGCGATCTTCGCCGGCAATCACGGCGTCACCCGCCACAACATCACGCCCTTTCCGCCCGCCGTTACCCAGCAGATGGTCGAGAATTTCGCAGCCGGCGGCGCGGCGATCAACCAGATCTGCGTGACGCACGATCTCGGCCTGAAGATCTTCGACCTGGCGCTCGATTATCCGACCGGCGACATCACCTGCGAGGCAGCGCTTTCGGAGCGTGATTGCGCCGCGACCATGGCCTTCGGCATGGAAGCGGTCGCCGGCGGCACCGACCTCCTGTGCATCGGCGAGATGGGCATCGGCAACACCACCATCGCCGCCGCCATCAACTATGCGCTCTATGGCGGCACGGCGGAGGAATGGGTCGGGCCGGGCACCGGTTCGCATGGCGACCTGCTGCAGCGCAAGATCGCGGCGGTGGAGACGGCGGTCGCCTTCCACAAGGACCACCTGTCCGATCCGCTGGAGGTGCTGCGCCGGCTCGGCGGCCGCGAGATCGCCGCGATGGCCGGCGCCATCCTCGCCGCGCGCATGCAAAAAATCCCGGTGCTGCTCGACGGTTACGTCACCACGGCGGCGGCGGCGATTCTCAAGGCCGCCAATCCGGCGGCCCTCGACCATTGCCTGATCGGCCATGTCTCGGCCGAGCCGGGGCACCTGAAGGCGATCGAGAAGCTCGGCAAGACGCCGCTTTTGGCGCTTGGCATGCGGCTCGGCGAAGGCACGGGTGCTGCGCTGGCGGCGGGAATCGTCAAGGCCGCCGCCGCCTGCCATTCCGGCATGGCGACGTTTGCTGCGGCCGGCGTCTCCAACAAACAGTGAGACCGGTGACCGCTCGCGTCTTGCGGAGCGGACGGCGAACCTATATGCGCTGGGCCTGATATCCGGCAGGACAGGGGACAGGCATGGACAGGGTTGTTGAAAAGAAGCGGGGCCTCCGTCATTTCTTTGCGGCAGCCAGCTATTCCTGGGGCGGCTTTACCCGCCTGCTGAGGGAATCGGCCTTCCGCCAGGAAATGCTGTTCTTCCTGGTCGGCGTGCTTCTGTTCGCCGTCATCGGGGCGAGCCTGGCGGAGTTTCTGACGCTTGTCATCCTCTGCCTGCTGCTGTTCGGCTTCGAGGCCCTGAACACCGCGATCGAAGAACTCGTCGATCGCATTTCCCCGGAAATCTCGGCGGTCGGCAAGAATGCCAAGGATCTCGGCTCGTTTGCCGTGCTCTGCCTGCTCGTCTCGACCAGCCTTTTCATTGTTTTCGTCATCGCCCGCCATCTCGTCGGTTTCTGACAGCCTGCCCATTCCTAAAACGGTTCAGGGAAAAGACCGTCGCCTTGTATGGAGCGGGGCGGGTCCGGCATGTGCGGCGGGAACGGGAAATATCTTGGCGGCGAGCCCGGGTCCGATTGCCGGCCTGATGCTTTGGTGGAGGCGGCCGGCCGATCTGGCAAGGCGGCGAACGGGGGCGATGCCGTGGCTCTCGACGCATTCCTCGACGAGCAGATGCAAGCCAGCGGATTGCTTACTATTTTTGGTGGCCTGGCGCCTGCCGTGCGGATGATCCTTGCGGCGTAGCCCGTCTGTCTGTTGAGTGTGCCTTGAGGCAACCGGCGGGCCGGTTGCGACAAGCGCCGGGAGGCTATCGTCATGGGCCTGCAGCAGTTCATCGTACAGCAATTCATCAAGCACCTCGGGAAGACCGCCAAGCAACACGGCGGTTTCCAGACGGCGACCTATTCACAGTCGCTCGAGCCGGTCTACTCCATGATCAGCGATGCGGCGATGGCGGAAGGCATCTGCGAGGCGAGTTCGGCGCGCTGGGTGGCCGAGCACGCCAAGGGTTCCTCCTTCTTCCAATGGATTCACGACAAGAACGGCAAGATTAAGAGAACCGCCATCGTCGACCTGGCCGCGCAGCAACGTGCCGGTGAGGCGAAGAAAAGCCAGGACCGGGCTTCCGAGGAGTTCCTCTTCGGCGAGGGACTGGTTCGCCGCACCAACCCGCTGATGAAACGATCCGGACGGGAAATGGTGCCGACGCGATCCTTTGCCGAAGGGGTGGGCAATGTCGGAATCAATTTGCCGAAGGCCATGACGGCTTCCAGGTTGATCACCGGCTACTATGTGATGATCGGCATCTACGGCAGCAGCGGCGCGCATTGCATGGCCGCCTATATCGGCCAGGACATCTGCTTCTTCGATCCGAATTTCGGCGAATACTGGTTTCCGGACCAGGCCAATTTCGTAAAATGGTTCCACGAAAGCTTCTGGCTGTCCTATCGCATCGGCGGCCTGGATCACCATTTCCATCTTCGGGAATACGCACCGAAGATGAAGTTCGTCACCCAGTACGGCAGGATCAACAGGGTTGCGATGGGCGGGAATTGATCCCGAAACACAGGGAATCAGGCTGAGAACATGTTGTATGTTCAAGCTCATTTCTTTCTGGAATACACTTTAAAGGCGTATCTTATTTTTGATTGCGCGTGAAAGCGGGTGGTGGATCGGCCAAGATTGGTCACGTCCGGTGTTGCCGGATGAGCAATGTTGACGCCGGCCCCATCGCCCGCCAAGCCTTTGAGCCGTTGGAGCATGATGTGTCCAAATCATGCCCCGAAGAGGCTTTGCAGGGCTATGCCCGTTTTCAAAAAAGGAGGATTGCCGTGGGGCTCGCGCAATTCGTCGTCAAGCAGTACATCAAGGTGCTCGCTTCGAGCGCAAAAAAGCATAACGGTTTCCAGACGTCGGCCTATTCCCAATGCCTGGAGCCGGTGAACAGCATCATCAGCAAGCATGAGACGACGCGCGAAGGGATCTGCGAAGCGACGTCGGCGAAATGGATCGCCATGCATGCCAACGATTCCTCGCTGTTCAACTGGATCTACGACGACAACGGCAAGATCAACAAGGCAGCCGTGGTCAACCTTGCCTTCAACCAGATTCACGGCGAGACGCTGCGCGATCCCTCGGGAAAGACCGACCAGGATCGTGCCTCGGAGATCTACCTGTTTTCGCAGGGCCTGATGCGCCGGACGAAGACGGTTCAGGGCGTCGGCGGGCTGCGGCAGGAACGGACCATCATGGAAGGCAACAAGTCGTCCGGCAATGTCGGCGTCCAGTTGTCGAACGGACTGGTCTCGTCGAAGATCACGGCCGGCTTCTATGTCATGATCGGCGTCTATGGCCCCGGTGGCGGGCACTGCATGGCCGCCTTCATCGGGCAGGACGTCTGCCTGTTCGATCCGAATTTCGGCGAATACTGGTTTCCGAACCGCGGCGATTTCGTCAAATGGTTCCAGTCGGCGTTCTGGCTGCCCTATCGGGTCGGCAGGCTCGATGCGCGCTTCACGTTGCGGGAATACGGGGTGCGGATGAAGTTCGTCACCAAGCAGGGCGAAATGAACGGCAAACGCATCGGCGGCAAATACTGATCGTTCCGGCGGCAAGGCAGCGTTGCCCTGCCGCGACCGCCTACGCCGTTGCCGTTAGCTGTCGTCAGGCGAAACTCTTCTTGCGGCGTGCCACGGCGTGCGCCTCCTCCACGGCCGGCAGGCTCTGCAGCACGCGTTTGGCGGGCAGGATGGCGATGACTTCCGTGCCCTCGCGCAGTTTCGATTTCAGGATGAACTGGCCGTCGTGCTTGGCGAGGATCGCCTGGACGATCGGCAGGCCGAGGCCGGTTCCCTGTTCGGCGCTCTTGATGGCGATCGAGCCCTGGCCGAAGGCGGAGAGCACGACGGGGATTTCTTCCTCGGGAATGCCGGGACCGTTGTCCTTGATCGACAGGTATTGGCCGCCGCCGGCGGTCCAGCCGACCTTGACCATGATCTCGCCGCCCTGCGGCGTGAATTTCACCGCATTGGACAGCAGGTTCAGCACCACCTGCCGCATGGATTTCTCGTCGGCCCAGACGGAGGGAAGCCCCGCCTCGAACTGCGAGGAGATGGTGATGTTCTTGCCGTGGGCGCGCAGTTGCACCATGCCGATGCAGTCTTCCGAAATCTCCAGCAGCGAGATCGCTTCCTCGTTGAGATCGTAACGCCCGGCCTCGATGCGCGACAGGTCGAGGATTTCGTTGATCAGGTTCAGCAGGTGCTGACCGGAGCGGTGGATGTCGTTGGTGTATTCCTTGTAGATCGGATTGTTGAGCGGCCCCATGACTTCCGTCGACATTACCTCGGAGAAGCCGAGGATGGCGTTGAGCGGCGTGCGCAGCTCGTGCGACATCGAGGCGAGGAACCGCGACTTGGCGAGGTTGGCTTCCTCGGCGCGGCGGCGGGCTTCGTCGGACATGGATTTCGCCACTTCGAGTTCGGCGATCAGGTCGTCCTTTTCCGACTGGAAGGAAAGCAGCTTCTGGTTCGACTGGAATAGGCGGTCGGTGATGTAGATGAAGAAGACCAGCGCCGTGACGACCATGGCCGTCAGGCCGATGTCGAGCACATCGTGCGAGAAGGCCGTCTTGATGCCGAGGGCAACGGCGGTCGGCGCGAAGGCGAACAGCACGGCCCGGCGCAGCATGAAATTGGCCAGCGCCGTCGCCGACAATGCCACGAGCAGAGCGGCGCCCTTGAACAGGGTGTAGGTATTGCCGCCGCAGACATCGCAGCCCTGCAGCGCGAAATAGGCCCAGCCGCAGCCGTTCAGGACCTGGCCGGCAAGCAGCCATTTGCGCCATTTGAGCGCGTTTTCGGCCGTCATTTCCTGGCTGTTGGCGCGCCGGGCGATGAGGATGTTGACGGAGTGGAAGGTCAGCGCCATCAGCGCCCAGGCGATGAGCGTCAGCTCGCGGCTGAAATAGATGCCGGTGGCGGCGGTGAGGAGCACGAGCAGCGGCACCACCGTGGCGCCTTGCAGCACGGCGCCGAGATGCATCATCATCATCTCGCGGTCGAAGAGCTGCACACCGGACTGGCTGGATTGCAAGCGCTCGCGAGTCGTCTTCACGGCCTTTGCCACAGCCTTGTTCTTGTGGCTGCGGGAAAGATCCACGATGATCTTGTCGGTCGAGGAGCTGACGCCTTTATTCATAGGTCCAATGAACGCAATACCGGTCAATGATTGCAGCCTAGCGGCGAATCCTTAAGAGATTGCTGCCGGGAAAGAATTTGTTTGCCATCTTTGCTCAGGTTTTGTTGGGAATAGGGACGAAAGTGTGAAACGCGGTTTTCGCCTGCTGCGCGACGGGGTGACGGCCTTTGCGCTTCTCGCCTTCATCGGCCTGATCGCGCTCAAGCTGCAGTCGGCAAGGGACGTGGAAATGAATGGTCCTTTCGCGATCGTCGACGGCGATACGCTGGCTGCCGATGGCAGCCGGCTCAGGCTGGTCGGCCTCGACGCGCCGGAACGCGGGCAATCCTGCGGCGAGGGAGAGAAGGTCTGGGCGTGCGGCGAGGCGGCCCGCACGCTGCTGCAGGACATGCTTGCCGGCCGCCAGGTGCAATGCCGGGGCCATCGCCGCGACCGCTACGGACGCCTGCTGGTGACCTGTCGTGCCGGCGGGACGGATCCCGCCGCCGCGTTGGGGCGGCGTGGGCTTGCCGGTTCCACCGGCGGGTGCGCGACGGCGGGACCGGCCGCCCGCCCACAACACGCCGGCAGCCGGTCCGGTCCCTTCGACCGGCCGGGCCACTGGCGTCACCGCGAAGGCATGATGGTGGAAGCGCCGTCCTGGCTGGATGACATCGCCTTCCGGCTCGGCCTGCGCGAGGCGGCGCCATGAGCGGAGAGACGCCTGGCGCCCTGTCGGCGGCAATCGCCGCCTGTCGCATCTGCCGCGATGCGCCGGCACGCGGCATGGCGGACCGGTTGCCGCATGAGCCCCGGCCCGTGGTCGTGCTGTCGGCGACGGCGCGGATCCTGATCGCCGGCCAGGCGCCGGGCTTGCGGGTGCACGAGAGCGGACTGCCGTTCAACGATGCATCCGGCGACAGGCTGCGCGCCTGGCTCGATGTCGATCGCGAGACCTTTTACGATGCCGGCCGTTTCGCCATCGTGCCCATGGGGTTCTGTTTCCCCGGTTATGACGCCAAGGGCAGCGACCTGCCGCCGCGCCGTGAATGCGCGCCGTTCTGGCGGCAGAGGGTGATCGATGCCATGCCGCAGGTCGACATGGTGCTGGCGGTCGGCCAGTACGCCCAGGCCTGGCATCTCGGATCGCGGCGGCAGGCCTCGATGACCGATACGGTGATGGCATGGCGGCAGTATTGGCAGGCAGAAGGAGGGCCAAAAGTGCTGCCCTTGCCGCATCCGAGCTGGAGAAACACCGGATGGTTGCGGAAAAATCCCTGGTTCGAGGAGGAATTGTTGCCTTTCCTCAGAAAGCAGGTTCGAGAGCGCCTATAATTGAAACAATATTCTTCCTTTGGCCGGATTTTGCGGTATAAAGAGAAAATAATTCGCAAGGGGCCGAAGTAATGGATCGACTGGACCGAAAAATTTTGCGTCTGCTGCAGGAGGATTCCACGCTCGCAGTGGCAGACCTCGCCAAGAAGGTCGGCCTGTCGACGACACCCTGCTGGCGCCGCATTCAGAAGATGGAAGAGGATGGCGTCATCCGCCGTCGCGTGGCGCTTCTGGATCCCGTCAAGGTCAACACCAAGGTGACCGTGTTCGTTTCGATCCGCACCAACGCCCATTCGATCGAATGGCTGAAGCGGTTCTCGGAAGTGGTGGTGGATTTCCCCGAGGTGGTGGAATTCTATCGCATGAGCGGCGACGTCGATTACCTGCTGCGCGTCGTCGTGCCTGATATCGCGGCCTACGACGCCTTCTACAAGCGGCTGATCGCCAAGATCGAGATCCGCGACGTTTCATCGGCCTTTGCCATGGAGCAGATCAAATACACGACGCAGCTGCCGCTGGACTACATGGTTCTGGAAAACCAGAAGGCCGGCGAAGAATAAGGCGGCACTTGCCGTGTCCGCTGGGCTTTATCGCTTCAGCCGGTTCAATATCTTTTCGCTGGTCAATTCCCGCACCGCATCCTTGCCGATCCAGCGTGCCGTCTTGTCGGGGCTTTCGGCAAGAGTGCGGGAGAGCGCCAGGGCTGCGGCATGGCAGGCGCGGTTGCGCTTGCCGATGTTGCGGAGCGCCCAGTTGACGGCCTTGCGGACGAAGTTACGCGGGTCGCGGGCATGCGCTTCGATCAGCGGCAGGAAGGCGAGGAACGTCTCGTCCGGCTCCGTGCGCATATGGACGGCGGCACCGGCAATCATGGCAAAGGCCGTGCGGCGGACGAACTCGCGCGCGTCGTCGGCGAAGACCGGGATGAGCGCCGTCAGGCCGGCTTCCACGAACAGGTCCGCTGCGGTGTCGACGATTTCCCAGGAGTTGAAATCAGCGGCCCAGGCCTACGCCTGCGACGATGTCAGGCGTTTCGGCTCGGCGGTGTAGAGCGCCAGCATGCGCGCCTCGCGGATATCGCTGTCCCAGAGCGCCATGGCGCGCTCATGGTTGCGCTTGGCCTTGCGGGCGATTGTCTGCAGGTGGGGATTGGAAATGCCGAGCGCCCTGTCGGTGACGATACCGAAGCGGGCCATGCCGGCGATGCCGTCTTCCGATCGCAATGTTTCGAGATAGGCGCAAAGTTTTAGCGCGTCCCAATCAGGACGGGGCGTTTCGCCCGTCATTGCAGGTCCCCCTCATTGCAGGTCCCCCTCATTGCAGGTCCGACGTGTCGAAACGCAGGTCGATCTGTTTCCAGACATCGTAGTGCTCCGCATAGGGCTGCAAGGCGGTGAACGGGGCGCAGCGCAGGATGGCGCGCCGGGCGCTGGCGACGATCGGGTCCTTTTCGTCTTTACCGGCGGGCGCAAGAAGCTCAGGCTCGCCGACAAGCGCACCGCCGCGGTCCAGATGGATGCGGTAGGTGATGACCGGCTGTGCCGCCGCCGTTGCCGGCAGCGACCAGCAGGTCGTGATCGTCCGGTGCAGCACGGCGGCAATTTCCGTTTCGATCTCCTGCGGGGATGCGGAAGCTGCGGGCCGAGGCGTCCCGGCAGCGCAAAACAGGGCAAGACACAAGCCCAGGATGCGCGCCGGGACCACCGGCATCATTTCTTTTCCAGTCGGGCGAGGAGGGACGACGTATCCCAGCGCCGGCCGCCCATCTGCTGGACGTCGCCATAAAACTGATCGACCAGCGCGGTGACCGGCAGCGTGGCGCCGTTGCGGCGGGCTTCGGAAAGCACGATGCCGAGATCCTTGCGCATCCAGTCGACGGCAAAACCGAAATCGTACTTGCCTTGATTCATCGTCTTGTGGCGGTTTTCCATCTGCCAGGAGCCGGCCGCCCCCTTGGAGATGACCTCGACCAGCTTCTCGATGTCGAGACCGGCCTGCTTGCCGAAGTGGATACCCTCCGCAAGCCCCTGCACGAGGCCGGCGATGCAGATCTGGTTGACCATCTTGGCGAGTTGGCCGCTGCCGACCGATCCCATCAGCCCGACCATGCGGGCATAGGCGTCGATGACCGGCCGCGCCTTTTCGAAGACGGCCTCTTCAGCGCCGCACATGACGGTGAGCACGCCGTTTTCGGCGCCCGCCTGGCCGCCGGAGACCGGCGCGTCGATGAAGGCGCAGCCTCTGGCGCGGGCGGCCTCGTCGAGTTCGCGGGCCACTTCGGCGCTGGCCGTGGTGTTGTCGATCAGCACGGCGCCGGGCTTGAGAGCGGCGATGACGCCGTCCTCACCGATGGTGACGGAGCGCAGGTCGTCGTCGTTGCCGACGCAGGTGAAGACGAAATCGGCATCGCGGGCGGCCTCCGCCGGCGTCTTGCCGGCCTTGCCGCCAAAAGCCGCCACCCAGGCCTCGGCCTTGGAGAAGGTGCGGTTGTAGACGGTGACGTCGTGTCCGCCCTTGGTCTTCAGGTGGCCTGCCATGGGGTATCCCATGACGCCAAGGCCGATGAATGCGACTTTTGCCATGCATGCTGCTCCTCGAAAATCGAGTGACAGGATTAGCGGAAAGGCAGGGCCGGGGGAAGGGTTTAACCGCCGCGATCAGACCCGCCTGCAGACCCGGTCGCGGTGATCAGCTCACTTCAGCTTGGCAATCACCAGATGGCCCGGCGTCGGCTGGCCGTCCTCCATGCGGACGTTGATGTCGGTGATGTCGAGGAGGTCGAAGCCGGTGGCCGTCAGGCGGTCGCGGACGTAGCCTTCCGTGTGGGCGAAACGCTGCTTGGCGTTGACCATGTAGGCGCGGCCGGCGAAGGTCTCTTCCGGCAGGGTTTCCGACGAAAAGGCGAAGATGCCGCCGGGCAGCAGGTTTTCGGCGGTGCCGAAGAACAGCGGCTCCAAAGCGCCGAGATAGGGCAGCACGTCGGTGGCGGTGATGATATCGAAAGGCTCATCGTCATTGTCTTCGAGGAAATCCTCGACTTCGGCGACGTAAAGGGTCTCGTAGACTTCCTTTTCGTGGGCGATTTCCACCATGTTTTCGGAAATGTCGATGCCAGTCAGATCGTCGACCATGTCCCGCAGCGCTTCGCCGGTGAGGCCGGTGCCGCAGCCGAGGTCGAGCAAGCGCTTGAACGGGCCGAGGCCGAGCACCTGCAGCCGCTGGCGCACCATCATCGGCACGGCATAACCGAGCTGTTCGACCAGCACGTCCTCGAACACTTCGGCATGCTGGTCGAAGAGGGTTTCGACATAGGCGTCGGGCGCCTTGGGCGGCGTCTCGCCCCGGCCCATGGCGGCGATGCGCACCGCGGCCCCGCCATGATCCTCGGGGTCGAGGGCCAGCACTTCTTCGTAGGCCTTGACGGCGGCATCGACATCGCCGGCTTTTTCAAGCGCCAGCGCGCGGTTATAGGCTTCTGCGAGCGCTTCTTCGTCGATCTTGGTCATGGCCGGTTCCTAGCTGAAGTCGTTTCGACTGCCTCTAAGCTCCGCAGGGCCGATTGGCAAGGGAACGGTTTGCCGCCCCGGCCGTTTCCCCGGTATGCCAAGGACCAATGCAGGTGACGACCGATGCCCCGCGAACTGAGCGGATTCACACTGGAGCATGCCGAGGCCGGCGAAAAGCCGGCGCTGTTTCCCTCGAATTCGGCAGAGACGATCAATTCGCTGGTGCATTATTACCGCGGCGAACTCGGACGGATGACCAGCTGGCGCGACCGCATCGACCGGACCTCCAACTGGGCCATCACCATGGTCGCGGCGCTTCTCTCGGTATCGCTTTCGACGCCGACGTCGCATCATGGCGTGGTGCTGTTCGGCATGCTGCTGGTGTCGCTCCTCTTGCTGATCGAGGCGCGGCGCTACCGTTTCTTCGATGTCTACAGGGCAAGGGTGCGATTGCTCGAGCGCGGCTATTTTGCCGAACTGCTCGGCGGCCGTTCCGAGATCGGCATGCAATGGCAGGCGGCCATTTCCAAAAGCCTCAGGTCGCCGCTGTTTCTGATGGACTATCGCGAAGCCCTGTTCCGCCGGCTCAGACGCAACTATTGCTGGATGTATCTCATCCTGCTGTTGGCGTGGCTGCTGAAGATCACGTCGCCGAAGCTGCAGCCCGACGGCTTGCCGGTGGAGCGCGCCTGGACCGACGTGATCGCCAATGCGGCGCTTGGACCGCTGTCCGGCTGGTGGGTTATCGCTGCGGTGGCAATCTTCTATGTCCTCGTGCTGTTTGGCTCATTGCATGTCGAGCCCGACGACGGCGAACTCGCGCATGGCGAAGTGCATGTCTGAGCCCGTCAATTGAGGATGAATTCACCCCTCAGGCCGCGCCATTCGCTTGCCGAGATCAGCTTGCGGTGGAAATAGCGCACCGAATGCAGCGGGCCGTCGAGCTTCTGCTGCCAGAACTTCAGGAAGGTTTTCATTTCCGGGAAGTCAGGGGCGAGGTCGTAGGCCTGCCAGACGAAGGTTTGCAGAATGGTCTGGTGATCGGGCATGCGGTAGAGGATATGGGCGGTGGTCAGACCATAACCCTTCAGTTGCAGTTCCATGTCCTTGTTCATCGACAACCTCGCTTTCAAAGCTCCACTCTGATTTCGGGTGGTCCTTGAAATGGAAACATGCGACGGTTAACGGATGCTTTACGAAGGGCCGTGTATGAGCCTTTTCGGCAAAAAATTCAAATGTTTAGCAGCAATCATTGAAGAGTGCTGCCAAACGGCTCAGCGCTTGAGATGGCGCGTCAGGCGCGCTTCGATCGCCGCCCAGACATGGCGGAGCACCTCGACGATGGAGAGGTAGAAGATCGCCGCCCAGAGGTAGGCCTGGTAATCGAAGGTGCGCGAGAAGGCGTAGCGCGTCTGGCCCATCAGGTCGAGCACCGTGACGACGGCGACGACGGCCGATCCCTTGATCATCAGGATGATCTCGTTGCCGTAAGGGCGCAACGCGACGATGAGCGCCTGCGGCAGGATGATCTTGCGGAAGGTTACCATCGGCGGCAGCCCGAGGGATTGGGCGCCCTCATGCTGCCCCTTCGGCACGCTCTGGATCGCCCCGCGCAGGATTTCCGCCTGGTAGGCGGCGGTGTTGAGCGTCATCGACAGCAGGCCGCAATACCAGGCCTCGCGGAAGAACCACCACAGGCCGACGGCTTCCAGCTGCGGTCGGAAAGAGCCGAGGCCATAATAGATCAGGTAGAGCTGCGCCAGGAGCGGCGTGCCGCGGAAGATGTAGACATAGGCGTAGGCGAGGCCGTTCGCCACGCGGTTGCCGGACATGCGGGCAAAGGCGATCGGCAGGGAAAGGGCGGCGCCGAAGACGATCGACAGGCTGACCAGCGAAGCCGTCACCCACAGGCCGGAGAGGTAACGCGGTCCATAACGGACGAACTTGTCGGTATTCCAGTTGGAAATCATCATGTAGACCAGCCCCGCGGCGAGCAGGGCCCAGACGATCAGCATCAGGATGCCGGCGATGCGTGCGGCCGAGATCGACTGGACCTTGGCGGCCGGAGCGGGGCGGGGCGGGATCATGCGCTCGACAAAACTCATCGGCGCACCTCCGACCGCCGCGCCCAGCGCTCGATCAGCCGCAGGCCGCCCGAGGAGACGACGGCAAGCACCAGGAACAGGATGCAGGCGAGAAGATAGAAGAAGAAGGCTTCCTTGCTGACCTTGGCGGCCACGCCGGTCTGCCGCAGGATATCCGACAGGCCGATGATCGAGACGAGCGCCGTATCCTTCAGCAGGTTCATCCAGAGGTTCCCCAGTCCCGGCAGCGCGATGCGCACCAGCTGCGGCACGATGATCAGCAGCATGGTGCGGCCGCGATGCAGGCCGAGCGCATCGCCGGCCTCATATTGCCCGTTGGGGATTGCCTTGAAGGCCGAAAGCAGCACTTCCGAACAATAGGAGGAGAAGACCACCGACAGCGCCAGCATGCCGGCGAAGAAGGCGTTGATCTCGATGCGTTCCTCGAAGCCGATGGCCGCAAGCCCCGACTGGATGAGGATCTGCGCGCCGTAATAGACGATGAACAGCGTCAGGAGTTCGGGAAGGCCGCGAAAGATGGTGGTGTAGATGCCGGCGGCGAGCCGCAACGTCCGGTCTTTCGACTGCATGGCGAGCGCCACGAAAAAACCGATCAAAAGGCCGAGCGGCAGGGTGGAGAGCGCCAGCGTCAACGTCACCTTGACGCCGAGGGCGATCTCGTCGCCCCAGCCGGTATCGCCGCAGGCGACCAGGCTTGACGAGCCGAACAGGGAAAAAAGGCCGACCGGTCCGCACAGCGGATCCAGAGCATAGGTAATCCAGGCCCAGAACGAGCCTAAGGCGGAAAACAATCCGCTCATGCCGGTACATCCCCTTGGCGGCCTTCATGTATGGATTGGCCGCTTGTCGTTGTTGTCATCTTTGTCAAACAAAAATGGCGGAAGAGCAAGCCTTCCGCCATCGTTTGTCAGGCGCGACCGATCTCAATCACCATAGACGTCGAAATCGAAATACTTGGCGTTGACTTCCTTGTACTTGCCGTTCGCGCGGATCGCCTTGATGGCGGCGTTGAATTTTTCGCGTAGCGCGTCGTCACCCTTGCGCACGGCGATGCCGGCGCCGGGGCCGTTGATCTCGATGTCGATCGGCAGCTTGGCGAGAATCTTGCAGCAGGCGCCGGCTTCCGACTTCACCCATTCGGACAGCACCACGACGTCGTCGACGACGCCGTCGATGCGTCCGTTGGTGATGTCGAGCTTGCATTCGTCGGTGGTCGGATAGAGCTTCAGTTCGGACTTCTTCAGGTGCGCCTCGGCATAATTGGCGTGCGTGGTCGAGGACTGCGCGCCGATGACCTTGCCGGCGAGGGCATCTTCGGTCGCTTCGGTGATCGTCGAATCCTTCGGTACGGCGATCGCCGGGCCGGTATTGTAATATTTGTCGGTGAAGTCGACCTTCTCCTTGCGCTCCGGCGTGATCGACATCGAGGCGATGATGGCGTCGAATTTTTTCGCCTGCAGCGCCGGGATGATGCCGTCCCAGTCCTGGGTGACGAACGTGCACTCGGCCTTCATCTCTTCACAGAGCGCCTTGGCGATGTCGATGTCGAAACCGGTGAGCGTACCGTCGGCTTCCAGATTGTTGAAGGGCGGATAGGCGCCTTCGGTGCCGATGATGATCTTTTCGCCATCTGCAAGCGCCGAGCCGGCGAAAAGCGACATGGCTGCGATGGAGGCAGCTGCCAGAAGACGGGTAGAAATACGCATGAGGATCCTCTCTGTTGGCCGGGTGCCTGCCGTTTGATTTTTTCCTGTCACCCGTTCTAAGGTGGAAACCTGCACCACCTTCCTTCGATATTCATCTGCTTTCGCATAAAATCAACCTGAAAACAAACGAACCCAACGAAAGGAGAAGACGGCTGCAGCCGGA
>Ga0066256_1002870_pt1 | contig 17840 bp, 14 predicted proteins | sample ThiBio_1000_biof_FD_87107 | JGI IMG/M metagenome (GOLD analysis project Ga0066256, IMG submission 87107) | Wastewater bioreactor microbial communities from Cape Town, South Africa - Thiocy_expt_1000_biof (version 2) | ecosystem: Engineered > Bioreactor > Thiocyanate-remediating >...
AGGCCCTCGTCGTACTGCCAGCCAAACAGGGCGGCGCGCAGGTCGCCCATGGCGTACACCACCTGCAGCACCGAGTTAAGGTAGCAGGTGGCGCCCTGGTTCAGCAGCCCCGCATAGCCGCACGGCGCGCGGGGCGGTAAACCACCCATTGCCAGCACCGCCGCCCGGTTGCTGCCATCCCTGCCTCCCGACCCGCCGCCGCCGCCGCCACTCCGCGCCGTCGCTGCCGCCATCGCCGCCGCGCTCCGCTCCCCCGTCGCCTCCACCACAATGGTAGACGCGTCCGCCAGCCGCCGCCGGCTGGCCAGCATGGCGGCTAGGTCCATGGTTGGGGTGGGGGGATCAAGGATGTGGGTACCGGTCAGTGAGATGGATCCGGGGTAAATACCATACAAATAAATAATAAAACCGCAATGGAACACAGGAAAAACGGCCGTGGTAGCACCCTTCATATAACTGCACGCTAATGCAGCTGCCACATATTTGCGTCGTTGCGTCGTATCTCTTTTCACAGTGTGTGCGCGGCACCCTTCTTCTTGGGGGGGCAGTGGAGAGAGGAAGGAAGGTGCAGCAGCAAGGCCGCGACTACGCGCCGCGCTGCCAACACCGCCGTCACGGCGCCGTGGCGCAAGTGGTGGTGTAGCAGACGCCAAACGCGGTGGTTGCAGGTGCGGCAATGTTGCAGTGGTGTGCGTGTGTATGGTGGTGCCATGGGTCACTCCTGATTGGTGATTGTGGCCACAGTAACCATTGTAACCAAGTTCAACATACGTCACCCTGAAATCTGCGCGCACCGTCATGTGTCACGGTGCGGAGTCGTGAGCACTCAAACTTGCCGCACGACTTGGTGTCGGCGCCGGCGCACCAGGTGCACCTTGAGTAGGGCGCCGCGAACCGCCAGCCAGCAGGCGCTACTCAATCTTGATGTCATCGGAATCGGACTCATCCCCTCCAGCTTCCCCCGGCCAGCCCGTCACCTCCACGCCGGCTTCCGCAAGCAGGGCGGGCGTGGCCACCTCCCAATCGACCCCACCGGGCCGCAGCACCTGCAGCGCAGCACCATCGGTAAGACGTGCTTGCCAGCTGGCGCCGTCATTGACGGCGGCATTAGCCAGCAGACGCAAGATGCCGGTACCGTCGCCAGTGCAGCCAACCGGTGTGGGTGCGCGCCCATCCACGGAGATGGGAATGCCGTGCACCATTAAGTACACGTTGGCCATGAGCACCATATGGTGTGCTCTTACACTTGAGTACATGTGCACGTCACACGACCGCGTCAGCTGCACGTCCTCACTGCTGAAGTACAGCACACCGCGGTCGGCAAGCTGCAAAATCTCCAACTGCCCGTCAGCGACACCAAAGCACGATAGGATCGCCAGCATCATGCCGCACGGCATGCCAATGCAAGGCAGTGCGTGGCGTTCACGTGCTGCGTCATCCGTAACAACCGCGTAGTTGCAAGCGGCGATGGCGTCAATCACGAGGCGCGCGGCGTCGGACATGGCGGGGGGCGACCTGGCTGCCATTTTGTACACCTCCACCGCAGCGGCTACGCCGTGCACCGTAACGCCGGCATGGGCTCCCATGTTTGTGGAAGCAGTACACAGCGCGCGCGCAACGCCGCCCGTCCAGTAGAGCAGCTCCGCCGCGTCAGTGTCGTCCAAGTGCCAGTCGGGGTAGCAAGTACCCAGAAATGCACGTACCGCCGCCGCCGTGCGCTGCGCCGGCACGGTGTGCGTCAGGAACACCGATGAACGCATGCCGGGGAAGCCCATGCTGCGCCAGCGATCGGGCGCGGCAAGTGTGCCGGTGGAAAACAGTACCGACCGCTTATCGGCAGAACCAGACAGCATGACGTACGTGCTGAACTTGTGGCTCAACGCCTCCACGTGCGACGCGACCGCGACGCAGCAGGGGTCAGCGACCCCACCTGGCGCCGTGAACACATCCTGGAACTCATCCAGCGCCAGTAGCACCTTGTGGTTCTGCCGCACCAGGGCCGCCATCACACACGTGAGACCCTCGTGAGTGTACGTGTCAGCAGCATCAACAGCAGTCGCGTCGGCGGCAGCCGCTGCTGCATCGCGCGGCTCTGCGTTGCGGTACGCGGCGGCGAGCAACGCCACTACACTGCGCGGTGGCGCGCTGACCGAAAAGTTGTGCGTTACTGGCAGCACCCGGTCCAGCAGCACGGCTGCCGCCAGTACAACGGCGCGCATGATCGTTGATTTCCCAGCGCCGTCCACGCCGCTCAAAACGGCGTGGGTTGTACCGGTAACCCGCCCGCCGCGCTCTTGCGCGCAGATGCGGTTCAAGATCCTGGACAGAGTGGTAGCGAGCGCGTCGTTGATGTACAGCGGCGTCATGGAGTAGCGAGTGCCTGCTGGCGCCTGCTTCAGGACGTCCCATACGCCTGTGAACGCCGCCAGGCGCGCTGCATTGTCCCCAGCCGCCAGCACGCCGCCTGGGCGCAGGATGCGGCAGGAACTCGCGGCGCAGGTCGCGCAGCGAGTTCTCCACTTCCGTCAGCCCATCGCCATCGTGAGAAAGGCGACGGCGCAGCGCCAGCAGGTCGTCAGTCGACGGCAGGATGCCGGACATGTTGGATGGGTCACGATGGGTGAGGTGAGTGGAGGCGGCTGCCGGCGGCCGGCGGCGGGCCGCGGGCGAACCCGTTCGAGTCGGCGTTCGAGTCGCCGTTCGACTCCAAAAAGAATGTATTCCGCTGCTCGCGCGAGACGCGCACCGACGTGCACCGGACAGGTGTATCTGGTACAGTAGCGTTCCATCAAAATTGCGTGCCGCGCGCGCGCCCGTGTGCGTTTTTGTATTTCTCCATTTCGCCCGCCAATCTGCGGCGATTCAGCGCTGCTTAGGGGTTTCGACAATTACCGCTATTTAATTTCGGTATATTCCGGATATTCCGGAGGTGGCGAGGTCAGCTAGGTGACAGAAATTCCGGAAATTCGAAAGATACGGCGGAAGATACGGTTTGGCCGGCGGGCAAGGCGTATCCAGAAAACAGATTGGGCCACAATTAGTATTCCCGCCGCGCGCCAGTGACCGCTCGTACGCAATTATCGTTGCTAGGGATGCGGGGATGTGCATGGCACATCGTGCATAAGTGCGGGGTGTCACGTTGACTGGCAAGATGGCTGCAGCTGGTCACGGCAGGGCGAGTGGAGGAGGGCGAGTGGGACGGTGACAACGCCAGTGACTCAGGTGACAGTGTGAAGGTACTTTCCGCACCCACAACCGTCGCTGGCGTGAATGAGGGCCGTGGTCGCCCGCGCAAGGACGGCAACGAGCGGTTCGAGGAGCTCATCCAGATGTTCCCTGAGATCCAGCAGACTCCGAGTGTCACGGCCGGTCAAGCCTGAGAACGGCCACGTGTCACGTTCCGTTCTTCAACGTGTTCAACCCGGGCGTATACACGCCGACTATTGCCTGCCCTGCGGCGCCACGACGCGCCGCGGGCAGAACATACCTATCCCCTCGGGTCGTGTGTTCTTACTCCGCACCTTAGAAGCGCACTTACGCGCTGTCACGGGTGCACGTTGTGCACAAACGCCCCAGTCAGGCGACACCTACTGGCGAATTTCCGGTGGTTTGCCAGCAAGCCGTCCAGCCGCCATTTAATGGCGGAAATTCATTTCCGCCATTTAAAATGGATTTTTAATAGCTGCTATTTAAATAGCGGTAATTGTCGAGACCCCTAGTCAGTGCCAGACACCTGCCGCTGCCGCAGCGGCGCCACAGTGCCGCAGTGCCGCAGTCTGCATAATTAGGGCCTCTAGTGATATTGATGGCTGCAGGGCCACACGCCCAATCCTTTGGTGGGAAGCTCCGTGCCCATGCGCGGCGCGGCTGCGGTGACAGGCAAACGCGATATCAGATTCAGAATCAGAATCAGAATCAGAATCAGAATCAGAATCAGAATCAGAATATGATTTGAAACCGCCCGTGCCCCCTCTCTGTTGCAGTTGCGGCGTGTGGTTTACCGGTACCAGTAACTGCAACTTGTCACTCGTGCCACGGCGGTGCCAGCCGGCGCGGCGGTGCGCATGCCGCATCTCACCACTAACTCCCTGCCACCGCCGTGTCCATCGGCGACGGCGTGGCACCGTGTGTGTGCGGAGCGCGCATTCCCCGCATCTCGTCGGCTGCGGTCGGTGGCGCATTCTCCGCGTGTGCGTACGGTGGTGCGATTCTTCCTTTTTCCTCTCTCGCCCGCCTTCTCTCGACTTCAAGTTGCGGCCACATCGCCACCCGCGGCACGCCAGCGTCAGCCGCCCGCAACTCACTGGCGTCACGCGTGGCACGCGCGCGCGCCGCACCAAATTAAGCTGTGGCATCATCCCCGTGTGCTCCGAGCCGCGCGTCGCGCACCGCGTCGCGCGCGCGCTGCAATTACTCCGCGCCGTCAGTTCCTTCTGCCGTGTCTGTCCGTCTGGCGGTGACGACGCTGCAACAAGCGGCAGCAACTTCAAGTTGCGGCACGCCGCGACTTATGCCAGCGGCGGCGCACGAAGCGGCCGTAAACCACACCACACGCGCGGGTAACCACCTGTGCTACGCGATCCGACCGCTGCCGGCGTGAGTTGCGGCCTGCCGCGCGGCGCGATCTTGCTGGCATCCACGTGGCCGCCTGGTGCCTTCGCTGCATGCTCGGCCACAGGCTGCTTCTGCTGCTGGTGTCAAACCCGCGCTCCGCAACGCAACCGCCCTCGCAGCTGCCAGCTGGCACGCACCCCTGTGTGCGTGTGTGGCGGCTGGGTTGAGTTTTCGCGGCGGCGGTGGCGTGTGTGCCGTCTGGTGAAGCCGGCCGGGGAAGGTGCTGCTGGCGGTTCTGTGCATCTTGGCGGGCGGCGGCGGCGGTGCGACACACATCACACGCCGACGACCCGCACAACCAAAGTCGACCCGAGTTGACCGTCACCACGCCGGGCGGGCCACAACCTGGACTACATACCAGCTGGCGGCTGGGCATGTTGCGGCGGCGGTGCGGCGCGGCGCGTGCCCGCGGGCGGCAGCAGGCGTGATGCAGCACACAATGATGACGCAGCGGCGATGCGGCAGCGCATCCGCGCTGTTGGCTGTGGCGGCGGCTACGGTGGTGCTGGTATGCACTCGTAGCACAGTTGCAGCTGCTGGTGGCGGCGCCACTGCCATTGTGCTGTATGATGGTGGCCTGGTGGCGGACGGGTTTGCCGCCCCACTGCGTGGCAGCGCCGCCAACACCACGACGTCGTGGCTGGCCGTCCATCATACCGACAACGCTCTGGACATTATTACGACGGCGCTGGCGGCGGCCGCGCCGCGCAGTATCTCAATCATTGCGCTGGTGGGACATGGTGCGCCTGGGCTGCTGCAGCTGGGCGGCGCGGCCATTGACGCGACGGCTGTGACACAACACGCGGCCGCGCTGCGGACGTGGGCAGACACTGCTGCGCCCGACGCCGAGGTGCAGCTCCATGGTTGTGAGACCGGTCGCGGGGGCCGCGGGGCTGCATTGATGGCGGCGCTGGCCAGCGCTCCCGGGCTGCGTGTTGTCGCGGCAACGGCGGTGCTGCGCGGCGGCTCGCCGGCATCATGGCGCCTGGATGCCGCCGCTGCGCCCAGCAGCGGCACACGGCTGCACCGCCGCCACAGCGACACCACGGTACACGCAGTTGCAGTGGCGGCGCGGCGCGTTGCGGCGCTGCAGGTTGTGATCGACGTGAACTACGCCGCCATCTCGTTTTCCACCTTCTCGCTGATCTCGGGCACGGATCTGGCGACGGGCGCGCTGTACCGGTACACCAATGTTGTGACGATTGACGGCGTGAAGGTGGACGCCAACGTCACCATCTCGGACCAGTCGGGCTTGAACAGCCTGATTGTGGACACCAACTCGAACCCGGCCTACTTTGAGCCGTCCTCCAAGTTCAACAACGGCGGCGGCTACGTTGACTTCACAATCGCGTTCCAAATTGCGGGCACCACGACGCCGGTGTACCTGCAGAACTTTGTCATGACGGGGTTTGACTTGGACGGCAGCAGCACGTCAGTGCGTGAGTACGTGGACGTGGGTGGCTTCTCGTCCGTCGTGCTGGACTCTGCCACACAGATGAGCCTTACCGCCGGCAGCAACGACCGTGTGCGCTTCCTGGGCCGCCCAGGCAACAACGCAAACAATGAATTTGAGGCCACGTCGTCGTTCCAGGCGCGCTTTGACCGCCCCGTCGCCGTCATGCCCATACGTGTCGGCTTCACAAGTTCCTCCTCCAATTCACGCATCTACGGCCTGTCGTTTGACACCTCCTGCTGTACCTTCGCCAACCCGGTGTACTCGTACGCGCCCACCGTCACGGCGGGGCGCGTGTTCTCTCGCACGCCCACCGTCACCGGCACGCTGGGCGGCTCCATATGGACTACCGGTGACGTGCTGTACGTTACGGTGAACGGCATCAAGTACAAGGCGGGCGACGGCAACCTGACCGTCAGCACCAGCACCGGCGCCTGGTCACTGGTCATCCCCGCCCGCTTCCAGCTCAACAACGGCACGTACTCCGTCACCGCCGTCTTTGTCCGTGGCGCACTGGAGCTGACGGACCAGACGTCGGAGGAGCTGATCGTGGAGCTGAACGTGGCGCCAGAGCTGACGCCGGTGGAGACGGTGGAGCTGAATGTCACCATGCTGGAGGACACGCCGCTGCCCGCGCCGCTGGGCAGCTGCGAATGCTACGTGTCCAACTTCACGCGCTACGTGACAGATGCTAACACAGACCCGACATACGGTATGGCGATCATCGATGCGACCACGACGGTGGGCGGCTGGTGGTACACGCTGGACAACGGTGCCAGCTGGACGGCTGTGACGGGCGTGTCACGCTCCTCTGCGCTACTGTTACCCGCGCTCCCCACCGCGGGGCTCCGCTTCCTGCCGCCAGACAACTGGAACGGCGACGTGCCCGACGCGATCACGTACCTGGCGTGGGACACCTCCAACGGCACGGCGGGTGGTCGGCTGGCGGTGCCTGGGCCTGTGACGGGTGGCGTAACCGCGTTCTCGAATGAATCGCAGACGCTGTCGGTGTTCGTGATGGCCGTGAACGACGCGCCGGTGGCAACGTCCAGTGCCGTTCGCGTGGGCACCATCGACCCCGGCGGCACGGCGCCCTCTGCCACCGTGTACGACTTGCTGGGGCCGCTGTTTGACGACAGCGCTGATAATGCGGGCGGCACCACGTCAAACTCATGGGAGGGCATTGTGGTCGTCGGTGCGGACGCTGATGCAGGCACGCAGGGCGTGTGGCAGTACTCCACCGATTTGGGGGCCACATGGGTGGATATCTCTACCACCGTGTCGCCGTCCGCTGCGTTGGTGCTGGAACCCAGCGTCACGATCCGCTTCCTGCAGGTAACGCCATTCACCGGCAGCTCGCCGCCGCTGCAGGTGCACCTGGTGGAGGACAGCGCTGGCGCACTGGGCTCCACGGGCAGCACGGTGGCAGTGGCCGCAGTGGGCGGTAGCAGCGCGTACAGCACGCTTGTGAACGTGACGCTGTACGTCACGCCGCCGACGCCGACATCCACTCGCACGCCCTCCATAACGCCCTCCGCATCGCTCACACGGTCGTGGTCATCGTCGCTCACGCGGACTGCCACGGTGACGGTGACGAACTCCTGGACTGCCACGGTGTCGCGTACGCGGTCCGCCACGCCGACGGGCAGCCGCACGCGCTCCGCGTCGCGCACCGGCACTTCCTCCATTACGCCCACGCGCACCCGTTCTCGTTCAGTCACCCCAAGCAGGACGCCCAGCGTCCCTACCCGTACGCGCACAGTGACGGTCACAAGGACGGCGTCAATCACAATGACGCCGAGTGTGACGCCAACACGGACCGGCTCCCCCTCGGCGTCAGAGTCCAAGGACCCCACCGCAACCGCTAGCACAACACACGGTGCCTCGCCGTCTTCAACAGCGGCGGTCACTCGCACTGCGACGGGGACGCGCACGTCGTCCGTCACTCGGACGGCGTCGGTAAGTGTGTCGTCAACCGGCTCTGCCAGCGGCACGGCGTCGGCAACGGAGTCTGCTAGCGGCACGGCATCGGCAACGGAGTCTGCCAGCGGCACGGCGACGTCCACGGAGTCTGCCTCTGGCACTGCAACCTCGACGGCAAGCGAGTCGGCGACCGCGTCTGATACGCCCTCAGAGACAGCCACAGCGTCCGCCACCGCGACGCCCACTGCAACCGAGAGTGCACCTCCGTCGAAGACTGGTACGGCGACGGCAACGGGGACGGCGTCGGCTTCCGTAACGGTGACGGCGACTAAGACGTCGACCAGCACTGGCACACCCACAGCAACGACGACAGCCACTGGAACAGTGACGCCTACAGCCACCGGGTCATCGACTGGCACCCGTGCGTCATCGCCGTCTGCCACTGCATCGGAGACTGGTACGCCAACTGCAACGGGTGCGGCGTCGGCCTCCGTGACGGCAACGGCGACGGAGACTTCAACCGGCACGGGCACACCCACCGCAACGACGACTGCCTCTGGCACAGGGACGCCCACTGCCACCGAGACGGCGTCGGGTACACTTGGTTCGTCCCCGTCTGCCACCGCGTCGGGGACCGGCACGCCAACGGCAACGGGTACGGCGTCAGCCTCTGTGACGGCAACGGCAACTGAGACGACAACTGGCACGAGCACGCCAACTGCGACAACGACGGCATCTGGTACCGTGACGCCAACAGCCACCGAGTCATCGACTGGCACCCGCGGGGCGTCCCCGTCTGCCACTGCCTCGGAGACTGGTACGGCGACGGCAACGGGGACGGCGTCGGCCTCCGTGACGGCGACGGCAACTGAGACGTCGACGGGCACGGGCACGCAGACCGCGACGACGACAGCTTCGAGTACTGCAACGCCGACGGCCACCGAGACAGCGTCGGGCACGGTTGGCGCGTCGCCATCTGCCACCGCAACCAGTACCGGTACCTCAACGGAGACTGGAACGCCGACTGCCACTGTGTCGGCGACGGCAACCGAGACCGGGACGGGCACGGGCACGCAGACCGCAACATCAACGGCTTCTAGTACTGTTACGCCAACAGCCACGGAGACGGCGACTGGCACAGGTACGCCAACGGCAACGACGACGGCGTCCGCCACTTTGACGCCGACAGCCACAGAGACGGCGTCTGGCACCCGCGGCGCGTCTCCGTCCACCACGTCGTCAGTAACTGCTACGCCGACGGAAACTGGGACGGCAACGGCTTCGGTGTCAGCAACGGCCACCGAGACGGCAACGGGTACGGGCACGCCGACCGCAACGACGACGGCGTCCGCCACTTTGACGCCAACGGCTACTGAGACGGCGTCAGGCACCATGGGCGCGTCGCCGTCTGCCACCGCAACCGGTACGGGCACGCCAACCGCCACAGGGACGTCGACACCCACAGCAACCGAGACCAGCACAGGGTCGTGGACCCCTACCGCCACGCGCAGCGTGTCGCCCACCGCGTCGGCGTCCGCCTCAGACACGCCTAGCGGCAGTGTGACGGCGTCGCGCAGCAGCAGTGCGACGCCGACGGCGACGGGCAGCGCGTCGCAGTCTGGCAGTGGTACCGCTACGCGCACCTCGACGGCGTCTGCGTCGGCAACAGCGACATCCAGCGCCAGCGGGACGCAGACCGGCACGCAAACGCAAACGCAGACTGCGACGGGTACGGTTACCAACACTCCCACTGCGTCGAGCACTGCCACCGCGACGGTGTCGTCCTCCGAGACGGGTACCGTGACGCCGACGGCCACGTCATCAACGACAGCGACGGTGACCGCAAGCAGCAGTGTAACTGGCACCGAGACTGCCACGTCGTCGCAGACGGCCACGGGTACCCAGACGGGCACCGCCACTGCCACTGTGTCACGGAGCGCCAGTGCAACGGCAAGCGCCAGCGGCAGCGCCAGTGGTAGCGGCACGGGCACTGTTACGCGGACCGCGACGCCCACACAGAGCGGCACGTCGACTGGCACTGGCACGGCAAGCGCAAGTGACACGGCGACGGCGACGCAGAGTTCTACCGCCACCACCACCGCGTCTGCGACGGCCACCCAGACGCGGTCGGCATCGAGCACCGGTACCGCGACGGTGTCTGCCACCGACACCTCCACTGCCACACCCACGGCCACATCGTCCTTGAGCGCAAGCGCATCGGTGACCAGCAGCGGCAGCCTCACTGCCACGCCGTCGTTGAGTGCAACGCCCACTGCAACGTCGACACTCAGCGCTTCGCCCACGGGGACGCCGACTGTTAGTGTTAGTGGTAGCGCCACCGCCACGGAGAGTGCCACCGCCACCGCCACGTCATCGCTCAGTGCGACGCCCACCGCGACGTCGACGCTGAGTGCCACGCCCACCGGGACGCCAACCGTGAGCGTGAGCGGCAGCGCGACTGCGACGGAGAGTGTCACCGCCACCGCCACATCGTCGTTGAGCGCCACGCCGACTGCCACGTCAACGCTGAGTGCCCCGCCTACCGGGACACCAACTGTGAGTGTGAGTGGTAGCGCGACTGCGACGGAAAGCGGTACCGCCACCGCCACATCGTCTTTGAGCGCCACGCCTACCGCGACGTCGACACTGAGCGCCACACCTACCGGTACGCCAACCGTGAGTGTGAGCGGCAGCGCAACTGCAACTGAGAGCGCCACCGCAACCGCGACGTCCACCCTCAGCGCCACGCCCACTGCGACGTCGACGCTGAGCGCCACGCCAACTGGGACGCCAACCGTGAGCGTCAGCGCCAGCGAAACGGCGACGCTGAGCGCCACGCCAACTGAGACGCCAACCGTGAGCGTGAGCGCCAGCGCGACCGCCACAGAGAGTGCCACCGCCACGGCGACATCCACTCTCAGCTCCACTCCGACCGCCACGTCGACGCTGAGCGCCACGCCGACGGCAACGTCAACGGTAAGCGTCAGCGCCAGCGAGACGGCGACGCTGAGCGCCACGCCCACCGCGACGTCATCGGTAAGTGTCAGTGCCAGTGAAACGGCGACGCTGAGCGCCACGCCCACGGCGACGTCAACTGTCAGCGTCAGCGCCAGTGCGACCGCTACGGAGAGCGCAACGATTACGTCAACATCATCACTGAGTGCGACGCCCACGGCCACGTCGACGCTGAGCGCCACGCCCACCGCGACGTCCACCGTCAGCGTCAGTGCAAGCGCGACCGCGACGGAGAGCGCTACAATTACGTCAACATCATCGCTGAGCGCCACGCCCACGGCGACGTCAACGCTGAGTGCCACGCCCACCGCGACGTCAACGCTGAGCGCCACGCCCACGGCAACATCAACGTTGAGTGCTACGCCCACGCAAACGGCGACGGCAAGCGTAACTGGCACAGAAACCAGCACCGCGAGCAACACCGCCACAGCAACGGCCACACGCAGCGCCAGTAGCACGGTGACGGCAACGGCCAGCGACACAGCAACTGGCACGCAGACGCCGACTGCTACCTCCAGCGCCACGTGGACGGCGAGCAGCACTGCAAGCGCTAGTCACAGCGCAACCACCACGGGGAGTGAGACGGCGACTGCGAGCGGCACGCCCAGCGGCACGCAGACGGGGACGGGCAGTGGTACAGCTACATCTACGGCAAGTTTGAGCGCATCCGTCACTCCAACGGCCAGCGTCACGCGGAGTGCAACGCCGTCGTCTAGCAGTACCGCAAGCGGGACGTCCACGGGTAGCATCACTGCCACCGGGACCACGTCATCAACCAGCACGCACAGCGGGACGGCAACGTCAAGTGGCACGTCCACACCCACTGCCACCGCCACTGTCACCGCCAGTGCGACGCTTACGTCAACTGCCACGCAGAGCGGCACTGCAACGGGCACGGGGACGGGCTCTATCACGCGGAGCGGCAGCCACACGGCGTCGGAGACCGCGTCGCCAACGCAGACGGCCACCGGCACCGCCAGCGGCAGCTTGACGCGCACGGCAAGTGCGTCATGGACCGCCACAGCAACATCAAGCCGCAGCGTGACGGCGACATGGACTGCAAGCGCCAGCGGCAGCGAGAGTGGCACCGGCACGCGCACGGCAAGCGACACGCACACCGCCACCGCGACATCCACGCTCAGCGCCAGCTGGAGCGTCACTGTGACGACGACCGGCACGGCGACACGCAGCGCCTCACACACGCGGAGCGCGACGCCAAGCAGCAGCGACACGCCGTCCGTGAGCGCGACCATGGCCGCATCGCACTCCAGCAGCGGCAGCGTCACGGGCAGCCGGTCGATAAGCGTGTCTGCAACGCGCAGCAGCACGGGTACGAGGAGCGCATCGGCGTCTGCAAGTAGCAGTGCGACAGCCACGAGCAGCGGCTCGCCAACCGCCACATCCACCAGCTCGCTTACCGCCACCACGACAGCCACGGTCAGCCGCAGCGCGACGGCAACCGCCACGCGCAGCGCCTCACGGTCGCCGTCGGGCACGCGCACACGGACGCGCTCCGCCACTAACACGGCTTCAGCCACAGCGACCAGCTCCGCATCCAGTTCAGCCACCACCTCGTCGTCGGCGTCAGCCACCGCAACTGCGTCTGCCAGTGCCAGCAACGCGCGCAGCCGGTCGCCGTCGCGCAGCCGGCTGGCTTCCAGGTCGCCGTCATTCTCCATTGCCGCTAGCCGGAGCAGCAGCGCGTCATTCACGCCCACGCCGTCCGCCACCGCGTCGGTGTCGCCGGCGGACAACTCCACGGCGGGTATCCTTGCGGTGGGCGGCGGGGGTGGTGATGGTGGCGGCGGCGTTGGCATTGCAGCAGTGGCTGCGCTGGTGGGACTATCCCTGTGTTGCGTTGGCGCTGTGGCGGGCGGCGCGTGGTACCGCCGGCGCAAGGCGGCGGCGGCGCGCGTGAAGCCCAAGCTGCCGCCAAAGCCGTCGGAGGAGGAGGAGGCAGGCCCGGGTAGTGACGGTGAGGGCAACGCGCCAACCGAGACCGCGCACGAGCTGGTGGCAGCGGATGACGGCGTGCCAGAGCCGCCGCCGTCGCCGGTGGCTGGCGGCACCGGACTGCTGGCGGAGACGGAGCGGTTCCTGCTACCGGAGCACACGCAACTGTCCGTTGCGCCGCCACCATCACCACCGCCACAGCCAGAGGAACCCACCATTACGGCCCGTCGGCTGAGTGTGACCCCTGGTACTAGCGCCGTGGCGCCGGCAGGCGATGCCGGCAGCGACGACGACGGCCGCGACTCGCCAATCTTCTCGCTGCCCGTCGTGCGTCGTCGGGCCGTGCCCAAGCGCTACGCCGCCAAGCGTGCCGTGGTGACGCAGGCGGTGGTAGAGGAGGCTGACGACGACGCGCCGCCGACGGTGGTCCACGTTGCGCCAGCACCAGAGAAGGCGGCGGCAGCGGTGACGCCGTTGCGGTCCCGCTCTTCTCGCAGCGTGATGCAGCGCACCGTGTCGCGGCGCGCCGTGATCTCACAAATGCTGGTGGAGGAGACGGACGACGCGGTTGACGCCCCCGGTACGCTTGCAGCGGCGCCGGCAGCTGAACCTGCAGTGGTCGTGGCAGCGCCGGTGCCGGCAACGACGCGGCGTGGAGTTGATTTACGCACGTCATCGCGGCGCGGCGTGGTGCAGCAGGTACTGATCCACGAGAGCGACAGTGATGGTGAGGGCGCACAGCCGCGGGCAGCGCCGCTGAAGCACGCCGCCAGCAAGCGCATCGTGGTGCAGCATGCCGCTCCAGCGGCGACGGCGGCGGCGGCGGCGGTGGTGGCGAACAAGGACGCGGCTCCACCTGCCACGCCGGCGGTCGTTGCTCCCGCTGAACGTGTTGTTGCACCTGTTGCGCCAGCTCCTGCCGTTGCCGCGCCCGTCGCCGATGCTGCCGCTGTCGCCGTCGCCGCCGCTGCGGCAGCGGAGGAGCTGGCAACGCCGCCAGCAACGCCGGCGCAGACACCATTGGAGCCACCCAAGACGTCGGCGCCCCGTGTGGCATACCGGCGTGCGCGCGTGGCGCCACAGAGCGGGAGCGGCGCGTCGCGCGTTGCGCCGGCGCGCAAGACGGTGACCAAGCATGCGCCGCGGGTGCAGGCAATGGTGGATGAGTCGGACGACTCTGACGGCGGCGCCGGTGCCGAAACGCCGGTACCGGCACCGGCACCGGCACCGGTAGTGGCACCCACGGCTGCGGTGGCTGCTCCAGCAAGCTCCGCGCTGAAGCCTGCTGCAGCGCCGCCGGTAGCAGCGGCTTCCCCAGCAAGCCCTGCGCTGAAGGCTGCCGCGTCGCCTGCGCTAAAGCCGGCGGCGCCGCCTGCCTCCACACCCGCGCCTGCACCGGCCGCGGCGCCGGCTGCAAGCACATCTGGTGGTCCCTCTGGAAGTGCCACGCCGGGTCGCGTGGCGCCAAGCAACGCGCTGGCTGGTACCAGCATTGCGGCACTGCTGGCTGCGTTGGGTGTGAATGAGGCGGTGGCGGCTGCGCCGTCGGCCCCATCGCCGCGTCGCGCAGTCGACCCCACACCACCACGCATGGCGCCGTCACCTGCGCCGGCACCGGCACCGGTTGTGGCACCAGCTCCCACGTCTGCACCAACCGCCATTCCCCCGACCACGGAAAAGGCGCCACCAGCAACGGACGGCTACCTTGCAGGGCTGGGCGTGGATGGCGTGGCGGTGGTAGAGGCGGACGACAATCTGTCTGACGACGACGCGCCGCCGACGCCACCACGTGCGGCAGTGGCGACACCTGCTGTCGCGGCGCCACGCATTGTGACGCCGCTGGTCAGCACCATGCCCGGCTCCGTGACGTCTGCCATTGCGCGCGGCCTGTCCAGCAGCTCGCTTGCTCGCTCCATCGTGCAGCCAGGCGGCCGTGGTGCGCCGCTGCGGACCGCGTCGCGCGCCGGTCGGTCTGCAACGTATGCGGCAACCCCGGAAGCCATCCCCGAGTACGACGCGGCGGGCGAGGACCTGCCGGCGGTGCCGTTGGCGTCAACGCCGGCGCGGGGCGGCGGGCGGGCAGCTGCGTTGCCCCCAGTGCAGAGCCGCAGCTTCCGGCTGCGCGCTGGTGGCACGCCCGGTACCGTTGCCGCACCTGGCAGCAGCGGCGGCTTGCCTGCGGTAGATGAGCTGCTGCCGACGCCTGGCGACGGCGGGGCGTCAGCCAACCGTGCCACAGCGACGCCCGTCGTCACTCGGCCACAGAGTATTCGGGCGGCAGCTGCGGCTGTGATGGCACACGGCGGCTCGGGCGCGGAGATTGCAGATGCTGCTGCCGCCGCCGCGGCGGAGGCAAGCGACCGCCGCGTCATGACCGCCAGCGGCCTGCTGGCACGCTACCTTCACGGCCGGCGCGTGGATGGCGTTGACCTGCCCGGCGGCACCGTTGCTGCGACGCCAATGCCCGCCGCCCGGACGCCTGCCACAGGCTCGCGCGCTGTGTCGCGCCAACGCACGATGCGCGTGCTGGATGCCGCGTCCGGCACGGCTGACGCGACGCCGTCATCTGCAACCGCGCCGCGGTACATGCGCTACGCCCGTGCGCCGTCAACGACCGCGATGGCGGCGGCAGCACCTGGCGCCGCGGACCCACAACCTGGTTGGACGTCGCTGGTCGCGGACGACGTTTTTGCTGTCGACATGTGACGCGCTCATCCCCATTTGCTACCACCACCACCACCACTTTGACCGTGCCATGTCTCCCCCGCCACCCCCATCGATGTTTTGTTCCACCCTTGACTACCGGTACTGCGTTCCCCACTACTGGTGCCATCTCCCATTGTCACACACTGACACCCACCACCACTGCCACGCTACTGCTGATGTCGGCAGCCACCCCGGACCGGCGACCACCTCATTTGCCCCTGATCAGACGCGTCGCCACCATCCTGCCGTCATCGACCATCCCGTTCCACCTGCTGCCTGTTTGGCCACCTCATGACCTTCCCCTTGCTTGTGGTCGTGCTGCGCCACTGCAGCCCAGCCCCACCCCCACCACCGCCGCTTGTGGCGCGCACACACATCCCAACTGAGTGCCAGTCGCCCCCGTGCCCCACACATTTGCCTGTTTCGTTGGTGTCACCCACCTCCATGCATGTCGCACCCACCCGCTTGCCTGGAAATACCGCCGCTGGCTGGCAGTGTGGCGCCCAAGGGCGCCCACCCAGCCGCGTGCGCGTAATCGGCGGCGCGGCTGCGAGTTTGCATCCATCCATCCACTTGAATCTGTCGTGGGTCATCCATCACGCCAGACGACCGCCTACCCTACTACGACACACACGCATGCATGAAACACGCACCACGCAAACCAAACAAGAAAGGAGGGAGTGGGGGGAGACGCGTGCGGGTGCACGCCTGGCTCGCCCAGCGCACCGGCTCACGTGTGTCGACAGGGGGGCGGCACTCGACGCCGAGGCAATGAGCGGGTACCGGTACGCAGGCGCTAGGGGGAGGGCGGAGGGCGTTAAATGCAGAAAAGCAAGCTACGGGTGTGGCAGCACCGGTGCTGTACGGTATGGTAACCAAACGCGTGTCGGGGGCGGCGAGCGGGGCGTGCCAAGGGGAGCCACAGAGAGAAGGGTCACGCTCACACCCGCTGCAGCCGCCGCTGCAGGCACATCATCATCTATCGACCCTTGGGGGCTACGACCGGGGCGCGTTGACCGCCAAACATGCTGACGCGGGCGCGCACCAGCCGGCCACGATCGTTCTCCTCGTCAGAGTCAGAATCCTTGCGTAGCCTGGCGTTGGCGGCGTCGCCCACCTTGGGTGGCATGGTAGCACGTGGCCCTGCGCGGGGCACCGCGCCACCGGCGGCAGCTGCTGCCGCTGGAGCTGCGGTCGGCGGCGGCGGCGGCGACACCGCTTCGTCACCCTCCTCGTCGCCGCCATCATTGTCGCTGCCCTCATCCGACCATGCGTCATCGTCAGTCTCTGGCGGTCGTGCTGCCGGTGGCGGTGGCGGCGGCGCACCTGCCGCGGGTGGCGCCGGCGGCGGGGCGCCAGGTACCGGTACCCGCGGCGGCGCGCTTGGGATTACCGGCGGCGCACCCGGGATTGCCGGCGGCGGGGCGCCAGGAATCGGCGGTGGGGCGCCAGGAATCATGGGAGGCGCACCCGGAATTGCCGGCGGCGGGGCGCCAGGAATCGGCGGTGGGGCGCCAGGGATCATGGGTGGAGCGCCAGGGATCATGGGGGGTGCGCCAGGAATCGGCGGTGCGCCAGGCAGCGGCGGGGCGCCGGGCAGCGGCGGTGCGCCAGGCAGCGGGGTAGCGGGGATCGGCGGCGGGGCGCCCGGGATGGCAGCCACACCAGTGGCCGGCGGCGGTGGAAATGAGAGGACAGGTCCCCGTGCCGCCGGCGGCGGCGGTGGGAGCGATGACGGGGCAGCCGCAGGGGCAGGCGGAAGCTTCAAACCCCCGCCACCACTGCCGGACGACGCCATTGGCGGTGGCGGCGGCAGGGCGCCGGTAGCAGCTACTGGCGGCGGCGGCGGGAGGGATGCTACGGCGCCAATGGGCGGCGGCGGTGGCAAGGACGACGGCGGCGGTGGCAAGGTGCCTGGCGGGCCGCCAGCGGGCGGCGGTGGCAAGTTTGCCGTGGCGGCGGCTTTGGCAGCCAGGCGGCCAATCATGCGCGCCGCCGCGCCCGCGGTCTCGGACACGGCGGGCCCCGTGGTGATGGTGGTCACCGACGCCGTGCGCACGTCCTCCTTGGCGTGCGCCGTCGCGCACCGCCGCCAGTCATTCACCCAGCCGTCGCGCTCCATGGCGGTGGGGCAGGAGAAGCGCAGGTCGGTGCCGGACGCGGACACGGAGAAGGC
>Ga0066256_1002872_pt1 | contig 17833 bp, 15 predicted proteins | sample ThiBio_1000_biof_FD_87107 | JGI IMG/M metagenome (GOLD analysis project Ga0066256, IMG submission 87107) | Wastewater bioreactor microbial communities from Cape Town, South Africa - Thiocy_expt_1000_biof (version 2) | ecosystem: Engineered > Bioreactor > Thiocyanate-remediating >...
AGCAACAGACCATCGAACATCGGCGCTTGCAGCACCGCAAGTTCGCCGCCTAACATCAACCCCCTGACGAGGTCCGCACTCCGCTAATCTACGCCGCGAGTTGTGCCGAATGTTCTGACGACGGACAAGGGACTTCCTCGGCAGGCGAACGGAATGGTGTCACAGGTGGTCATTGATGCGCGGGTTTCCGGCCTGATCGGGCGCTTCTATGAAGCGGCGGCGGATGATACCTTGTGGACGGGAATTGCGGCGGAGATTTCGGACACGCTGGAATCCACCAGCGCTGTGCTGAAACTGCACGGCGCGGATGACGATATTCGTGTTCTCGAACATACCGACAATCTGCGCGTGGCCGACCGCGAGCAGTCCTGGGCGGAGAATTGGCACCGGCAGGATTTATGGGTGGAGCGATCCGCGCGTTTCGGCGTGGGGCGCATCGTGACCGACCATGATCTTGTTTCCCCATCGGAACAACGCGGTAGCGGATTCTATCAGGAGTGGCTACGCGCCCTCGACATATTCCACATGGTCGGCGCGGTCTTTCCCGGCAGCGACGGGGCGCTAGGCGTGCTTGGCATTCATCGTCCGGAACGCGCAGGCGCATATGCGGATGCGGACCGGCACAAAGTGTCAATCTTGTTGCCTCATCTACAACGCGCCTTCTGGCTCGGCGGACAATTCGCGAAAGCGGCGGCGCACCGCGCCCTTGCCGCTGAAACCCTGTCACGCATTGACGCGGCAGTTTTCGCTGTGGATGCGCGCTGCCGCATTGTTTCGGCGAATGCGCGGGCGGAAGCGCTGCTGCGCGCGGGGATTCCTCTTTTCAGCGAGCGCGGGCGTTTGCGACTGGCGGATGGGGCGCTCGATCAATGCATGACGCGGCAAGTCCGCGCCTGCGTCCAGACCGCCCAAGGCCACGCTGCCGCGATTGGGGCGGCCCTGACCATTTCGCGCGCTGAGCGTCTGCCGTTGACGATGATCGTCGCACCTTTGCCTCCCTCCGGTCTATCCGGCCCTGCCGCCACAGCCCGGCCCTTGGCGCTGGTCATGGTGCGCGATCCTGAAGCGTCCACGCTGGCCACCGACTGTCTGCGTGATCTCTTTGGCTTCACGCGGATGGAAGCCATCATCGCCGCCGATCTCGCGGGCGGCTTATCGCTCGATGCTGTGGCCAAGAGGCGCGGGATCGGCGGCGCGACGGTCCGCTCCCACCTCAAGCGTATTCTCACCAAAACCGGCACGCACCGGCAGGCGCAAGCCGTGGCGCTCATCGCCCGCAGTGTAGCGGGGTTGGACAAGAACTGCGCATTTCTCCCCTGAACAGGGGACGAAACCCATACCCGGAAAGGTTTATCACTGAGCGCCCCGGATCATTCCCAATGCGCCAGCGGAGCCTGCCCACGATGCCACCGAATACCGCCGCACAGCCTGACTCCCAGACAGGGCAACGCCCAGCATGGGTACGAATATTACTCTGGGTCGGTGCGGCCTTCCTTCTTTTCAATACGGTGGGCGTAGCGCTGTTAGTCGTATCAGGGCCGAGCATCGGCATAGGCATGCTGGTGCGGTTGGCGCTGGTCGGCGCGGTGGTCGCGCTACCCCTGTGGAAGTGGCACGGCCTGAACGTGCTGCACACATGGCGCAATCCGAAGATCGCAAGTTTCACGCGTCGCGACGATCCCGCGACGGGCGGTTTGCTGTTCGAAGTGGAACCCGCGCGCGCGGCGCGCATGCCTGCGCTGCCGCTGTTTGCGGTCGGATTGTTCCTTCTACTGAACGCGCTGCTGGCGGGCACGCGCTCGACAGGGGCCTTCTTGGGTCTTTATGTGGTTGCACTCGTCTGCATCGGCGTGGGTTGCACCTTTGTGCTGCCCGGCGCGCGAGCGCGCAAACCCGTCAAGGTGTCGGTTTCGGCGCAGGGCGTCCAAAGCGGCGATATCAATATGTCCCTTGAATCAGTTGCGGATGTGGGGGTCAGTCATGGCGGGCTGGTCGTTGATCCCGATCCACTCATGCCGGGACGCAACGGCGTTTCCACCGCCGCCATGGCAGGACGCCATATGGGCCGCCGCCAAGAGAAGCGCGGATATGAAGTCACGATCCGCGCAGATGGGGACAGCCAGCCGGATATACTTGCTGGCGGCCTGACCGAAGATTGCGCCCATGCTCTTGCAACCGATCTTCAAAAGGCCATTGATCGAGCGGCAGGGGTTTAGAATGGCGTTATCAATAATTTCTACAAGGCGTACCTCTACCGCAACCGGCAGTTTTATGTTCGTCGTTGGCCTCTCGCTTGCGACAACGCCGCCTGTCTATGCGCAAACGCCCACCGCGATCCAGACCTTCACACAAGAAAATAAGGCGGCCTGCGCAGCGGCGGGTGGCACCCCAAAGATATTGGATTCGTATCTAACACCCGTGGATGATCTGAACGACGATGGCACAGCAGATTATGTGACCGATCTCGCCGGTCTGGAATGCGCCAATGCTTGGAGCTACTTTTGCGGCTCTGCCGGTTGTCCAGTCACCGTCTGGCTGTCAGGGCCGCAAGGATACACGGTCGGTTGGGGTGGCAGTGCGCAAGCATGGCGGCAGCAAGGCACGCAGGTGATCGTCTCGCTGCACGGCCAGCTTTGCAAGCCGCCGCGCATCGGCGCGCAAAGCTGCGATGTAGCCATGCGCTTCGATCAGGCATCAAATGAACCCGATGGAACCGCAGGCGCGCGCAGCGCGGCAAAGCCCGCCACCGTTGGCGGGTGGCAACTTCGACAAGCAGGTAACGGCTCTGCCGTTGCCGAGGTCACAGGCGTTGGTTCCCTGACCAAGCTCTCCGCGCTTTGTCTGCGCGACCGCCCTGTTATGATAGCGGCGCTATCGGAAGCAGCCGGTGCGCGCATGGTTGTTTTCACATTCGCGTTCGCGGATCACAGTATCAATGTCACCGGCACGGCTGGAACTGCTTCACAGAAGACTTTCATCCTTGATCCGCGCACCGCGGGCTTGGCGTCGGCGCTCTCCGGCAATGCCGATACGGTTGATCTGCGTGTCGCCGGGCGGGATCAGGGTATGCTTTCGCTGAAAGGGTCCACTTCGGCGCTGCGCGGCGCACTGTCGTCTTGTATGCCGCTTTAGCGAGAGATCGCCGTCTTTGAGATTTGCGGCTGACATTGGAATTGTGCCTGCAATGCTCTATGCCCGGCGGGCGCGGAGACGGTTCTCGCGCTTTATCGACACCCTTTAGAATAATGAACGGAGCGCACCGGTGCGCGCACGACGCAGACAAGATGAAGAGCGGATGAAGGCGCGGGCGCGCCGTGTCATGGCCCTGTGGAGTCATGGTCTGTCCGCCGATGCACCGCCGTCGCCGCGCGCGGTCGGCAAGATCGCTTCGACGCATGGGCGGCCCTGTTCTTGCTGGCTGTGCCGTAGCCGCAAGGATGTCCCTCCAAAACGTGAACGCGGGTTCGAATTGCACAAGTGATCGGGCGATGTTGACGGTTGGTCGCGGAGAGTCGCAAAGGCGCTTCCTACCGACAAGTCCACCCCACACCTCCTTTTCATCATGCACCTTGGCACAAGCTGACCTGTTACCAGCGCAAGCCTACCGGCTCCTTCTCTTCGTTGCGGCCCTACGGGTGCGTGGCGGTCATCCAGCGCCTGTTTCGGGGCATGAAAGGTCGTGATGGTTGCGGCCTCGCCGGACAGGAGAAAAATCATGCGTCTCATCACCGCCCACGAATTGGATCAACAGCCCGAAAGCATCCTGCAATCGAAGTTCTTCACGATCAGCCAGGAACTGGCGCAAACGGAAGAGCACACCACGGAACGCGCGAATGCGCTGGGTTCCTTGGAGAATATCAACCGCGCGATCATCGCACGCCGCCTCAAAGGGCCGGGGATGTAATCCCCCGCCTTCGGGCGATAGGGAGAGGCAGCCGATACAACTGCATCCACTGCAAAGGGAGACCCGGCCTTTAGCCGCGTCAGTGTTTTTCCAGATGTTCAACGCTCTATTCGCGCCAGCGGCGCAGCGGTGAACAGCGAGCCCCTGATGCATCCGAGCCGGACGCGGGTTCGCAAAACGCGAGGCATGGCGGTGCTTGAGGCTCTGCGCACCGTGTTTCCCTGCCTGCTTTGGCCGTATACACGCCTATTGCGCCAGCGGCGCGTCGTGAACACGGCAACGCCAGCCCCGTTGCATCGGCCATCGAACTCGATGGCTGGTACGATGCGGGCTACCGTTTGGGGCGGCGGGGCTTGTCCGTCTGCTTCGCTTTGACGGACTGCACCGCTTTTGCCTTGGCTTCCAACGCGTCGATCTCCGCGTTCATTTCGGTATGCATGGCATCCCATCCGCCGATGCCCATCAATACGCGGTCGGCATGTTTGATGGTGTTCACATGCCCATAGTGTTGCTCGATCATTTTGACGGAAGTGCCCATTTGTTGGGCGAGGATATATACGTCCACGCCAGCGGACAGCCGCAGCGTCGCATAGGTGTGGCGGAAGCAATAGGTCGTGCGGGGAATGCCGCTCGGTCCATCGCGTAGCTCGGTGTATTTCAGCAGTTCTTCGACCGTATCCCTATAGAGCCATTTGGCGGGTTTGCCGTTGATGATTGTGAACACCGGATCGTCGGGCTTGGTGGCCTTGGATAATTCCCGTACCCGATCCAGATAGGTGTTCACGCTGGTGGGTGCGATCAGCTTGCGCTCCTTGCCCTTGCCGCGCACATAGATGACGAGAATCTCCCGACCATCTTTGTCCTTGGCGGTTGTGATGTCCCGCCAGCGCAGGTTCTTCGCTTCGGGCGGGCGCATCCCTGTGTTGCACATGATGAGGATGAAATTGTAGCAAATCTGCCGATACCAAACGCCTTGCGGCGTGGTCGCCTCCTTCATCCACTTGCGGCCTTTGGTGTGCAGTTTGCGGTATTCTTCCAGCGTGAACTCGTCACGGCGATTGGATTTCAGCTTCGGCATGCCCTCAAAGCGATGATGCGCGGGGACGTATCGCTTGCCGATGGCATAATTCATGATGGCTGCGAAAATGCTCATTTCGATGCGGATGGTGGAATCGCTGATGATGCTGTTCCGGCGTCCGGTGCCGTTCTCGCGCCGCCACAGCGGATACTCCGCCCAGCGATCCTGCGTAATCAGATGCACTTGCGTGGTGCCGACATAGGCGTTCAGCGGCCCCTCGACCTTGCTTTTGACGTTTCTGGCGCGCGCCTGACTGACTTCGCCAGCGTTGGCGCGGCGTTGCTGTGCCTGAACGTATTCCTCCGCGACTTGCGAGAAGGGGCGATTGAATACGGGAACGTCGTGCTTCGCCCGAAAACGGATATCGGCATCCTCGTCCATGGCGCGGTCGCGCGCCGTCTGCCGGTCTGCCGTGCGCAGCGAGATCGTCTTGTAGCGGTCTTCGTTCTGGATTCTGATCCGGCAGTAATAGCTATTGTGCCCGACATCGCCACGTCGGAAGATGATAAGGCCCGGCTTGACCTGCTCTTTGTCGAGGATGAAACTCATTTCTACGTTTCCCACTGTGCAGAAACCGTGCAGATTGGCGGCCTAAGTGGTTGATTTGCCGTACCTGTGTAGGTTCTGTGTGGGCAATTGTAGCAAAAAATGTTGTTTATTTGTAGTAGTTTGTTATGATCCCTTCACCCGCTCCATTATGCTAGAGAGGCGCCGTGGGGAGTCTTCAGGGACAGATCGCGATGGTGACCGGGGCCGGACGGGGCTTTGGCCGCGCCATTGCCGAAAGGCTGGCCGGCGAAGGTGCCGCCGTGGCGCTGCTGTCGCGTTCGCTCGCGCAGCTTGACGAGGTGGCCGGCGCGATCCGGGGCAAGGGCGGGCAGGCCATCGGCGTGCGCTGCGACGTGACCGATCCCGCCTCCGTCTACCATGCCGTCGGCAAGACGGAGGAAGTGCTCGGCCCGATCGACCTGCTGGTCAGCAATGCCGGCGTGCCGGGCCCGTTCGGGCCGATCTGGCAAGTCGATGCCGATGAATGGTGGCGGGCGCAGGCGGTCCACGTGCGCGCGCCGATGCTTTTCATGCAGGCGGTGCTGCCGGGCATGATCGCGCGCGGGCGCGGGCGGGTGATCTGCATTTCGGCCAAGGCCGCGCGGATCGTGGCGCCTTACATGTCGGCTTATTGCACCGGCAAGATCGCCCAGAACCGCATCGTGGCCGAAGCCGCGGCGGAGCTGGCCGGCAGTGCCGTGGCCGCTTTCGCGATCGATCCCGGCTTTGCCTTCACCGCCCTGGCGCGCGAAACGCTGGAAGACACCGCGGCGCAGAAATATCTCGGCGGCATGATGGGCCGCTTGCGCGAACGGGAAGCGGACCCGGCCTCCGCGCAGGACCTCGCCCTTTGTGCCCAGCGCGTGGTCGACCTGGCCTCCGGGCGCTATGACGCCTTGTCGGGCGGCTATTTCGAGCCGGGCGACGATCTCGACGCAAAGCTGGCCGAGGGCGCGCCGGCCTGATCCCCGGCCTCGGCCCTTGCCGAATGGCCGGGGCTCGCGCAGGACGCAGAGCATGACACCACGTATCGAGCGCCGCTCGCTCTTACGCGCCGGGGCGATCGGTCTGGCCGGGCTCGGCGTGACCAGGGCCTTTCCGGCCTGGGCCAGGTCCGGCACGGCCGGCCTCGTTCCCGCCCCGGCCCCGCTTTCAGGCGAGGACATACGCCTCAGGATCGCCAACAGCGCCTTCACCGTGGGCGGGCGCACCGGTCATGCGGTGACCATCAACGGCGTGCTGCCCGCCCCGCTGATCCGGCTGAAGGAAGGACAGACCGTCCGCCTGCATGTGGAAAACGCGCTGGACGAGGATACCTCGATCCACTGGCACGGGCTGATCGTGCCGTTCCAGATGGACGGGGTGCCGGGCGTCAGCTTTCCCGGCATCGGGCCCCGTTCCACCTTCGTCTACGAGTTCCCGGTGCGGCAGAGCGGCACCTATTGGTATCACAGCCATTCCGGGCTGCAGGAACAGCAGGGCCATTATGGCCCGATCGTGATCGATCCGGCAGAGCCCGACCCGGTTGCCTATGATCGCGAGCATGTGGTTGTACTGAGCGACTGGACGTTCCTGCACCCGCACCAGCTTATCACCAAGCTCAAGGCGGAAGGCGGCTATTTCAACCGCCAGAAGCAGACGCTGTTCGGCATGATCGAGGGCGGGCCGGAAGAAGGCATGTCCGCGGCGGACCGCGCGATGTGGGGCCGGATGCGGATGGACCCGACCGATATCGCCGACGTGACGGCGGCCACCTATACCTATCTGATCAACGGCCACGGGCCGGAGGAAAACTGGACCGGCCTGTTCCGCCCCGGCGAGCGGGTACGGCTGCGCATCATCAATGCCGCCACCATGACGATCTTCAATCTGCGCATTCCCGGCCTGCCGATGACCGTGGTGAGCGCCGATGGGCAGAATGTCCGGCCGGTGACCGTGGACGAGTTGCAGATCGGCAATGCCGAGACTTACGACGTGATCGTCCAACCGGCGGAGGACAAGGCCTTCACCTTGGTGGCGGAATCGGTCGACCGATCCGGCATGGCCCGCGCCACGCTGGCCCCGCGCCCGGGGATGGCGGCCCCCGTTCCGCCGCTGCGCCCGCGCCCGACGCTGACCATGAAGGACATGGGCATGGGCGGCATGGACCACGGATCCATGGCCGGAATGGACCACGGGGCCATGGATCACGGGGCCACGGCCGCCGGTTCCCATTCGATGGCCGGCATGACCATGCGCGACAAGGCCATGGCGCCGGCCAGCGTCAAGGTCGGCGTGGGCGTGGATGCCATCGCCATGGCGCCGGTCGACCGCACCGGCGATCCGGGCCTGGGGCTGGAAGACGCCGGCCACCGGGTGCTGACGTATGGCGATCTCGTATCGCTCACGCCCAATCCCGATCCGCGCCCGCCCCCACGCACGATCGAAGTTCATCTGACCGGCAACATGGAACGCTTCATGTGGTCGTTCGACGGCGAGAAGTTCAGCGAAGGCGTGGAGCCGATCCGCTTCGAGCGCGATGAGCGCGCGCGCGTGGTGCTCGTCAACGATACGATGATGACGCACCCGATCCACCTGCACGGCCATTTCTTTGAAGTGGTCAACGGCCAGGCCGGCAATTATCCGCGCAAGCATACGGTCAACGTGCTGCCGGGGGGCAAGCTCAGCTTCGACCTGACAGCCGATGCACCGGGCGACTGGGCATTCCATTGCCATCTGCTGCTGCACATGCACGCCGGGATGTTCCGCGTCGTCACGGTCCGCCCGCTCGACGGAGCTGGCGCGTGAAGCCGTTCAGGAGCGTCGCCCTCGGCGCGATCGGGGCGATGATCGCCATGCCCGCCTGGGCGCAGCACGATCATCATGACCAAGAAAGCCATGAAAGCGGCGCGGCGCAGGCCGCTCCGGCGGATCCCCATGCCGGCCACGCCATGCCCTCGCCGGCCGAGCCCGCCGATCCGCCTGCCGGCCATTCCATGCCCGAATCCGCGCCGGCGGAAGCGGATCATGCCCACGCGGATCACGGCGCCGAGGCCACCGATCCGCCGGTGCGCGGGCCGTCCGCCGCGGCCTTGAGCGGCCCGGACCATGCCGCCGACGCCATTTTCGGAACCGCCGCCATGGCACCGGCGCGCGAAATCGCCCGCCAGGAGCATGGCGCGATCACCAGTGGCAAGGTGCTGGTCGATCGGCTGGAGGCCGTCATCGGCAAAGGCAAGGACGGCTATGCCTGGGATGCCGAGGGCTGGTACGGCGGCGATATCGACAAGCTCTGGATCAAGACCCAGGGCGAAAGCCGCTTCGGCGAAAAGCCGGAAAGCGCCGAGGTGCAGGCGCTGTGGAACCATGCGCTGGACCCGTGGTGGAACCTTCAGGCGGGCATCCGCCAGGATCTGGGCGCCGGGCCGGATCGCACCCATGCCGTCATCGGCATCCAGGGCCTGGCGCCCTACTGGTTCGAAATCGACGGCGCGCTGTTCCTGTCGAACAAGGGCGACGTCACCGCGCGGATCGAAGCGGAATACGACCAGCGGCTGACCCGCAAGCTGATCCTCCAGCCGACAGGCGAGCTTACCTTTTCCGCGCAGGACGTTCCCGAGCTGGCCATCGGTTCCGGCCTGACCAGTGCCGAGGCCGGCCTGCGCCTGCGCTATCAGTTCGTACCCGAATTCGCGCCCTATCTGGGCGTGGAATACGAGCGGTCATTTGGCGATACGGCGGATTTCCGGCGCGCCCGGGGCGAGAAGGCCGGGGGATGGAACGTCCTGATGGGAATCCGGTCCTGGTTCTGATGCCGCACCGGGCGGTTCAGGAAGTGGCTGCCTGACCCCAGCCCCGCTCGAGAAACCGCAGCGCGCAGCCGGCCAGGATCGCCGCGCCGCGTGGAAGAACGGTTTCGTCCACGATCATGCGGCTGGAATGGATGCCGCAGCAATGCGCCCAGTCCGCCCCTTCGGCGGCGACTCCGAGGAAAGCCATCGCCCCCGGCACTTTCTCCAGCACATAGGAGAAATCCTCTGCTCCCATGATCGGATGCGCCATGCGCTCGAACCCGCCGCCGGGCAACTCCAGGGCGACGGCTTCGAACAGGTCGGCCGCGCGCGGATCGTTGATCGTGGGCGGGAAGCCTTCCGTCACCGTGACAGTGGCGCGGCATTCGTGCGCGGCGGCGATGCCTTCGGCGAGCGTGGCCAGCGCGGCACGCACATCCTGCCGGCGCTCGGGCGAGAGCGTGCGCACGGTGCCTTTCACCACGGCGCGATCGGGAATCACGTTATGCGCCCGCCCGGCGTCGAGCTGGGTGATCGTCACCACCATGGCTTCCGACGCTGCAAAGCGGCGCGTGACCAGGGTCTGGATGGCGGTGACGATCTCGCACGCCACCGGCACCGGATCGCGCGAGAAGTGCGGCATCGAGGCGTGGCCGCCCTGCCCTTCCACCACGATTTCGAGCATGTCGGCGGCGGCGAGCATGGCTCCGGCCCGCACGGTCAGCACGCCATGGCGATAATTGGGCATGATGTGCAGCGCGAAAGCGGCATCGGGCAGCGGATCGAGCAGGCCCTCGGCGATCATGTGGCGGGCGCCGTGGAAGCCTTCCCCCCCCGGCTGGAACATGAAGCGGACTCCCCCGGCGATGTCCTCGCGCCGGCCCGCCAGCAGCCGCGCCGCGCCGGCCAGCATGGCGGTGTGCGTATCATGCCCGCAGGCATGCATGCGCCCGGCGATCGTGGAGGCGAAAGGCAGGCCGGTTTCTTCCTGCAGAGGCAGCGCGTCCATGTCGCCGCGCAGCAGCACCGCCGGGCCCGGCCGCGCCCCTTTCAGCGTCGCGACGGCGCCGGTGCAGGAGGTTCCTTCGCGCCATTCGAGCGGCAGGTCGGCCAGGTCGGCGCGCGCCTTGGCCAGCGTCAGCGGGGTTTCCAGCCCCAGCTCCGGCTCCGCATGGATGGCCTGGCGCAAGGCGCTGATGCGAGGCGCGATCTCTCGCGCCCGGTCGAGAAGATGTTCGGCAAGCATAGCCCTTTCCTAGCGCGCCGGTGGCCCGCCTGGCAAACGCAAGCCCATGACCGTGCACTTGCAACATGCGCTGCCGACACCCAGATTTGCGACTGGACGGCGGGCCAAAAGGTCGCGGCGCAACGGGGCGGAATGCGAAATTCCGCACAAAATCCGTAGTAATTCCTGAAGTCGGGGCTAATGGCGGCACACATGCAAGGCACGGTCCATCTTTTCGACAGGTTGCCGGAGGTGGCCCGCCCAGCCTCGCCGCTCGCGGGCCTCGATGCCGTCGCGCGGCAGGCGCCGCTGATCGGCGTGATCCGCAACCCACGCAGTTATCGCAATGCCGGCGACCTGCCCGAATGGGCCGGCCGGGGAAGCATGCTGGTGGAAACGCCCGACCGGCGCAGCGAATTGCAGGCGATCGTCGCCCGTTTCGCGGAGCGGCGGATCGATTATCTGGTGGTCGATGGCGGTGACGGCACGGTGCGTGACGTGCTGACCTGCGGCGCCGGCATCTTCGGTGACAACTGGCCCACGCTGATCGTGCTGCCCAACGGCAAGACCAATGCCCTCGCCGCCGACCTGGGCCTGCCCGCCAGCTGGTCGCTCAGCGATGCGATGGAAGCGATCCACGCCGGCCGCGTCGAAGCGCGCCGCCCGCTGGTCGTCACCCAATGCGACAAGCCCGAAGCACGGGTGCAGGGCTTCGTGTTCGGCGCGGGCGTGTTCACCATGGCGATCGGCCTTGGCCAGGAAGCGCACCGCTATGGCGCGTTCAACGCGCTGGCCGTGGGCGTGACCACGCTGTGGAGCCTCGCCCAGGCGCTGTTCGGCGGGGCCGGCAATGTCTGGCGCCGGGGCACGCCCATGCGGCTTTATGACCGCGAAGGGCGCCCGCTGCCGCACAGCGGGGTGGAACGCCTGGACGAGCGGTACCTGATCTTCGCGTCGACCCTGTCGCGCTTCCCCGCCGGGCTGCGCCCGTTCGCGCGCGTCACCGACAGCCGCCTGCGCGCCTCGGTGATCGACAATTCACGGCTGGGGCTGCTGCTGCGCCTGCCGCTGATCTTCCGCGGCATCGTGGGCCGGGAACTGCGCCGGCGAGGCTATCACGTGTTCGACCTCGACCGGTTCCGGATCGACGTGGGCGGCCCTTTCATCCTCGACGGCGAAGCCTTTCCCGCCGGCCGCTACGAACTCTCGCTCGGACCCAAGCTGCGCTTCGTCGTTCCGTGACGACCCCGCTCGCCGCGCGCCTGGCCGCGGCGGCCGATCGGCCGGTCGATCCCGCGGTGGCGGCTTTCGCCCGCCGGCTGGGCGAGGAAGCCGGCGCGCGGGCCGTGCTGTTCTACGGCTCCAACCTGCGCACTGGCTCGCTGGACGGTGTGCTGGATTTCTATGTCCTGCTGCCCGGCCCCGGCGAGCGCGGCCTGTGGCCACGGGTTTCCTATCGCGAATGGGATCATGCGGGGGCGCGCCTGCGGGCGAAGATCGCCACGATGTCCCTCGCCCGGTTCGCGCAGGCGGCCGCGGGCGAGACGATCGATACGACGATCTGGGCCCGCTTCGTGCAGCCGAGCGCGCTGGCCTGGGCGCGCGACGATCAGGCGCGGGCGAGCGTGCTCGCCGCGCTGCAGGCAGCCGCGATCACAGCCGCACGGCTGGCAGTCGCCGTGGGCCCGGCGCGCGGGCCGGAAGATGCCTATTGGCGGGCGCTGTTCCGCGCGACGTACCGCGCGGAACTGAGAGTCGAGCCGCCGGGCCGCGAAGACGCGATCCTCACCGCCAACCAGGCCCATTTCGACGGCCTGCTTCCCGCAGCGCTGGGCCAGGCGGGGATTGCGCTGGTGCGTGACGGCGCCACGATCGAGCCCCGGCTGGAACCGCGCGAGAAGCAGCTGATCCTGCGCTGGTGGAACCGGCGGCGCCGGCTGGGCAAGGCGCTCAACGCCATTCGCCTGATCCGGGCGGCGACGACGTTCGAGGGCGGGATGCGCTATGTCGCCTGGAAGGTGGAGCGGCACACCGGCCTGCCGGTGAAAGTCACCCCCCTGCGAGAGCGCTTCCCGCTGGCCGCCGCGCCCGCGCTGATATGGCAGGTCTGGCGCGCACGGCGTTAGCGGACGGCCGCACCACTCATCGAACACTCATCATTGCGAAGAGCGAAGCAATCCAGGCGGCGGCGCAATACGCCCTGGATTGCTTCGCTACGCTCGCAATGACGATTCTAAGGTCAGATCGTACCCCAGGCCGATAACTGCCGGAAACGCGCGCCCTTTACAGATAGCGCATGCGGATGGTGATCGCCTTGACCTCGTTGCCGACGGAAAAGGCGGCCTTGTCCACGCCCGGCTTACCCAGGTTGAAGATGTTGATGGAGGGATTGTTCGACATACCGCCGCCGTCCTGCGTCAGGTCCGTCTTGTCGTTGTCGTTGACATCGTGGCGGACGGCGATGGCATAGTTGCCGGCTTGCGGCACCGGCATGCAGAAGGTCATCGATCCGGCGCGGGCGGGGATCTGGATGCGATAGATCCAACGGCCCTTGGCGAGCCAATCCTGCTTGGTCGCGCGATAGAGCTGCATCCGCATCGTTCCGGTGCCGGACTTGATGTCGGTCACCGTGATGCTCACCGCCGGGCCGCTGCCGCGGCACTTGGCCATGTCGTTGGGGATCGTGTCATGCCCTTGCGCCCAGGCGGGCGATCCGAGGGGCAGTGCCAGCACCAGCGTCAGCGCGGCGGCGATCTTGCGATGTTTTACAGCCATGCGATTGCGAGCGTTACCTGTCTGGAGATGGAAGGGGAACCGGTGTCGTTGCGCTTCATCGTCGCGGCAAAGCGACGCCATCGGAACGTCAAGGGTGCGATTACGGGCGTGAACAACGGGTGAACTCGCCCATGCACCGGCCCAGCCCGCCGGTTTGCCGTGTGGAAAAGACCTGTGCCATCGGTTGTTAACCGAATCAGCGCGGCCTAGTCCCGAAAGAGGTCCGATGCATGAATTGCTGATCTCTCCTTCGATCCTTTCGGCCGACTTCGCCCGGCTGGGCGAGGAGGTGCGCGCGGTGGACGCCGCCGGCGCCGACTGGATCCACGTGGACGTGATGGACGGCCATTTCGTCCCCAACCTCACGATCGGCCCGGCGGTGGTCAAGGCTCTGCGGCCTTATACGGATAAGCCGTTCGACGTTCACCTGATGGTGGCGCCGGTCGATCTCTGGCTCGCCCCGTTCGCCGAGGCGGGGGCCGACGTAATCACCGTGCATCCCGAAGCCGGCCCGCACATCCACCGCACCGTCCAGGCGATCAAGGCGCTGGGCAAGCGGGCGGGCGTGTCGCTCAACCCAGGCACGCCGGCCAAGATGCTGGATTATCTGATCGACGAGATCGACCTGGTATTGGTGATGAGCGTCAATCCCGGCTTCGGCGGGCAGAGCTTCATCGCCAGCCAGCTGCGCAAGATCGAGGCGGTGCGCAAGGCGATCGACAAGTCCGGCCGCGATATCCGCCTGGAAGTCGATGGCGGGATCAACCCCGAAACGGCACGGCAATGCGTGGCGGCCGGGGCGGATGTGCTGGTGGCCGGATCGGCCACGTTCGCCGGCGGGCCGGATCGCTACGCGGCGAACATCGCGGCGTTGAGAGGCGGGGGATGAACGAAGTCGCGAGCCGGAACCGTTTCGTGGTCGAGCCGGTAGAGCCGGTGGGAGGACCGCGCGCCATGGCGATTCCGCTAGCAAGCGACACCCCTGAAGCCCTGGTGGAACACGCGCCGCCCGCGGAAAGGCCGATAGAGCCGGGTCGGGCGCTGGCCATCGCCGATTTCGATCCGCCGGCCACCACTCTCAGCGAACGCATCGTGCGCCTGGCCTATCGGTTCGGCGTGTCCGGCCCGACGCTGGTGGCCCCGTTCCGCAAGCCCGCCAGGCCCCGCCTGCTGGCCACGGTCGAGAGCCCGCTGGCCGGGGACCGCGTGGCGGGCATGGCGCTGCGCGCCGGGCATTTCCTGGTCCACGGGGTCAAGGCGCCGATCACCCAGGTCGATTTCTCGCCCGCGGCCAAGCTCTCCTGGCCGCTCGAGCGGACGATCCACGGCTTCACCTGGCTGCGCGATCTCGAAGCCAGCCCGCCGCGCGCGCAATGCCAGCATGTGGCGGAACGGGTGATGCTGGCCTGGCTGGAAGTAAACGATACCGGCAAGACTCCCATGGGCAAGGGCTGGGCCTGGAACATCGGCCATGCCGGCTATCGCCTGCTCGGCTGGCTGGTCCACGCGCCGCTGATCCTGTCCGGCCCGGACAAGGCGCTGCGCGCCCGCATCCTGCGTTCAGCCGCCGACACCGCCCGCTGGCTCGACCGCAATGTGGGCAAGGCGTCCGATCCGCTGGATACTCTGGCCGGCTGGTGCGCGATCGTGGCTGCCGGGCTGCTGCTGCCCGACGGCAAGCCGCGCCGCCTGTTCGGCGAAGCCGGCCTGGCGCGCACGCTGGGTGAGCTTGTCGGCAATGACGGCGGCGTCCTGTCGCGCAGCGCGCTGGCGCAGATGGAAGCGATCGGCCTGCTGGTCGAGCTTTCGGCCTGTTATCGCGCGACGCGGTGCGATCCGCCGCAAGCGGTGGAAGCGGTGTTGCAGACCCTGGTGCCGCCGCTGCTGGCGCTGACCCACGCCGACGGGGGCCTGGGCAACTGGCAAGGCGCGGGCGCCGTGCCGGCGGAGCGAATCGCCGCGCTCGTCCAGGCCAGCCGCGTGCGCGCCCGGCCGCTGCGCGATGCGCGCCAGTGGGGCTATCAGCGCGTCGCCGCCGGCAAGTCCGTGCTGCAGTTCGATGCCGCACCGCCGCCGCTCGCCCGCCAGGCACGCCACGGCTGCGCTTCGACGCTGGCGTTCGAGCTGTCGCACGGGGAGCATCGCCTGATCGTCAACTGCGGCGGCGCGGCCTTCGCCGGCGGGCAAGTGCCCGCCCGGATCGAGCAGGGGCTGAGAGCCACGGCGGCCCATTCCACCCTGGTCCTGGGCGATGCCAATTCCACGGCGGTGCTGGTCGGCGGCAAGCTGGGCTCTGGCGTGGGCGAAGTGGAAGTGGACCGACGCATGCTGACGGCCGGCGGCGGCACGGTCGCCACGCGGCTGGAAGCCAGCCACGATGGCTATGCCAGCCGATTCGGCCTGGTCCACCGGCGCATCCTCATCATGCGCGACGATGGCACCGAGCTGCGGGGTGAGGACCTGCTGGTGCCCGCCGGGCGCAAGGGCCGGCGCGGCAAAGTGCCCTATGCCCTGCGGTTCCACCTGGGGCCGAGCGTGGACGTAGCGCTGGCCGACAGCGGCCGCGGCGCCACGCTGGCGCTGCCCGACGGCAGCTATTGGCAATTCCTCGCCGTTGACCATCAGCTCGAACTCGAAGAGAGCCTGTGGGTGGACGGCGACGGCCGGCCGCATCCGGTGCAGCAACTGGTGATGCAGGGCCTCGCCTCACGCGGGGGCGCCAGCTTTTCGTGGCTGCTCAAGAAGATTAGGTAGCGCTTCATGAACAACGTGACGATCCGGCGGGCACTGCTTTCGGTGTCCGACAAGAGCGGCGTGGTCGAGCTTGCCTCGCGCCTCGCCAAGGGCGGGGTGGAGCTGGTTTCCACCGGCGGCACCGCGCGCGTGCTGCGCGAAGCGGGGCTGACCGTGCGCGACGTGTCCGACGTGACCGGCTTCCCCGAAATGATGGACGGGCGGGTGAAGACGCTGCACCCGCTGATCCACGGCGGCCTGCTGGCGGTGCGCGACGATGCGGAGCACGCGGCGGCCATGGAAGCGCACGATATCGGCGCGATCGACCTGCTGGTGTCCAATCTCTATCCCTTCGAGGAGACGGTGAGACGCGGCGCGGGACGTGACGAGGTGATCGAGAACATCGATATCGGCGGCCCGGCGATGATCCGTTCGGCCGCCAAGAACCACGCCTATGTCACCATCGTCACCGATCCCGAGGACTATCCCGTGCTGCTCGACGAACTGGCGGAGAACGACGGGGCGACCACGCTGGCCTTCCGCAAGGCGATGGCAGCGAAGGCTTTCTCCGCCACGGCCGCTTACGATTCGATGATCAGCCAGTGGTTCGCTTTCGCCGACCAGGGCCGGCTGTTTCCCGAGATGCTGGCCATCAACGGGCGGCTGGCCAGCGAGCTGCGCTATGGCGAGAACCCGCATCAGCGGGCCGCGCTCTACCTCCCGCTCGGCCCCCACGCGCAAGGACTGGCGCAGGCCGAGCAGGTGCAAGGCAAGGACCTGAGCTACAACAACTACAACGATGCCGATGCCGCGCTGGAACTGATCGCCGAATTTGCGGCACAAGGGCCGGCCGCAGCTATCATCAAACATGCCAACCCGTGTGGCGTGGCGCGGGGCGGCTCGCTGGAAGAAGCCTATCGCGCGGCCTTCGATTGCGATCGGGTTTCGGCGTTCGGCGGCATCGTCGCGGTGAACCGCCCGCTGGACGGCGCGACCGCGGCGGCGATCACCGAGATATTCACCGAAGTGGTCATCGCGCCGGGCGCCGATGAGGCCGCCCGCGCCGCATTCGCCGCCAAGCCGAACCTGCGGCTGCTGCTGCTGGACGAATTGCCCGATCCGCGCCGCGCCGCGCTGCAAGTGAAGGCGATCGCGGGTGCGCTGCTGGTGCAGACGCGGGATAACGGCGCCATATCGGCGGCCGATCTCAAGGTGGTCACCCGCCGCGCGCCGAGCGAGCGGGAACTGGCCGATTGCCTGTTCGCCTGGGCGGTGGCGCGGCATGTCAAATCGAACACCATCGTCTTCGCGCGGGATGGCGTCACCGCCGGGATCGGCGCGGGGCAGATGAACCGGCGCGATTCCGCCCGGATCGCGGCGGCCAGGGCGCGCGAGGCGGCCGAGGCCGCCGGCTGGCCGGAACCGCGGACCGTGGGCAGCGCGATGGCTTCCGACGCGTTCCTGCCCTTCCCCGATGCACTCGAAGCGGCGATCGATGCGGGCGCCACGGTGGTGATCCAGCCCGGCGGCGCCTTGCGCGATGAAGAGGTGATCGCCGCCGCCGATGCGGCGGGCTTGGCCATGGTGTTCACCGGAATGCGCCATTTCCGGCACTGAGGACCCAGGGCGCCGGGTGTCGCGCCGGCGGGTTTTCCTATATGAACCCCCTCCCACCGGGCCTTCCCCGCCCCTAAAGGTTCTGGGGGAGAGGGCCGATGGCACGCCACGATTTCGGTTTGGGCAAGAACAATGGGCCTTTTCACACCCCGTCTTTTTCGCGCCTTTTTCCCCGGCCTCCG
>Ga0066256_1002873_pt1 | contig 17828 bp, 16 predicted proteins | sample ThiBio_1000_biof_FD_87107 | JGI IMG/M metagenome (GOLD analysis project Ga0066256, IMG submission 87107) | Wastewater bioreactor microbial communities from Cape Town, South Africa - Thiocy_expt_1000_biof (version 2) | ecosystem: Engineered > Bioreactor > Thiocyanate-remediating >...
AACCTTAGGCACGACTTCACGCTTGCAAAGCGGCGCCAGGCAAAGGGGGAGCACCAATAATGACCGCAGCGGCAAGGAGGCTCACCAAAGGGGCGCGCTTAGTGCGATATCACGACTACAAAAGGGGCAGTGATTGACGCCGAAAGTGTGTGTATGATGACCACACTTGCAAGCGAGTCTCAAGTTCCAGCGGCACGATTTCACGGCTGCAACGGGGCGGCAGCCAAAGAAGTAGCAACAATAATGACCGACGCCGCACGGAGGCTCACCAAAGGGGCCAGCAACAGCAGCAATACAAGGTATAAAAAGGCGAAAGAAGTCTGGAAAGTGTGTGTGTATGATCTGTAACACCTCTCTCGCCGCCTACTGCTTATCTTTTTCATATTCCCCCACACGTACCACGCCCCTTTCCGCACCCACAACACAACGGCACCCTAAACCGGTTATTTGGCGTCGATTGGGCCAAAAATTACGCCGCCGCGTCGCGCGCCTGCGACATTGTAACAACGCAAAAGTCGACGTTTTGACCGCATTAAGTAACCCACTGCCGCATTAAATTTAATCAGGGGCATTAACTCACTTGACACGTCGTCCGAGTTGCCCGCCATGGTGGCGGGCGAGCTCGGTGAGGGCCAGTGGCCACGAGGGGCAACCAGGACGACACGGCGGCGGCGGCGGCGGCGGCCGGGCGACCCGTCGGCGGGGTGTGCCATTGTGGCCCGCGGCAGGGTTGCAAGTTGCAACGGCGATGCAACGCGCAGCTGTGCAGCTGGCGCACATTGCCGCGCGCGTGCCTCCTGGCGGCCCTGGCCAGGCTGGCCGCCCCGGTCCCGCCCCCTGCGTCACTTGTGCGGGCAATGGCATGACATGCCGCCATGCTAACTGCCGCCACCCCCGCCGCCACCCCTGCCGCACTCCTTGCAGCGGAGGCGCACGCGGCCATGCTCACAAATGCCGCTCCCGCCACACTCCTTGCAGCGACGGCGCTCGCGACCGTGTTCACAGATGCCGCCACCACCGCACTCCCTACAGTAGTGCCGCTGTCGGGCGTGCTCGCAGATACCAGCGCCACCACATGCTCTGCAATGTCGCCGTGCGCGGCCGTGCTCACATATGCCGGCACCGCCGCACTCTTTGCAGAACCGGCGATTGCGGCCATGCTCACAGATGCCGGCTCCACCGCATTCCCTGCAGCTGTGACGCACGTGACCATGCTCGCAGATGCCGGCCCCGCCGCACTCCTTGCAGACTCGGCGAAGGCGGCCGTGCTCGCAGATTCCGACGCCACCGCACTCTTTGCAGCTGTAGCGCACGCGGCCATGCGCACAAATGCTGGCCCCACCACACTCCTTGCAAATACTGCGCCGGCGGCCATGCTCACAAATGGCGCTCCCGTCGCAATCTTTGCAGCTGTAGCGCTCGCGGCCATGAACACAAATGCTGCCGCCGGCACACTCCCTGCAGCAACTTCGCCGGCGGCCGTGCTCGCAGATTTCACCTCCGCCGCACTCCCTGCAACGGCTGCGCTTCCTGCCGTGATCACAGATACCAGCCCCACCGCACTCCTTGCAGCGGTGGCGCTGGCGGCCATGCTCGCAAAAGGCGCCTCCGCCGCACTCCGCGCAGCCGTAGTGCTGGCGGCCATGTTCGCACGTCCGTCCCGTCCGTCCAGTCAACTTGGCGCCGGCACCGAGCGTCGCAGCGGTGCCGCCCTCTAACACAGCCTCCCCTTCTGGCTCAGCGATGGATGTGGCAGCGTCACCCCGCGCTAGCACCCGGCGTCGCTTCACGCCCGCTAGTAGCGCAGGAGCGGGAGTTGCAGCGGGTGCGGCAGCGGCAGGTGTGGCAGCAGTAGGGGTGGCAGCAGCAGCAGCGGCAGGGGTGCCAACAGCAGGGGCAGCAGCAGGGGCGGCAGGAGGAGTGGCACCTGGGGCGGCAGCAACGGTAGCCGGGGCGGCAGCATCGGTTGGTGGCGGCGGCGGCGGCGGTGGTGGGGGCGGCGCACCACCGCGCGGCACATCAGCTGCCCAACGCTGCATCAGCCCAAACGCCGCCGCCGCACTCGTAGCCCAGCCAGGTGTGCTGCCACCCGGCAGCCGTCCAGCGGACGCTACTCCCGGTACCGCCGCCGACGAGGATGACATGGCGGCGGGCTGTGGGTCAGGAGCGGCTACTCGTGATATCGGTACCCCAAGTGGTTGGCACCTCTGCGCTCACATGTGCAGACCACGCTGGAACGAATGGTGCGCACAGTGTGCGGGGATGGCCTTCTCGACGCGTACTACTCTACAGGTATAGGTGCAGTGCCGGCACGGGTATCGGCACCGGTGGTACTGGTGCCGGTAAGTGCACTTCTCACGCGTTGGCCGCTTGACGGCAAGCGTGGTGCATGAGCTGGGGCGCGGGCAGTCCGGTACAACGCTTCCGCTACCGCTACCGCTACCCGTGCAACGCTATCCGTGTCAGTTCTGTCGCAGCTGGCACCTCTGCACACACGGGCAACTCCTCTCCGGCGAAGCTAAAAACACGCGGGATGCGTTAAGCATCGCAGTAGGATTGTGCCGAAATGATAATTGAGTGGTGGCTGCGCGCGCCTGGCGAACGGTATTTGATGTGGTGGGCGTGGTTGGCATGCGACACCCGCAGACTCGGAGGCGGCTGGCGGGCACTACCGGTACCTGGTACCGGTACCGGTACTGGTACTGGCGACACGGTCAGACTCTGGCGCCCCTCTGACTTTTGGCGGCAATGCATGAAGCACAGCAACCAAAATCAATACGCTCGCTGTCGGCATCAATGGGGAGATTTCAAGTGTCCGCGGCAGCACGGCAGTCGCGACAGTGCCGAGCCAGGCGGCCGCGCAGCAAGCAACCGTGCAGCGCCTGTGCACGCGGCCATGTTCGCAGATGCCGACCCCGCCACACTCTCTGCAATCATCGCACTTGGCCGTGGCTAGGTCGGCTTGGTGGCGCCCTCGATCGCGTCATGCACCGCCTTAATATCCAATTTGAGCGCCCGCAAGAATCCACCCGGCAGGCTGGTGGGCGTCCGAAACGTACTTGCCGACTCACTCACAACACTCGGCGTTCCATCTGACTTCTGGAAACGCTTGCCCTGCTCCGCCCCACCACCACCACCGCCGCCTCCCCCACGACCACTGCCACGATCGCCGCCGCCACCTCCGCCGCCACCTCCGCCGCCACTACCTCCGCCGCCAGCTGCAGCCGCGGGTGCGTCAACCTCGTCGGCTGGCCACTCATCCACCACCTCCTGGCGCACGCCAATGACACCATCCTCGTTCAGCACCGCCGAGCCAGAGCCCCTACCCCACGTGGACCCGTCAAGCTCAAAATGTGTGTCACTGATGTTCATGATGGTCGCCTTGCACACAGTAGGGCGAGGGGTCGAATCGGTACTTCCAGTAGTACCGGTACCGGTACCGGTACCGGTGTGTGTAGATGTCGCCAAGACGGGTCTGGCGTGGGTGTGCCAGAGCCTGGGCCAGCGGCGGGGATTGCGGAACGGCTGGCAGCGGCGGCGGCAGCCGGGGCACTGGAGGCAACAGCTTTTCTAGCAACTACCGGCACTCGTTCAGCGGCGACTCCTTCAGCAGTACCGGCAGCGACTGACGCACCCGCCGGGCTCGGTCACCTCACCGAGTTCCCTTACCCTTTCCTTGACTCCGATGAGGAGTTCATGTACACCAAAGCCAAGTGGGAACCGGTGGAGGTGCCCGAGTGGGTCCTCGCCATCCCGGGTGGGCTGCAGGCATTTATCAGGGGGCAGGGGAGCGTACTGGGGCTACCGGTAAAAGCGCCCCGGCGGGCGCGCCGGCCCCGCGCGACACCGGCGCACTGACAGTACCGGTACCTGGTATTGTGGGTGAGGTGGTGCGGGAACCTTCATGTTGTTGGCCCTTGAACTTGCTATCGCTATTCAGTGTCCGCGGTGGCGGCGGCGCGGCAATCGTGGCAGCGCCGAGCCAGGTGGCCGTGTGGACAACAAGTACACTCCTTGCAGTCGCGGCGCACGCGGCCGTGCGGGCATCCGACACACTCCCTGCAGTCCCCGCGTACACGACCATGCCCACATATGCCTCCACCGCCGCAGTCTTTGCAAACATAACGCTTCCGACCATGCTCGCATATGCTGCTCCCGCCACACTCCTTGCAGCCGGAGCGCTGGCGGCCGTGACCACAGATGCCAGCCCCGCCGCACTCTTTGCAGCTGTAGCGCGCCCGACCGTGCGCGCAGAAGCCAGCACCGCCACACTCCTTGCATTGGCTGCGTATGCGGCCATGCTCGCAGATGCCGCTCCCGCCACACTCCTTACAGGTGTACCGCTGGCGGCCATGCTCGCAGATGGCGCTCCCACCGCATTCCTTGCAGCGATGGCGCTTCCGGTCATGTTCGCAGATGCCAGCCCCGCCGCACTCCTTACAGGCGTACCGCTGGCGGCCGTGCTCACAAATGGCACCCCCACCGCACTCCTTGCAGAACCGGCGGCAGCGTCCGTGCTCGCAGATGCCGGCCCCGCCGCACTCCTTGCAGTGGTGGCGGCGGCGGCCATGCTCGCAAATACCGGCCCCGCCGCACTCCTTGCAACAATATCGCTGGCGCCCGTGCTCACAAATGCTGACCCCGCCGCACTCCTTGCAACCGTTGCGCTGACGGCCGTGCTCACAGACACCCGCCCCACCACACTCCTTGCAGTAGTAGCGTTTACGACCATGCTCACAGTGGCTGGCCCCGCTGCACTCATTGCAGTTGTAGCGCAAGCGGCCATGCTCACACAACCGCCGTGTCGCCATTGAACTGTGCATGCTTCTGCTGGCGGCAGTTGCTGGGTCGCCCTCCACTCCATCTGTTAGTAACACAGCTGCCGCGCACGTGGTGATTTTGGCAGCCGCCCCGCTGCGGCGCCGCTTCACACCTGACACAGCAGCAGCAGCAGCAGCAGCGATATGTGCGCCCTCTACCTCACTTTCATGCTGCACCGGTGGAGGCGGCGGAATCGGTGGCGGCGACGGTAGTGGCGGCGGCGGTGGTGTGCCTGCAATGACACCACCATGCGGAGTGGTTGCAAGCGGCGCCCCAGGTGTTTCAGAAGCCCAGCGCCGCAGCAGCCCAAATGCCGTTGCAGCGCTCGCGGCCCACGCCGGAGTGGGCTGCGGCCGCCCATTCGCCGCCACCGTACTACAACTGGTAGTCGCCGCCGCTGCTGCTGCCATGTTGTCGTCACCACAAAATACAGCGCACAAACCAATTGCCCGCAGCGTTGCACTCGCGCAACACGCACAAGGACACAATATAAAGGCACTGATGTAAAATTGGTGGCGCTCGCGCGTACGCCTGGTAAGTGCTGCGTGTATTGTTTTCACTGCGAAGCGACACCTGATGACTCGGATTGGGGCGCTGCCAAATTCAACTTCCAAAATCGCGGCGGCAGACAGGGAGCTTGGCAGCGCAATGGGGCACAGTAGGTGCGGCAGTGTGTACACGGTGCCACAGACTGTACAAGACGATATCATCATGCGCATACACGCATACGGTCACCAGCGGCGGCCAGCACCGCCGCCGCCGCCGCTGGTGTACGCCGCTGACGCCAGGAAGGCGGTGACGGCGGCATCCACGCGCACCGCGGCGGCGTGGTCGTCGACGACAAAGGACATGGAGTGCGCCGCGTCCAGGCGGGTCGTCACGCAGCGTGCCAGTAGGTCGCGCAGTGCCGGCTCCTCCTCCACACGGCTGGCGGCAAAGACGGAGCGCAGCAGGAAGAAGAGGCGTGCGTCGGTGGCGTACTCCATCAGCACGGGGTTCAGGGGGCGCTTATCCCACACAGCGTACGAGCCGCCCAGGCGCGGCAAGAAGAGGCCGCCGGCGCGGCGCTTCAGCTCTGCTAACACCCGGCGCTGTGCCGCCGGCAGCGGCAGCAGGCTGGTGCGCTCAATGAGCCACGCCAGCGACGACACCTGCGTCGGCGGGTCACGGCGGGCGACGCGGTGCAGCAGCTCCGACACCTGCAGGTCCACCACGCCCGCCATGCGGATGTCGTACAGCCGGAACAGCGCGTGCGCGTCGGCGCGGCAGTCCCACAGTAGTTTGGTGACGGCGGGCTCCTGCAGCAGGGTGCGCAACGTGGGTGCGGGTGCGCCGGCGGGCCCAAACGCGCGCTCACCCAGCACCGTGACGTCAAACAGGTACACGGTGGCCGGTCGCACTGCCGCCACCACTTGCACAATGCTGATGGTGCCGCCTGGGCGGCCCAGCGCCACGCCCTCCAGATCCACCGCCAGCGCACCGCGAGCGCCATCGTCCGCCAGCCGCACTGCCGCCGCCGCTGCGGCAGCCGGCGTGGTCACCATGATGACCTCCACCCGCTCGCCCCCGCCGCCATCAAACGACGCCGCCACCGGCAGCGCCTCGCTGCCACCGGGGCCCCTGCCACCGCCTGCGCCGCCACTTGCTGCCGCCGCCATGGTGATGACTGTTGTGTTGGAAGGTGAATGTGTGCCGTCAAGTGCTACGACTGATACTCGTAGCACAAGTTTGCCGCCGCTAGTCCACCGCGTCGCCGCTATCGCTGCTGATACCACCTCTGCTACCACCTATGCTGCTACCGCCACTGCTACTAACATGCCCCTGCCACGTCAGCTACAGGTGCCGCGCCTCCCTGCCATTTCCCGTGCCGATGGCACCACACCCTCGAAAATGCCGGGGCAACAAGGCACGCCACCGCAATTGCAAGCTGCGCCACCGCGCCACCCACCAACCAGCCCACTTCGACCTGTGTGCTTGCATGCGGCCGTGCGCGGCGGAGTTTTGGCATAGCACCACGATACGTTACCACATTCACACGTCGCGTTGGTCGTGGGTGTCGTAGCGATTTGACTCGGACCGCTTGGCGGTTGACACCCGATTACACACACACTCGGTTGAGCAATAATTCTCACGATGCGACGGAGTGGCAATCGCAATAAAATCGGATTCTTGCGGGAAAGCTGTCAAAATAGCTATCATTCCAACGGCACATACCGAAGAGCCGCCACCGACAACTACCGTCACCGACACCGACGGGTAGAACCGTACCGTACAAGCGAACAAGAAGTAGTAGCCGGTACTACCGGTAGTAGACCCAGCCATGGCGTGGCAGGGGCTGGGCAAGGCGCTGGGTGGGCTGGGTGCGGGCATGGGTGGGCTGGGTGGCAAGGCCGCCGGCGGCGGGGCGGGGCGGGGCGTGGCGCTGGCGGCCCTCCAGGCGTCGGTGGCAAAAGGGACAGAGGCGATGACCAAGGCGCTGGATGCGGAGGCACCGGAGGGTGTGGCGGGCGGCGGGCTGGTGCGCGTGCGGCTGGACGGGCACATGAGCAAGTGCACGCGCGTGACGCTGGATCCGGAGCTGCTGGCGCAGGTGCTGGCGCGCTCGTCGTCGCCCGCCTCCTCGCGGGCGCTGCTGGAGGATACCATCCGCGCCGCCGTGACGGAGGCGCTGGTGCGCGGCCGTGAGGTGGCAGAAAGGGCGCAAGCAGAGTCGGTGCGCATTGCCATGACGGGCGCCATGGACGCGATCCGCAAAAGCGGCGACGACGGCAGCGGCGGCGGCAAGATGTCATGATATTCTATTCGTATCAGTGTTTGAAAGGTAGTGGCGGCACGCGCAGCTCCGCCGCAAGGGCGGTGAGCGCGGCGGACGCGTGCACCGGCAGGCAGGCGTCGGCGAAGGCGTCGGCGCGCGTGGCGCCGTAATTGATGACGGCGAGGCGCGGGGCGGTGGGCGGGTGCAGGCGCGGGCGCACCGACTCCACAAAGCGGCGCACCAGGCGGAAGGCGGACCAGGTAGCAAGCGTGGTGCCCACCACCAGCAGGCCGTCCGCCGCGTCGATGGCAGCGGTGGCGGCGGCAGTGACGGCGGGGGGCACGTTACCACCAAAAAACACGACGCACGGCTTCAGGTGGTCAGAGCCGCAGGCAAGGCAGGTCGGCATGACAAAGGTGCCGTACGCCTCGGCCGGCAGCTCGACGTCGCCGTCTGGCCGCGGCGATGCCAGCGGCGTGTACGTCGCCACCCACTGCGCGTTGTGCACCGCCATGCGCTCCTGCAGCTGCGCGCGCGATGACGTGGCGCCGCAGGTCAGACATTCCACGTTATGGATGGTGCCGTGCAGCTCAATCACGCCCGTCGCGCCGCTGGCTTGGTGCAGGCGGTCCACGTTCTGCGTTACAATGGTTTTCACGCGGCCTGCCGCCTGCAGGCCCGCTAGAGCCGCATGTGCGGCGTTAGGCGCCGCGGTGGCCATACGCGGGTAGCCCACAAAGCTGCGGCTCCAGTACCGCCGCCGTACCGCCTCCTTCGCCATGAAGTCGGCATGCTGCAACGGCGTGTACGCCGGCCGACCCGGTGACCGGTAGTCTGGGATGCCACTGGAGGTGGAGATGCCGGCGCCGGTGATGACCGTCACCGCCTTGCACGACGCAAACAGCTGCAGCAGCTGTGCGCCACCGCTCCCCAGCTCCGCCACGCTGCCCACCGCTGCCTCTGTCACCGGCGCCACGCTTCGCAACGGCGCCGCGTTGGGCAGCGTGGCGCCTAGCCGGACTGCATGTGTTGCAATTGGGGCGGCGGCGGCTTCATGCGCGGCGCTGCTGGCAAGCCGCTTGGTGGTGCCGGCGGTGGCAGCAACACCACGATGCACCGCTGCCGCCACACACTGCGACGCGCGCCGCCAGGCTGCCATGGTGGTGTCTACCGGTACCGGTATCTGGTACCGGTACTTCCTTCTCCACCTATCTATTCCAGCACACCCTCTACTGATGCAGCAAACCTACAATAAAGCACACAAACAAAACACACTGGTGGTCTCAATGCGGGTGGGGTGCAGCAGAATTTGTGGAGTGTGCGGGTGCGCCTGGCGAGTGGTGGGTAATGTTGTTGTGGTGGTAGCTGTGCGACACCTGGTGACTCGGACAGGACTTTGTAACATCGACAGGGAGCGCTGTGGAGCGCCGTGGTACACCCACCGCGACTGTCGGCTGCCTGATACCCTCGTCAGTGGCCAGATGTAAACCGCAATCGCAGCAGTTCAAGCGTCGCCGCCAGCGCGGGCCAGCTGGCACTCGCGGCATCGCCGAGCCAGGTGGCCATGCGAGCAACCAGCGCACACCTTGCAGTAGCGGCGGACGCGGCTGTGCTCGCAGACTTCAGACCCGCCGCACTTCACGCACTGGCTGCGTCTATGGCCGTGCTCGCAGATGCCGGTCCCGCCGCATTCCTTGCAGCTGTACCGTTTGCGGCCATGCGCGCAGATGCCGGCTCCGCCACACTTCTTGCAAAAACGGCGCACGCGGCCATGATCGCAGATGCCAGCTCCGCCACACTCCTTGCAGATGTAGCGCTTGCGGCCATGCTCACAAATGCCGGCTCCACCACACTCCTTGCAGATATAGCGCTTGCGGCCATGCTCACAAATGCCGGCTCCACCGCACTCCTTGCAGCCGTAGCGCAGGCGGCCATGTTTACAAATGCCTGCCCCGCCACACACTTTGCATCGGCGGCGCATCCGGCCGTGCTCGCACATACCTCTTCCACCGCACTTTTTGCAGTAGTATCGCTCGTGGCCATGCTCACAAATGCCGCCCCCGCCGCACTCCTTGCAGCTGTACCGCTTGCGGCCATGCTCACAGAAGCCAGCCCCGCCGCACTCCCTGCAACAACGGCGCACGCGGCCATGGTCGCAGATGCCGCCACCTCCGCACTCCTTGCACAAGCGACGCACGCGGCCATGCAAACAGATGCTAGACCCACCACACTCTCTGCATCGGCTGTGCCGGCGGCCATGCTCACAAATACCAGTCCCACCGCACTCCTTGCAATTGTAGCGCTGGCGGCCATGCTCACAGATGCCGGCCCCGCCACACTCCTTGCAATGGTACCGCCTACGGCCATGCTCACATTTCTGCCCTGTCATCGAGCCAGCCGCCTCGGCGGATGTGGACAGCGCAGGCCGCACAGCACGCGCCCCTGCGCGGCGCCTTTTAATACCCGACACAGCGGTTGCCAACTCTGCTGCAGTGACGGCGGTGGCGGCGGCGGCGGCGGCGGCGGCGGCAGCACCAAGAGGACCACGCCGCTTGCTCCGCCGCGGCGCGGATCCAACCGCCAGTACCGGTACCCGTGCCGGTACGCCATCAGAAGCCAACGCAGCCGCACTACTCGTGCGTGGACTGCCCTCCATCCCGGTGCCGAGAAGCGGGGGCGAAGGCGGTGGCGGCGGTGGCGGTGCAAATACCGCTGCCGCACTTGTGGCCGAGGTTGCAGCTGTTGTGAGCTGCACAACAACTGAACCTATCGGGGACGACATTGCGGCGGGGGTGCGGGCGCCACGCGGCGCCGTACAGTAGTACGGTGCAAAGGCAACATGGTTTTGCAAGTTAGGACAACTTTTGCGCGTGCGTGCACGCGTTCGCACCGCCGCCCACTTGGCCGCATCGATACTGTTGCAGCAACGGTTGCTGCTGCACCGCTGGTGTTGTGCAGGCTGCTGAGGCCACAACGTAATCATCACTATGTAAAATGGCAAGCATGCAATGAGCGCGTGTAAATTAACAATAAATACATCACATAGTGCAATATCATGGTGAATCCATTGCTGGATGTCCGTGATATAATTGACACTATTTTCATATCTGGATCCCAATTTCTCAGCCCCAGAGGATGGCGGCAGCGATACCGGTACCGATGCCACGACGCGCGACTGCGACCGCGGCAGCGGCGGCCTGCCTTGCAGCACTGGTCGCACTGATGGCTAGCGCAAGGCAGGCACACGGCGCAGGCCCTGCAAAGACTTTTGGTGCCAGCCTGTCGCAAGGTGAGCCCGCACCTGTACAGTACCAGCACATCAGCACGCCACACATCACCACGAAGTATACCCACCGCCCCACACCGGCACCGCAGGCACGGTGACGGCAACGGAGCAGACGCTGCTGTCGTACAACTTGAGTAGCACGGGGGAGTGGGGCGTCATTACGCACTGGTGGGTGACTGGCGGCCCCACCGCTGACTTCATCACGCTGGCGTTCTTCGTGGACGGTGAGACCACCCCCTCCATTGCCGTGACGCCGGGCATGGCGTGCGGCGTGGGGTTCAACGACATGACGCGCGTGCCGTGGTCGACGCGCTGGTTTGGCAAGAACGCGCTGGAGGGCGGGTGGTTTAACAACATCCGCATCCCGTTCACGCGCTCCATCCGCGTGACGTACACCGCGGGGCCGGGCCAACCCGACGACTCCATCTACCTCATCGTGCGCGGCTCAGAGAACATGCCCACGTTGATTGGCGGCCTGCCGCTGCCGCCCACCGCACGCCTGCGGCTGGCGATCACGAATGCCACCTTCCCCGCTCTGGCGTATGTCCCGCTCATTTCCGCGCCCAACGCCACCGGCCTTTACTTCATGCACACCCTGTCGTTCACGTCCGGCAACCTGAACACGCTGGAGGGCTGCTACCACGCCTACACGCCCGCCGACGCGCCGTTCCCCGGCCTCCTGCTGTCGTCCGGCACGGAGGACTACTTTGACAGCGTGCGTAATTGGGTGTGGCATGGGTGGCGGCCGTACCACGTGCACAAACACACACACACTTCACCACCATCGCCACCTCGTGCTGCAGGCGTACTACTTCAACGGCGGCCTGTTTACGGGTGAAAACAGCGGCTTTACGCACTACAACTCGCAGCCGTCCGGGGTGACGCTGTCGGCGTACCGCGTTCACGACCAGGACCCCGTAGCATTCAGTGACGGCTTCCAGCTGGTGTGGCGCAACGGCGACGCGACCGACCCCGCGACTGGCCTCAAGTGCACCATCGAGACGGGCGGCCACCCTGTCGGCTCCCCAACGACCGCCCAAGTGTTTGCATACGCCTGGTACTACACCTGGTAGCCTGCCTGATAGTCAGGTTGGGTGACAACGAACGATTCAACAACGACGGCTCATGCAGCAAGGTGCCCACACAGCAGGCAGGGTGACAAATACCGGCAGCAGCGCAAACGGGGCACACGCACATTTGCAAGGAGCTGGCAAAGTGTGGGATGGCAAAGTGTGGGATGGCACACGGCTGTACAGGGGCACACGTTGGCACAGTAGACCGACCTACTGCGTCACGCGCACGCGTACGCGCACCTACACGCCGGCCGGCATGGGCGGGCGGGCGTCGGCGCCACGGCACCAGGAGAAGGTGTACAGGTCAGAGAAGGCGGACTGGCGGGAGGCGCGGCACAGGAAGCAGGAGAGCGCGCACCCAAGCAACGCCACCACGGCGGCGCCGATGGCGATGGGGATGACAATGAGGTCGGCGGGCAAGCCGTCGCCCCTGTCTTCGCTGCGTGCCGGCCCCGCCTCCGCCACCAGGGACAGCACGAACGTGAGTGTCAGGAGGCAGCAGGATGCCGCCGACACGTTGCGGAACTCGGGATCGGAGGATTTGAGGTAGGTGACGCACAAGAAAATGATGCCAAAAAACTCAAACACCGCCAGGATGTTGAGCGGGATCATGGCGTGCGCGTAGCGGATGGACGCGCCATCCAGCATGGCCGCCACCACGCCCAGCGTCGCCAGCGTGGGCGCCGTGACCGACTGCATGCGGGGTGTGGGGTGGGGTGGGTGCAACAAGGTGCGGCGGCAGTGCACAGTGGTGCGTACCGCCACAAGCGTTCGGCGTACGCACAAAGAGCATGAGCGGGAAGATGACATTGTGGGTCTCTTCGTCGTTGGGGTCCAAGAAGGTCATGTAGCCGCTCCACGGCAGCGTGCACGACACGCCCAGCAGCCACCACGCGGGGATGAGCGTCACCCCCCACGACGCCGTGATGACGGTGTGCAGCTTGAGGATGACGACGGTCGGCAGCGCAAACAGCATGGCCAGGTTGATCACAAACAGCATCCCGCGGATGGGGCGGCAGCCAACGTCGCCATAGAACCTGCAGGCGGTGTGAAAAGGGGGAATGAAGTAAAAAGAAATGGGGCTGTAATCCTTCCACCCCTCCCCCCCCGCCCCCACCCCCCACCAACTCACCCCCGCATGTTGCTGGCGTAGGTGACGAGGTTGTGCGTGTCGCCGTCCGTGACGCCGTGCCACGCCTGCGTGGAGGTGGCGGCGTTGCTACGCGCCTCCGTCCACGCGCCCAGCATGGCACAGCACATCGGGGAGCAGCACACGTAGTACAGCGGCAGGAACACGGCCCACCACGGCAGGTCGGGGCTGGAGGTCACCTTCAGCACCAGCATCACCGTGGTGGCAAACACGGCGCACCCAATGCCGCCGATGCCAATGGGGAACTGCAGCACGTCACACACAAGGCGCAGCTTCCGGCTCCCGATGCTCGCTACCCGCTCCTTCGCCCGCCGCGCCGCCGTCTCACGTGCCGTCTGGACACCCCGCAGGTGTTCGTCGTACAGCTGCCGGTAGAGGACAAACGGGGAGGTACGCGGCGCTCCTGTCCCGCCGCCGCCACCGCCGCTGCCGCCGCTCGCGTCGCCCACCTCCTTGCTGTTGCCGTTGTTGTTGCTGCCACCACCACCGACAGCGGCGCCAGTCCCGCGACCGCTTAGCCCCCGCCGCACCACCACCTCGCGCGTTGACCCGCCGCTGCGCAACGCGTCGTCAGCCGCCGTGCCGCGCAGCGTGTGCGTCAACGTGCGTAGCGCGCGCATAATCCCCGACCCGGGGTTGCTGGTGACGCGGAAGTCACGCCGCACCAGCTCCGCCCACAGGTCGTCCTGCACAACAGCGGCGGCGCGAGTGGGTGCGTTATGTATTATCACGGCAAACGCGCGCGCGTGTGTGTATGTGGGTGTGTCGGTGCACATACCATGCCCGACAGCGCGCGCATCCGCACGCTGACGGAGCGCAGGCGGCCAATCTCGCGCGGCTCCAGCCACGACAGCACGTTCAGCCACGACTCGTCGCTCAGGTCCTCCCACCCGCGTGCCAGCGGTGGCAGACCGCCGCCGGCGCCTCCAACCCCCTCCGTGGCTTCCCCCGCTGCCACCGCCGCCGCCACCGGCAGCGAGATGCCCACACCACCCGCGCCCTGTGGTGCCGGCGGCGACACGGCAGGCAGGCGCCGGCCAGACGCACTGCTGCCGCTCTCAGATCGCGTTGAATGCAGCCGCGACGGCGCGGGCGCCACATTCACAATGACGGTGCCCCCCGCCGCCGCCGCCGTCGCCGCTGCCGGCGATGCCTCCACCGGCGTCGCCATCGCCCTCGTTGCGCTTGACTGTGTTGGCGGCAGGTGCTGCTGTTCTGGCCTGCCGCCCGCTGCCAACCCTGCTGTCTTGCCGCTGCCGACCCTGCTGCTTGGCCACTGCCACCCAACTTGTCCTCCTCTTTCGCTGCTGCTACCGTTGGCACTTGCTGCAGGAGGTGGGTTGGTGGGTGGGGTTGCGCCAGGGATGTGTTGCGTGAGTGCGTCACGCGCGCGCTGGAGGGGTGAGTTGTAAGGTGATATAGATGGATTCCACACTGGATAACCACACCCAACCACACAAACACGATTACAAGTTATGCACCCGTGCGTCTGCCTTGATTTTTGCGTGTGCGTGTGCGCGCCGTGCCGTGAGTCAGTATCGATTCGCGCGTCAGCCGTTGCTGCACACGACCGTTGCGTGACTGCGTGACGCCGTGGTGGTGCACCGGCTGCTGTGGCGCCAGGTATCACGCGGACGGCACCGAGAAATAGATTGCCACTGCAGGGCCTGTCCACATACCGTCTGAATGACACTCCGACCGCGTGATTATTGCGCTCGGTGGTGCACCGCGTGTGGAGTGCGTGTGTGAAATAGGAGGTAGGAGGAGAGAGAGCAGCAGCAGCAGCAGCAGCCAGCAGCAGCCTGACTAACGGCTCCACTAACAAACCTGCGCGCCAATGCATGCAACACAACAATTCAGCACACGCACACTACATACAGCAATGGGGCTCACTCACATGTGGCATAAGATGCGCGTCATTTGTGTTTTTAGCTTGTGTGCGCTGTGATATCCGGCTATTATTTGTTACACTGCCGCCTGGCTTCCTTCCACCACCCATCACCTCCGCTGCAAGGAAGAGGAAAGCAGGTGCTGCGAGCTTCGCCGCTGCCGCCTGTCGCCTGTGGGCCACCGGCGCTATAGCTGGTTTTCCCTCACTGCTGCCTGATTGCGGCCCTGCCTCCACCCTTACCCCTCAAGATGGCAAGCAGCTCGCCACCCAGCAGAGCTGGAACCACCAGCAGCAGCAGCAGCACCACAAGTGGTGCCAGCAACGCGGCGGTGCCGTCGCAATCCCCGGCCCCGGCACCATATGCGGCTGTGCCACCACCCGCAGTAGCGGCCCCGCCTGTAGCAGCAGCGCCACCGTCGCCGCTAGCATCCACGCTGCCCCAGTTTGCAGAGCCGCCGCCCCCAGCTGCCGCTGCTGCACCGCCGCCGCCGCCGTCGCCGCTGATGGCGGCAGCTGGTGCTGTGCCCCTGATGCATCCACTGCCGCCTACGCGGCCACCCATTCTTGCGCCACCGTCACCGCTGCCGCCCACTGCTGACCTGCCGTCCCTACCACTGCCGCCGCCGCTTGGATCAACACCGTCGTATTCGGCGCCGCGAGGGTCGTCAGCGTGGTGGCAACGGCGGTGGCTGTCGCAGCAGCAGGCGGCAGCAAGCGCGGCGGGCGTAGGCGGTGGGGGGGGGGCGGCGACACCGCAGGCACTGCCTCCGCTGCCGCCGCTGCCGACAGAGTGGTGCGCCCTGCCGCCAGAGGTGTGGGATGCCATTCTAGCGGCACTACCTGCGGTGGACGTGGCGCGGGTGCAGCGCACCTGCCGCGCCGTGTACCGCCACGGCGACAACGCGGAGCTGTGGCAGCGGCTGCTCAACCGCGACTTTTCAGCGGCCGAGTGCGCTGTGCCCATTGCCGTCGGCCCCATCCCGCCAGTGCCCCGTGGTGAGCGTGGCGGGCCACCAGCGCGCACGCGGTACGGCGAGCTGTACACGACGTACCGGCGCAACCACGCGGCTGACTTGGCGGCGCTGGAGGCACGGTACGCGGTGCATGCAGAAGTTACACGCGCAAACTGGACGCGTATTGCCCTAGACGCGGCACAGTTCCCGGTGGGCATTGGCGGGTTGGGGTGCGGTGTCCTGCTGACAACGGTGCTCGCTGCGCTGCGCCTGCTGGGTGTCGCCGCCATCCCGTGGCCGGCCGTGCTGTCACCGCTCCTCCTCCTCCCCTGCCTGCCGCTTTCCTGCGCCGCGCTGGGTGCCGCCACGGAGGTGGCATCCAATCGCGCGCCCGCTACCTCTGGCGCGGCGGGCCTGCGTGCCGGCGACCAGAACAACCTGGTGGCATACGCCGCTTCCGTGCGCTCGTACGTGCACCTACTGATAGCGCCGCTGCAACTGTTTTCTGTGCTGTTATCCCCACCAATTCACCCCAAACTGTACGGTGTGCAGGCACTTGGGACGACGCCGAGGGCGCCGCGTCACGCTGCTGCTGTACCTCCTCACTGCCTTTTTCGCCGTGCCGGGCATCCTGATTGCTGGCACGGATGCGACAGCGCATGCGGTGGGCCTGGTGCCGCTCCTGCTGCTTGTAGTGTGCCTGTGGATGACGCCGGCGGCGGGACTGTGCCCGCAGGTGGACCGCAGCGGCATCTGTGGTTGCAGCACGGTGGGCTTACTGATGTTCATGGGGGCGCCGCTGGCGTTGCTTATGTTGGCGGCCATTGTGCTGGCGGCGGGCACGGCGACGCTGGATGCGACGTGGGTGGTGGCGTTCCTGTTCATTGGCCTGGTTGGCGGCGTGTTGGAGTTTGGCGCCCCTGCCGTCATCCTAGTTGTGCGAGCCGCTCGTGACGGCGATAGTCGCGCCATCATCCCAGGCGTGGCAGGCGGCCTGCTGGCGGGCTGCCTGTTGGCGCTTGCCTTCCATATCCTGCTGTCGTCCCCCACCTCACCATCTTTTGCACCCGTGCTTGCCGGCCTCCTGGTAGGCGCCGGCGCTGCCACCGCCTGCCTCTCCTGCTGGCTCGCAGCCTTCCTCTGCCGCCGCGCACGCTCCACCACCTTCACCGACCTGTACTCATGGGGCTGGCGGCAGGTGCAGCCTACGCCACGCGCGGGCACGAACGCCATCCTGCCGGGCGCGCGAGCATGACGTCATTTCAGGGGCACACGGCAAGTTAAAATGGCTGCTAATGTCACATGGTACACCAACACAATGCAGTAACAAACCCAACGTGTAAAGAGGATCACCGCTTGCGCTTGTAGGGCACGCCACTAAAACTACGAATCTCGCGCGATGCCGCATCTTGCCGGCTGGCGGCGCTGCCCGCCGCGCTTGCGCGGCCACTAATGCCCTCCACCGCCTTGATCTCCGCCAGCTTGCCCTGCCGCCACCGCAGGTCCTCCTTGGCGTGTGTGAACCCCATCCAAAAGATGCGCTGCTCAAAGTCTGTGAGGGCGTCCACAAAGGCAGAGGGGTCGGTGGCCGCGCTGTTCTGCGACTTGGTCAGGATGCCGCTCACGCGCGTTGCCAGCGCGCTCTGGATGGCGGCGGGCAGTCGCCCAGCGTCCTCACTGGTCACACAGCGCGCCAGTCGCAGCCCCACCTCATAGTAGTACGGTGACTTGTCACGCAGCCGCTCCGCGGCGGGCGCCGCCAACAGCTTGTCGCGCGCAGCGCGCTTGAACTTGCTGGGCAGATCCACCGCAATCACGCGGCTGTCTGCCAGCTTCTCTGCCAGCCACAGCGGCAGCTCCACCAGCTGCTCCTCCTCAATGTCCTGCGGAGGGGGGGGG
>Ga0066256_1002874_pt1 | contig 17816 bp, 17 predicted proteins | sample ThiBio_1000_biof_FD_87107 | JGI IMG/M metagenome (GOLD analysis project Ga0066256, IMG submission 87107) | Wastewater bioreactor microbial communities from Cape Town, South Africa - Thiocy_expt_1000_biof (version 2) | ecosystem: Engineered > Bioreactor > Thiocyanate-remediating >...
GCGAGAGGAGTGCGAAGCGATGAGCACCACGCTTTTCTGGCCGATGCTTGCGGGTACGCCCAGGCGGTGGCGGGTTTTCGCCGGCCCGCCGGCCTTTGCCGCCGACGGCAAACTGGAGCAATTGAAGACGCAGGGCTCCGCCCGCGTCGCCATCGCCAACGAGCCGCCGTTCACGGCGGTTGCCGCCGATGGCAAGGTTTCCGGTGCCGCGCCGGATGTGGCGCGCGAGATCTTCAAGCGCCTCGGCGTTGCCGATATCGTCGCCTCGATTTCCGAATATGGCGCGATGATCCCGGGCCTGCAGGCCGGCCGTCACGACGTCATCACCGCCGGCCTGTTCATGAAGCCGGAGCGCTGCGCGGCGGTCGCCTATTCTCAGCCGATCCTGTGCGATGCGGAAGCCTTTGCTCTGAAAAAGGGCAATCCGCTGAAGCTGCAGAGCTACAAGGACATCGCCGACAATCCGGATGCCAAAATCGGCGCACCGGGCGGCGGCACCGAAGAGAAGCTGGCGCTGGAAGCGGGCGTGCCGCGCGACCGCGTCATCGTTGTGCCGGATGGCCAGAGCGGCCTGAAGATGTTGCAGGACGGCCGCATCGATGCCTATTCGCTGCCGGTCCTGTCGATCAACGATCTGGTTTCCAAGGCGAAGGACCCCGAGATCGAGGTCGTGGCGCCGGTTCAGGGCGCGCCGGTCTATTGCGACGGCGCGGCCTTCAAGAAGGGTGACGAGGCGCTGCGCGATGCCTTCGACGTCGAACTCGCCAAGCTGAAGGAATCGGGCGATTTCGCCAAGATCATCGAGCCCTACGGATTCTCCGCCAAGGCCGCGATGTCGACGACGCGCGAAAAGCTCTGCGCCGCAAAGTGATCGCCTGAAACGGGGCCGTTCCCTCCTCATGCGGGGAGGGAAATTTCCGCTCAATCGCAAACGGGAAGATAATGACCGACTGGTCCGGCTATATAGGTCTGATCCTGCAAGGCGCGCTGGTGACGATGGAGTTGACGGTCATGGGCTCGGCGCTCGCCGTCGTCATGGCTTTCGTCGCCGGGCTCGGGCGCGTCAGCCGCTCCATGGCGATCAGAGCGCTCGCCACCACCTATATCGAATTCTTCCGTGGAACCTCGATCTTCGTCCAGCTTTTCTGGGTCTATTTCGTGCTGCCTTTCGCCGGCGTCACGCTGTCGCCGCTGCAGGCGGGCGTGCTCGCGCTGGGGCTGAACGTCGGGGCGTATGGCGCGGAGGTGGTGCGCGGCGCCGTCAAGGCTATCGGCCGCGAACAGCGCGAGGCCTGCATTGCGCTCAACCTCACCCGCGCCCAGGCGATGCGCCATATCATCCTGCCGCAGGCGCTGCCGCTGATGCTGCCGACCTTCGGCAACAACGCCATCGAGCTTCTGAAGGGCACGGCGGTCGTATCGCTGATCTCGCTCACCGACATGACCTTCCAGGCGCAGGTGGTGCGCGCCCAGACCGGCAGCACGCTGATCCCCTTCGCCACGATCCTCGTGCTCTATTTCCTGATGGCGCTCGCCATCTCCCATGGCATGCGCTGGCTGGAACGCCGGGTTACGCGCGGCCTCGACGGCATGAGGACCTGACGATGGAATGGGACTGGAATTTCGTCTGGGAGATCATGCCGACCCTCATTGAGGGCCTGAAGATCACCCTTCTGGCAACTGTGTTCGGGGCGGCGCTCGCCGCCGTCATCGGCCTTGCCTTCGCCATCCTGCGCATGACCGCGCCCCGGCCGATTGCGAAAACGACAAGCTTTGTCGTGGAATTCATTCGCGGCACGCCGCTGCTGGTGCAGCTCTATTTCATCTTCTATGTGCTGCCGGATATCGGCATTCGCTTGCCGGCGCTGCTGGCCGGCGTCATCGGTCTCGGCCTGCATTACGGCACCTATGCGGCGGAAGTCTACCGCGCCGGCATCGAGAACGTGCCGCGCGGCCAGTGGGAGGCGGCGAAGGCGACGAACCTCACCACCCGCCAGACCTGGATCCATGTGGTGCTGCCGCAGGCGATCCCGCCGATGATCCCGGCGCTCGCCAACTATCTCATCGCCATGTTTAAGGAGACGCCGCTGCTCTCCGCCATCACGGTGCTGGAATTGATGAACCAGGCGAAAAGCGTCGCCAACAGCAGCTATCGCTATATCGAGCCGATGACGCTGGTCGGCGTGTTCTTCCTGATCATGAGCCTGATCTCCGTCGTCTTCCTGCGCTTTCTGGAAGACCGTTTTTCTCCGCTGGAGCAACGCTGATGCCGCCCCTCGATCTCACGCTCGCTTCGCGCGCCCCTGTTTTGGATGAACGGCCGCTTTCAAAACGCGTCGGCCTGATCATCCTTGCGACCGATCACACGACGGAGGTGGATTTCCAGCGCATGGTGGCAGGCGACCGGATCGGCGTTTATGCGACCCGCATCCCCTATGCCAATCCGGTGACGCCGGAAAACCTGCGCGCCATGCAGCCGTCGCTGACGATGGGCGCAGCGCTCATCCTGCCGGATGAGCCACTGGACGTGGTCATGTATTCCTGCACCTCGGCTTCTGTGGTCATCGGCGATGCCAATATCGAGGCGGCGGTGAAGACCGCCAAGCCGACCGCCGCTGTGTTGACGCCCACCGCCGCCGCCGTCTCGGGCCTGAGGGCACTTGGTGCAAAACGCATCTCCGTGCTGACTCCCTATACGGTGGAAACCAGCGTGCCGATGGCCGATTATTTCCGGTCGCTCGGCTTTGACATCGCCCGTTTCACCTGCCTCGGCCTGACCGACGATCGTGAGATGGCGCGCATTTCTCCGGCCGAAATCGTATCCTTCGCAAAGGAGGCGACCGCGCGGGATTGCGGGGCGTTGTTCATTTCCTGCACCGCCGTTCGCGCAGCCGGGGTCGCGGCCGAGATCGAGGCCGCTACGGGCAAGCCTGTGGTGACCAGCAACCTCGCCACCGCCTGGGCGACCCTGCGCCTCTGCGGCGACGAGACGGCGCGGCCCGCGCTTGGCCGGCTGATGACCCTTGCCTATCCGGGCGCGGCGCCATGACGTGCCTTCCCGTGACATTGGCGGATATCGATGAGGCGGCCCGGCGCATCGACGGGCGCGTCCTGCGCACGCCTTTCGTTTCCTCGCCGTCGCTGACAGAACTCTGCGGCGTGCCTGTCGGCCTCAAGCTCGAACATCACCAGACCACCGGCAGCTTCAAGCTGCGCGGCGCGACCAATGCCGTGCTGTCATTGACGCCGGAGGAACGGGCGCGCGGCGTCGTTGCCGCCTCCACCGGCAACCACGGCAGGGCGCTCGCCCATGCTGCGAAAGCGGAAGGGTCGATTGCAACGATCTGCATGTCTCGGCTCGTGCCCGACAACAAGGTTTCGGAAATCCGCCGGCTTGGCGCCAATGTCTGCATTGTCGGCAAATCGCAGGACGAGGCGCAGGTCGAGGTCGACAGGCTGGTTGCGGAAGACGGCTTGGTGATGGTGCCACCCTTCGACAATCCCGCCGTCGTGGCGGGGCAGGGCACGCTTGGGCTGGAGATCGTCGAGGCCATGCCGGATGTGGCGACGGTGCTCGTGCCGCTTTCGGGCGGCGGGCTTGCCGCCGGTGTTGCGGCGGCGGTCAAGGGTCGGTCGCCGAAGATACGCGTCATCGGCCTCACCATGGAACGGGGTGCTGCGATGAAGGCGAGCCTCGATGCCGGCCGGCCGGTGCAGGTCGAGGAGGTCGCAAGCCTTGCGGATTCGCTCGGCGGCGGCATCGGCCTCGACAATGCCGTGACGTTTGCGATGTGCCGGGCGCTGCTCGATGACGTGATCCTGCTCTCGGAAGCCGAAATCGCCGCCGGCATGCGCCATGCCTATGAAGAGGAGCGCGAGGTGATCGAGGGCGCGGGTGCCGTCGGCATCGCGGCCCTCGTCTCCGGCCGGCTCGGCCGGCTGGACGGGCCCGTCGCGGTGGTCCTGTCCGGCCGCAATGTGGACATGGCTCAGCATCTCAGGGTCATCAACCGTGAGGATGCGCCATGACGACGATGAAGATCCTGGTTGAAGCCGATCTCAGGCGCATCGTTCCGCTCGATCTGGAGGCGATCGCCTGCGTGGAAGATGCCTTTCATGCATTGGCGACCAAAGCCGTCGCCATGCCGCCGATCCTGCGGCTCGACATTCCCGAACATCGCGGCGAGGTCGATGTGAAGACGGCCTATGTACCGGGCCTCGATGGTTTCGCCATCAAGATCAGCCCCGGTTTCTTCGACAATCCGAAAATCGGCCTGCCGAGCACCAACGGGTTGATGGTGCTGCTGTCGACGACAACCGGCCTCGTGCAGGCGGTGCTGTTTGACAATGGTTACCTCACGGATGTGCGCACCGCCGCCGCCGGCGCGGTCGCCGCAAAACATCTGTCGCGGGAAGATGCGTCGGTGGCCGCCATCTTCGGCGCGGGGATGCAGGCGAAATTGCAACTGGAGGCCCTGAGCCTCGTTCGCCCGATCCGTGAAGCCCGCATCTGGGCGCGCGATCTTACGAAAGCGGGAAACGCAGCGGACGAACTGGCGGAAAAGCTCGGATTTCCCGTGCGCGCGGCGGCGGATGGCCGGGCGGCGGTCGATGGCGCCGACATCATCGTCACCACCACGCCCTCGTCAACGCCGATCCTTAAGGCGGAATGGCTCCAGCCGGGCCAGCATGTCACCGCCATGGGGTCGGACGCCGAGCACAAAAACGAGATCGAGCCGGCGGTGCTCATCGCTGCCGGCCTTTATGTTGCCGACAGCCTCCGGCAGACCCGCCGACTCGGCGAGTTGCACCACGCCATCGCGGCCGGCCTCGTGGCGGAGGACACCATTTTCCCCGAACTCGGCGAGATCGTCGCCGGGCGCAAACCGGGCCGCACCGGCCCCGATCAAATCACCGTGGCGGACCTGACCGGCACGGGCATCCAGGACACGGCCATCGCAACCCTTGCCAGCGCCCGCGCGGGATCGGCAGGCGCTGGCACGACCTTCAAAAGTTGAGACCGGCTTCTCGCCGGGTATAGAGGAAAAACCGATGAAACAAGCGAACCTGAAGTTCTCGCTTCCGGAGTATGAAACGCGTCTGCAAAAAACGCGGACCGCCATGGAAGCCAAGGGCATCGACGTGCTGATCTGCAGCGATCCCTCGAACATGAACTGGCTGACGGGCTATGACGGCTGGTCCTTCTACGTGCATCAATGCGTCGTCGTGCCACCGGCCGGCGAGCCGATCTGGTACGGCCGCGGGCAGGATGCCACCGGCGCGAAATTCACCGCCTATCTGAAACACGAGAATATCATCGGCTATCCGGACCATTACGTCCAGTCAACCGAGCGCCACCCGATGGATTACCTCTCCGCAAAGCTGACCGAGCGCGGCCTCGATGGGCTGACGATCGGCGTCGAGATGGATAATTACTGGTTTTCGGCCGCCGCCTTCGCCTCGCTGCAAAAGCACCTGCCGAACGCCCGCTTCATCGATGCCACGGCGCTCGTGAACTGGCAGCGCGCGGTGAAGAGTGAGGCGGAAATCAAGTATATGCGCAATGCCGCGCGCATCGTCGAAAAGATGCATGAGCGCATTTTCGACAAGATCGAAGTTGGCATGCGCAAATGCGATCTCGTGGCGGAAATCTACGATGCCGGCACGCGCGGCGTCGAGGGCATCGGCGGCGATTATCCGGCCATCGTGCCGCTGCTGCCGTCCGGCGTCGAGGCCTCCGCACCGCACCTGACCTGGGACGACCGGCCGATGCAATCGGGCGAGGGCACGTTTTTCGAAATCGCCGGCTGCTACAATCGCTACCATGTGCCGCTGTCGCGCACGGTCTTCCTCGGCAAGCCGACGCAGGCGTTCCTCGATGCGGAAAAGGCGACGCTGGAGGGCATGGAGGCCGGACTTGCCATGGCCAAACCCGGCAATACCTGCGAGGATATCGCCAACGCCTTCTTCGCGGTGCTGAAGAAATACGGCATCGTCAAGGACAACCGCACCGGTTACGGCATCGGCGTTTCCTACCCGCCGGACTGGGGCGAGCGCACCATGAGCCTGCGCCCCGGCGACCGGAGCGAATTGAAGCCGGGCATGACCTTTCATTTCATGACGGGCCTGTGGCTCGAAGACATGGGCTTCGAGACCACGGAAAGCATCCTCATCACCGAGACCGGCGTCGAGTGCCTCGCCAATGTGCCGCGCAAGCTTCTCGTGAAGGATTGAACCATGCGCGCGTCTCCCATAAGCCCCACGGTCGATTTCTCGGCCGATGGTGTACAGCACGGCTTCTTGCGACTGCCCTACAGCCGTGACGATTCCGCCTGGGGTTCAGTGATGATCCCGGTGACGGTTGTGAAAAACGGAGAGGGGCCGACGGCCCTTCTCACCGGCGGCAACCATGGCGACGAATATGAAGGGCCGATCGCGCTGTTTGATCTCGCCCGATCCCTGAAAGCGGAAGAAGTGAGCGGCCGCGTCATCATCGTGCCGGCGATGAATTATCCGGCCTTTCTCGCCGGCACGCGCACCTCGCCGGTCGACAAGGGCAACATGAACCGTAGCTTTCCGGGCGCGCCGGATGGGACGGTCACGCAAAAGATCGCCGATTTTTTCCAGCGCGTGCTGCTGCCGCTCGCCGATATCGTCCTCGATTTCCACTCGGGCGGCAAGACGCTGGATTTCCTGCCCTTCTGCGCCGCCCATATCCTGCCCGACAAGGCGCAGGAGGCGAAGGCCTTCGATCTCGTTCATGCCTTCGGCGCGCCCTGGTCGATGAAAATGCTCGAGATCGATGCGGTCGGCATGTACGACACCGCGGCGGAAGCGATGGGAAAAATCTTCATCACCACCGAACTTGGCGGCGGCGGTACGTCGACGGCAAAAAGCGCCGGTATCGCCAAGGCAGGCGTTGCGAATGTATTGAAGGCTGCGGGTATTCTAAAGGGGCCGATCGAGGCGGCGCAAACCACCTGGCTCGACATGCCCGACGGCAACTGCTTTTTGTTCGCCGAGGACGGCGGACTCATCGAGCCACTCTTCGATCTCGGCGACACCGTGAGGATGGGTGACATTGTTGCGCGCATCTATCCCGTTGGGCGCACGGGCGAAGAACCGCTGAATATAAGGGCGAAGTTGCATGCCATCGTCGCGGCCCGCCATTTCCCTGGTCTTATCAAATCCGGTGACTGCGTCAGCGTTCTGGCATCGGTTGTGATGACGTAAAACCCATCCGGCCACCTTGGTGAGGTTGACGCGAAAGCGATCCCGCCGCCGATGATATCGCCGCGTCATCTCGGCGGAAGCGTGCCCGAGCTGCTTCTGGACTTATCCATCACTATCGTGAAGAGACAAGGCGTACGGTTTTTTGCTCAATTTAATGGTCTAATCCGCGCGTCTGTCTTAGACTAGACGCGCCGAGCTCGCATCGGTGGGCCGAAATAACGCGCGGCAGATTTTATCCGGCCACCATCACGCGTTCGACGGCATTTGGATCGTGAGCGAGCATGACCGTTGCGCCGATCGCAAACGGACCCTCCAGCCGGGCCTGAACGCTTGCCGGATCGGCATTGGTCTGGGCTGTCACGGCGATATCGTCTGCGATCCAGGCTTTGCCATTGACGACGTATTTGACCGAGATGATCGGGAAATAGGTCTTGGCGGTGCCGGCGCCGCTTTCTCCCAGACGCGTGGCGACGACGGTGCCTTGCAAGCGCTTCCAACCCGGCTCGCCATTGCGGTTGCGAAACCATTGAAACGCGGCGCGGCCGGCGAAGGCAAGCACCAGCACCGCCATGATTGTGATAAGGCCCTGCGAAGACATTTTTGCCCCTTTTAGACGAATTCTTTGGCGCACAGACTATTGAAGCGTTTCGTCAACGCCTGTCGGCGTTGTTCATGAACGGCCGGCGCGCCCGACCACTGCCGAAGCAGACAATCTTCGTAGCAGGGGAGCGAAAAGGATTGCCGCAAACCCGCCCGCGATGCTGCCGCCAATCAAAAGTCCAACAAGAGCGTAGGCATTGAGTGCGGGCGAACTTGAGCCACTGCCCACTTCAAACAGCAACCAAGGAACTGCCAGGAAGGAACCGCCAGCGGCCGCATAGATCGCGCCCGCAATCGCCATCGAAAAGAAGCCGGTGCGGGACGGGCCGCGCATCAGCAGGAAGGCCTCGGTCACCACCGATGCACCGCCCTGCAACAAGGCAGCCACGAAGAAACCGGCCATGGTGTCAAGGATGACGCTTCCACCGGCGAGCTTCACCAGAACCGACGCCACGATCACGACCATGCAGCCGATGACCGCACTGCCGCGAAATCCGGCGACGGCAAAGGCCATGACCGGCAAGGCGAAGGCCGCACCGGTGATCAGACTATCGACTGAGTCCTTCGGGTAAGCCTTCCAGCCGGTGACGAACGGCAGCAATGCATCCGCGCTGACCGCGCCGATCACCGGCGTGACGAAAATCGTCAAAGCAATGGCAGCGATGAGTGTCGCGCGCGGCGTATTTTTCCAGTCGGAGAGGACCGAACTGGCGGCAGAAGCCGGTCGCTCGAGAGCCTGTGGCGGCACACGTTTTTCCTCGACTGGCGGCAGTGCCGGCGTCGTGTTGAACGCGTTCGCAGAAGGTGGAACGGGTTTTGTGGCGACGTCCGGTGCAGGCGTGTGTGCCGGCGCCAGCGCTGGAGACGTCACCGGCATGGTTTCGCCTGAAAGCAGGCTATCCACCAACATCACCGCCCAAAGCGTTAACTCCCGTTGATATCCATGGGCATCTTCGATCTGGCTTGCGAGTTGCGGCAGGATAAGCTTACGCCCGGTGCCTGCCTCATGAATGCGCGAAACGACGCCGTCCGCCAGCGCCTGGCCCAACACGCGGGTCTCGCGTTTGGCGGTCGGCACGCGATCGCCAAGCCGCGCGGCAAAGAGACGGCTATTGTAGAGCGCTTCGATCCCATCGGCAGCGATGATGGCGCGGGCAGCTTCGGCAACGGCCTCGCGCTGTTGAATGGCCTGCATTCGCGACACTCCTACCAGACGAGTTCGCTGGATTGCACGGTATCGACCGGCGCTTGCTGAGAAAGCTGGTCGACGGCGGTGCCGGACACCTTGGTCGGTGACGAGACGGTTTTCACCGGCGCGGTCGTTGCCCATTTGATCCGATTGACCAGTTCCTCGGCATTATGCGCCTGCAGCACTTTGAATTCAGGATGGGCGACGAAGGCGTTGAGAACGTCGAGGTCCGCATCGGAGCCTATTGCAATGGCAATGCGCACGCTTTTGGCGCCATAAGGGCTGGCCATCAGGGCCGCTTGGCCGGAAGCGAAATCGTCGGTCGGCTGGCCGTCAGACACCAAGACGATGACCGGCGAGAGCTGGCGACCGGGCATGGCCTCCGGCGTCAACGATGTCGCCAGAACCGTCAGTGCGGAACCGAGACGGGTTTCGCCCTCTGCCGTGAGGTCGGTCCAACTGAAATCGGCGACCGGCGCCGCTTCCTCGACATGCCACTGCGCCTGATCGGAGAAGCGCAGGATGCGCAAGCGCACATCCGTATCCGGATTTTCGGCCGCCGCCGAGCGGATGGCCGGTACAGCGGATGCGATGGCGTAATTGAGCGAGGCCATCTTCTCGCCCGTCATAGAGCCGGAGCAATCGATGACGAGGATCAGGTGAAGCTGGCGTCGCACCACGCCGACCATATCGAACAGGGGTGTATCGGTCATTGTTTACCTCAGGAAGCGCGAGAGACGGAAACGACGAGTTCGCCCTGGACAATGCGGCTGCCGGGCTCCAGGCGCGCGCTACGCCCCGGTTCGACGACCTGCGATACGCCCTTGGCGGAAAACAACGTCCAGGGCTTGGTGCCAAGGTTCTTGAGACCGATGATCGAAGCATCGCTCGGATGGGCGGATACCTCGCCGCTAAACCCGGCGGCATAAGGCTGCAGATCGGCATAGTCTGCGAGGTCGATCCGCGTTCCAGGCAAGGCGGGGAATTCATGCTCGCCGGCCGAAACGATGAGCGTTCCTCTCTGGATCGATTTTGGACGCTTGGAAACGCTGGCCGGCGTCGAAGCATCGGCCGGCCGTGCCGTCACGACGGGAGAGAAGGCGGTGGCTTTTGCAGCCGGCGCGGAGACGGGCGCACGGGCTGCGGAGACCGGCGCCATTCCGCGCGCAGCGCTGCCAAGCACGACCGAACCTTCTCGCGGCGATTCCGGAGGGGCCTCAAGCGGGCGCGCCTTAAAAGGCGTGGCAGGGAGGAACCCGATGGTGGTCATGCCTGACAGCCACATCGCGGGGGTGCCGAGCGCGATCGCACCGCCGTTCCAGAAACCATGCATGGCAGAAGGGATCAACCAGCCGGCAAGCAGAAGCGGGATTGCGCGGGTTCGATAACGCAGCGCAAGACCGATGAAATAACCGAAGATGCCATTCCAAGCCATGTGGCCTACGAGACCTTGAAGCGAGCGCGGAATGGCAAGCTGAAGCGCTGCGGCAAGGCCTGCATAGACGTTGTTCTGTGCGATGGCCTGAGAGGCAAAGGTGGAATTGTAGTACTGGCCGAATGTCTCGAAGCTGATGAATGCGGCACCGCTGGCAGCGCCGGCAAGCAGACCATCAAGCGGCGTGCGCACTGCCAGCCTGTCGAGCAACCGACCCATCTTCGTGTCTTTTTGGCTGGCGGCGCTGAGGCCGAAACCCGCCATGATGAAGATCGGAAGGGCCTTGAAAAGCTCTTCGCACATGCCAGCGCCGAAGAAATGGCTGATGAAATTGGGTATGAAGCCGGCATCGACCGCAACTTCGCCGCCTGGCAACATGTCACGGAAGACAAAGGCGATCGTCCCGAAAATGATCGCGCCGAGAGGTGGTAGGAAAAATACCACCGTCACCAGATAGGGAAACAGGAAAACCCAGAACGGCTTACGCGAATTACCGTAGAGGTACATCGCATAGAACAGCATGAAAACGATGAAGATGCCGAGGATAAGGGCATAGCGCCAGAAATCGTCAAGCGTCTGGGCGCCATTGTTGAAGAGGAGCATCGTCGTCGCCACAGTGGCCAGCGCCGGAATAAGGACCTTGCTGCGCCAAAAACGCGTGGTGCGCGAACGCACCGGCAGCACTTCCGACATAAGCGAGGAGCCCGCATCTCGCGGCACCGGCGTCACGTCCGGCATGGCGGATTTTATCGGATCACTCATGGTTTGGTCTCCGGTTTGGCAGGATCGGATCGGGGCTTGTCTTCGGGTCGCGCCGGTTTAGGCGCGGGAATCGGAGTGGCAGCCGGCGCGGGCGCAGCCTCAGGCAACGGCTTGGATTCGGGAGCAGGCGGCGCATCCTGCGTTGGCGCGACCTGCTTGACCGGTTCGGTCGCTGTCGGTGGAGCCGCCTGGGGCACGCCTGCGGGTTTTTCGGGCGCAGCGTCTACTGGTTTGGCCTCGGGCTGCGGCTTCGGCTCCTCCGCAGGCTTTGCGGGCGCTTCCGTTGCTTGTGGCGACACAGGTTTTGTCGGCGCCGCCGCAACAATCGGCTCGCCCCATGGCTTCCAGGGATGCCAGGGATTGAAAGCAACCGCCCCGGTTGCGAGCGCCACACCGGCGAGAAATGCAAGCGGCGCGATCACGACCGGACGTGTGCTCGTTGTTTCGATCGCCGCCGGTCGATCCACGGAAATTGGTGGTGGTGTTGCTGTTTCGTCAGCCGTGGTCATCCGGCATAGAAAGCCGAGCGTCGCATCGTCGCCGCTGCCGTGCCCGGAGAGATCGCTCAACCATTGTCCCAGACGCTCGCCGATCGATGCCATGCCACCGGACCGGATGCGATCACGAAATTGCCCGGCGAGATCGATGAAGGCGTCGTCATCCCGAAATGACTTCGCCACCCCGTCGGTCGAGGCCATGACGAAGGTGATGGGGTCGTCTCCGCCCGCATCCATGCGTCGGACGCGACCGACCTTGCTTGCATCCTGCTCGCAAAGAGAATGGGTTTGCTCGCCGATGAGACCCGTATCGTCTGGCAGCGGCTTTTCCAGTTTGCCGGATGCGCGTGCGACGACAATGTCGCCGTCGCCGATCTGAAACAGAAAGAGTTCCGAGCCGGAAAAATGAACGCCGACAAGTGTTGCGCCATAGGCGACCGGGTCGTCGGGCCGGTCAGGACCATGCGTCGCGTAATCCGCAACCGCCGCAAGCCAGCGTCGATGGCACCGTTCCAGAAAGTCAAAATCTCCGGTCTCATCGGCCGTCTCCGACAGACGGGCACATTCGGCGAGCGCCGATTCGATGGCCAAGCGGGACCCGACATGGCTGTGCGTATGACGGCGACCGCCGTGACCATCGGAAACCACAAGCGTCGCCCGCGTTTCACCCCAGTTCGGCGCCACCCAGCCGATGGCATCCTGATTGGGTGCGCCGGAACGGTGATGCGCCGCGCCCCGCGCCGAGGCTCCGCAGATCATCCAGGCCGGATTATCCATCAGGCGTGATCCTCATTGAGGCAGAGGCCATGGACCGTCCCGAAATCGATGCGGCAGCCCGGCGCCAGACGCGCCGCCTGACCGGGCGCAACTGCGGTCGAGCGACCATCGACATAGACGGCCGTCCAAGTCGTGGTGCCGAGATTGCGCAGGCCCGAAATCGAGGGATCGCGTGGATGCGGCTCGACGGTCGCGACGACGGTATTGCGACGACGGCCGCTTTCACGGCCGATCCGGTCCGCCCGCAACTTTGCCCCATGAGACAGGAGCAGCCGGCCGCGCCCGAGCAGCATCGCCGCTGGCGGCGCGATCGGCGTCTGGCAGGCGACACAAGTGAACTGCCCGCCCGATGCCGTTTCGCAAACCTGCTCATACGTGCAATTCGGGCAGGCGATTATGGTGTCGCGCATCGTCGCGAAGGCTTCGATCCATTCGGTTTCGAGCACGCGGCTGCCGATTCCTGCTTTCAATCCCGTCGTGAAGGCCCGCGTCAGCAAGGTACGAACAGTCCTGGGCAGGGAATACCAGCGACGAACGATCGGATCGTGCACGCCAGCGACCGGGCCATTTGATTCATCGGTTTCATCGAACATGAACAGGGGATCGGTCCCGTAAAGGCTCACTTCCGCATCGCCATCGAGCAAGAGGGTTTCATGCTCGCGCCGGCCATCCAGGGGATGCCAGGCCATCAGGATGTAAAAGAACATCACAGCCATCGAATAGAGATCGGTGATGGTTGACGGCAGTGCTTCGCGCCGGACGATTTCCGGCGCCATGAATTTGCGTGTTCCGTACACCGCGGCCGGTGCGCCGTTCACGTCGACATTGTCGTTGTCGCAAATGGCGATCTCACCATTCAACGGGTCGAGAAAGAGATTGCCGAACGAGATATCCTGGTAGCACTGGCCACGGGCGTGAAGCTTGTGGAAACACTCCGCCGTCAGCAAGCAGGCGATCGCCCGATCGACAAGCTTTGGCGATACCCGATCCGGCGGCGCCGAAATCAGCCGCTTCATGCCGACGAAACGGCTCTCGCGCATCGGCATCACATAGGCGACGAGGTCAGGCCGTCCCAAGATACGCGCCCGATCCAACGGCCATAGGAAGGCATTATCCGGCGGGCCGAGGGCAATCCCCCGGTCGAGCCGTTGCGCCAGACGCGGATCGGCATCAACGGTCTGCGAAAAATAGACCTTCAGCGCAAGGGGACCATGGCTGTCGTCGATCTCATAGACCGAGCCTTGACCGCCGGAGCCGATCAGGCGCTTGATCACAGCGTGGCGCTCGCTGCCCGCAAGCAGGATAAGAGCGCCGGGATCGAGGACCGGGATCTCCATGACGTCAATCGCTCCGCGCTGTCACCGTCAAAATGCCCCGTAACGTGAGGCGAGCCCTGTTTCGGTGGACCGGCTGCGAGCGTTCGGGAAAATGAAACCGATTCGAGGCATTCAGACAACTTTCTAAGAACTCACTGAGTTATAAGTATTCATTCGTTTCAGCGCAATCAATTAATGACTCATTGAGCTTATTAAGAGGCGAGTTGTTATGGATGGATCTATCCGCGCGTCGTGATCGATAAGCTAGTTTCCTGATTCTGCTGAATTTTCCCCGATAAGGGCGTGCGCGATAATGGCGTCCGGCTCCTGCGGAAATGCCTCGATGTAGCTGCGGAAGGCGGCATGCGCCTGTTCGGTCTGGCCTAGCATCATAAAGGCGCGGCCAAGACGAAACAGGATGCGCCGATCGAGCGGATCGAGCCGCTGCACATCCTTGAATGCGGCGAGAGCGCCGCTGCCGTCTTGCTGGGCAAGCGCCGCATCGCCAAGTCCCAAACGATAGGTGGGCTGCGCGGGAGCGAGCTGGACCGCGCTCTCGAAGCTTGCCCGCGCCGTATCGAATTGCTTGGCCAGCATCTGGGCATTGCCGAGCTGCGCCAAGGCATCGGCGTCCTTCGGCGCCAGGCGGGCGATCTCCATCTTGTGGCTGACCAGACCGGCAATGTCGCCCTTCTCGATCGCCATAAGCGACAATGCCTGATGGGCAATAATGGAATTCGGGTCGATTTCGAGCATGCCGTCGAAGGTCATTGCCGCCGCGACCGGATCTCCGATATCCCGTTGCAGCATGCCCAGACGGAATTGAAGATCGATATCCTGCGGCTGCAGGCTCACAGCTCTGGCCAGATCCGCGGCCGCCGCCTTGTGGTCTCCGGCATGGGCTGCGATTTCCCCGCGCCACTTATAGGCTTGCGCATTGCGTGGCGATAGACGCAGAGCCTCGGCAATCGATTTGCGCGCCTCCTCGACGTCACCTGCGCCCAGTTCGGCGGCCGCACGGGTGATCAGCGCATCGACGAAATGCTTGTCCAGTCTGAGCGCCTCATCGGCAAGCGCCCGCGCCTTGTCGTATTCCTTGCGGTCGGTGGTGAGTTGCGCGGCGACCGTCAGCGCCCATGCGGCATCCGGATGGCCTTCGCGGGCCAGACGGCGCAATTCGGCGATCGTGCGGGTTTCGCTTTCGGAACGCAGCGCCAGAATGCCCCTCACCGGATCGATAAACATCAGCGCTTCCGCCACGGCCTTGCGAAACCAGAGATTGATATCGCCGTTCCCCGGCGGCGGCAGATCGATCACATGGATTTCCTTGTCGATGATGCGCAGCCTGAGCGCGCTGTTCTCGATCGTGCAGGGATCTGCAACGCAGGTCAGCTCTCCCGATATTCGGGTCTCAGCGCGACCGAAGAAGGCGCGCACATGATGGATCAGCGATTCGAACGAAATGCCCGAGTCCGGGATCGAAAACTCGATGCGCTGCGAACTCGGCAGGACATCGCGCGTCTCCTTCGCGGCTTTCACCTCGTCCGTCACCTTCGACCAGGCGTCCCAGAGCCGGTTGCCGATCACGGTGCCGTTCAGCCCCTTCTCCTCCAGCGCGGCCGGAACGGAAATCGTCGTGATCGTCACTCGGTCACTTGCTAGTTCGGACAGCATTACGGGGACAATAACGATCATCGCCAGAACGACCAGCACGTTGAACAATATGGAACGGATGAGTGTGGTTTTGCCTTCGATCAGGCGTATCAGCCGCGTCCACCAGCGAAGCCGCGGCGATTGCGTCAGTTCTGCGTCGAATGCCGAATGATCGATCTCAGACATCGCTGTCCCGCCAGTTATAAACTCACTGAGTTTTAGATTGCCGGCCTAGGCGGGTCAATGCATGGCGCTTGCCGCGTCCGGCAAGTTATGCCATCCGTTGACCGGCGCGGCGCACTTCGCGCCTTCACCTGAAGGAAACGATGATGCGGATCCTGGTAGCCGACGACGTCGAGGTCATGCGGATCTCTCTGGAGCTGGCGTTGAGCTCCGGCGGGCACGAGGTGTCCGTCGTGCCGACAGGGCGCGCCGCACTCAATATCCTGCGGGAAAAACGTTTCGACGCGGCGGTTCTCGATCTGTGGATGCCCGATGGCGACGGCTTGAGCGTGCTTCGCCAAATTCGCGAAGAACAGCCCGCTTTGCGCCTTTTCGTCATCACCGGCGGCGGACCGAGATTGCCAATCGAGGCGGCAGCCTTGATTTCCGAGGTCTGGGGCGCCGAACGCGTCTTCATCAAGCCGTTCGACGAGTCCGAACTTCTTGCCGTTCTCGGCCGGTAAGCAAGCCCGCGAAAATCGAGTGAGCTGTCATGACACAGAATGCGCCATCCATTGCCGCCATTACCAGATTGTTCGAGCTGGCGGCCCGTTCGCTGCATTCCGCCGGTTTCGCCGGCGGACTCTATCCGGCGCAATGGACAGCCTTGCGCTATCTGGCGCAGGCCGCACCGACGGAGAGAACCGCCGCTAAGCTGGCGCGCTTTCAGCAGATCGCCGTCGGTCCCGTGACCCGCACCGTGCGGACGCTGATCGCCAAAGGCTTGCTGAGCGAGGCGGGGTCGGCCGGACATCATCGCTCCAAGAGGCTGGACCTGACGGCCGAGGGAATCGCGCTTCTGGAGGACGACCCCTTGCTGGCCGTCGATGCCGAGCTTTCAAAACTTTCGACGCAGGATGGCCGGGCGCTCAGCGCCATCCTCGTGCGCATCATCTCGCATCTGCAGGCCAATCACGACGGATCGCCGGATTTGATGCTGTCGCTCGACGACCACGAAAACGATTAGAGCATTTCCGGCGGACCGGAATTCACCGGAAATACTTTAGATATCCTCTGAAGATACGGGGTTTTCCGCCGCGAACACGATCCGGATCGTCGTCCCCTCGCCAGTGACGGAGAGGATCTGAAGATCGGCATTCCAACTCGAAACGATGCGACGAACGATGGACAGGCCCAGACCGATGCCGCCGACAGACCCGGTCATGAAGGGTTCGGTCGCCCGCTTGCGAATGGTTTCGGGCATGCCATGACCATTGTCCACCACCGTCAGCACAGGTCGCCCGGCTTCCGTCGCGAGACGAATGGAAATGTGGCCAATGTTCGCGGTAGCGCGCAGCGAATTGCTGACCAGATTGGACAGAACCTGGATCATCTCGCCAAGGCGAACCTGCGGCGTATCGACTGCTTCGATCATGCTGTCGAGCTGACAAGTCACGGGAACCGTCACGCGCACGGTATCGACGGCATCGCGCACCGCCTGCTGGATCGGCACGGCGGCGCCGGCAAAGCCGTCCGGCGCATAGGCCCTGAGAACCGACCGGACAATTTCACCGGCGCGGATCCCCGAGGTGACGACGAGCCCGAGAAGACGCCGTCCGTCAGGATCGGTCACATACTGCTCGGCGACATGCCGCGACAGGCTGATGATCGGATGCAGGAAGTTATTGACTTCATGGGCGATGCCCCCAGCGAGATGACCGAGCGCGGCCAGCGTGTTGCGCCGGCTTTCGTCGGCGCGGCCCACGACATTGCTGGTAATGTCGCTTACCACCGCCCGGAAGCCGTCATGGTGGCCATCCTCGTCGACGATCGGCACCGTCGAAAGGCTGATCCAGCGCGTGGCTGCGTCATCCTCTCCGCCATTGGCGAATTCGAAGGCGCGCAATGGAACCCGCTCCAGCGTGCCGACAACGCCTTGCGACAGACCCGGCAAGCTGGTGATGAAATGTCGACCGGCTTCTAGTTCCAGAAGGCGCGATAGCGGCCCTGCCGCCGAACGGATCACGCCGTCCGGCCCGACTTCGAAAACGCCGCCCGCCCCGATTTCCGCATAATCGCGAGCACGTTGCTCGTTGCGTTCGGCAATCAGCGTCAACCGCCGTTCGCGTTGCCGCAGATCGACCGTGAGCAGAACTGCGAGCGCCAGCAGCGATATGGTCAGATCGGCGCCG
>Ga0066256_1002876_pt1 | contig 17811 bp, 15 predicted proteins | sample ThiBio_1000_biof_FD_87107 | JGI IMG/M metagenome (GOLD analysis project Ga0066256, IMG submission 87107) | Wastewater bioreactor microbial communities from Cape Town, South Africa - Thiocy_expt_1000_biof (version 2) | ecosystem: Engineered > Bioreactor > Thiocyanate-remediating >...
TCGCCGACTGCTGGCACGACAACTACATCCGCGCCCCCGACGACGGCAGCGCCTGGATCAACCCCGGCTGCCGCGTGCACGTATTGCGCGGCGGCTCATGGGGCAGCTCCCCCGACCAGGTGACCTCTGCCTACCGCCAGGGCGCCGACGGCGACGTGCGCAGCGGCCGCGTGGGCTTTCGGGTGGTGCGGGAGTTGTAGGCGCGAAGAGGTCCGGCTGTTTTGTGATGGAGCCTGCAGGGGAGGGCCGATACCACGGACGTAGCGGCCACGTTCGACGTCGAAGATGCCATCGCGGCCGGGCAGGCGGTGCCGGAGCGCCGCTTGAACCGGGGCAGCCACAGCGCTCCCCGATTTGGGTTACGCCGGCGCATGGCCTGAAGCTGGACAGGCCATTCCATCGACATATAGACAAAATGTGTCGATAAATAGTTTGTTCTTCGACGTATTGTGGGCTAATGTCGACGCCTTCGACATGTCGTCAAAACATGTCGAGGACTCAGGGGAACCATCGACATGCCTTTTGATCCACAGCGACCCCATGACGACTTGCCGGCGCTGCCACCAGCGGCTGACATCGAATCGCGGCCCCTGCTCAAGGCCTGCATCGAGGCCCGCGCCGCCTTGGCCGAGCTCAAGAGCGTCGGCGCCGCCATCCCCAACCAGGCCGTCCTCATCAACACCATCCCGTTGCTGGAGGCCCAGGCCAGCAGCGAGATCGAGAACATCGTCACCACCAGTGATGCCTTGTTCCGCTTCGCCCAGGACGAGCAGGCCGCCGACCCGGCCACCAAGGAGGCGCTGAACTACCGCGCCGCCCTGCGCGAGGGATTCGAATCGCTGGCCGAGCGCCCGCTCGGCACCGGCACCGCCGTGCGCGTGTGCAGCCGCTTGAAGAACCGCGACATGGATGTCCGCCGCGTCCCCGGTACCGCACTCAAGAATGCCGCCACCGGCGAAGTCGTCTACACCCCGCCCCAGGGCGAGGCGCTGCTGCGCGGCAAGCTGGCCAACTGGGAGCGTTTCATCCACGACGCCACGGACATCGATCCGCTGATTCGCATGGCCGTCGCGCATTACCAGTTCGAAGCCATCCATCCGTTCCTCGACGGCAACGGCCGCACTGGGCGCGTGCTCAACCTGCTGCTGCTGGTGGAGCAGGGACTGCTGGATCAGCCCGTGCTGTATCTGTCCCGCCACATCCTGCGCCATCGCATCGACTATTACCGCCGGCTGCTTGCCGTCACCCGCGACGGCGCGTGGCAGGACTGGATCACCTTCATGCTCGAAGCGGTCGCCCAGACCGCGCGCTGGACCGGCGACAAGATCCGCGCCATCCAGGCCCTGCACGCGCAGGCCACGGACTTCGTGCGCACGCACGCGCCGAAGATCTACAGCCGCGAGCTGGTCGATGCCCTGTTCGTGCAGCCGTACTGCCGCATCCAGAACCTGGTGGACGGCGGCATCGCCAAGCGCCAGACCGCCTCCGTCTACCTCAAGCAACTGGCCGATCTGGGCATGCTGGTCGAGGTCAAGGTCGGGCGCGAAAAGCTGTTCCTGCATCCCAACTTCGTCCGCCTGCTCACCAGCGACGAGCATCCCGTGCTGCCCTACGGCAACACCGCAAGCCGGAAAGACTGATCCATGACCGCCGATCACTTCGCCCACCTCGACCAATTCGGCGCCGACCTGTGGAAGCTGGCCGACCAGCTACGCGCCAACTCGGGGCTGGCCTCCAACGAATACTTCATGCCCATCCTGGGCTTGCTGTTCCTGCGCCACGCCACCAACCGCTACTACGCCGCGCGCGAGGCCATCGCCGCCGATCAGGCGGGCGGCAGCATGCCCAAGCGCCCGCTGCGCGATGCCGATTTCACCCAGCGCCGCGCCATGAACCTGCCCGAGGCCGCGCGCTACGACGTGATCCTCAACCAGCACAAGGACGGCAGCCTCGGCCACCCCGACGGCAAGCAGCAACGCGGCAACCACGGCTGGGACGACATCAAGGACACCCCCACCGGCACCACCATCGAGCAAACCGTCGCCGACGACATCCTCGCCAATGGCCCCACCAAAAAAGTCCGCCGCTACGAAGCCCCCTTCACTTTGGCCAACCGCGAAACCGACTACCGCATCGCGTGGGGATTTTTTGCACAACCAGCCGGGAAAGCCATGAATGTCGCCGTCCAGAACGGGAGACCTTCATGACGACCCATCCGTTTGTCGAGCCGCGCGCGCGCCTCATCGAATGGGTGCGCCATCAGCTGGTGGGCGCGTCGCGGGCGCGCGGTTCGGAGGGATCGGATCTCCGCGGCGTGCTGCCAACCGAACGCTTCCCGTGCGGGGCGATCTATCCTGTGTCTTCGTCGGGCGAAGGCATCGATCCGGCAGGGGATGAAGTGGAGGATGCCGAGGCCGCTGCGGGAGCCTCGGGTGAAAGTAATGCCGAACCGGCCATCGTGCGCCGCTACATTCCGCCGTCCTCGCTGGGCTTTTCCTTCTTCATCAAGGGAGGGCGCATCGAGCTGCAACTGTTGTGTTCGGCTGTTCGATATGAACGCACGGAGCGCGATGAGCGCGGACGGTACAAAAACGAATGGACCCGAAAGGTGTTGGTTTCAGAAGCCGACAGCGAGGAAGTTGTCAACGTCACCTGCCCAGACAAGGAACAACATCAAAGCCACGGGGTGCTGGCGGATCGTGCGCGGCTCGACACCATCTGGCGGCCCTTCGCCGATGGGTGGATCGTCACCGTCACGCTCTGCAATACGCAGGTGGTTGCCGACGATACGCGCGAATTCGCATTCGAGCGGGCAGAGAAAACGCTGTTCGAAGCCAACCTCAGGTGCGTGATCGACGCGGGCCACGTGAGCGAGTATCCACGGGTGGATCGCAGCCTGCTTGATGACGAAGAACAGGAAATCGAACTCCAGTACGCTGAGCAGCGCATCCATGCCATCGGGCACGGCTGCGCAGCCGACTGGGTGGTAGCCGATGGCAAGGTGACCGCGCTGCGCACACAGACCGTGCCTGTCTTGGAAGTGCCGCAGATGACCGCCGACACGGGCTCGGGCGGGGACGCGGCATTGTCCTTGGCGGTGCTGTCGCGCCTTGGCGATTGCCCAGACCCGCTTGCGTCCGAGTTGCCTGCTTTCGTGAATGGCTACGCCGTTTGGGCAGGCCGACAGAGGGAGGTGCTTTCCGGGTTGTTGGAGGATGATCGCGCGGCAGGGGAACGCATCTGCCAGCGCATTGAAACGACCGTCAAGCGCATGCGGCATGGTTTGGCGCTGTTGGGCATGGATGTGCAAGTTCGGCTGGCCTTTGCCCTGGCCAATCGCGCCATGCTTGATCAGATGCGACAGCATGACGTCGTGCAAGGCAAGCTGCGTGGTGATGATGCCTATCGCTGGCGCCCGTTCCAGTTAGCCTTCCTGCTCACCGTACTCGAGTCCGCCACCGATCCCGACAGCGAGGACCGCGATACGGTGGATCTCATCTGGTTTCCGACCGGCGGCGGCAAGACCGAGGCATATCTCGGGTTGATCGCCTTCCAGATCGCGTTGCGGCGGTTGCGGCATCCCGATACCGGTGGCGGCACCTGCGTGCTGATGCGCTACACCCTGCGGCTTTTGACCCGCGACCAGTACCTGCGTGCATCGCGTCTTATATGCGCGCTGGAACGGATTCGACGCGAGCGCAATGACCTCGGGACGGAGCCGATCAGTATCGGGCTATGGGTGGGCAAGGCCACCAGCCCGAACACGTTCGCAGAAGCCGCAAAGCGTGTAGCCGAGGCCCGCGCGAGCGGCGACTTGCCGGCGCTGGTGCTCGACCGCTGCCCGTGGTGCGGGCAAGGGTTCGATCCACACACCAGCTACCAGGCCACCGAGCGGCAGTTCGGCTTTCGTTGTGGCAACCCGCAATGCGAGCTTGAGGGATCCTTGCCGTGCAACGTGGTGGACGAGGCGCTCTATGCCAACCCACCGACCATGCTGGTTGCCACCGTGGACAAGTTTGCGCGGCTGGCCTGGGAGGAGCGCGCCGGCGCGTTTTTTGGTGGTGCGCAGTGCCTTCCCCCCGAGCTCATCATCCAGGATGAGCTGCACCTGATCGCCAGCGCACTGGGCTCGGTGGCCGGGCTCTATGAGGCTGGGCTGGATACCGTGCTGCGGCTGCGCGGCATCTATCCCAAGTACGTTGCCTCCACGGCCACGATCCGCATGGCGACGCAACAGGTTCGTCGGCTATACGGGCGCGCGGTGTCCGTGTTTCCGCCGCCCGGATTGAGTCGCGACGATTCGTACTTTGCCCGTACCGTGCCACTGACGCAGCGCCCGGGGCGCATGTACATCGGTTACATGGCTCCCATGCTCAATCGCCAGAAGTGTCTGGCTCCGCTTGCGGCCGCCATGTTGCTGGCACCCCATGCCTTGTTCAAGAACGAGCAAGAGCGAGACGCGCTGCTCGATGCATGGTGGACGATGGTCGTGTACCACGGCAGCTTGAAGGGGGTCGGCAACAGCCACACCGCGTTCGTGAGCGACGTCGGCGAGTTCATGCGCTTGCTGAACCCCCAGTCAGATGCACGCAACCAGACAAGCATTGCGCAGTTGACCAGTCTGCAGACGGCCGAGGAAAACAGCGCAATCTTTACCCGGCTTGCACTGCAGCGGGATGCGGACGGATGCCTAGATGTGGTGCTGGCTACCAACATGGTCTCGGTGGGCTTGGACGTTGGGCGCCTTGCACTGATGACGATCAACGGCCAACCACTAACCACCGCCGAGTACATCCAGGCCAGCAGCCGGGTTGGCCGCAGCGACGTGCCCGGCGTCGTGTTCGTGAACTACTACCGGGACCAGGCGCGCAGCCTCTCGCATTACGAGAGTTTTCGCCCGTTCCACGAAGCCTTCTATCGGTTTGTCGAGCCGACCAGCGTGACGCCTTACACCTACCAGGCGCGCCTGCGCGCACTGCACGCAGCGCTGGTGATCGTTATGCGCCACGCACGCATCGGTCTCGCCGGCAACGACGCCGCAGCGCAGTTCGATCCCACCCATGCTGCCGTGGACAAAGCCATTCGGGAGTTAAAACGACGTTGTAGCCAATCCGCCGTCAACCAAGGCCAGAAAGCAGAGATCGAGGCACATATCGATAGCTTGGTGGCCGCCTGGCGAAATGAAGTGGAGCGGTGCCGTGATTCGAGGCGCGCCCTGCATTATCAGGTGCCGGGCAACGACAATGCAGCGGACAGATTGCTCTACAACCACGATGATCGAATCAGGGGACTTTGGCCAACCTTGCAATCCCTGCGCAATGTCGAAAACTCGGCACTTCTCAAGGTACTTTAAGTCATGTCGAATCATCTGATCCCGATTCGCCTGTCGCACTTGCTTGCACACAGCGGGGTTGGCGCCATCGTGCGCGGCCCCGACGACTTGGTAGTTGTTCGTGATACTCGGCAGTGGACGGATAGGTTAGGGCAGCCCGGGGGCAACGTTATCCCCTATGTGGAGCGTGTTCGCGCGGCACTGGGAGTCACCGAAGTTCTCCGGGAGCCTCCCGTGGCGCGGGAGGGCGCACATGGTCAGGTGGACGGTGTTTGCGTGCCGGTATCGCGCTTTCCGGCATGGGCGCGTTGCCCGAACTGCGGCGCGCTCTACCTGAATCCATGGCGGGTAGACGGTGACGAATCGCCGCGATGCGATCGGCAGGCGTGCGGGAGGAGACCTAAACTTGTGCAGGTGACATGGGTGCTGGCCGACCCGGCTGGCTATCTCGCCGAAGTGCCTTGGCATTATCTGGTCCACAAGGACGTCCGTTCACCGGAGCAACGGGGATGCAACGTCAAGGACAGGCTGCGACTGGTTGAAACCGGAGCGTCACGATCCTTGCGTTGCGATGCCTGCCGAGCCGAAGCACTATTTCGTGGCGATGAACGTCTGGGTTTCGGAACGGGTCGCCAACAACCCTGGACGAATGATGACATGGCACTCGCCAGGGAGCTGCCGAATGCCGGGCCCGATCACCTTGCGCAGGTACTGGCGATCAATGACACACGCGTCTACTCGCCTGCCTGGGCGCTTGCACTGGTGATCCCGCCCGAGTCACGCGTACGCAAAGGGACGGCCGTGGACCGCCTGTACCGCAGTACCCAGGATCGTCGGACCATCGACGCCGCGCGGGCGCCTTTGGCAAGGAGGGCAGCGATCCGACAGATCGCAGAAGCCTATCGCTGCACGTCGGAAGAGGTCGAATCGGCCATGCTGGATATCGATCAAGGCTACCCTTCGTACGATGCGGTCTTCACTCCCGGACAGTTGCGGGAAAGCGAGTTCGATGCGTTTTTGGAGACTCTGGCCGATCAGCGGCCCGATGAGGATCTGGTCACGCATGACCAGACCGAAGCTTGGCAGGCATTGGCCTGTGACGAGACAACTGGCGAAGAAATGCGTCAGCTCGTTCGTGGGGTGAAGCGCATGGTGCGCGTGGGTCGGCTAAAGGCTGTGAAGGTGTTCAAGGGATTCAGTCGCCTCAACGGAGAGAACGTTGTACCGCCGGACATCGTGGGCAGCTCCGACTGGTTGCCGGCTGTCGAGGTCCATGCCGATGTTACCCTCATCGTAGTCGGCGAGGACCGGCATGCACGTTGGGGTGATGACTAGTCGGTCAACTTGCGGCTGCGGCAATTGCTCCCTCGCTTCATCCAATCCGGCCTGGATGCGCCCAATCCACTGACAGCCCGTTTCCTGTTGCTGCATACGTTGTCGCACCTGCTGATGCGTCAGATCGAAGCGGAAGGCGGATACCCTGCTGCGTCACTGACAGAAGTCATCTACTGCGCGGAAGCGCCCAAGCCGATGGCCGGGATACTGATCCATGTCGCGGTTCCGGATATCGCAGGTTCTCTGGGGGGGCTGGCCGAAATTGCGGAGCCGCGCCGCTTTCTAGGCATCCTTGTGCGTGCGCTGGAACATGCCCGCTGGTGTTCGCTAGATCCGGTATGCAGCGAGCACGAAGGCCAGGGGCCAGGTCTCCTCAATCGTGCAGCCTGCCATGCTTGCGCACTGGTCCCCGAGCCTGCCTGCGAATACGGCAATACCTTGCTGGATCGCGTGTTCGTCAAGGGTATGGATGGTGGCGTCCCCGCGTTCTTCCGGATGTCCTAGACATGCCCGTCGATCGGACCCGCCGATTTACCCTGCCGAACGCCCAAGACCTGAGCAAGGATCAGGATGCGGCACTAGCCCTGCCGCTGGACGGGCAGCATTTGATCGTGGGAGGGCCCGGAACCGGCAAGTCGGTCGTCGCGCTACTCCGTGTGCGACGCTTGGCGGCCGAGAATGCGAACTATCGCTTTCTCGCATACAACAAACTCCTAGATCAATCGAGTCGGCATTTGTTCGGAGACGACTTGAAGGCGTTCACTCTTGAAACGTGGTTTCGCAAACTTTGGAAGGCACTTTTCAAGGAGCGTGTGCCGCTTCTGCAACCTGATCGGCCCGGTGCGTATCAGGCTATCAATTGGCAGAGTGTCACTGACCGCCTTCAGACCGACGACCTTCCACCACACTCGTTTGCTCTTCCTCTTCTGGTCATCGACGAAGGACAGGACATGCCACCGGCGTTCTATAACGCGCTGGCCAATCTCGGGTTTGAGCACTTCTACGTCGTCGCCGACCAGAACCAGCAGATTCATCCCGACAGGTGTAGCGCTCGGCGGGATATCGAGAATGCTTTGGATATTGCCCATGCAGACACTAAGGAGTTGCTTGCCAACTATCGCAATACCCGTCCCATCGCCCAGTTGGCGCTACATTTCTATCCGGGCGACCCAGCCAGCCCGAAGCCCGACCTCCCTCCGCCGAAACCGGGTGCCTTGACGCCCGAGCTGTGGAGGTACGGCGATGGAGAGGCGTGGACGCTTGAAGGTATTGCAGAACTCATCCTGCAGACCGCGGACCGCAACCCGAGGAAATTGGTAGGGATCATCTGTCCAAACAACCGTATTCGCGAGAAGTTCGTGAGCGCGCTCAATGGCATGAACCCCGCACTCGATCACGACAAGCCGCAGATCGGGACCTTCGTTTCGGGGCAACAGGAGGCTTTGGATTTCGGTCAGGGCGGGATCACGGTGATCAACGCCCAAGCTTGCAAAGGCCTGGAATTCGATACCGCCATCCTGGCGGATATCGATGAACATCTACCCCGGAACAATCCAGACGTGCTGAAGAAGAGGTTCTACGTGATGGTGGCGCGCGCACGCGATCAGATCATCCTTCTGCGCACCGGAAATCCAATGCCGGCCATCGATGATCTCTTACCGCAAGATCAGGCCGTCTTGGCCAGGAAATAAACATGACCACGCGCAAGAAAGTGACAGATCCAGCAAAGCCGCCGGCCAAGCGGACACGCAAGAAGGCAACACCGGAATCAGCGGTAGAGCCAAACCGGCAGCCGGACCTGTTAGGAGCAATCGCGCCAGCCGAATCGACCGAATCTGGGCCCGGAACGCCGCCTGAGGCCCCGGATAGCGAAGCTGAGCAACTCCTCGACCCGGCGCCTGATCGCCTGGAGCCACCGGACCCTTCCATGCAACATCCGGCATCGCCGCCTGCCCTTGAGGAACCGGAGCTAGTCCTTGCAGGGAATTCTGTTCCTTCGGGCGCAGCGGCTTCCGGCCTGGAGCAGGTCGACGTCGCTGCACTAACCTGGCTATTGGCGACGAATCACCTGAACCTGCTTCATATGCTGGCCGCGGGCATGGTCATGGGCCCGGCAGGCTTTGCGGGCAAGCATTATCGTGATCCATCCAGCGAGGTGCCTGGCCTGATTCCCATCTTTCGCGACGGAGTTCCGGAGGCTGCGGTACAGCAGGCCGTCAGTGAGCAAAAGCACTTGCGCGCCTGTATCGCCGAGATCGATCTCGCGAGGCTCGCCGGGCCGGTTCGATTGGTCTCGCGCAATGGCGAGGTTTCCTCCGGGACGTTACCTTTGAGCATCGACTCTGAGACGGGTGCGCTGATTGTGCCGGCACCCTTGCCAATGGCCTTGGCGACACGCTTGGTGTTTCGTTCACCAGCAGACCGCAAGGAGTTCGAAGCGTCCGCACGCAATTTCGCCAACATCGACTTGGCTGGCCTGAGCATTGAGGTGGGCGAGGAATTCTTTTCCTCGGCCGCGCCCATGATCTGGCCCTTGCCCAGACAACCACAAGGCGCCACTCAAGTAGTGGTCGATCAGCCGCCAGCACGCGGAGAGGCTATCGGGGGCGTGCTGGCCATGCTGTACCAGCTTGCGAACCGAAGTGACCTGTGTTGCTCGGTTTATCGCATAGCCAGCGGTGCCGGCACTGCCGACGATTGCGACGCAGTCCAACGCGATGCTGTATTGGCAGAGCTTGCGCAATGGATTGAATCCGGAAGCCCGCGTCCGGAAAGTCCGGTGCAGGCACGGCTGTTCTGGGGTGCGGTACAGGCATTAGTCGATGCACGGCTTAGCGGATCGGCAGAAAGGCCTGTCGACATTGTCCTTGCCTTTCTGGATGACCAGCTCGCCGCACTGCAAGAAGTGCGTTATCAACCCCGACTGGGGCGACTGATCTCCGACATGCGCAGCACGTTCGGTTTAGGCGGCGGCACGATTAGCCAGTTGTTCGAAAGTCACAAGGGAACGCTGTCGCGCCCGTTGTTGCTGTTCTGTCTTCGCGAACACTGCGTGGATCTACTGGAATTCTCGCACCCAGACCTGAATGACGAAGAGCTCGTGCTTGCAGCGGTCCTGTTCGGAGCCCGTGATGGTTGGATTGGATTGCCTGTTGCGTTGCGGACTCCAAAAGGGCTTTCGCGATTCGTGGGACAGAGGATGTTCGAAGCCGAATGCAGTCAGCGTGGCGCCTGGCTCTCGCTGGATCAGACGCCGCCCCGACCGATGCCTCTTCGTGAACTGCTCATTGGGAGCGGAGGTGCCTGGAGCGAGGCGCGCAATACATCACTGGCGAAGGTAGTCGGCCGGATTGGATGGCAAGACTGCATCGTTTCCCGTATTCGTTTGTCGCCAGGGCAGTATCGTCTGAACGTTTCTGCCGATGGCATCGAGGTTGTCGTTCGAGGGGACATCAGGCCGCCGATCGTCGAGATCGACAGAGCTGGCCTCCTGAAGAAGATCTCCCAATGGCCACCAATGCCCAATGACGTCGAAAGTGAAGTGAGAGCGGCACTGGATTCCAGGGGCTGATCATGAGAATGATCCCAAGTCAGCCGCTGGATACTCGAAGCCGGGCGGAGCTGCAAGTTTTCGACCAGTTACGTGCATGCTTTTCTGGAGCAGATCAGCATGGCTGGTTCGCCATGCATTCGCTCAATCTGCCGCAACATGAATACAAGCGCTTTGGTGAAATCGACTTCGTTGTTTGCGGGCCATGTGGCGTGTTCGTATTGGAAGTCAAAGGTGGCCGCGTATCCTGCCACGATGGTGTCTGGGAGACACAGAATCGCCATGGGAACATTGACCGCCTTGCGGAATCACCATTCCGGCAGGTCGAAGGAGCACTCCATGGTTTGCGGAAGAAACTGCCAGCCGCGCTAGCATCCGCCTTCGTCTTTGGGTATGCGGTAATCATGCCGGATGTGGGAGGCCTGCCCGAAAGTGCCGAATGGGATAGGGCGGTTCTCGCAGATGCCAGGAACTTTCGCGAGTTTGAGCATTGGCTGAAGAAATTGATTTCCCATTGGCGCAGCAAGGACAGGAACGACTCGAAGGCGAGCCCAGAGCAATTGCGCAGGCTGCAGCAGTTCATGCGCCCTGAGTTCGAGGCGGTGATGCCATTGCATGCATCGGCGCATGCGACCGAAGTGCGCATTGCTCAGCTGACCGAGGATCAGCTTCGATACATTGACGTCGTCGAAGCCAACGATCGCGTCATTTGTTCGGGGGGAGCCGGGACAGGAAAGACGATGCTGGCGCTGGAACTTGCCAAGCGTTGGAGCGCTGCTGGTATGAAGGTTGCTCTGACCTGCCACTCCCCGTGGCTCAAGACCTATCTTGAGAATGCCGCTACACCCGGGGTTACGGTGTCACTGGCAAACTCCGCTCCCGTCACCGCGAGGCGCGCCGGTATAGAAGTGTTTGATGCCCTGATCGTTGATGAAGGCCAGGACGTGCTGAATATGGATGCTTTGGAGCGCCTGGACAGTGTTCTGCGTGGCGGGCTTGATGGCGGTCGTTGGAGCTTCTTCCACGATGCAAATAATCAATCCGGGCTGTGCGGCGAATATCAGCCGGATGCCTACGAGTATCTTGCGGCTCTTGGCGCTGTCTGCATTCCATTGAAAACCAACTGTCGCAACTCGTTGCCCATCCTGGCGCGGGTGCAGAAGGCGCTCGACGCAGATGTAGGTGCGTCTGCTGTTGGGAATGGCCCTCCGGTGCGTGAGATAACGGTTGCCGGCAGGGAGGATGCCGCCGTCGCGTTGCACAACGAGTTGCTGAAACTGATCAATGACGAAGGCTTAAGCCCCTCAGATATCGTTATTCTGTCGCCAGAGACCTATTCGCAGTCTTGCGCGGCATTGATGCCGGAACATGCGGGGGTGCACGTTGCGGTACTGGATGCCTACTCTCCCCGAGGTGCTGGCAATGGCGCTATCGGTTTCGCGCAGATCGAGAGCTTCAAGGGGTTGGAAAGTTCAGTTGTATGGCTGGTCGACATGTGTGCTCCGAGCATGAAGTCCCCCTTGCGGTCATCGCACTATGTGGGAATGACCAGGGCACGCGCCCTGCTTGGAATGATCCACGTCGATCCACACGGGGGATGACGGTTGCCCGTGCGCGCTTCGCGCCCGCTACATTGCAAAGGCCATCAACACGATCGGATCGACGGGCGGGGACTGCTCCCAGCGGCTTCCGCGGCTCTGCGGTCGGGATGCAAGTACACAGTTCAAATACTGACTCGATCTGCCGCACAAGTTCCTATCGTTCTGGGCAGGAAGCCTTCACCGCTCGCCATGCACCGTGGCTGGCGCAATTGCCGCGCGTCCGCCATCCCATTCGCTCTTGAGGCGCTGGAAGAACTCCGGTTCGACGCGGTGGCGGTGTTCCGCCAGCGTGTCGCTCATGACCTGGCTGATGCGCTCGATCACGCGCTCGGGCGATCGCACGTGGCACAGGGTCTTGCCGAAGTCGAGCAGGGTTTCGCGGCTGGGATAGTGTTTGCTCCTGGCGAGTTTCAGCGCCAGCGTGCGGTCGGCGTACAGGGCGCCGGTACGCGGGTTGATGTCGTCGTGGCGGCAGTGGTCACCATGTCGTAGAGCGGCGCCAGGCGTGGCCGCTCGGCCTGCGGATGGGCGTAGAGCAAGCCGAAGTCTTTCTGGTGGGCGTCGCCGTTGCGCGCGGCAAGGGACAGCACGAGGTAGTTGGACCGCTCCGGGTCACTGCGGGGCAATTTGGGCCTCGTCAGCGACTAGTCGGCGCGACGATCTCATTCACACAAATACCGCCAAAAGTACCGTCAGATACCGTTGGATTCCCTGCGATCCTAATGAGACCGATTGAAAACCCTTCAGGCATGAAAAAGCCCGCTGTTATGCGGGCTTCGGGTGTTTCGTGGGTCTCGGTGATGTTGCCTGAAACCCTCAATTGGTACCGGTGAGAGGACTCGAACCTCCACTGTGTCACCACAAGCGGATTTTGAGATTGTTCTTGAGGAATAGCATGGGACTACGCTGGAACCCGCTAAGCCTTGCTGGGCTTGGTTTTCCACGAGGTTAGCCCCGTCTAACCTTACGCCTTGACCAGACCGATTGCGGCACACTTTCCGATGCCGTGGCTCCTGGCTGGTTCCTGCGTTCGATCCCGAACTAGGAGGCGTCATGGCCAAGATCAAGCTCACCAAATCCGCTGTCGATGCGGCCGAAGTCACCGGCAAAGACTACGAACTGCGGGACACGATTGTCCCGGGATTCCTCTGCAAAGTCACCGCTCACGGCCGCAAGGTCTTCATGCTCCAGTACCGCACGAACTGGGGTGAGCGCCGCAAGCCGAAAATCGGTCAATTCGGCGAGCTAACCGTCGAGCAGGCCCGCTCGATCGCGCAGGACTGGCTGGCCGACGTGCGCAAGGGCAGCGACCCTAGTGCCGCCAAACTGGCCGCGCGCATGGCCCCCACGGTCAAGGAGTTGTGTGAGCAGTTCATCGAGGAATACTCGAAGCCGCGCAACAAGCCCCGCACGGTCGATACCTACCAAGGGTACATCGACCGTCACATCATCCCGGCGTTGGGCAAGATGAAGGTACCAGACTTGACGCGCGCGGACATTACGGCGCTGATGCGGGACAAGGCGCATATCGCCGTCACGGCCAATCGGATTCTTGCCTGCGTGCGCAAGATGTTCAACATGGCCGAAGTGTGGGGCTACCGGCCAGACGGCTCCAACCCCTGTCGCCACGTCCCCAAATACCGGGAAGATGGCGAGACGCGTTACATCGTCAACGACGAGCTGGCGCGTCTCTATGCCTATCTCGACCGGGCGGATGCTGAAGGGCTGGAACACCCGACCCTGACATTGGCGATCCGCCTGCAATTCGAGTTTTCGGCACGCATGATAGAGATCCGCACGCTTGAATGGGCTTGGGTCGATTTCGAGAATCGCCGCGTCGTCTGGCCAGACAGCAAGACCGGCGACATATCCAAGCCGATGAGCGAAGCAGCCTACCAACTGTTGTTCAATGCCCCGCGCATCAACGATTCGCCTTACGTGTGCCCGGCCGTCTTCGACAGCAAGGAACCGCTGCCTGAAAGCACCTATTACAACTCCTGGCGGCGCATCTTGGAACGGGCCAAGGTGCCGCATGTCGGCACGCACGGCATTCGTCATCGCGCGGCCACTGACATCGCCAATTCCGGCGTTCCCATCAAGGTCGGCATGGCGCTGACCGCGCACAAGACCGTCACGCAGTTCATGACGTATGTGCATACCGAGGATGACCCGGTGCGAGCGGCTGCCGAGAAGGTCGCCAACCTTCGGCGGGACGCCATCGACAGCCGGGCGTCGACTACGTCGACTGCGCAGCCGCTGGCCGCTTACCCCATCGCGGAAGGCGAGAAGACCCGCACCAGTCAGGGCAACTATCGACCCTACCGCCACCGAAAAAGCCCGAAGCGCGCAGTGCCGCCTGGCACAAAGCGCGCAGCGCCAGAAGCGCCGGCGACGGCTGGCTCCTGAACGTGGCGCCTGAATTGTCGTATCAGCGATACGACAATTCAGAGCTTGCCATTCATACCCGAACGGATATAATTTCATGGCACAGAAACGCAAGCTTCTCTATTGGGAAGGCTCGTCGAAAAAGGACTTCAAGGAGTTCCCGGTCGACGTGCAGAAGGACATGGGTGTGGCGCTCTTCGTCGTCCAACTGGGCGGCGCGCCGGATTCGGCCAAACTTTGGAAGGGGCTGGGTTCCGGTGTGTACGAACTGGTGGAAGACCACCGGGGCGATACTTTCCGCGCGGTCTATACCGTGCGGTTTGGCGACGCGGTGCATGTACTGCATGCGTTCCAGAAGAAATCCAAGTCCGGCATTGCCACGCCGCAGCCGGACGTGGAGTTGATCGAGAAGCGGCTGAAAGCAGTGCTTGCCCGCTATGGGGCGAGCGGGAGAACGTGATGGCTCGTAAAGACAATCCACAAGGCGCCGACAACGTGTTGCTGGATCTCGGTTTCGACGACGCGGAAGAACTGTCGGCGAAGGCAGCGCTCGCGCTCAAGCTCAACGAGCTGATTGATCGACGAGGCTTGAGCCAGAACGAGGCGGCGGCAATCACCGGTATGACCCAACCCAAGGTGTCACAAGTGCGCCGCTACAAGCTCCAGAACATTTCGTTGGAGCGGTTGATGCAGGCGCTAGTGTCGTTGGATCAGCACGTTGAGATCGTGGTCCAGCCTGCGCGACGCACACATGCCCCCGGCATTACTGTTGCACGTGGAGTTTGAGTCGGCCCAGCCTAGCTTCAAGCGGTGTTGAGACATCCGGCGATCTACCTGATTCTATTCGATCAGCCATAGTCGGGATGCGGCAAAGTCTTTTTTTTGGATTTTTACATGTTCTATTCGCGCAAATTAAATAGAGAAACCGGCCGCGTAGAGGTCTGGGAATGTGAATGGTCGAATTCCGACGCAGGAGCGGCAAGAAAGGAGTTCATTCGCAAGCACGGCGATGAAGAGGATGTCGAGTTTGAGCATGAGCAATACTCCGCTGCGGCTGCTGTTTGCTGGGCTCCAGGGAGGACGATCGGCAATATTGCCGTTAGCTCCGAGGAAGTGTTTGGTCACTTCGAAGGGAAGTCTGGTACCAATGCAATACTCCCATGCCACATCGTTCCTTGCGGGAAATTCAGGCACGGTGCTCGACGCTGGTACTGCAAGACACACCAGATTCACTGGGGCACAAATGCCGACATTGCAGCCCTGCCTGAATCAGGAGATGTTCGATGCAGTAGTCATCTGATGGAAATGAGCTATGTCGTAGATCCCCTCGAAGTCGAGTTCAACGAATACGAGGAAATAGGGATCTGGTGCTCATTGCCACCGGCTATATCCAGTCGCCCGATTGAAAAACGTGCTCCGAAGATTCACGTGCATAAACGATTTTCTGGCGCTGAAAGAAAGGAGCTAGATCGGGATTTTGATGCAATTGTGTGTTCGTATAACCAAGACGCCGGCCTTTTCGCAAATACCGAAATCACATTGATTCAAGTAACACCACCCGCTGCGTTTGAGTTCGTTCGCTCCGTCGAACAAGGGTATGAAACTTCGTGTGTCACATGCAAGAAGTGCGGATACCCTCACTTGGACCTTGGAAGCTTTGCCCGGACGCCGCATGCCAAGCATTTCTGCGGGAACTGTGGCAACGATAGTGTTTGGAGCGATGGGAAGATCGTATCCACTCCGCTTAAGCCGTTGCATGACCAGTTCAATAATAGCAATACCTATGTGACGCCCGATCGACGGCTAAATCTCGATGACTATGTTGGCCACCACTTCGATATGTGGTCATCGACTCCGGCGGTCCTGTGGACTGCGGATCGGCCTCAAGAGAAGGGAATACATGTGCATGTTTATGACGGCAATGGACCGCGCCGCATCGAGGATGACACTTTCGGAGAAGTGATTTTGAACGGCGAGGTATTGGATCGAAAACACTTATGGCAACTCATGGCCGCTAACACCTTGTACTGAGACACCTTGTGTTCAACCAGTGTTTTTTGTAACTCGCGTAGCGGTACGTGCCTGATATCATGAAGATGGGGGATTGTTCCAAGCATGGATGAGGCGGTTGTTTTTTTCGTTGGAAAGGGGCTTTTCCAAACTCCGTTCCCCCGCCGCCAGGTTAGCAGCCGGGAACCAAGCCGCCAGCCGTTGCCTCCGGTTTCTCCCGGTGCTCCCCGCCAGAAGGCGCATTGCGTCTGCCCCCCCTTTGGGATCAAGAGACGCTGGCGGCGGTCTCCTGTCCCCCCGCTTCCCCTAGAGCGCTCCTAAACCCCCTCAGCGCACTTTGACGAAGAAGAAGCTAGCCGGCAGCGCGCCGTGCATGAAAGTCCCGAACACTGGCGCGCGAAGGAGCTTATCGTTGCGGAGCTTGCGCGGCGTCTGGATGTCGGGCTTGCGATGCCCTGGTCATTCAAAGATGCGGATGCGTCGGACTATCCGCTAGAAGGTAACTTGCTGCTCGGCGCCGACCGGGCGGCGGCAGAGCATCCTCTAGAGACGCCGTTCGGTAGCCGATTCCGACTCGACGTCGCCGTGCTCGGGCCGCCTGTCCAGACCGAACCGATGGTGCTAGGAGGCGTTGAAATCGAACTTGGGCACGCCTTTGATGGGCGCAAGGCGTTAATCGGAAAATCGCTCGGATTCCCGCTCATCTCCATCGACATTACTGAGATGACGCTTGCCGAACTCACGCCCAAATGGGCACAAAAGGTGTTGACCGCGACCACGCGGAACCACGAGCAGGGGCGCCGGCAAACGTACATCTATGTTCATGATCTCCTGTATCCCCTCTACGCCCAACTACCAGCATTTCTTGACAGCGAGCAGCGTCACCAGTTTCTCGTGTTTGCGGACGATGACACTCTGCGCAAGCTGGTGCGCTGGATGAATCGGCTAGCGGAGAAGTTGCAGTATCCGAAGAATGTGGTTGCTGTTGCCTTGGTCAATGCAAAAAACGAACAGTCGCGCAAGATGCTGGAGCGTGCGGGAGAGGTCGTGGGGCCTGACTGGAAGGATTTCAACAATCGACAATGCCTGCGACTAACGCTTCCGCGCCCCAAAGGCCCAGCGGATCTTCAGGCTCATCGCTTTCACATGACGATGGCGCGGCTGCTGCTTTCGCACACCGATGCACTTGTTGGATATAAGTATTGCAATGGCGTGGACAACAACCACCCCGAAGAAGATGTTTGGGTCGCGCACCGCTGGATCGCCGACCTAAATTCCCATACCCAACACCGCGTACTGCCGAAGCGGTTGGCCGAGCCGATCAAGAGGCTGATCGCGGTTGTCTCGGGCTTGCACCGCAATCACGAAATCTCATCCCCGGGGGCGTGACCATCTGTTACCGAAAATCATCGTGCAGGTGAACGCCGCGACGGAGCAGGCAGCCAGGCTTGCTAACTTGGACACTGACGCTCCCAGCCGTTCATGGGGGTGAAAAAGTCAGCGCGCGGAGCGTTATGAGGTCGCGCATCTGCTTTCGACCCTGCCGGCCGCGAGGCTTCTCTCCTACTGATCCTTACTCATCGGGATCGCTGGACTTC
>Ga0066256_1001097_pt2 | contig 17795 bp, 15 predicted proteins | sample ThiBio_1000_biof_FD_87107 | JGI IMG/M metagenome (GOLD analysis project Ga0066256, IMG submission 87107) | Wastewater bioreactor microbial communities from Cape Town, South Africa - Thiocy_expt_1000_biof (version 2) | ecosystem: Engineered > Bioreactor > Thiocyanate-remediating >...
CGGGGCGAGGGGGGCGGCTTCACCCTTCGAGACGCTCGGGCGATGCCCTCGCTCCTCAGGGTGAGGTGAGAGAACCGCATCGGAAACCGGCTCCTCATCCTGAGGAGCCGCGCTATGCGCGGCGTCTCGAAGGATGGGGACCGGCTTCGGTATCGACGGCGCCTGCGCAAGCAGCCGCAGCCAGAGATACTGCGCGACGTTGGTGTCCTGATATTCGTCCACCAGGATGTACCTGAAGCGGTTCTGATACTGCCGCAGCACATCGGGATGTTCGCGGAACAGGCGGATGTTCTCCAGCAGGAGATCGCCGAAATCGGCGGCGTTGAGAATCTTCAGCCGCTCCTGGTAGGTCGCATAGAGCTTGCCGCCCTTGCCGTTGCCGAACACCGCGGCTTCGCCGGACGGCACCTGCGACGGCGTAAGGCCGCGGTTCTTCCAGCCGTCGATCAGCCCGGCCAGCATCCGCGCTGGCCAGCGCTTGTCATCGATGTTTTCCGCCTGGAGCAACTGCTTGAGCAGGCGGATTTGGTCATCCACGTCCAGCACGGTGAAATTGGATTTGAGTTGCACCAGTTCGGCATGAAAGCGCAGGATGCGGCCGCCGATGGAGTGGAAGGTGCCGAGCCATGGCATGCCTTCGACCGTTTGGCCGAGCATATGGCCGAGGCGTTCCTTCATTTCCCGCGCCGCCTTGTTGGTGAAGGTGACGGAGAGGATTTCGTTGGGCCGCGCGCGTCCCGTGGACAGAATGTGCGCGATGCGCGAGGTGAGCACACGGGTCTTGCCGGTGCCCGCACCGGCCAGCACCAGCACCGGACCGTCCAGCGTTTCCACGGCGTCGCGCTGCTCGGGATTGAGCGCGGTCAGATATTGTGGAGCGGCGGCCGCGCGGGCACGCGCAGCAATGCCGCCAGCGGCGGGCTGGTGGTCTGGCACGTCGCGGGACAGGTCTCGGGGCGGCAGCTTGTTCGGTTCGGTCATGCGATTCGTCTTTGGGACCACGATGGCACTTCGGAGCGCGATCAGCAAAAGTGGAGGCCGGTTTTGCGTCCGATCGCGCTCTAAAATAATGATTTAGCGCACGATCTTATCGCCGAACCGCTCCGTACTTCGGCGGGCCGTGCGCCGGCTACCGGAAGCATTTCGACAGGATCATTCGGCGGGGATCCGGAGCGGCCGTTTTCGGACGATCCCGGGCCGGTTTGTTCCTTGATCATAGCGTATTTTCGCGATTTCCGGCGGTTCGACGGAGTGGAACTTTCCGTCTGGCGCAGGATTGGTCCTGCATCCGGAGCGCAGAGCGCTCCCCGCAACGAAACGCAGGAGCGTGTCATGATGAGTTGGGTCGTCACATTCTTGATCATCGCGCTGGTCGCGGGCCTTTTGGGCTTTGGCGGCATCGCAGGCGCATCGATCGAAATCGCCAAGATCGTGTTTTTCGTCGCCTTGATCCTGTTCCTCGTGTCCGCCGTCGTCGGTCTGGCGCGCGGACGAGGAAATGTCTGACGCGATGGACTGAGGAGCGGCTCCGCCGCTCCTCTTATTTTTTCTCCGGCATGGCGATCCGCCGGCCGGTGCCTTCGGGCCGAGGAACAGTGCCGTGAGCCGCGACAACCTCACGGATCCGCGCCGCGATGTCAGCCGGGAAGGATGCCGTCTTCCGCGCACCCATGTCCACATGCAGGGTCATGTTTTCCGACGTGGCTGAAAGCCAGCCCTCGGTGGCGTGGCGCAATTCTTCGAAAGTGTGAATGCGCTTGTCGTCGGCGGCGAGCAGATAGACAGACACCTGCACCGGATCGCCGAGATGAACTTCGCGCAGGTAGCGCACATGCGCCTCGGCGGTGAAGGTCGATCCGTTACGCTCCTTCAGATAGTCGGGGCCGATGCCGAGTTCGAGCCACATCTGGTCGATGCCGCGATCGAACAGCACGTTATAGTAAGCCATGTTGAGATGGCCGTTGTAGTCGATCCATTGCGGCTCGATCTGCATCACGGTGGTGAGAAACGGCGCGGCGATATGTTGCGGCGCATTGGTCGGGTGATGCATCGTTGTCATGGATCAACTTCCGGGTTGATGGCGGCACTTTCTCTTGACCCGCTATACATCCTTTGCCACGGTCCATGCCACAATCCCAGCTTCCTTCAAGCGAGTGACCGTGGCCTTTTCCAACGCAGCTTTGACACGTCCGGCGCACAGCGCTGTTTCCAGCGCCCTTGAAGCGCTGGCCGCGCGGTTCGGCAACAATCTGATCACCTCGCAGGCGGTGCGCGAACAGCACGCCCATACCACCACCTGGCTGCCGCCGCAGGCACCCGACGCCGTGGTGATGGCGCGGACCACGGCCGATATTCAGGACGTGGTGCGGATCTGCGCCGAGCGCCGCGTTCCGGTGATCCCGTTCGGCACCGGCACGTCGCTGGAGGGGCAGGTCAATGCGCCGGCCGGCGGCATCTGTATCGACCTGCGCGAGATGAACAACATCATCGCCGTCCATCCCGACGATCTCGACTGCGTGATCGAGCCCGGCGTGACGCGCAAGGCGCTCAACGAACATCTGCGCGATCAGGGCCTGTTTTTCCCGATCGATCCCGGCGCGGACGCGTCCATCGGCGGCATGGCCTCGACCCGCGCCTCCGGTACCAACGCGGTGCGTTACGGCACGATGAAGGACAACATCCTCGCGCTGAAAGTGGTGCGCGCGGACGGCGAGATCATCACCACGGGCACGCGCGCGAAGAAGTCTTCGGCGGGTTACGATCTCACGCACCTGTTCATCGGCGCGGAAGGTACGCTCGGCATCATCTCGGAAATCACGCTCAAGCTGCGCGGCATCCCGCAAAGCATCGCCGCGGCCTCGTGCTCGTTCGCGACCGTGGAAGGGGCGTGCAACGCCACCATTCTCGCGATCCAGACCGGGATTCCGGTGGCGCGGATCGAGTTGTTGAATGCCGCGCAGGTGAAGGCCTGCAACGCCTATTCCAAGCTGTCGCTGCCTGAGACGCCGCTGCTGCTGCTGGAATTCCACGGCACCGAGGCCGATGTCGCCGAGCAGTCGAAGATGTTCGCCGAGATGGCGAAGGAGTGCGGCGGCGGCGCGTTCGAATGGACCACGCGGCAGGAAGACCGTACCCGTCTGTGGCAGGCGCGGCACGATGCCTACTGGGCAGTGCGCGGGCTTCGCCCCGGTGCGCAGGCGGTGGCGACGGACGTCTGCGTCCCGATTTCGCGGCTGGCGGAATGCGTGGTCGCAACCGAAGCCGATCTGGATGCCACGGACCTCCTGTCGCCGATCGTCGGCCATGTGGGCGACGGCAATTTCCATTGCTCCATGCTGGTGGACGTCAACGATCCCGACGAGATGGCCCGCGCGGACGGCTTCCTGCATCGCCTTGTGGAGCGGGCGCAGTCCATGGACGGCACCTGCACCGGCGAACACGGCATCGGGCAGGGCAAGCAGAAATATCTCGAAACCGAGCTCGGGCCGGAAGCGGTGCAGGCCATGCGTGCGTTGAAAGCCGCGCTTGACCCGCACAACATCCTCAACCCCGGCAAAATCCTGCCGCCGGCATGAGCATGGCAACAGGCATCGACACCAGCGCCATTGCCCGCGAAGCGCTGTCTGTACCCGGTCAGGGACGGCAGATCATGCCGTTCTCGGCGCGCGATGCCGCCTTCGGTCTTGCGGAAGCCTATCGGGTGACACCCGCGGTACGTGCTCTGCGCGAAGCGCGTGGCGAAAAGGTGTTGGGCCGCAAGATCGGTTTCACCAACCGCACCATCTGGGAGCAGTACGGCGTCTATGCGCCGATCTGGGGTTATGTGTACGACAGCACGGTGCGGAATCTCGACGAGATCGAAGGCCCGGTGTCGCTGGCTGCGTTTGCGGAGCCGCGCATCGAGCCGGAGATCGTGTTCGGAATGTCGGCCACGCCGGATGCGAACATGGACCAGCGCGAACTGTTGTCCTGCATCGGCTGGGTCGCGCACGGCTACGAGATCGTGCAGTCGGTCTTTCCGGACTGGAAGTTCACTCCTTCGGACACCGTGGCTGCGTTCGGCCTGCACGGCGCATTGCTCATTGGCGAGCGGCATCAGATCGATGACGACGCGGACAAATGGTTCGGACCGCTGTCGAATTTCGCCATCACGCTTCGCTCAGGCGGTATCGCCGAGCCAGGCCATGCGCGTGATGTGCTGGACGGACCGCTCTCGGCCCTGAAGCACCTTGTGGGCTTGCTGGCGACGGATCGGCACAATCCGCAGGTCGCTGCGGGGGAAATCATCACCACGGGCACGCTGACCAAGGCGATGCCTGTGAAGCCCGGCGAGCGATGGACGACTGAGCTAGATGGAATTCCGCTGGCCGGGATCGATATTCGTTTCGGCTAGGTTGCGTCATCCTGAGGTGCGAGCACTTGCGAGCCTCGAAGGATGACGCCGTCGCCCTTCGAGGCCTCCGCTTCGCTACGGCACCTCAGGGTGACGGCTAAACTTCTTTGGGGAGATGTTGCCTTCAGTACTTCTTCCGGAAGCTGTAGCGCATCAGGCTGACCATGCCGCCGCGAAACCCGATGCCCGAGAGCCGCAGGTAACGGCGGAATTCGTCGGTGCGTTCCTTGCCGACCAACGCGACCGCCTTGTCGTAGTTGGCGAGCAGGTTCTGCTCCCACAGAACCAGCGTCTGGTAATAGTGATCGGCATCGTTGCGCGCGGCGATCAGGCTGAATGTGCCTTCGGCGGCCGCGATCGGCTCCCATTCCAGCGGCAGATCGCTGTCCGGAAAGGTCTTGTCCAGCAGCGGCTGCACCTTGGTGCGTTCGGAATAGGCGATGGTCTGCAGCGACAGCCTGCCGTCGGTGACCAGAACCTTGTCGCAGTAAGCGAAGAATTCGCGATAGGCGTCGAGCTTGACCCTGGGGTCGAGGCCCTTGTGCACGAAGTGCTCGAAGGCGCCGACGGACACGATGGCGTCGTAGCGGCGTTCCGGCTTGTGGTCGCGCCAGTCCTGCTCCCGCACTTCGATTTTCGGATTCGGCGTTTTGCGGATCCACTGGGCCTGCGACGGGCTGAGCGTCAGCCCGACGGCATGCCCCACGCCCGCGTGATCGACCAGCCGCCGCAGCATCGCGCCCCAGCCGCATCCGATATCGAGAACGCGGGATTTGTTCGCGGCACCGGCGGCCTCGATATGATGATCGAGCTTTCGCATCTGCGCGGCGGACAGATCGTCGCCGGGCGCGAACAGCGCGCAGGAATAAATCATCTCGGGATCGAGCACGAGCCGGAAGAAGTCGTTGCCCATGTCGTAATGTGACATGATCGCCTCGGGCGAGGCGCCGGTTCTCTCCGATGGCCAGGCGGCGGTATCCGTCATCGCGACCAATTCCCTGCAGGGTTGTGAACGGGGTCCGTTAAACTTAGTATTCCAGTCAACCGATCGGTTCAATGTTTTGCGTGCGTTCAGCGGTCATGGCGCAACGCGTCACCCCTCGTTGAGGACAAACCTTGCAGACCACGCTGCTCGGACTGGCCATTGCTTTTATTCTTGCGCTGATTGCAGCGCTGGTTGGTCCGTATTTCGTTGACTGGAACCAGTTCCGCCCGCAGTTCGAGGCGGAAGCGTCGCGCGTCATCGGCGCGCCGGTGCGGGTCGGCGGCAAGCTTGATGCGTTGTTGCTGCCGACGCCGACGCTGCGGCTGCGCGAGATCGCCGTCGGCGGCGACAACGATCCCGCCAAGGTCCGTGCCGACAAGCTGGACGTGGAGTTCAACCTCGGCGCGCTGATGCGCGGCGAGTGGCGGGCCAGCGTGCTGTCGCTCGAGGGCTTCGTGTTCGATCTCGGCTTCGACCGGCAGGGCCGCGTGGAATGGCCGGTGCAGCCGGGCCGCTTCAATCTCGGGATGCTGGCGATCGACCGCATGAATGTCGCGGGCCGCATCGCGCTGCATGACGCATCGAGCGGCAGGGTGCTACATGCCGACGATCTGTCTTTCAGTGGCGACGTTCGCGGCGCGGCGGGTAGCCTGCGCGGAGAAGGATCGTTCACGCTGCTGGGCGCCAAGACGCCGTTTCGCGTGTCCTCGGGGCAGACCAATGACGGCAAGGGCACCCGTGTGCGCTTTATCGCCGATCCCGGCGAACGCCCGCTGTCGGCCGATTTCGATGGCGTGCTGACTTTCGACAATCTGGTTCCGAAATTCGAGGGCGGATTGACCCTTGCTCGTCCGGCAGATCTGAAGGCGCCGGACTCGGCATGGCCGTGGCGCCTGTCGTCGCGTGTAAAGGCCAATCCGTCGTCCGCGACGTTCGAGCAGGTCGAGGCTGCCTATGGCGCGGAGGACAATGCGCTGCGGCTGGCTGGCAACGGAGACATCCGGTTCGGTGCGTCGCCGCTGCTGCATCTGGCGCTGTCGGCACGGCAACTCGATGCGGATCGTCTGCTGACCCACGGAACGGTGAACGCGGAGCCCTTGCGGCTGCTGCCCGCGCTGCGTTCGCTGGTGACGTCGATGCCGAAGTTGCCGTTACCGGCGCAGATCGATGTGAGCGCGGAACAGATCGCGCTCGGCGGGCGGCCGCTTCAGAGTATTGCGATTGCTTTGCGCGGTGACGACGCGTCATGGACCGTCGGCAAGCTTGATCTTCGGGCGCCTGGTTCGACGCGCGTCGCGGCGAGCGGCGTCATCGCGGAGCCCGGTCCATCGGCCCGGTTCAGCGGCCCGATCAGCATCGAGTCACCGGATCCCGAGACTTTCACCGCGTGGCTGCAAGGGCGCAGCGATGTCACCTGGCGCAGTCAGAAGCCGCTCCGCTTGAGCGGAGAGGCGACGGTTGCCGCAGATCGCATCGCGCTCGATCATCTCACAGGCGATATTAACGGCGGCGCGGCGACAGGCCGTCTCGCGCTGGTGACGACGGCTGATGGCAAGACGCGGTTCGAGGCCGCGTTGAAAGCCGCCGCGCTCGATATCGATAGCGTATCCACGTTTGTGACATCGCTCGCCGGTCCGCAATCGGCATGGCCGGACGAGGCCAAAGTTTCGCTGGAGGCCGACAGCGCTACATTTGCTGGGCAAACGATGCGGCCTGCGGCGATCAGCCTGAGCTACGGGCCGAAGACAATCGGGCTGGAGCGGATCGCGGCCGGTGACGCGAACAGCGATGTGGCGATCAACGGAAGTGGATCGTTCGATCGCACCGACGGTGCTGGCAAACTCACGCTGATGGCTGCTGCGCCGTCGCTCGCGCAGATGAGCAGCTTCATCGCGCCGCTTGCGCCGACGCTGGCCGAACGGATGGCGGCGGTTGCAAAGGAGCCCGGCGCAGCCCGCGTGCAACTCAATGCCGAAATGGGTAAACCGAAGGATCGGTCCGGCCGTAGCGATGTCCGCACAACGCTTGATCTCGATACGCCGCAAGTCAAAGGTACGGTGACGCTGGCGGGAAAGCCCGTCATCGATCTGACCAATGGCTTCGATCTTAAGGCGTTGAACGGTAGCGACATCAATGTCGAGAGCAAGCTGGATGCGAGCCAGACTGTGTCCTTGCTGGCAGCGCTTGATCTTGATCGCATCGTCTCGGCACGGGATGGACCGGCTCATTTTGAATCGTCCGCGAGCGGCACGTGGGGTTCGCCCCTGCAGGTGAAGGCCAAACTGGCGGGCGCGGGTCTGGACGGCGAGATCGAAGGCACCGGCAATCCGTGGGCGGAAAATTCAGCGGCCACCCTGACCATGACAGTCCGTCATGCGGACCTTGGTGCGCTGTTCGATCTCGGACCGGAGAGTCTGCCATCACGCGATGTCGCGTTGTCATCGCGTCTTGCGGTGGATGGCGATACGTTCACCTTCGACAACCTCGATGCAACTGCGGCCGGATCGCGGCTCCGCGGACGGCTGGCATTGACGCGTGGCGATGTGATCGGCGTGGATGGCGAGATCGGAATGGATACGCTCGATCTTGCGAGCGTGACCAGCCTTGCCTTTGGCGCGGCGGGCCGCGAGGAGTCCGCGCCGCTTGGCCGCGGCTGGCTGCGCGGCTGGCGCGGACGGCTGGCGTTTCAGGCTTTGAAAGGTGTGCTGCCGGGTGGAGGCGAAATCCGTCCTGTCGGTGGCGCGATCAAGGGCGACGGACAATCGCTGGTGCTGGAAGGCGCGAAGGGAAACATCGGCGGCGGTGAGGCGGCGCTCGATCTCGATGCGCGGCAGACCGTGCAGGGCACCAATCAGGGCACATCGTTCAATGCGCGGCTTCAGTTGTCGAATGTCGATGGTGCTGTGCTGCGCTATCGCGGCCTCGCAATGCCGGACGGCAAGACCGCGTTGCAGATGACGCTGGCGGGGCAGGGCCGCAGCGTCGCCGGATTGAGCGGCGCGCTGTCGGGCGCTGGCACGCTGACGCTGACGGACGCCCGCATTACCGGGCTTGATCCGCAGGCTTTCGAGGCGGGCATTCGCGCTGGTGGCGCGGGACAGGCAACTGACGACCTCAAGCTGAAGGAGATTGTCGAGCCGGTGCTTGCCGCAGGCGGACTGACAGTGCCGTCGATGCAGATTCCTTTCATCATCAGGGACGGACGGCTGCGGATCGAATCCGCATCATTCGATACGGATCGGGTGCGCGTGGCGATTGCGGGCGGTTACGATTTGCTTGCCGATCAGGCTGATCTGCGCGCGGTGATGACGCCGATCAACACGCGGCCGATCAGCGGCCGCCCCGATATTCGCGTCGACCTGAACGGGTCGCCGGATGCTCTCGCACGCACGGTCGATGTCGCGGGATTCCAGTCGTGGCTGTCGATGCGTGCGATCGATCGCGAGACGCGGCGCCTCGATCAGCTAGAGCGCGGCGTGACCTCAACCCCTGAGCCTGATGTTTTGTGGGATGAAACCTTGCCGAAGGTCGATCCGCTCGCTCCGTCGGACGTTCGCGTTCCTGTGCGCGATCCGCGCCGGAAAAGCCCGGTTCCGAAGGCCGTGGCGCCGCGTCCACCTGTCGCGCCGCAGCCCCATGTTGTGCGAAATCCGCCATCGGATTCCCATCCAGGCAGCGCACAGGCGCAGCCGCTGCCGCCTCCGATCAACATCAAGCCTGCGCCGGGCGTATTGCAGAAGTCGCGCCCGGCTCCGCCCCCCGCGGCGCGGACGTTCTGACTTATCGGGCAGGGGCTATGTTCTGCGGCGGCAGCCGTTCGCCGATGAACATCGAAGTCACGGCCCGCGCGCGGAAGTGATCCAGCACGAACAGCCTGATGGCGGATGAGAGATTGCTAGTCCTGCGGTTGCGGTCGATGGCGTCGATCTGGGTCGACAGCGTCAGGCCGCGCCGGGTCGCGATGTCTTTCAGGCTGGTCCAGAAAGCGTCTTCCAGGCTCACGCTGGTTTTATGGCCGCCGACCACGACGGAGCGCTTCACCACGGCGAATTCCTTGATGCCGCGCTGATGGTGGCTGTCTGCCCCTTCGCGATCAATTGCGATGTTGTGATTCTGCATCGACGTATCCTCATTTCAGCCAAGCAACCGCGCACGGCGAGACACGTCTCGTCGAGGGGAGGCCTGGTACATGTGTACGAAGTCAGATCAGACTGCAGTTAGCTGCGCGCGTGTATGTCATGCATACGCCGCCCGCGGTCTCGAAACGGTATGCTGTTCGAGACGTGAGTACATAGTAACTCAAACAAGACGCGCGCGATATTCGTGTGAAAACCTACGACAGAGTCACGATCGTAGGTGTTCGCTACGGAAGTCTACGGATGAGAATCCTCAACGTGCAGCCGGCTGCTGCCGTTTCCCGCCGGTGCCACGGCCCGCGCGCGGAAGTGATCCAGCACGAACAACCGGATCGCGGAAGACAGATTGCCTTGCTGACGGCCTCCGTCGATTTCTCCGACCAGTTCCGACAAGGTCAGACTCCGCTCCGAAGCGATTTCCTTCATGCCGTTCCAGAAGGCTTCTTCGAGGCTGACGCTGGTCTTGTGTCCGGCGACGACGATCGAGCGCTTGACGACCGGCGACTTCATGATGCCGAAGTCTCTTGGTCGAGCCGGTGCCGGTCGAGAAGGGCTGCAGCATGCTGCGCTGCACGTTCGTCGTGCTTGCGCTCGCCCTTCGTCCGGCCGAATCGCGCGCGATTGGTTTCGGACTGCTTTTCTGCCTGTTCGCGCGCAATGCGCTTCTTGACTTGCCGCAGGTTGATCAGGTCGCCCATGACGCCTCCATCATTTCAGGAATTTTGAACGAAAAGCGCGAGTTGTGCGCTTGGTTCATCCTGCTTGGGTCTCGTTGGAGCCAGTCTCGTGATCTGGCCCGTGGGTCTCCCGCGCGTACGCAGAGAAGATAAAATTAGCAGCGATACAACGCGGTGGGTAGCCAATCGACGTAGGACTTTAGGGTGCGACGAGTTGTCCACCTTTGCGCTGCAGCCGTTCATACCGCGTGCGTGCGCTAACCGGGATGCGTCATCTTGTCTGGTTTGACAAGGTGATCGAATTCAGTGGCCGACACCATGCCAAGGCGCACAGCTTCTTCTTTCAGCGTGGTGCCGCGTGCGTGAGCAGTCTTCGCAACCTTCGCCGCATTATCGTAGCCGATCTTCGGCGCTAGCGCCGTCACAAGCATCAGCGAGCGCTGCATCAGTTCATCGATGCGCTTTTCGTCGGCGCGAATGCCGGCGATGCAATGCTCGGTGAATGAGCGCGCCACATCGGCCATAAGCTGGATCGACTGGAGCATGCAATGCGCCATCACAGGCTTGTAGACGTTAAGCTCGAAATGGCCCTGACTGCCCGCGACGGTGATTGCGGTGTGATTCCCGAAAATCTGGCAGCACACCATGGTCACGGCTTCGCACTGTGTCGGATTGACCTTGCCGGGCATGATGGAGGAGCCCGGCTCGTTTTCCGGCAGGATCAGTTCGCCGAGGCCCGAACGCGGACCGGAGCCGAGCAGGCGGATATCGTTGGCGATCTTGAACAGGCCCGTGGCCATGGCGTTGATCGCGCCGTGAGCGAACACGTAAGCATCGTTCGAGGCCAGCGCCTCGAACTTGTTCGGCGCGGTGACGAACGGAAGCTTCGTAAGCGCGGCCACCTTGCCGGCGAACAGCTTGGCAAATCGCGGCCTGGAATTGAGGCCGGTGCCCACCGCCGTGCCGCCCTGCGCCAACGGGTAGAGATCCCTGGTCGCGGCACGAATGCGTGCGATGCCGCTTTCCACCTGTGCGGCGTAGCCGGAAAATTCCTGTCCCAGCGTCAGCGGTGTCGCATCCTGCGTATGGGTGCGGCCGATCTTCACGATTTTCGCGAAGGCTTTCTCTTTCTGACGCAGCGCCTTCAGAAGCTCCGACAGCGCGGGCAGCAGATCATGGATGATGCGCTCCGCGGCGGCGATATGCATTGCGGTCGGAAACGAGTCGTTGGACGACTGGCTCATGTTGACGTGATCGTTCGGATGCACGGGCTTCTTGGTGCCCGGCTGACCGCCGAGCAGTTCGCTGGCGCGATTGGCGATCACCTCGTTGAGAGTCATGTTCGATTGCGTGCCGGAGCCTGTCTGCCAGACCACGAGCGGAAAATTGTCGTCGATCTGTCCGTCGATGACCTCGCGGGCGGCGCGCACGATGGCGCGCGCGCGGCGTTGGTCGATCAGTCCGAGTTCGAGATTGGTCTGTGCGGCAGCAAGCTTGACGATGGCGAGACCGCGCACGATCGCCATCGGCATTCGCTCATTGCCGATCCTGAAATTGTGCTTGGATCGTTCCGTCTGCGCGCCCCAGTAACGATCGGCCGGCACTTCGATCGGACCGAACGTGTCGGTTTCGGTACGCGTGGTTTTCTTCGGTGCAGCCATGACGATGTCCAATGTTGTGCAGGGATGGCGAAGTGTAGGACTTCGCAACGGATGCACGCAACCATCGCGCGCGCCGCTTTTCGCGGAAACGCGCGCCGCCTCTTAGAAGGTGTCGAAAACTATCGATGCTGCCTGTGGCAGGTCACTTCTTGCGGAAGCGGTCAAGGCGGACAACCTCTGCGCCTTCACCCTGCTTGGCAGGCTTTTCGCTGTCGTCTCCGCCGGTTTCCGGCTCGGTCGTCGCAACGGGTAACGTCTCGACGTCCGGCGACGTTTCTCCATTCGCGGCTTCTTCGGTCGGCTCGAATTGCAATCCGAACTGCACGGACGGATCGAAGAAGCTTTTGATCGCGCTGAAGGGCACGACAAGACGCTCGGGAATTCCGTTGAAGGAAAGACCGACTTCGAAGCGGTCATCGGTCACCAGCAGATCCCAGAACTGGTGCTGCAGGATGATCGTCATTTCATTCGGATATTGCGACAGCAGGCGAGGAGACAGTTTCACGCCCTCGGCCTTGGACAGGAAGGTGATGTAGAAATGATGCTCGCCGGGTAGGCCATTCTGCGCGGCGTCCGCGAGCACATGCTTGAGCACCCCGCGCAGCGCTTCGCGCGCAAGGACATCGTATCGAATGTGATCGGTCGCCATCGTTGGGTCCTGTGGAAAAGGCATCAGTCGCTTCTGGCGAGTCGATCAGGTCGCGGGATCACCGCAGATGAACGGCCCGACTCGCTGTCCATGCTATCCGGTCATGGTCTACAGGTCAGTATCCTGGACCTGAAGATTGCAGAAATTCTCGCCAAATGCTGCCGGGCTGGTTGTCAAAGATGATGAAAGTGGAGGCTTCTGTTGCCAGGTGCCTCCGGACCCCGCCTAGCGGAGCTTAACCCGCTAGGACTTTAAGATGGTCTTTCAAACTGCGTTACGCAGCCTGAGCAACCGGAGCATAGTTGTCGTTTGCAACTATTGCATGGCCCGATATCGGCGGAACCATACCGAGAAAAAACACGCCCTTTACGCCTTCGTCGATCCTGTTTCGCCCCCGCCGAAACCCGTCCTGCGCGGATCGGGCTTTGGTGGAGGCGCCGGGTGCTGCCCCCGGGTCCGAACGGTTTATTGCGACGGCCATTTATTTCCATAGCCGGCGAACCGGCCCTCCCAATATAGGGATAAATCCGCGCGGCGAAAGCCCAAGTTCCATACCGGGCGGGCCTCCCGGCCTTTTGCAAGAACGGCAAGCAAGACGGCAACACGGCTGTCCACGTCCCACACGGCAGCAAATTGTGGCGTGGTGAAAAAATGTGACGTGGTGGAAAAAATTGAGTGCGCTATGCGAACCCTCGCAGTGCAGCGAAAGCACAATAAGGCATTTCTCGCGGACTTCGGCGTCGATCTATGCCGTCGCATATCGCAGCAAAGGGCTTGAGCTGAAGACTGCGCGGATGCATTGCATCGCAAATGAGCGCTGCATTGACTGTTTGCCGCTCACACCAGCACTCCACTGGGACAATTTCATCATTGTCATGCCCGGCAATTTTGCAGGGCGTGTCGTGTTGACTTGTCTTGGTCTGCTGTGGAAGTTGAGGACGGATGACGTCTCGGTTTCGCTGGCATGATCTGGCAGAAATCGCTAAGCAAACAGATGGATTGGGGGTGCCGAGCCCCCGCGACAAGAATAGACCGGGCACAAGCCTGTGACATGGGGGACGACGATGAGTGAAGCGCCAGGCAGCGCGACTGAAAACGCGCGAGGCCTTATCAAAGGACCACAGGATTTTTACGGCGGACTCGCTCTGGTGGCGATTGCGCTGTTCGCGCTGTGGGCTTCGAGCGATCTGGCGGGCACGAGGGGATTCTCCTTTGGTCCCGGAACCGCGCCGCGCATGTTTGCGGTCCTGCTGCTCGGACTCGGTGCTGCTGTCGCGCTCTCCGGTTTTCTTCAGGACGGTCCGCCGTTGCAACGCTTCGGTATTCGCGGCCCCTTTTTTGTGACGCTGGCCATTCTGGCGTTCTCGGTCGCCATTCGCCCGCTTGGTCTGATTATCACATCGTTCGTGTGCTTCCTGATCGCCGCGGCGGGAAGCGACGAGACCAAATGGAAGGAAACCGTCATTGTCGGAATCTGTCTGACCGTCGGTTGTGCGCTGCTGTTCCCATATGCGCTCGGGCTGCCGCTCGATCTTTTCCCCCGTATCCTGCGCTGAGGGCACCATGGATTTCGATATTTTTTCGCACCTCGGCCTCGGCTTCAGCGTCGCGTTCTCTCCCGTCAATCTCGGCCTTTGTCTGATCGGTGCACTGGTCGGCACGCTGGTCGGCGTGTTGCCCGGCATCGGCACGATCGCCACCGTGGCGATGTTGCTGCCGATCACGTTCGGCCTGCCGCCCGTGGGCGCGCTCATCATGCTCGCCGGCATTTATTACGGCGCGCAGTATGGTGGCTCGACCACCTCGATCCTTGTCAACATTCCTGGTGAAGCAGGCTCCGTCGTCACCGCGCTCGACGGCTTCCAGATGGCCAAGCAGGGCCGCGCCGGCCCGGCGCTGGCGATCGCGGCGATCGGCTCGTTCTTTGCCGGCTGCGTCGCCACGGTTCTGATCGCCATCCTCGGCGCGCCGCTCACCAAGCTCGCGCTGGCCTTCGGCCCCGCCGAATACTTCTCGCTGATGGTGCTCGGCCTGATCTTCGCAGTCGTTCTGGCGAAGGGCTCGGTGCTCAAGGCCATCGCCATGATCGCTTTCGGCGTGCTGCTGTCGATGGTCGGCTCCGATATCGAAACCGGCGCATCGCGCATGTCGTTCAACATTCCGGAACTGGCTGACGGTCTCGGTTTCGCAACGGTGGCGATGGGCCTGTTCGGCTTTGCGGAAATCATCCGCAATCTCGATCCGGGCGCGGCGATGGATCGCGATCTGGTGCAGCAGAAGATCTCCGGCCTGATGCCGACCAAGAAGGACATCAAGGATTCGACGCCTGCCATCCTGCGCGGCACGGTGCTGGGATCGATCCTCGGCATTCTGCCGGGCGGCGGCGCGGTGATCGCCTCGTTCGCCGCTTACACGTTCGAGAAGAAGATATCGAAGCACCCCGAGCGCTTCGGCCGTGGCGCCATCGAAGGCGTCGCCGCTCCAGAAAGCGCCAACAACGCTGCAGCTCAGACGTCGTTCATTCCGTTGCTGACGCTCGGCATTCCGCCGAACGCGGTGATGGCGCTGATGGTCGGTGCGATGACCATTCATGGCATCGTACCGGGTCCGCAGGTGATGCAGAAGCAGCCGGAACTGGTCTGGGGCATGATTGCCTCGATGTGGATCGGCAATCTGATGCTGCTCGTCATCAATCTTCCGATGGTCGGCATCTGGGTGCGTCTGCTGCGGGTGCCATACCGGCTGCTGTTCCCGTGCATCGTGGTGTTCTGCTCGATCGGCATCTATTCGGTGAACAACGCGCCGATGGACGTCGTTCTCACCGCCGCCTTCGGCCTGGTCGGCTATTGGCTGGTGAAGCACGACTTCGAGCCGGCACCGATGCTGCTCGGCATGGTTCTCGGCCCGCTGATGGAAGAAAACCTCCGCCGTGCACTTCTGATCTCGCGCGGTGACTGGTCCGTGTTCCTCACCCGGCCGCTGTCCGCAACCCTGATGGCGATCGCCGCTTTCCTGCTGCTGCTGGCGGTGCTGCCGTCGCTGCGCAAGAAGCGCGACGAGGTGTTCGTCGAGTCCGAGAGCTGAGTGAGGGGAGAGGTGCGGCGTTGCGCCGCGCCTCTTCCGTTCTGTCTTGGCTGCAAGTTGGATGGACTCGTCCTGCCCGGTGATGTTGAGACTGCGGGCCGGGTGTTTTGTGTGCCCGCAATCAGAATATTCGGGAGAACATGATGAATTTTCTTAAGCGTATGCTTGCGACCGGCGCTGTGTCCGCCGTTGCTGCCGCCAGCGTGATCGCCGCGCCTGCTCAGGCGCAGGATTATCCGACGCGCAATATTACAATGATCGTACCGTTCGCGGCGGGTGGACCGACCGACGTGATCGCCCGCATCGTCACCGCCCACATGCAGCAGACACTCGGCCAGACGATTGTTATCGAAAACGTAGTCGGCGCCGGCGGCACCACGGCGTCCACGCGCGCCGCCAAGTCCGCGCCGGACGGCTACACGCTCATCACGGGTCACATGGGCACCCACGCCGCATCGGTGCCGCTGTATCCGAAGCTGGCCTATCATCCTTCGAAGGACTTCGAAGCGGTCGGCCTGGTCGCCGGCACGCCGATCCTGATCCTGGCGCGCAAGGATTTCCCGCCGAAGGATCTCAAGGAATTCGTGACTTACGTGAAAGCCAACACCGACAAGCTCAACGAAGCCCATGCGGGCGTCGGCTCGGTGTCCTATACCTCTTGCCAGCTTCTGGACTCGGTGCTGAAGATCAACCCGACCGGCGTGCCCTTCAATGGCACGGGTCCTGCGATGAACGCGCTGGTCGGCGGACAGGTCGATTACATGTGCGACCAGATCGTCAACGCCGTCCCGCAGATCAAGGGCGGCACCATCAAGGCCTATGCGGTCGCGACCCCGGAGCGTAACCCGTCGCTGCCGGATGTGCCGACCACCAAGGAAGCCGGCTTGCCCGAGTATCAGGCCCAGGCCTGGAATGCGATCTTCGCGCCGAAGGGGACACCGGCTCCGATCGTGGCCAAGCTGAACGCGGCGCTGGTGAAGGCGCTCGACGACGAGGGCGTCCGCAAGCGGCTGCTCGATCTCGGCAGCGTCATTCCGAAGGCTGAGGAGCGTACCCCGGAATCGCTGAAGAAGCTGGTGGACAGCGAGATCACCAAGTGGTCGGGCGTGCTGAAGCCGCTCAACTGATATCGGCTGAAATCAGGCAGTTAAACGGGGGGCGGGACGCGAGTTCCGCCCCTTGTCTTTGGGCGGTCTGGGGCCATTTTTCAGGGTATAATTGCCCGGCCGAAATCGAATCGCGGCGTGCGTCAGGCTAAATAGGTCCCATGAACCAGTATCACGACCTGCTCGAACGCATTCTCGCCGACGGCGCGAAGAAAACCGACCGCACCGGCACCGGCACGCTGTCCGTTTTCGGTCATCAGATGCGGTTCAATCTGGCCGCAGGCTTTCCGCTACTGACCACCAAGAAGCTGCACCTGAAGTCGATTGTCCACGAATTGCTCTGGTTCCTGGCTGGCGACACCAACATCAAATACCTGAACGACAATGGCGTGCGCATCTGGGACGAGTGGGCCGATGAGAACGGCGATCTCGGCCCGGTCTACGGCTCGCAGTGGCGCTCATGGCCCGCGCCCGATGGCGGCACCATCGACCAGATTTCCAATGTCATCGAGATGATCCGCAAGACGCCGGACTCCCGCCGCCTGATTGTGAGCGCATGGAATCCGGCGGAAGTTGACAAGATGGCGCTACCGCCTTGTCACTGCCTGTTTCAATTCTATGTCGCCAACGGCAAATTGTCCTGCCAGCTCTATCAGCGTTCGGCCGATGTGTTTCTCGGCGTGCCGTTCAATATCGCATCCTATGCGCTGCTGACCATGATGGTGGCGCAGGCGACCGGCCTGCAGCCGGGTGATTTCGTGCATACGCTGGGTGACGCGCATATCTACTCCAACCATTTCGAGCAGGTGCGCACCCAGATGGCCCGCCGCCCGAAGCCCTTGCCCTTCATGAAGCTCAATCCCGATGTGAAGGACCTTTTCTCCTTCAAATTCGAGGACTTCACCCTGATTGGCTATGAAGCCGATTCAACCATCAAGGCGCCCATCGCCGTCTGATTTTCGGGTACTCGCATGACTGAAGCCAAGATCGTCCTCGTCGTGGCTGCCGCCAGGAACGGCGTCATCGGCCGCGACGGCGACCTGCCGTGGCGCCTGCCGTCGGATCTCAAGCGCCTCAAGCAGTTGACGCTCGGCAAGCCGGTCG
>Ga0066256_1002878_pt1 | contig 17783 bp, 16 predicted proteins | sample ThiBio_1000_biof_FD_87107 | JGI IMG/M metagenome (GOLD analysis project Ga0066256, IMG submission 87107) | Wastewater bioreactor microbial communities from Cape Town, South Africa - Thiocy_expt_1000_biof (version 2) | ecosystem: Engineered > Bioreactor > Thiocyanate-remediating >...
TCAACTCGCCGATGGTCGACGATCCGCTGCACCGTCTCGACTGCTGCGTCATCTCCGACGGCGGCGGCGCGCTGATCATCACCAAGCCCGAGATCGCCAAGAGCCTGAAGCGGCCACTGGTCAAGGTCATCGGCACGGGCGAGGCCGTGAAGCACCAGATGGGCGGCCAGGATCTCGACCTCACGTTCTCGGCCGGCCGTTGGTCGGGCAAGCGCGCGTTCGAGGAAGCCGGCGTCAAGCACAAGGACATCAAGTACGCCTCGATCTACGACAGCTTCACGATCACGGTCGTGATGCAGCTCGAGGATCTGGGGTTCTGCGAGGTCGGCCAGGGCGGCAAGTTCGTCTCGGACGGCAATCTCATCTCGGGCATCGGCAAGCTCCCTTTCAACACCGACGGCGGCGGCCTCTGCAATAACCACCCGGGCAACCGCGGCGGCATGACGAAGGTCATCGAGGCCGTGCGTCAGCTCCGCGGCGAGGCTCATCCGAAGGTACAGGTTCCGAACTGCGACATCGCTCTCGCGCACGGCACGGGCGGCTCGCTCGGCACGCGGCACGTGGGCGCGACGGTCATCATGGAGCGGGAGTAAGCGACTATGGCAGGTGAAGAGAGAATTTATCCGGTCGTCCCGCCGACCCCAGGCTCCGAGCCCTATTGGGAAGGTGCCAATGCCGGCAAGCTGATGCTCAGCCACTGCAAGTCGTGCAACAAGTCCTTCTACTATCCGCGCGGCGCTTGCCCCATGTGCCTCTCGACCGACGTCGAGTGGCGCGAGGCCAAGGGCACGGGCACGATCTACACCTACTCGGTCATGCGCCCGGCGAAGCCTGTCTACGTCATCGCCTACGTGACGCTCGACGAAGGCCCCTCGATGATGACGAACATCGTCGATTGCGATCCGGCAGCCGTGAAGATCGGCCAGAAGGTGAAGGTCGTCTTCAAGCCGCGCGAGGACGGCACCAAGATCGCCTGCTTCACGCCCGCCTGAGGAGCGGACTGAAGCGCGCCACTCCTGCCGACAAAAGACCGCCCTGATGGAGCACCCCTCCATCAGGGCATTTTCTTTGTGGCGTCAGAACCTGAAGCGCTTGCCGACGGCGAGCGGCACGAGCTTGCTATCGCCGAACGCATTGGCGAGCGCGGTCATGGCGCGCCACCCTGTGCAATGTCCGGCCGCGATCACGCCGAGATCGAACTCCTTCATCGCTTCGACCGTCTGCGGGATCACGCGCTCGTTCGTCCCCGAGAGATGCAGCCCGCCCATCACCGCGTGCAGCGGCACATCCGGGAAGCTCGCGCGCGCGTGCTTCAGAACGTTGACGACGCCCGCGTGCGAGCACGCCGAGAGCACGACGAGGCCTTTGCCCGCGACGTGCACAGCCAGATAGCGCTCGTCCATGAGCAGCTCGTCGGGCTCCCAGCCCTTGCCGTCGAGCGTGCGGCGGTGCTGCCCCGGCAGCCCGGTCTCGAAGGGCGTGACACGCGGGATCTCGCCGCTGACAAAGGCGAGACCATCCAGCGGGAAATGCGGCTCCCCTGAGCTGATGACACGCGCACCGTAGGCCGTCAGCGCGGCGATGCTCGGCACATCCTGCATAAGACGCATGGAGCCATCAGGAAGCTTCGCGGCGCGCGCACGGAACATGTCCGGGTGCGCGTAGTAGGGCACCTCGCGTCCGCCATTGCGGTCGCGCACGATCTGCAGCGCACGCAGCATGGCCCCGCCGTGATCCCAGTGCCCATGCGAGAGCACCATTGTCTCCACAGCGCCGAGATCAGCCCCGAGGCGCGAGACATTCTGCTCGAAGGTGCGGTCTTCCGGCCCCGCGTCGAAGAGGAGCGTTCTCCGCTGCCCGTCCTTTATCACCGTGACGAGGCAGGCGAGACCGTGCGCGGCACAGCAGAGGCAATCACCCGCGAGAACCCAGGCCCCGCGTCGGCGACGCCCGAGTGCTGCGATCTCCGTTTCGACGAAGGCGGGCGTCGACGAGAGGTTGTCCGTCACGTTGTCGACGAGGATGAGGATCTCGACCTCGTCGACGCTCTCCAGTCCCTGCATTGCCACCTCCCCCATTGGGCTCACCCAAAGCAAGCGCGGATCATCAGGCAATGCACAGCGCCTTGGCAATTCGCCCCCCTTGTTCCGTCGATTGCCGGGGTTCAGAGCACATTTCCCAATTGGTCGATGAAATTGCGGGCAGCCCGCATCCATTGCCTGATTTTTCATCAGATAAGCTTGCCTCCAAAACCCGCCGCTGCCCTGCCTCCTCAGATCAAGCGCCTGAAATGAATTGATATTTCACGCTGGCCGCGGGTTGGCACACGGCTTGCGACCAGCGTTAACCGTCAGTTCACCCGTCACAGGAGGAAGGCATGCTGAAACGTCGGAACGTGCTCGCGGGACTTGCCGCGACGGCACTGGCGGGAGGCGCACTGCTTGCGGGCACCCCGCTCGCTCAAGCCCAAGACACGATCAAGATCGGCGTGCTCCACTCGCTCTCCGGCACCATGGCCATCAGCGAGACGACGCTCAAAGACGTCATGCTGATGCTCATCGATGAGCAGAACAAGAAGGGCGGCGGGCTCGGCAAGAAGCTCGAGGCCGTCGTCGTCGACCCCGCTTCGAACTGGCCGCTCTTCGCCGAGAAGGCGCGCGAGCTCATCACGCAGCACAAGGTCGCCGCCACGTTTGGCTGCTGGACGAGCGTCAGCCGCAAGTCCGTGCTGCCGGTCTTCAAGGAGCTGAACAACATCCTCTTCTACCCCGTGCAGTACGAGGGCGAGGAGAGCGAGCGCAACGTGTTCTATACCGGCGCGGCGCCGAACCAGCAGGCCATTCCCGCCGTCGACTATCTCATGAGCAAGGACGGTGGCGAGGTGAAGCGCTGGGTGCTCGCCGGCACCGACTACGTCTATCCGCGCACGACCAACAAGATCCTCGAAGCCTACCTCCTCGCGAAAGGCGTCGCGAAGGAGGACATCATGATCAACTACACCCCGTTCGGCCATTCCGACTGGCAGACGATCGTGTCGGAGATCGTGAAGTTCGGCAGCGGCGGCAAGAAGACGGCTGTCGTCTCGACGATCAATGGCGATGCCAACGTGCCCTTCTACAAGGAGCTCGCCAACAAGGGCGTGAAGGCAACCGACATCCCGGTCATCGCCTTCTCGGTCGGCGAGGAAGAGCTCGCCGGCATCGACACGAAGGACCTCGTCGGCCACCTCGCGGCCTGGAACTACTTCCAGTCGGTGAGCAATCCCGGCAATGCCGAGTTCATCAAGAAGTGGCAGGCCTTCACCAAGAACCCGAAGCGCGTGACCAACGATCCCATGGAAGCGCATGTCGTCGGCTTCGCCATGTGGGTGAAGGCCGTCGAGAAGGCCGGTTCCTTCGATCCCGACAAGGTCATCGACGCGCTCCCCGGCATCGAGGCGCCGAACCTGACGGGCGGCATCTCGAAGATGCTTCCGAACCATCACATCACCAAGCCGGTGCTCATCGGTGAGATCCGCGCCGATGGACAGTTCGACGTCGTCTGGCAGACGAAAGATCTCGTCCCCGGCGACGCCTGGACCGACTTCCTCGACGGCTCGAAGGACCTCGAGGCCGACTGGGTCGGCAAGAAGTGCGGCAACTTCAACATGAAGACAGGAAAGTGCGGCTCCTGACCGAGCCAGTGTCCCGATTCCGAAGTTCGCCATCCCTCGATGCTGGTGGCGCGAGCGAACTTCGGAATCAAAAGGGACACTGGGAAATATTCCCTTGGCTAGTGTGATTCAGATCGAGCAATTCGCTCCGTACGGTGCCGCGAAATCAGGCGAATTCCTCGATCATCACGCTAGCAGGGCGGCGCGACCTCCTCCCCGCCGCCCCATGCAGCAAGCACGTGCGTGCGTCTCCCCGCCCTCGCGGCGGGGAGACCGTCTCCGAAGCCCGCATTGATCGCGATAAACTGGAGCTGACGGCATGGGCCGCCTCATCCGCCTCCTCCTTCTCATGGGTAGCCTCCTGGCAGCAGGCACCGGCGTGCCGCAACAGGCCGCGGCCGCGCCCGAGGATCTCGCCGCGGGCCTCGCGCTGATCGCCAAGGACAGCTTCAACGACACGATCACCGGCATCGACGCGATCGCGCGCTCCGGCGCGCCGCATTCAGCCGCTCTCGTCGGAGCCCTGCAGGATCGCCGCCTGCTCATCGACACGGCGAACCAGAAAGTCTTCTACCGCGATGCCACCGGCACCGTGCGCGACGCCCAGAGCAACGACGTCGTCGCCACGCCGCCCGCCAATCTCACGGCCGTGCGCCTCAATAACCGCGTGCGCAGTGCCGCCAGCGCCGCGCTCGGCGCGCTCAGCCTCATGAACCCCGATCCAGCGCGCCGCATCCAGTCCGCGCAGGCCGTCATGAAGTCGCGCGATCCTGCCGCACTTCCTGTCCTCGAAGCCGCGATCGCCGCTGAAAAGCTGCCGAACGTGCGCAAGGAGCTGCAGCTCGCCTGGGCCGCCGTGACCTTCAGCAAGTCCGACGCCCCGCTCGACAAGCGCCAGGAAGCCGTCACGCTCTTGCGCGATGCCGGTACGCGCGACGCCGTATCCGTTCTCCGCTCACTGCCCGCCGACGCGGCAGCCCCCTTGCGCGAGGCGACCACGAGCGCGATCACCTCCATCGAGCAGCGGCTCGCGCTCTGGGGCTATGCGCAGAACATCTGGTACGGCATCTCGCTCGGCCCGGTGCTGCTGATTGCCGCCATCGGCCTTCCCATCCCCTTTGGCGTCATTGGCGTGATCAACATGGCGCATGGCGAGATGGTCATGCTCGGCGCCTACACGACCTTCGTCGTGCAGGAGTTCTTCCGTACGAGCGCACCGGGGCTCTTCGATTACTCGCTGGCCGTCGCCATCCCGCTTGCCTTCCTCGTTGCCGGCGGCATCGGCGTCGGCATCGAGCGCGGCGTCATACGCCACCTTTACGGCCGCCCGCTCGAGACGCTTCTCGCGACGTGGGGCATCAGCCTCATTCTGCAGCAGGCCGTGCGCACGACGTTCGGCCCGACCAACCGTGAGGTCGGCACGCCGCAGTTCATGTCCGGCGCGATGGAGATCGGCGGGCTCGTCATCACCTGGAACCGGCTCTACATCGTGATCTTCGCAGGGCTGATCTTCGTCGGGCTGCTGCTGGCGCTGCGCTACACGCCGCTCGGACTGCACATGCGCGCCGTCACGCAGAACCGGCGCATGGCCTCATCCATGGGCATCCGCACGGGCCGCGTCGATGCGCTCACCTTCGGTCTCGGCTCGGGCATTGCCGGGCTCGCGGGCGTTGCCCTCTCGCAGATCGACAACGTGAGCCCGAACCTCGGCCAGTCCTACATCATCGACAGCTTCCTCGTCGTCGTGTTCGGCGGCGTCGGCAATCTCTGGGGCACGCTCGTCGGCGCGCTTTCGATCGGCATGGCGAACAAGCTGCTCGAGCCCTATGCGGGCGCCGTGCTCGGCAAGATCATCCTGCTCGTCGCCATCATCTTCTTCATTCAGAAGCGGCCGCGCGGCCTGTTCGCACTCAAGGGAAGGGCCGTCGAGGCATGATCACCCGCGCCCTCCTCACTGACGATCGCACGGGCAAGTGGTTCCTCGCCATCGTGCTCGGCCTTGCCGTGGTCGTGCCGCTCTTGCATCTCGTTGTGCCGCCATCCTCGCCCTTCCACATCTCGACGGCGACGCTGGCGCTGCTTGGGAAATACCTCTGCTTTGCGCTGCTCGCGCTCTCGCTCGATCTCGTGTGGGGCTACTGCGGCATACTTTCGCTCGGCCATGGTGCCTTCTTCGCACTAGGCGGCTACGCCATGGGGATGTACCTCATGCGGCAGATCGGGACGCGCGGCGTCTATGCCCACCCCGTGCTCCCCGACTTCATGGTCTTCCTCAACTGGAAAGAGTTGCCATGGTACTGGTACGGTTTCGAGAACGCCTGGTTTGCCTTCCTCATGGTGATGGCGGTCCCCGGCCTGCTCGCGTTCGTGTTCGGCTGGTTCGCCTTCCGAAGCCGCGTGACGGGCGTGTATCTCTCGATCATCACGCAGGCACTGACCTACGCGCTGATGCTGGCGTTCTTCCGCAACGACATGGGCTTCGGCGGCAACAACGGCCTGACGGACTTCAAGGACATCCTGGGCTTTCCGGTTCAGGCGAACGCGACGCGAGCCGCGCTTTTCGCAGCCTCGGCAGTGGCACTGGCTCTCGGATACCTCGTGGCGCGGGCGATCGTCGCGTCCCGGCTCGGTAAGGTCCTCGTCTCCATTCGCGATGCGGAGAGCCGTACGCGCTTCCTCGGCTACCGCGTCGAGCACTACAAGACCTTCGTCTTCACGGTGTCGGCCATCATGGCCGGCATTGCCGGCGCGCTCTACGTGCCGCAGGTCGGCATCATCAATCCGAGCGAGTTCACGCCGGCAAATTCCATCGAGGTCGTGATCTGGGTCGCGGTCGGCGGGCGCGGGACGCTGGCCGGCGCTGCGCTCGGCGCTGTGCTCGTGAACTTCGCCAAGACGACCTTCACCACAGGTTTCCTCGCCCCCTACTGGCTCTTCATGCTCGGCGCGCTCTTCGTGCTCGTCACGATCTGGCTGCCAAAGGGCATTCTCGGCACGCTCTACGACTTCTGGGCGCGCCGCCGGCCTGCCGAAAAGTCGGCGGCCAAGTCCGAAACCGTCCCACAGCCAGCCGAATAGGACGCGCGCCATGACAACGCTGGTTCCAACGGACGCTCCTGCACCGCTCACGCCGAGCCTTCTCTATCTCGACGGCGTGACCGTTTCCTTCGATGGCTTCCGCGCGCTCAACGAGCTGTCGCTGCAGATCGCGCCCGGCGAGATGCGCGCGATCATCGGCCCGAACGGCGCCGGCAAGACGACCATGATGGACGTGATCACGGGGAAGACGCGCCCGGACACAGGCGAGGTGCTCTTCGATCGCGGCGTCGATCTCACGCGCCTCGACGAGGCGGCGATCGCCAACCTCGGCATTGGACGCAAGTTCCAGAAGCCGACCGTCTTCGAGAGCCACACCGTCGAGGACAACATCCTCCTCGCGCTCAAAGGCGATCGGCGCGCGCGCGCAGTGCTCATGGCGCGCACGAGTGCAGAGGAAGCGCGTCGCCTCGACGAGATCCTGGAAATCGCCGGCCTCACTGCCCAGCGCGAGCGCCTCGCGGGTCTCTTGAGCCATGGCCAGAAACAGTGGCTGGAGATCGGGATGCTGCTCGCGCAGGACCCGAAGCTGCTGCTCGTCGATGAGCCCGTCGCCGGCATGACGGACGCTGAAACCGAAGCAACTGCGGCGCTGCTGAAACGTATCTCCGCTGCGGATCATTCCGTCGTCGTCGTCGAGCACGACATGGCATTCGTGCGCGCGCTCGGTGTGAAGGTGACGTGCCTGCACGAAGGCTCGGTGCTGGCCGAAGGCGCGATCGATACGGTCTCGGAGAACCCGCGCGTTATCGAAGTTTATCTCGGGCGCTGAACAACAAGGAGAGAGCGCCATGCTGAAGGTCGAGGACGTCGACCTGCACTACGGGGCCGCGCAAGTCCTGCGCGGGGTGAACCTCGAGGTGCGAAAGGGCGAGGTGACCTCGCTCATGGGACGCAACGGTGTCGGCAAGACCACGCTCCTGCGCGCGATCGCCGGCCACCATCCAGTGAGCGCCGGCCTCATCGAGTGGGATGGTCAGACGCTGAACGGCCTGCCGCCCTACGAGCGTGCGCGCCGCGGCATTGCGCTCGTCCCCCAGGGGCGCGAGATCTTTCCGCTGTTGACGGTCGCGGAAAACCTGCAGACCGGCCTCGCGCCGCTCAAGGGCGCCGACCGCCAGATCGACGACGAGATCTTCACGCTCTTTCCGGTGCTGAAGTCCATGCTGCGGCGGCGCGGCGGTGATCTTTCCGGCGGCCAGCAGCAGCAGCTCGCCATCGGCCGCGCGCTCGCCATGCGCCCGAACCTGCTCGTACTCGACGAGCCGACGGAGGGCATCCAGCCCTCGATCATCAAGGATATCGGCCGCGCCATCGACTACCTGCGCAAGAAGGGCGAGATGGCCATCCTGCTCGTGGAGCAGTATTTCGAGTTCGCCCGCGACCTCGCCGATCGCTATGCGGTCATGGAGCGGGGGCAGGTCGTGCTTTCCGGCAAACGCGCCGACATGGTCGAGGCCGACGTGCGCCGGCGGCTGTCGGTTTGACCTTCTTCCCCCTCTCCCCATTGTCTTCAATGGGGAGAGGGTCGGGGAGAGGGGCGGCGGCAAACGCAAACGTCGGCAAGTGCCGCCGCCCCTCATTCTAGCCTTCTCCCCGTGAGGACGGGGAGAAGGGAAAAGTATGCGCACCTTCCCCATCACGATCGCAGTGATATGCTACCGGCAGTCCTGCGATCGAGGGAAAGGTCCGAGCCATGCGTATCGTGCGCCTTCTTTCCGGTATTGCACTCATCTGCGCCGTCTCGGCGCTCGCACCTTCATTGCAACGCGCCTCGGCCCATCCACCCGCCATCGTCAGCGAGGCCCAGCGCAAGCTGATCAGCGAGGAGGTCGCCGCCTTCCGCAGGGACGTCGCTGCCGCCATCAAGGCCAAGGACGCCAAGCGCCTCCAGCGGATGTACGCGCCGTCCTTCGTGCACACGCACACATCCGGCAAAGTCGATGGCAAGGACGCGCGCATTGCGACGCTGCTGAAAGGCGATCCCGTTATCGAGACCGCGCCGGTGAGCGATCTCGTCATCCGCATTCCGAACGACTGGGTCGGCATCGCGACCGGCGTCTCGCCAATCAAGTCCGATGACGGCAAGACCTACGACGTCCGCTGGACGGCCGTCTATACGCGCGAGGGTCAGAGCTGGAACGTCGCGGCGAGCCACGCGACGCGGCTCGGCGAGACGAAGCGTTGAGCGGACCTGCTCTCGATCAGTAGATCGTCTGCTTGATGCGCTCGGGATAGGCGATGTCGTACGCCGCGCCGTCAAAGCCTTCCGTGGTGGCAGCGACCATCTGTCCGGCACTCGGGACCGAGGCCCGCGGCACCTGTGATGCGGGATCCCAGAGCTTCGAGCGCACGAGCGCCTTCGTGCACTGGAAGTAGACCCGGTCGATCTCGACGACGATGAGGCTCTTCGGGATCTGGCGCTGCATCTCGAACGTCGCGCAGAGCGCGGGATCGGTCGTGATGTGCGCGCGGCCATTGACGCGCAGCGTCTCGCCGACGCCCGGGATCAGGAACAGCAGCCCGACGCGGCCGGTCTCGACGATATTGCGGAGCGTATCGATGCGGTTGTTGCCGCGCCGGTCGGGGATGAGGAGCGTGCGGTCATCGACGATGCGCACGAAGCCGGCCGGATCGCCGCGCGGCGTGCAGTCGAGACCTCCCTCGCCCGCCGAGGCAATGGCGACGAACGGCGCCTTCTCGATGAACGTACGGTACGGACCGTTGAGATGATCGATCTCCTTGGTCACGGCGGCGCCCGCGGGCTTCCCGTAGAGCGCCTCCAGCTCGGCGATCGAAGTGATGCGATGGGTATCGGTGACCACAGGTGCGTCGTTCATGCGCGTCCGCCTTCCTCGAAGTCCTAGAACGCCCCGACCATAGGCATGTCGGCGGCTCAAGTCCATCCGCTCAGCCGGCAGCGCTGTCCCGCGCTTTGGCCTCGATCCGGCGCGCGTGCAGGACCGGCTCGGTATAGCCATTGGGCTGCTCCCGACCCTTGAGCACGAGATCGAGCGCCGCGGCAAAGGCAATGGAGCGGTCGAAGTCGGGCGCCACCGGCCGATAGGCGGGATCGCCAGCATTCTGCTGATCCACGACCGCCGCCATGCGCTGCATGGTCTCGATGACCTGAGCCTCGCTGACGACGCCGTGATGCAGCCAGTTGGCCATGTGCTGGCTCGAGATGCGCAGCGTCGCCCGGTCCTCCATGAGCCCGATATCGTTGATATCGGGCACCTTGGAGCAGCCAATGCCCTGATCGATCCAGCGCACGACATAGCCGAGAATGCCCTGGGCGTTGTTCTCGAGCTCGCGCTGGATGTCCTCGGACGACCAGTTGGGCCGATCGGCCAGCGGCGGGGGCAAGAGATCGTCGAGCGATGCGCGCTGGCGGCCGGCGATGGCTGCCTGCCGCGCGCCGACATCCACAAGATGATAGTGCACCGCGTGCAAGGTCGCGGCGATCGGCGAGGGCACCCAGGCCGTGCTCGCGCCGGCTTCGGGGTGCGCGATCTTCTCCGCGAGCATGGCCGCCATCATGTCCGGCTTGGCCCACATGCCCTTGCCGATCTGCGCGCGCCCCGGCAGTCCGCAAGCAATGCCGATATCCACATTTCGGTTCTCGTAAGCCTTGATCCAGCGCGTCGCCGGCATCTCCGCTTTGCGGATCACGGGACCAGCTTCCATGCTCGTGTGGATCTCGTCGCCGGTACGATCGAGGAAGCCCGTGTTGATGAAGAACACGCGCGACTTCGCGGCCCTGATGCATTCCTTGAGGTTGGCGCTCGTGCGGCGCTCCTCGTCCATGAGGCCCATCTTGAGGGTGTTGCGCGGCAGGCCGAGCACATCCTCCGTCATCGCGAAGAGCTTGTCCGCGAAGGCGACTTCCTCGGGGCCATGCATCTTCGGCTTGACGACGTAGATCGCCTTCTCGCGGCTGTTGCGGAGCGGCCCCGTCTCCTTGAGATCGTGGCATCCGATGAGGCTCGTGACCAGCGCATCCAGGATACCTTCCGGCGCGGGCGCGCCGGAGCTGTCAAGCACGCTCGCATCGCTCATGAGATGCCCGACATTGCGCACGAGCATCAGGCTGCGCCCCGGCACTGACGCCTCTCCCGCATCGGGAAGCCGATAGACGCGGTCCTCGGCGAGCCGCCTGACCTTCGAGCCACGCGCCGTCTCGATCGTCGCTTCGAGCGTGCCTTTCATGAGGCCGAGCCAGTTGCGATAGCAGGCCACCTTGTCCTCGGGATCGACGGCCGCTGTCGCATCCTCGAAATCGATGATCGTCGTCAGCGCCGCCTCGACATGCACGTCCGACAGACCGGCAGCGTGCGCCGCACCGACCGGATTGTTGCGATCGAAGCGCAGCTCGATGCCGAGGCCGTTGTGCTCGAGCAGAATGGCGCTCGGGTTCAGCGGATCGCCCTGATAGCCGAGGAACTGGGCACTGTCGGAGAGATAGGCGCGCGGCTCGGTCGCGCCGACATCGAAAATGAGCGTGCCGACCTCGATCGTGTAGGCGAGGACCTCGCCGTGCGAGCGCGGCCCTTTGAGGTTCTCGATCGGCAGGAAGGCATCGAGCCACTCGCGGACCTGCGCCACGACCTTGGCGCCGCGAACCGGGTTGTATGCAGTGCCACGCGCCGCGCCGCCATCCTCGGGAATGGCATCCGACACGTAGAGGGCATCGTAGAGCGAGCCCCAACGCGCGTTCGCGGCATTGAGCGCCATGCGCGCATTGCTCACCGGCACGACGAGCTGCGGTCCGGCCATGCTCGCGATCTCGTCGTCGACGCCCGCCGTATCGATGGTGAAATCCGGGCCTTCCGGCACCAGATAGCCGATGCCTTCGAGAAAGGCCCGATAGGCCGCAGGATCGTGCGGCTTTCCGCGATTGGCGCGATGCCAGGCATCGATTTCGGCCTGGAGTGCGTCGCGCTTCGCGAGGAGCGCGCGGTTCTCCGGCCCAAGTACGTCCACTATGCGTTCGAGGCCTGACCAGAAGGCCGCGCCATCAACGCCCGTATCAGGCAATGCTTCCTGATCGACGAAGTCGGCGAGGATCTTTGCAACGCTCAGCCGGCCCTTCGAGACGTAGTCGATCATGGTCGCGCAACACCCTGCTTTTGATGGAAAACCGCGCCACAGGCTCCAAGCGCCGCGGCGGTCGCAGGGGTTGTTCGCCGAATGCGGCTCGGGGTCAACCCCCGGCGACCACTTTCGGGCATTCCTCGCGGATGAATTTATTCACCGCCTTGATCATGCGGCGATGGAAGAGCCCGACGGAGTCCTCGAGCTGCGCTGCCGACCATACGACCCCTTTGATCACGCCCGGCGCCTTGATGTCGGTGACGTTGACCCAGATTTTCTTGGCCTTGCCGTCCTTCAGCTCGATGATGGGCGCGAGCGTGATCTGCGCCTTGTCGACGCTGTTCTCGCGCTCGACCTCACAGTCCACCGTATGGGGCGGCAGCGTGACCTTGATCTCGGCCGCGGAAAGCGCCCCGACGATCGTCTCGCGCGGCACCTTGAGATCCACCTCGCATTTGGCCGCGCCAAAGCCCCAGCGCAGCTTGCTGCCCGAGCCTTCCTTCATGGTTTTCTTAGACCAAGCCTTGCTCAGGGGGCACTGCAGGTCGCCCTTCACGGGCTTCTTCGCGACAATGAGCGTGCAGAGGGACTTCTCACAGGCCTTGAGCCGGTCTTTCTCGTCCTTGCGCGGCTCGAGGGCCGAAGCAGGCGCTGCAAGGCTCCAAATGAGCGCGACGAGCCCGGCCAGCCGGACATGATGCATCCAGTGTTGCACGTTCACCACCTTGGCACCCCCTTGGCAGGCTGAGCTGTGCGGCCCACCGCCTTCACTGCACTGGGCCGAGCCGTTAACCGGCTCTCGGCCGGGCGCCACACAGGAAAATCCGGCTCGCCCACTGCCTGCTGTCGGGGCGCAATGCGGCATCAGCGTGACAGCTAAAGCCCAAAATTCAGCATTTTGACATTAGATACACAACGTGATCGGCGCTTCGGTGTAAGCTCTCGCGGAACCACGTGATTCGTCGCCCGGGAGGGCGGCGCGCCCGCCTGAGGAGACCGACGATGCGCTGGACAATGCCATTGCTGGGGCTTGCCGCCGTAGCTGCTTTCGGGGCCGTGCCGCTGCAGCAGGCTGCCGCGGACGGCATGAAGGACCGCGGCAAGGTGAAGGTCACCCGCAAGTACGCTCACCACGATCACCGCTACGTCTTCGACGTGGATCCGTACGCGTACCGCTACAAGCCGCGTGGCTACTACCCCTATTACAATTCAGACTACTGGTCACCCGGGCGCTATGTCCGCGCACGCCAGCTGGCTCACTACTACCACTGGATCCAGGAGCGGCCGCCGTACTTCCAGTCGTGGGGTCATCCGCGCAAGGACTGGAACCAACGCGAGTGGCACGCGCGCCATCACGGCTACATCCGCCGCAATCATTGGTGAGAGCTTCAGGGGGCCGCGTGTAGCGGCCCTCTCAGTTTAGTGAGCCGATGACGGCGACCAGCCAGAAATCGGCGTTCTGGACGCGACGCCGGCCGACATGACGGCCCCCGGCGTGCGTTTGAGGTCCGCCTCGACGGCCTCGGCCATCAGCTCGGCGAGGCAGCCGTACGCCACGTCGCTGAGGTGGAACTTATCCTTCCACAGTAGCTCTTCTACCGGGTGCTGACCGCTCGAGATGAGGTGCTGCATGATCGCGTAGCGGCGGAAGACCGGCACGCCTTGCTCATGCGCGACATTCCGCATGACCGCGACATAGTCCTCGTATCGGGCCACCCCCGCCGAGCGCGGATAGAACTGCGGATCGACCAGCACCACGTCGATGTTGGCGGCCTTGAGCGCGCTGATCCCGCTCAGCAACGTCTTCCGGAATGTCTCCACGTCGACGCCCGAGATGGCGTCGTTGACCCCGGTCTGCCACAGCACCAGCGCCGGCCGCGTGGGAATCACATCACGAACGAGGCGCGTCAGCATGGCATCCGCCAGCTCACCGCCCTTGCCGAGATTGGCGACCTGAAAATCCTTGCCAGGGAAGCGCCGGTCCATCTCCCGATCGAAGCGCGCCGGATAGGCGGCCTGCTTGCTGGATGCCCCTGTCCCTTCAGTCGAGGACGAGCCGAGCGCCACGACGCGGATCTCATGGCTGCGCTCGACGACGCGCGCAAGCCCCCGGAGAGGTGCATCGAACGTCACAAGCTCGCTGGCATTGGCAGTCGGGAAGAAATGAAAAACGGCGGTCAAGCCGATGGCCGCCAGAGCCATGCGTCCGCACGAACCAAACCTCGGGGGAGTCGAGTCCGACCCCACCGCACTTCTGGAGTGCCACATGGCCCGTCCTTACGCCAGCCGTTCACAGCGGCGTGATATTACGCGAAGCCTTTGGTCATTGTCGAGGTTTACCGGAGCGGCCAGTTACCACAGTGTTGCCATCGGGAAACCCCTGCGCGAAACCGAACGTTACTCACGCGAGCGTGAAGGGGGCGGTTTGGCCCGGTCTCCGGAAATCAGCTATAGGTCCGGCAAGAGATGAACGCGGAACCTTGCTGTTGCCGCAAAGCACAACTAAGCGGGCAGATGGGGCTACGCTGATGCGGGCGTAGCGTCCGGCGGATCGGCCGGCTCAGAGAACACCGATCGTGAGCAGACGATGACAAATGAACGGGGTAAGAAGTCTGCCTCCCACAAGGGGGTGGGGGAGCGAACCAATCTGACGCGCCGGCAGGCACTTGCTGGGGGTCTCGGCCTCGCGGCTGGCCTCGTTGGTGCTCAAGCCCAGGCCCAGGAATGGTGGCAGCAGCTTCCGGGCTTTGCGTCGTTCACCGACCCGGGGCGTGATCGCCGCCCGCGCCAGCAGACCCCGTCCGACGTGCTGGACGATCTGCGCCAGGGCTCCGTGCCGCTCAGGTCGCAGGAGATGCTCGGCGCCATGGGCGACGCCATCGAGCGCGTCGAGCGTGTCGTCGCGGAAGGTGGCTGGCCGAACATTCCGGGCAACCGCATGATCCGCCCGGGCGACGAGGACGAGCGCATCCCGATGGTCCGCCGCGTCCTCGTGCTGTGGGGCGACATGCGGCCGCAGCGCGGCTTCAGCTCGTTCTCGCTCGATGGGGAGATGGAGGCCGGCATCCGGCGCTTCCAGAGCCGCCACGGGCTTCGCGTCAGCGGCCGCGTCGACCGCCCGACCCTCCAGGCCCTGAACGTGCCGCCGGCAGCGCGCCTCGCGCAGTTGCGCATGAACTACAATCGCGTTCGCGACCTGCTCTCGCTCAAGATCGACGAGCGCTATGTCCTGGTCAACGTGCCGGGCTTCCAGGCCGAAGCCGTATGGCGGCACACCGTGGAGCGGCGCCACCGCGTGATCGCCGGCAAGCCGGATCGCCAGACGCCGGTCGTCACGGCCAACATCCGCGCGCTCAACTTCTTCCCCTTCTGGCGCGTGCCGGAGAGCATCGCCAACCTCGATGTGATCCCGCGTCTCGCCAAGGAGCCGGACTACCTCCAGAAGGAGCACATCCGCGTCCTCACGGGCAGCTTCGTCGGCCCGGAAATCGATGTGAGCAACGTCGATTGGCGCTCGGTGGACGCCAAGAACCTGCGCTTCCGCCAGGATCCGGGGCCGCACAACGCGCTTGGCCTCGTGCGCATCGACATGCCGAACGAGCATGGCGTCTACATGCACGACACGCCGATGAAGCCGCTCTTCGAGCAGCGCTCGCGCGCCTTCAGTGCCGGCTGCGTGCGCGTGCAGGATGTGTTCGATCTCGCCGCCTGGATCGGGCGCGACGAGCCCGGCATGAGCCGCGAGCGCATTGAGGACATTCTCCAGGGCGGCCAGGCGATCGACATCAACCTGTCGCGCCCCTTGCCGGTCGCCTTCGTCTACGTCACGGCGTGGGTCGAGGAGGATGGCCGCATCGTCTACCGTCCCGACATCTACGGCAAGGATCAGGTCCGCGAGCTTGCGAGCGATCGCGAGCGCGAGCACGATCCCGACGCGCCGCCGATGCCGCGCGAGACGCTGGCGCCTTAGTTTGTTTGCCGCGGGCTGCTGGGAAGAGGTGCTATCGCCTCTTTCCGTCGTGCTATGCCCGCGGCGGGCTTTGTTTACTTGCCGCCGGCTGCTGGGAAGGGGTGCTATCGCCTTCCGGCGTGGTGCTAGGCCGGCGGCGGCAATTTCCACACCGGCGAGTTTGATGCAGCGGGCTGCTGGGAAGGGGTGCTATCGCCTACCGGCGTCGTGCTAGGCCGGCGGCGGCAATAACGACGGCTTGAAGTTTGACGCGGCGGGACTGGCAGCTCTTCCCCTTCTCCCCGTTCTTACGGGGAGAAGGTCGGGATGAGGGGCGGCACAATCGCTGACGTTAGCGCACGCCCTCCCCGCACGCGGAGAGAGGGGAAAGTAGCACCGAATAGTGCCCGCTACTCCTTCTTCCGCGTATTCGCCGTGCCGGGCAGCGTGCCCATGTACTTCGCCAGGATCGTCAGCATGATCTCGTCGGCGCCGCCGCCGATCGAGGAAAGGCGCGTGTCGCGATAGGCGCGGCTGACGACCGTCTCGTTCATGAAGCCCATGCCGCCCCAGTACTGCAGGCATGAGTCGCTCACCTCGCGGCTCAAGCGCCCCGCCTTGAGCTTGGCCATGGACGCGAGCTTGGTCACATCCTGGCCCGCGAGATAAAGCTCGCAACAGCGATAGACGTGGCTTCGTAGCAGCTCGATCTCCGTCTGCAGCTCCGCAAGGCGAAAGTGCACGACCTGATTGTCGTGGATCGGCCGACCGAAGGCCATGCGCCCTCGCGTGTAGTCGATCGTGGCATTGATGATGCGCTCATTCCCCTTGAGCGCGCGCGCCGCCGCCCACAGGCGCTCCTCCTGGAACTGCAGCATCTGGTAGGTGAAGCCCTTGCCTTCCTCGCCGATGCGGTTCTTCTGCGGCACGCGCACGTCGTCGAAGAAGATCTGGGCGGTGTCCGAAGCGTGCATCCCCATCTTGTCGAGCTTGCGTGCGACCTGGACCCCCTTCGTCTTCATGGGCACGCAGATGAGCGTCTTGTTGAGATGCACCGGCCCGTCGGACGTGTTGGCGAGCAAACAGATCCAGTCGGCCTGCGTGCCGTTCGTCGTCCACATCTTGCCGCCGTTGATGACGTAGTCGTCGCCGTCCCGCCGCGCCGTCGTCTTGATCGATGCCACATCCGAGCCGGCGCCGACCTCGGACACGCCGAGGCAGGCGACATAGTCCCCCGCGATCGAAGGCGCGAGGAACTCCCGGCGCAATTCGTCCGAGCCGAAGCGGGCGAGCGCCGGCGTCGCCATGTCGGTCTGCACGCCGATCGCCATGGGAATGCCGCCGCAGTTGATGGCGCCGAGCTCCTCCGCCATCACGATCGCGTAGGAATAATCGAGCCCCTGGCCGCCGAATTCGACCGGCTTGTTGAGCCCAAGAAAGCCGAGATCGCCCATCTTCTTGAACAGCGCGTGGGCTGGGAAGATCTGCTCCCTCTCCCACTGGTCCACATGCGGATTGATCTCGGCGGCGATGAACTTCTGCAGGCTGCGCCGCAGCTCCTCGTGCTCGTGCGTGAACTGCATGGGCGTCTCCTCATGGCGCGAACGCCCGCGCCTTGCGGCACGGGCGCGCGTCGATCTCAGAACTTAGACGGTCAGAACGAGAGGCCGTCCTTCACCGTCTTCCAGCGGCCGTTCTCGATCACGCTGATCTGCGTGATCGTCGAGGCGAGGTGGTTCGTGTTCGAGAACTTCGTCGGTGGAGAGGCGAAGATGTCCTGGAACACATCGCCCGACTCGAGCGCCGTCAGCAGCTTCTGACCGGTGAGATCCTTGCCGGCGAGGTTCGCGTAGTGGGCGAACGTCATGATGGCGTTGTAGCCGATGACGGCCTGCGTGTTCGGCTCGGCGCTGTACATCTTGAAGTACGCCTCGGCCCACTCCTTGACCACGCCCTTGGCCGTGCAGCGATAGGGCACCTCGACGCCTCAGC